>JACCDH011740821.1_pt1 | contig 21369 bp, 7 predicted proteins | sample 7442481 | NCBI WGS metagenome assembly JACCDH01 (sample SAMN15323433, study PRJNA562643) | freshwater metagenome | isolation source: river surface water | place: USA:Blue River Watershed | collected 2017-08-15
ACGTGTGCAGCGTCTGACCTGCGGCACTGCCGCTGCCCGAGCTGACCGCACCACCTGTGCCTGCAGAGGCGCCCAGGTACCGCACGATCACAATACCCGAGCCGCCTGCGCCACCCGAGGCAGCCTCCCAGTCACCACCACCACCACCACCACCCGTGTTGGCGGCACCTGCCAGGCCATCAATTCGATCACCGTTCGAGCCTCGACCACCCCCGCCAAGTCCACCCTGGCCTGCGCGCTCGACCGGCTGAGTGGCCCCGTTGTTGTTGGCGCCACCACCACCGCCCCCGCCGTAATAAGTCGCTGTGCCTGTAATGGATTGCACAGCACCCACACCACCATTGCCACCCATGGTGTTTTGGCCACTCAATCCATACAAGGCGTTGTAAGCGGCTTGGGTGTAACCACTGCTGCCCACGCCACCTGCGCCACCACCGCCACCCGCGGAAGTGCCTGCTGATGTGCTTGCACCAGCAGCGCCAGCAAAGCCTTGGGTTGCGCTGCCGCCAGCAGCCGTTGAATCTGCCCCCGTACCACCGCCCGATGCACCCGTCAAACCAGCCTGCATGGCCCTTCCGCCACCGCCGCCGCCGCTGGCTGTGACGCTGTTGAAAGTAGAGGCTGTACCGTTGGCACCACTGCTACCTACCACATGCGAGGGTACACCTGCTGCACCACCAGCCCCCACCGTCACGGCGTATTCAGACGCATTAAGGTCACTTGTCTGGAAGACAACGCCGCCACCACCACCACCACCGGATGAACCCCCACCGCCGCCACCCACGATCAGGTAGTCCACTGCGGTATCCAGGTCAACCGTGGCGTTGCCCGTGAGGCTGATGTTATTGGCCACCTGCGTCACTGCTCGCCCAAGGTACAAACTGGTTCCAGCGGCCAGTGACATGTCTCCAATGCCCGCAGCCGTGTTGGCGTAAAGCCCCAATGCGCCTGCCGAAAGTGTTGTGTCACCACTGTAGGTATTGGCAGCGACCAGGTTCAAACGTCCAGCCCCTGCCTTGAGCAAACTGACATGGGTACCGGCGATCACACCCAAGTAGTTGGATGTACCGGACTGCGTGACCGTGAGCGTCTGCCCATCGGCCAGACTCATGCCACCTGCCCCGCTCAACCCAGAGGTGGTGATGCTGATGTCACCCGTCGTTGAATTGGTCGTAGTTAGATGGTTGTTAAGGGTGACACCACCGCCAAACATCGTGATCGGCCCATTGACACTGATGTCCGATGCCACGGTCACGCCCGCGGTGTTGCCTGATTTGCCCAGCGTCAGGCTGCTCAGCGTGGTGCCGAAATTCCAGCCTGTGGTGCTGAAAGCGCTGCTGAAACTGGTCCCACTCGACTGAATGCGCAAAGCACCCGTACCCACAAAAGTCTTGCTCGTGGGATTGGGTGCATCGTTCTGCAGCACCAATGTGCCATCGTTGATGGTCGTAATGCCGCTGTAGGTGTTGGCACCGCCCAGCGTCGCTGTGCCCGTACCGCTTTTAGCCAGGGTATAAGCACCAGACAACCAAGTGTTAAAAACCATGTTGCCCACACCTGTGAGCGTGACATTGCCACTGGTAGCCAGTTGATAGTTCGCAAACCGGGTGTCGCGGTCAATCGTCCAAGTCACACCTGGTGTAGCACTGTCAAATGTGGCACCACCTGCTCCTATGGTGAATTGCCTCGAGCTGTTATTGGTACCGGCCACAGCATTTGCCGAGCTGCCTGATTGGCGCACAGTTCCACCGTTGATGGTGATATTGCTGGCTGCATAATCCAAATGCCCAAGGCTACCCAACCAGTCCCAACTCTTCACGTCCAGCACCGCACCCGTATTGACCGTTAGAGAAGCGTTGATGGTGCCGCCACTTGCGGAGTGGTAAATCTTGCCCGTATTGCTGAATGTCAACGTACCGCCGTTGATGGTGGTGGCGCCGGTGTAGGTGTTAACAGCAGCGAGCGTGAGGGTACTTGCGCCCGATTTGGTCAGCGCGCCTGTGCCACTGATCACCCCACTCAGGGTCAAGTCTGCGCTGGACGCGTATTCAAAATGACCACTGTTGCTGATGGTACCAGCGTACGTGCCACTGGTGCCCAACGATCCAGCCCCCGTAATTTTCAACGCGCCCGCACTGATGGTGGTGTTACCTGTGTACGTGTTCGCACCCGACAAAATTTGTGTGCCTGCCCCAGACTTGGTCAGCGCAATCCCGCCCGACATCGCACCCGAATACTCGTAAGAGCCTGAAGCCTGATTGAGTGTGATGGTTCCGGAGCCCGTGGTCGTGATGTTCTGTGAACCTTGCAAACCTGCGGCCGTGAGCGTAACGCTGCCCGCAGTGATGCCGCTGATGGAGCCATAGGCACCAATCGTCAAAGGCCCTGTATTGGTATAGGTGAGTGACCCTGTTCCCAAGCTGGCAGCCAGCGCGGTAATGGAACCTGTACCTGTCAGCGAGTAGTTTTGGTTATTGCCCAGCAACGCCAGGCCATAGGCGGTCATGTTGCCCGTGATCTCAGGGGCTTTGGAATGGATTTGAATGTAGCCCGTGTTTGTATTGGCTGTGATGGCACCTAGCCATTTGATGCCCTTTGTCGCACCAAACGCTGGATTGGCCGAATCGGCTGTTGCAAATATCGGAGCAGGTTGGCCATTGCTCGCGTTGGTCGCAGCGTTTTCAAACAGCGCACCTCCGGTACCTGAAGCATTGATTTTTGCGCCCTGGAAAATGACCGAACCATTAGCGGCTGAAACGGCAGGACCCGATGAATAAATGCCGTAGTCGGTCGTTGTGCTGCTGGGTGTGTATCCAGACAAGGTCACACTGCCTCCAGTGGAAGTGATCGAGCCTACGTTGAAGTACAAGCCGTCGGAGTATTTCGCATAACCCACCAAGTTGATGTCACCTGCTGCACGGATTGAACCCTGCCAAGCATCTTGGCGAATACCGTTGTAACCGCCCGCACCCGAGATGCTGAGGGCGCCTGCACTGGCCAGCACAGGCAAACGGATGTAGGTGGCGCCGAAGCTGTTGTTGTTGTTCAAGCCATCCATCACGATGTTGCCCGTATCGGCGATCACACCTTGGGTGGTCGAACCACCATCGACCACCGTCAAATACAGTCCAATGCCTTGCATGGACACCCCTTTGAGGGTGATATCGCCTTTGGCGCGGAGGGTGTCGGTGGAGTTGTAAAGTGTGATTCCACCGGAAATGCCGGCGGTACCTGCATTGTTGTTCACCGCCTTGTTCGCATAACCTGTCATTGACAGGTCACCGTTATAGCTGCGAATGACCTGACTTGAACCCCACATCAAAATGCCGTGGCCATTACCCGCGGAACCATTCATGCCCGCTGATGCTGCGTTACCGTAAATATCAATATCGCCCCACGCCAGGATCTTGGTATTGATGTTATCCATGCGCAGTCCTGCGCCATCGGAGTTCGAACCCGTGGTGGTAGAGCGAATGCTGATTGTTCCACCAGCCGAGGGGGTGGTCGTATCATTACCGGCCACGACTCCCCCTCCATTGATGTACATCCCATAGCCACCATTAGCGGTGATATCGACGTTGCCTGCCGTGGACTGAATCAAGCGGCTGTTATCGAGATAAAGGCCCCAGTTACTTGTGGTCGTGCTGGTGCTGGCAATGGTTATATTGCCGTTGGCCTTGAACAAGCCCGAGCCATAAATGTAGGCGCCTTCGTAATAGCCACTGGATGTCAAATTGATGGTGCCGTTGGCCACCAATGCTCCACTGGGCATCAGGAATCCGTAGCCGTTGCTTCCGGTGGCATTGATGGTCAAATTGCCTCCCGCCGTCGGTGCAGCCGTATCGTTGCCAGCCACCATGCCGCCGCCGTTCATGTGCAAGCCATAACCACCAGTGGCCGTCATGATGATGTTGCCGCCAATGGACTGAATTAAGCGACTGCCTTCAAAGTACTGAGCATACGACCCTGTAGCAGCGGTGGTGCCCGTAATAGAAATATTTCCATTCGCTTTGAGCAATTGCGTGCCGTTGATTCGGACGCCAATTTCAGAATTGGAGGTGCCTGTGATCGTGATGTCGCCATTGGCGACCAAACCGCCACCACCATAAAGCCTCAAGCCATTCTCTGACCCCCCTGTTGCAGTGATGGTGAGATTTCCACCTGCAGTAGGCGCAGTAAAACTGTTGCCAGCAACAATTGAAGTTGCGCTGCTATCGATCCAAATACCACCGTTTGCGCCCCTGGCCGTAATGGAAACATCACTGCCCGTGGACTGAATGGTTCGGCCGCCATAAACGGTCAAGCCCCAAGTGCCCGTGTTTCCAGTGGTGTTACCAGCTTGAATGGTGATGTCGTCATTTGACTTGATGACACCAGAGGCGCCTTCATACCTTAGGCTGTGATACGAGCTCGTGTTTGTTGCAGTAATAGAAATAGGAGCATTGGCAATTAAAGATGCTGTGTCCAGCTGCAGGCCATATGAGCTTGTACCTGTGGCAGTAAGAGTAATGCCACCGCCTGACGCGGGGTTGGACTCGCTATCGGCAGCAACAACTCTCCCATAGATATAAGCGCCGGCTTGGCCACTGCTGGTGATGGCAATATTGCCTGTGGTGGATTGAATCAATTGGTTGTCGGTGACATACATGCCCCAATTGGCTGGACTGGTACTGGTGCTGGTCAGCGTGATGTTGCCAACCGACTTGATGCTGCCTGTACCACCGTAATAAGACGCCCTGTAGCCCGTGCTTGCCGCATCTACGGTGATTGAGCCATACGCAAAGAGTGAACCGGATTCCTTGTAAAAACCATAATCGCTTGAGCCAGCGCCATTGATGGAAATCGTCCCGCCGGATGCTGGCGAATTGACGCTATTGGCAGCGACCAGCGCCACGTTTCGTAAGAACACACCGCCCGTACCAACACCAGTAATGTTGATGTTTCCTGCTGTGCTTTGCACCGTGCCCGTGGTGTGCAAAGAAACACCCCAGTTACGCGCAGCGTTTTGCCCATCGATGGTGATGTTGCCGCCCGCGGTAATAGAGGCTGTATCTAGAATCCACACACCATAGTGAGCCGTTCCACCTGTGCCAGAAATAGAAACATTGCCAGAGGTGGTTACCGCAGTAGTCCCGTGCAAACGCACTCCGTTGTAAGAAGCGGAGTAATTGCTGTTACCTGTGATGGAAATAGCGCCTGAGCCTGTCGTCAAATTGGTGCTGTCAATGCGAACGCCGTTAAATCCGCCGGTTGCAATACCTGTTAGGGTAATAGCCCCTGCGCCAGAGGTGATCACCCCACCAGAGCTGATGATCAAAACACCGTCGCCGTTTGTTGACGAAGTCCGATTGCCCAAGCCGCGTATGACAATGTTGCCGCCAGCTGCGTTGACGTATTGACCTGCGCCTGTCAAATAGATACCCGCTGCAGACGTTGTGCCCGAGGAATAGCTGGCATAACCTGCTGTGCAAGAAAAGTTTGTGGCACAGCCGCTGGTGGTGTCAGTAGTACCACCACCCAAAGTCACATGGCCACCAAAAGTGGAAATGAAACTTCCAAATTGGATGGCACCACCGTTGGCGTTATCTGTATCCGAATAGGCGTAAACGCCCAGCACCTTGCCTGAAGCACCACTGACACTCCCGTTGAGAAAAATGTTACGCGCAGCCATCAGCGTGAGGCTATTGGCGTTGGCAGTATTGGTGATGGCGCCAGAAATCGTGATGTCTTTGTCCGCCGCCACAGTTTGCAATGTGGTGGTACCCGACAAACTGCTAGCGGCCATCGACAAACTCTGATTGGTCTTAAGCGCAAGCGCACTGTTGGTGATGACAATGTTTTGAATGCTATTGGCCGTATTCGTGGCCGTGAAGCTGGGGGCATCCACAAAACTAACGGTGTAACTGCCTGCACCCACAGCGCCGCTCAGCGTCATGGCACCTGCACCACCCAAGGTGGAGTTGGCCGCTACAGTCACGACACCACTGGCCGTGGCTGCGCTTGTACTGGAGTTGATCAGCACGCCACCAGCACCGGCCACACCCGTGCCCAAGATGTTCAAGGCATTGGCCACTGTTTTGCCATTCAAGTCAATCGTGGCCCCCGAAGCCACCGTGACGGTGCCTGTGCCAAACGCTCCACTGGTGATGCTGCCCACGTTGTCGACATCTGCAACGACTTTGCCGCTGGAGACGGTGGTGCCGCCTGTATAGGTATTGGCACCAGACAAGGTCAGCGTTCCTGTGCCTTGCTTGGTGATCGCTCCGCCAGAACCCGAAATCACACCATCCAAATCAAGATCGGCATTGGTGTTCAGCGTCATGCGGTAAACGCCCAAATTGATGGTACCTGCTGCACTGATGGACGAGGCAGACAAGGTCACGTTGTTGCCCAACGCTACGTTTTCGCCAAAAGTTTGTGCGCCGGTAGTGGTGATGGCTGACCCATTGATCTGCAACAAGCCACCCGTATTGGTGGTCACCGTGCTGGCTGTTACCGCACCGCCCAAGGTGGTGGTACCGCTACTGTTCAAGACAACATCTTTCAGCGACTTACCAGCGCCCATCGCACCCGAAACCGTCACATTGCCTGCACCACCGTTGACCTTGACTGTGGCATTCCCAGAGTAGTTGGTGGCAACGTCACGCACCAAGAAGTTTTTGATGCCCCAGCCTTCGTCATTCCAAGCCGAGTCCAGGCTGCTGTCGACTTTAAAGACAGAACCATTGCTCAAAGCAGGTGTGTTGATGGATACGGCCAGTTTTTGATCGTTCCAAGTACGCGTGGTGTTGTAGTTACCGTTCAACACCCCCCCGCTTGGAGAAAACGTCACCCCATAACCCGAGGCCACAGAAGTGGCAGTTGTGGACGAATTGATGCTGGTACTTTCTGCCAGCGCGAGTTGCCCAATGTTCGTGGCCCCCACCCAGACCCGCGCATATTCATTGTCCCAACTCTCAAGCTTGTAAAAATCGAAGGTGATGTTTTTGGCTTGACCGCCAAAATTAAGAGTTCTGGTGATCGAATCACCAGTATCAAAGGGCCCCAAAATGGTGCCCCAATCGGCGTAGCCCGTTGCATGTTGAGAAGTCGAACTCCACCCTGCCAGACCATCGCCAATGGCGGTTTGACGCTGCACGGAAGTTGCGCTGTCCACGGTGCCCGTGACAGTCACCGCACCACCGCCAGAGTTGATCGTGAGTGTGCCGGCACTGCCGCCGTTCAGCACGCCCACCAATACGTTGGCGTTGCCTCCAACACCTTGCAGCGTGATGGCACCGCCTGTGCCACCACTCAGGGTAGTGTCCAAACTCTGATCGGCCGTGGCCTGTAAGCTGATGGTGTCGGCTGTGGCCGTCAGGCTGCCGCCCTTGGTCGTGACATCACCTTCAAACGCAATCACGCCCGAATACTTGGCCCCCGTCAGGTTCAGGCCCAACTTACCAGTAGAAGTCGCAGAAACCGCGCCATTGAAATAAATGTCATCACCAGCCGTGACCGTGAGCATGGTGTCGGTTGCCCCAGCGTGCACCAAGGGGCCATTGACCACCACATCCTCAGCCGCCACCCATGAAGTGCTGGCATTGGGCAAATTCATTTGACTTGCCGACAGCAACAGGCTGTCAAGCTTGTTGGTAGCCCCCACAGAGCCTCCCAAGGTGATGTTGCCGCCCGTTGAAGTGACCGACAGCGCCCTGGGGGTTGCTGTTGCATCGCTGTTGATGGTGCCGCCAAAGGTCACGCCACCGCTGCCCGTCACCACGGACAAATTGTCCGCCCCCAGCAAGAGGTTGCTGTCAAAAGTCACCGCTGAGCTCGTGGTGACGTTGGCTGACAAAGATGTATTGGCCGAACCACTGTTCACTGACAACGATGTCAATGCAGTTGTTCCGCCAATAGATCCTCCCACCGTGAATGCAGCATCTGAACTTGCACCGTCAGTGTCAACTGTCAACGCATATGCGCCGTTGATGGTGCCGCTCCAGGTCAGACCTCCCCCTGCCTCCCCCTTGAAAGTGGTATCACCCACCAATGTAGTAGGGCCAGCCCATGTCGCACCTGTGCTGGATGAGTTGTAAACCGCTCCGCTACCGCCCACACCTGTTCCGCTTACGGTCAATGGCTCTGCAGTACCCAAGCTGTACCCAGCCAAGTCCAAGGCCGCACCGCTGGCCACTGTGGTTGCACCGCTTGCAACTCCCAGCGGGCTGTTGTTGCCAGTGCTGGAAGCTCCCAACTTCACCACACCCGCGTTGATGTTGGTCGCGCCCGTGTATGTGCTGGCACCAGAAGACAAGGTCAGCGTTCCTGCGCCCTCTTTGGTCAGTGCGCCAGCCCCTGCAATCACACCGGATACCGAGGACGCACCACTGACCGTGACGTCAAAGGCAGACGACGTTTTCACTGCATTGGCCGAAAGCGTAGCCGACGTGATGGACAGATTAGAGATATCTTTTGAAGAGCCCACTGAACCACTCAAGGTCACCGCACCCGTGCCTGCGTTGATGGTGATGGGCGAAGCCGTCAGGTTGGTTTCTCGCACATACCCCAGCACCTTGTAATCGTTGCTTTGTGTGGTACTGAAAGTCGTCGCATAGTGCAAATCGTTCCATTGGCCTGCCGAGCCAAAAAACTGACCTACGCTCTCACAATTGCTGCCACACGAGAACCCATTAGGTTCACCCGTTCCAAAATTGCTGTACCAGCCCGTCACAGCGGTTCCGCCGCCAGCAGCCAGTTCAGTAAAGAATTTTTGTCCAGCCTCGGGGCCATCGGCCCAATACCAAGCGTCGCCGGTTGATGTGCCGTTGTTGTTGCGGTAAGCACCAATCCATGCCCCTCGATAACCGGCCGTCAAGCCTGCGACAGCGTTTTCAAGCCGCGAGGTGATGGTGACCATATAACTGTTGCCCACAGCCGCACCGCCGGCAGTTCCGTTTTTGGCATCGGTTCGGGCCCAGTTCCAATCGTGGTTGGTGTCACTGGTTTTGTCGATCCAGGTGTATTGGTTGCCCGAATTGAGCAACCCGTGCAAAGTGATGTTTCCGTTACTGGAGTTGAGTGTGAGGCCTTGGGTGTTGGCCACAATCGCCTCACCGTAAATATTGATCGCACCGCCAGCTGTGGTAAGTGATTGGGCGCCGGTAGTTCTTTGGAAGAAAACATCTCCTCCCACCATGACGGTTTGCCCACCCATAGAAGCCGTTTGACCACTCTTGCCAATCGTGAGCGAGCCACCGTTGGTCTCGATGCCGCTGCTTTCGATATACACAATGCCATCGCCGGATTTATCGGTATCGGCCCACAACTGCGTGTTCATCGCAGCGGCAGTGGAGGTGATGTTGGCATCGGTACCCAAACGAATGTGTCTGCCCGCCTCAAGACCCAATGTGGTGGCACTGCCATAAGAATTGGTCAACGCACCACCCAGGAGCACATCACCCGTGACAGACTTGATCAAGACAGTGCCAGCGTTTGAACTCTGAAGAGGAGCATTGATCACCACACTCTCATTGGCAGTGATCGTCGCACCTGAGCCGGTTAACAGAACATCTTGTGCTGTCAACGTCAGGTTTTTGAGTGCTGTACTGGCACCTATCGTTCCAGCCAGGGTGATGTCTCCACCGGTGCTGGTCACGGTCAGTGCGCGCAAGCTAGCAGCTGCATCACTGTTGACGTTACCCCCTAGCGTAACGCCACCCGTGCCTGCAGTCAGGCTGATGTTGTCAGCACCCAAAACAACATTGCCATCGAGCAGCACGGATCCGCCGGTCGAATTGGCCGCCAAGCTTCCATTTTGATAAATGGTGTTGGCGTAAATGGCAATAGAACCATTGATCGAAACGCCTGCCAAGATGACGTTTTGATCACTGGTCCCATCCGAACCTGTTGCGCTCTTTCCGATGGTCAGTCCGGTCAAGCCAGAACTCAATGTCCAATTGCTGTGGGTGTAGGCACTGCTGAAATCGTTGCCATAAGGCTGAATGACCAGTGCACCTGTCGTATCGACCGTAATACCGTACGAAGTCACCGCATTGGACGACACAGTGATATTGCTGCTACTGCTGCCCAAGGTGCCTTTGCCCCAAGTGCCCCCCATTTTCACACCAGTTCCACCAATCCCGGTGACCGCGATCGGACCGCTGGCGGAATATAGATTCAAGGCTCCAGCTTCAATGGCTCTATAGGTCCCAGATGTTGTTCCCGTCAGGCTGATTCCTCCCGTACCTGAAGCCACAGCCGTCAAGCTGCCTTGATAGCCGGCTTGACCACTCCCTGTTGAAGTGGTTGTACCCACAATGGAGATGGCCGTGCTGGCATTGCTGCTGGAAGAGAAGGTGGGTGAATTACCACCATAGTAAGTTAATTCAATGCCATGGCCCGTGCCTACGCCTTGACCATCTAAAATAATGGTACCGCTTCCAGCATTGATGATCTGCGCACCAAAATTACCACCGAACCAAGAAATTCCGGGCGTTCCGTTGGCTGCCTTGCCCTTGATGAGCACATTGCCACCACCGCTGTAAAACTTGATTTCGTTGGCATAAGAGCCGCCGCCATGGTTGTACGAATAGGCCCCCAACTGAACACCACTCACGGGTGTAGTGCCCCAGTTGCCCGTATTGGCGCTGCCAGAATAGGCGTAACCTGTAGGTAGCCCATTGGCATCTACCGCACTACCACCGGCCAAGGTAATGGCACCACCACCAGAAGTTTGCGTAGTTGACCCATTGGCCGAGTTAAAGGTCACGCTCTCACGAACACGAATAGACCCCCAGTTGTTACCCTCTGAGTCTGACCATAAGGTGATGTTGCCGTTGTTTGTCTGAACACTGATGGCCGAGCCCACTCCAATCGTGACCCAGTCAGCGGCCTTGAGCAAAATGCTTTGTCCAGCAGCTGTGCTGGCAATGCTTTGGTCGTTGATGGCAACGCTGTTGCCATACAACGCAATAGGCCCAGCCACAGACAATGTCTTGCCGGTGTAATTCAACAAGTTGGGGTGTGCCGAAGAGCTGGCGGAAATGTGAACGTCACTCAACGGTTTATCAGGCGCGCCAAGCGTGAGCGATGACCTGACCTGTCCCAAACCAACCCAGCTGGTAGCAAAACCGTAGGCATATGCGGTTGTAGTTCTAAAGGTCAGTCCACCGGTTCCGTAAATTTCAGGCATGGTGACCGAGCTTGACGTATCCCACACAAACCGATTGGTTTCCATCACGATGTTGCCCGTGCCGGAATCCATGCTCAACCAGTCAATGTTCAGATCACCGCTGGCGCTTGCATCGGCATCAGCATTGATATGGAGGTTGCCGCCTCTGGTGTTGATTGAATTTCTTGAGGTACCTGATGACGCTGCGGTAAAAAATCCATTTTTAGCCAAGAAGGTGATATCACCTGTCGCGGCCACACCAACACCGCTGGCCAACGTAATTTGGTTACCGGCCACGGTTAATGGGCCTGCGATGTCAATGTTGTTGTTGATCGTGATGTTGCTGTTGTTTGCAGAAACATAGGCTGAGTCTCCCGCCACACCTGTGCCCGCATAGGTACCAATACTCAAGCCACCCAAGCTGGCTGTACCAGTAGAGTTGTTGATTTTGAGCTTGGTAACGGGGTTATTGAGCGAACCCCAAGTCAAATCAGACGCCCAACTCTGACCAGACGGAGGTGCAATCGTTAGAGTGCCAGTGGTTTCTAAAGCCAGATCCCCACCATACTGAAAAGTTGTTGCTCGCCCAACCAAGAAGGTGATATCACCCGAACCCGTACTGATGGTTTTCGTTGCAGCACCGATCACCCCGATGGATGGACTGCTCGATGAATACCCCTCATCTGCGGCCAACAACACATCGCCACCAGAAGTAGTGATGTTCCCGTAAAGATCCATTCCGTTGTGATTGGCGGTGCCGTCTGACATGGACAACCCATCGCCAACAGTTAGGCCATTCCAAGTTTTGGTACCGGCTCCCCCTCCCACCCAAAGGTGTCCACCATTTGTTGCAATATTGCCAACAGAAACACCATAAGAACCGCCACCATCAGCCTCACCCCAAATCACCACATTGAGCTTGCCAGCAGTGCTGTAGATGTTTCCGGTGATGACCGCAGCATTTGCTTTTAGAGTCAGAGTGGCCTCACCACCAGCCGTTTTGTTGATGTCAGTGTGAACAACCACCTGTCCAGTGGCTGACAAGGTAACGCTTGTCCCATTATTCAGGAACGACTCAATGCTGGTATCTGATATCCAAGTATCTGCACTGGTGCTGTACGAGGACGAACCCAACGCACCCCCATCAGAGCGGACCTCGATATTCCCAGGATCAAATAACCATTCGCCTGCACGTCCTTTTGGTGCAGCCGCAGAACCAGATACTCCTTGGGTAATCAGCCGATGTCCCGAGGTCTCGATCCGACCACCATCACCACCTTGAGCGCCGCCCTTTGCGTAAATAGCGCCTTGCACTGTGGTAACCGACACCGCATTGTGAACATCACTCCACAACACGACCGTGCCGCCCATGCCGTTGTCGATGGCGCTGGCGTCAATCCTTACGTTAGCGCCCATGCTCACAACGGTGGCCTGCGGCAAGTCGCCACTGCCTTGCCAGCCGCCGCCCACATAAACTTCACCGCCACCGGTGGAGCCAGTGACGCTGATTTGTGTCTCGCTCTGCAGATCGAGGGTGTGGCCGGTGATGGACACTTGGCCGCCGCGGCCGCGTCGGCTGCTGGTGCTGAGCAGGCTGTTGCCGTTGATGACCAAGGTCGGTGCAGCGGGCGCTGGAGCCAAGGGGTCTACGGGTCGAGCGGGCGCTTCGGTGACAACGCTCATGCGCACCTGGCCGCCTGCGGTCTCACCCTGTGCGCGCACGGTAGTGTCACTCACCGTCATGTTGTGGCCTTGCATCAGGACGCTGCCGCCAGCCCCCGCACTGCTGCTGGCCGAGACTGTGGCGGACTCCAGCTTGACGTGTTGCTGCGCCTCCACGTTGATGGTGCCGCCACGGGTTTCACCGTCTGCGCGCAACACGGCTTGTGTATCTACTTTGATTTGCGCGGGTGCAGCAGTGGATGTGGCGCCTGTCGCTTGCAAGGCAATGCGTCCAGCTGCGCCCTGGCTGCTGGACACATCAATCACGCCTGCGTTTTCAATGCTTTGCGCCTTGATCTGTACCTCGCCGCCTTGCACAGCGCCTTTGGCCTCGATCACGCTGGTGCTGGTCAGTTGCACCTTACCGCTTTGGATCAGGATGCGTCCACCCTGGCGAGTCAGGCTGCTGGTGCTCAAGCGGCCGCTGTTGATGACCTGACCCGTCAATGCGTCCATGGCAGTCGCGCTCAGGATGATCAAGCCGTCAGGCGCTTCCACCGCGGTTTTGTTTTCCACCAAGGTGGCAATCAGGCTGGGGCTAACCGTGAGGCTGACCAGCTTGCTGGCGGAGTCGAAGTTGAGGGTGATGGCCTCGCCGCCTGCCAAGGCCACGGTGCCTTGTTGCGCGACGATCAAGCCTTCGTTGCGCACCTGCGGGGCCAGCAGGGCAACATGACCACCGAGCGCTGTGCGGATGGTGCCTTCGTTGACCACGGCGCCTGTGCTGCCGTTGCGGACAAAGTCCGCCTTGCCGGCCATGAAGTTGTCGTCGCTCTGACTCATGGTGGTAGCCGTCAAGGCCCCCACGTCCAGCACGGCACTCTTGCCGAAGTACACACCCGCCGGGTTGATCAGCGTGACCTTGCCCGGCGCATTGATCTTGCCAAAAATCTGACTGGGGTTGGCGTCACGCACACGGTTGAGCGTGGCGGCCTGCGGGTTGGGCTGGTTGAAGTTGACCGTAGAGGCCGAGCCCACATTGAACGTGCCCCAGTTGATGACGGCACGTTGCGAGCTTTGGTCAATGTTGAGCACCGGCGCGTTGGCTGTACCCACCCTGCCGATTTGCGCAATACCCGCTGCCACTTGCCCCTGGCTGGGCAGTTCGGTCGCGCCGGGCGGCCCGGCCGCAGCCAATGCCATGTGACCCGACAGACCCAGAACAGCGGCCAGCTTGGCCATTTTCTTGACCAGCGAGCTGCGTTTACCGCGCGAACGAGCCGTCTCGGCCACCACCGTCCAGGTGGCCGTGATCTCGTTAAAGACGACGCGGTAAACCTTGTTCACTGTTCCTCTTGACTCAGAAAGGCAAGCTGACGCTGAACCAGACGCGGTTCAGGCGGAGCGTGCCGTCGTTGTCCGTTCCGGCGGAAGTCGGTTGCGGATTGGGTGAAACACGACGCGAGACGGTGGTCTTCAATTCCGCACCCGAGGCGTGGCGGTACGTCACCGAAAAGCCGCGACCGTGCAACATCAATTCGTTACTTTGATCGCCTGTGAACATGGGCGCCCCGTTGGCATTGAACGGCACTTTGAACTGGGACACTCGTCCATAGTCATAGAACAATGCGGTTTGCCACTGCGCATTCCAGTCGCGGCGCAATTCCACGGTCGCAGTCACCCCGATGCTGCCGCCGGCTTCGCTGCCTGGGAAAGCGCGCACCCCGGATGAACCACCCAAGTACAGTTTTTCAGAGGAGTCCAGATTTTTGCTGGCCCATTGTTTGGAGGCAGACATGAACAGCGAGTGTTTGCCGTCCATGAATTGCAAACGCGAGATCGTGAGTTTTTGTTTCTCGAACACACCCTGGGTTTGAGCCGTATCTGCATCATTTGTGAGAACCGAGGCTGGCCCCCCGAGGCCAAGAGAGCCCCGCGTATGCAAAAGACTGACCACGTTGTTGCCCCCGCCCAATACACCGTCCAAATGGCTGAAATTCAAGCCCAGGGTGTGGTTGTGAGACTGTGTTTTCTTGGCCAAAGACAAGGTACCCGGCACGCTGCTGTTGGTGTCGTTGTAGTCATCGGCTCTGCGGTATTCCAAGCCCAAGTCCATGTTCAGATTGGTGTTGGCTGAGCGCACCAAAGGGGCCACCACATGCAGGCCATAGACATTGCTGAAGCCTTCAGGTCTGACCCGCGCGCCATCAGGAATGTACTTTTCCAAAGTGCGGTAATCCATGCGACTGACCTCGGCGTTGAAGGTCAGGCCACGCCATTCTTCAATGCCAATGGGGGTGCTGAAGGCGGCACGCACATAGGTACTCCCCTTGTTCTTGCTGCCCGCAAAAGAGAATTGCTCGCCCAAACCGAATGGGGAATTGATCTGAAGTTGTCCGTTCACGCGGACAATGCCGGTGGAGCGGCTACCTTGGTTGTCGGTGCTGACCGACCCGAGCAAAAGGTTTCTGGATTCCACCCTGATCAGCAAGTCCGAAGTGCCGGGCAGCTGTCCCGCTTGCAGACTGCCCGCTACACTGACACCCGGCAGATCGCCAGCCACCAACAAGGCCCAGTCCATGTTGTCAAACGCAATGGGTTGCCCCAGCTGCATGCGATGTTTGACCATTCCCTCGATGCGGCGTCGAACCACTTCACCAAGCTGGCGCTGGTCCGCCTGCATGTTCACAATCACGCGCCCCAACTGGCCTTCGATGATGGCAATGCGCACATGACCTTCGGACACATCTTGGTCCGGCAACAGCGCTTGTGCCAGCCAACCTTGCTGGCGGTAGAGCGCCGAGATTTGTGCCACTGCTTGCTCCAACTGTGCAAGGGTCAATGTTTTGCCTTGCCAGGGGGCCAGCAGCACCTGAATCCGGGCGCTGCTGATGAGGGTGTTGCCCTCGAGCTGGATGGACTTGAGCTCAAAGCTGAGTTCGCCCGGTTTGGGCTCCACATCCGGAGGAGCTGGCGTCGCCTGGGGCTGCAATTTGGGCAGCGATTGCGCAGGCACAACGGACCTGAGCGCAGGGTCGTTTTGCAATTGCTGCATGAGCTGACCCGCACGCTCGGATGAGGTCATTGGCGTTTGCGCGAACGCAAGCGGCGTGACGCCCAGCAACAGCCAAGTCAGGTGAAATTTTTGATAAAACTGTCGACACAATATCCGCATATTGCGAATATTATGAAAACCTGGCGGCAAATCCCAAATAAAACCAAAATTTTTGTTTACAAAACTTAGTTTTGTGGCACCGTGACAAAAGTCAGCTTTTGGAGCCCTGCCGCCTGGGCCCACGCCATGACTTGGGCAATGCGCCCGTAAGGCACCGCCTCATCCGCCTGGACCTGGAGCTGAAACTGTGGAGTCTTGGTGTCTTGGGCCATTTGAGCTTTGAGTTCGACATCACTCAAATCAATGCCTTTGTAGTTCATTTTTCCGTCTTTATAGACCACAAGAACTTGATTCTTGGCCTGATCACGTTGCACCACTGGATCAGTTTGCGGCAAGGTGATCTTCATGGCCTGGGGCGTGATCATGGGGGCCGTGACGATGAAAATGATGAGCAACACCAGCATCACATCGACCAAAGGGGTGACGTTGATCTCGGCGATGGCGCCATCGCTGTCGTTTGAAGTGCGCATGCTCATGCCGCACGCCCTCGGACTGCAGAGATGTGTTTCATGGCCACCCGGCCAAAAACGTCTGCAAAGGCTTCCATCTGCGTAACGCGCAACTTCTGCTTGCGCAGCAACAGGTTGTAGAACAACACGGCCGGCACGGCAGCCGCAATACCGACAGCGGTGGCAATCAGGGCTTCGCCCACGGGGCCCGCGACCACATCAATGCTGGCCTGCCCGGTTTCACCGATGTGCTTGAGTGCATTCATGATGCCCCAGACCGTGCCAAACAAGCCCACAAAGGGCGAGATGGAGCCTACGGTGGCCAACTCGGAAAGCCCACGCTCTTGGGTGCGCAATTGCGCCTGAATGGCCTGGTGCAACGCCCGCTCCACATTGAGTTGGGGGTCCATGAGATCCGAGGCAGCGCTGTCGAGTACGTCTTGCACAGCGTCGACGCCCGCAGCCGCAATGTCTGCCAAAGGACCGCTGGCTTGTGGCAACAGCGCTTGCAACTGCGCCCAGGTCCGCGCAGCAAAAAAGTCTTTCTCGAAGGTTTTCATGGCACGCAGCAGCATGCCGTTCTGGCGCAATTTGATCCAGGCAATCGTCCAGGTCACGACCGACAAGAGCACCAGAGCGCCCAATGTGGCGTTGACTATCAATCCATCCAGCATTCATCTCTCCACTTTGATGGGGCCCATTATCGGGCCCTTAAACGAAAGGTAATGGGCACAATGACCACGCTCTTTTGCAGCGCGCCATCTTTGCGGGCTGACCGAAAACGCCAGCGCGCAATGGTGTCCAGTGCAGACTGGTCCAAGGCGTCGTGACCACTGCTGCTGGCCACCTTGACGGCACCCACGGTGCCGTCAGCATTGACCTCTACAGCCACCTCCACCGTGCCCTCTGCCCCCACACGAAAAGCCGTTTTGGGGTAAGGCGGTTTGGGATTGTCTTTGTAAGCGGCTTTCACATCCGGCTCGAAAGTCTTGACGCTTTCGCTTCTGACATCTGCCTGCCCCTGTGCAATGGCTGGCGCACTCACGCCGGGTGGCAACGCATTCGTGGGGACCTGAGTTGTGGTGGGGGACGCTACAGGAGAAACCCGCGCTGCCTCTTTATCAGGCGCAACGTCTTGACGCACCACCTCGGGCACAGGTTTTGTGATCGTTTGGGCGCGCCGGTCTGGATCGACTGTGGCATTTTTTCGAGGCACCACAGGTGCTGGTCTGGCCTCGCCACCTTGGCCGGACTGCGCTTGCACGGCCTGCTCCAAACCGCGCTGAACAGCAGGAGCGGCAGGACCCACCTCCACCGTGATGCTCTCCAGCCTGCGCGGCACATGCCAGGTGGGCGCGCTGATCATGCCCCACGCCAGCACAAGGTGCACCACCAAAACCACGCCAAAGATTCGTAAAAAATCGGCCTTGAAACGTGTGCTTCGGAGCTCTGTCTGCGGGTACATCATGAATATAGGTAAACTCAAACCGTTTATACATGAGTTGAACTTGAGGAGTTTCTCACCATGACCGAAGCATCCCAAAATACACCTGCAGAACAAACCATCAAGGGCCGCAGCGTCTTTTTGGTAGAAACAACGCCCGCCGGCATTGCGGTTCAGACGGCCCTGATGACCGAAGACGGCAAGCTGCTCAACGCACCCGCCATTTTTCCGGATGTGGAGTACGCTTTCACTCAAGTGGACGAGCTCAAACGCCTGATTTCAGCTCACTTCTCGCAGGCGGCTCGCCTGGGTGCACAAGTAGCGGCACAGCAAGCGCAAACCAACGCCGCGACAGCTGAACCATCAACCGAAAGCACAACGCAAGTTCCTGCGGCCGACGAAGCGGCAAAGGCCTCCGAGCGCGTCGAACCATCTGACAAAACAGAAGAAGTCTCTGGCGGTGCACGAAAAACGCTGGTCGAACTGAAAAAGTTTGTCGATTCAGGTTTGACCCAAGCCTCGAAATGGCTCAATCTTTCAGTCCAGAAAACACACCAGACGTGGAAACGCCTGCAGAGCTGAACGCCACCAGCCCTGCGTTTTCCATCACTGCACTGGCGCGCAAGCCAGGACCCAACCCTGATAGCTTCTTAGACAATTTGGACACGGCAACTCAGGGCATAGCCGAAGTTGCGAATGGTGCGGATTGAGTCAGCAGGAGCACCGCAGGTGTCCATTTTCTTTCGCAGGCTGCTGATGCGCATTTCCAGATTGGCAGGAACCAGTCCCTTTTCTTTGGCGTCGATCAATTGCATGGCCTGCCAACGCTCCAGCTTTTGCCCCACCGCGCGACTCATGGCCGTCAACAACAAACTCTCCGGGTACGACAGGGCAACCGAGCCCTCGGCCCCACGCAAGCTGAGCGCCTGCGCGTCCAGTACCAAATCAACATCCTGAAATTGGACCTGGGACTTCAGTCGGCGCGCAATACTTTGAATGCACACCAGCAGTTCGGTTTGCTCCACGGGCTTGACCAGATAATTGTCAGCCCCACTGCTGTAGCCTTGGACCTTGTCGTCGAGCTGGCCTCGGGCCGTGATCAGGACAATGCCTGCGGCGGGGTGACTCTTGCGCACACGTTGTGCCAGCTCAAACCCGTTCTCGCCAGGCAGGTTGACATCAATCAAATACAGATCGGGGACATCGCGTGTTGGCGTGTCGTCGACCTCTTCGGCGCAGCTCATGGCGGTGACCTGATGACCGTGGCTGATCAGTAAATCCCGGGTGGCATCGCGAAGGCTGTCATTGTCTTCAACAAGCAATATATGCAGGGCTTGAGGTTGCATGGTGTCAGACCGCTTTAGGCAATATCAGGACAAAACTGATTTTTTGTTCTGCCGGTTGGTAAGCAATGGTACCGCCCATCAACTCGACCAGGCTGCGAACCAGGAATAAACCCAAGCCGGTTCCCGCTTGTCCCTGCGCTCCGGGACTGCGGTAATACTTGTGAAAGACCTTGTGCGGATCAGGCAAACCTGCACGCCCGGGCACGTTGCAAACGTCAAGGCGAATGGCCTCATCCAGTTGCTGCAGTTCGATGTGAACAGGCTCGCCTTTGGCCGAGTATTTACAGGCGTTTTCCAGCAAATTGCTCAGCACAATGAACAACAACTGCCTGTCGGCCTGCAACATCAGTAATGGGCCCGCAGAGATGTGAATATCTTGCCCGGAAGGCATCGCAGCGACGACACCGGCCAGCAGCTCCCGCAAGTCCAGTGATTCTGGCCGAACCTGCAGTCGATGGTCCTGCAAGCGGTTGGCCTGCACGCAACGGTCAATCACACTGTTCATTTCACGAATGGATTGCTTGATGGCGTGCGCATCCTTTCCCGCCTCGTCCAGACGCATGTACATGGTAGCCAGCGGTGTCTTGAGCTCGTGCGCCAGCATGGCAAACAGTTTTTCCTGATCATGCCGTTGAACGCGTTCATGCTCTTCGCGTTGCTGCGCCTGGGTCAGCAAGACTTGTGACTCAAAACGAGACCGCTCCAGCAAGTGAGCCCGATAGTGAAGCAGAAACAACACCATCAGGCCGCTGGCCAAGCCATGCGCCTGAACGAGGTACAGCCCTATTTCACCCCCACTGGCCAAGCCCAGACCCGGCAGGGCTGCGAGCAACAAGATCACGACCAAGGCGCCGTAGAACCCGACCATCAAGGCCTTGGGCAACAAAACAGGCGAGGGGTTGGTTGTGATTGGCGCAGATGAACGCCAACCCTGCGCCGTCAACACGGCCATCAGCATCACAAACGGCGTGACCAACACCATGGACAGGTTCAGCTGCAATGCCAGGATGGGCAAGTGCAGTCCATAAAACAGCAGCAGGTTGATGGGCAACATCCAGACCAGGACACGCATTGACCAGATTGCCCAAGGCCTTGGGCGATAGTCCTCCAGGAAAACAGAATGAAAATAGATGGCGGCACTGGTGGCCAGCATGCTGAACAGGGAGGTGAGTTGGTCCAAGCTGACCGCAGCCCACGCTGAAGGCCACGCTATGCGCATGTATCCGAGCGAGCACAGTGCAAACATCAAGGCCGCAGCTTGTTTCACGCCAAAGAGTCCCACCATCTTGTCGCGTGTGAACACCCAATAAGTCACGCCCCACAGCGCAAAAATGGACACAAAGGCCACATACAAGGCAAACAGCAAGTGCTGATAAGGAGGTTGCTCGAACAGTTCTTTTTCAAAAAGGACTTCGGCATGGATTTGTCTTGTGCTGGTGGAGGCAACGCGTAGCCACACATCACGCGGCATAGGCCCCGCAGCCAATGGGAGCATGAAATCCAAACCCTTCAAAACCTGTCGCGCGGGATGTTGCTGGTCGCCCGTAACACCCACCACTGCCCCCTGAGCCGCAGAGTCAAACACCTGAATGTCGTCCAGATACACCGGCCGCATACGCAGCACCAAGGCGCCGTTTGGACTGGACGAGTCCGGCACCTGCGAGCTTTCGATTCGTAATTTGATCCAGATGACTGACGAGCCGTAGCCCCGACTCAATACACCCGCATAAGGCTCCAAACGCTGCGTCTGCACTTGGGCAAAACTATGATGACCTGATACGTCTTCAAGCCAGCTGCGTTGCGTCACCAAGTCCGCTGCAGACACAGCCCCGACAAAGGTCAGCAACAGCGTAAATAACCAACACACAGATCGAATAATCTTCATGGGATTGGAGCCATGCTGAACAAGGGATTTTTGATCAAAAAAACCCTCGCCATTGCTGACGAGGGTTTCATATTTGGTAGGGCGTCACGGACTTGAACCGTGGACCAAAGGATTATGAGTCCTCTGCTCTAACCAACTGAGCTAACGCCCCGACCGAAGCATTGATTGTAGTGGTCCGGCAGGTGGCCTATTTCGACTGACTCAGCGCGTTGCTCACCAGCCGCGAAGTGATGTCCACAATCTGGATCATGCGGTC
>JACCDH010285223.1_pt1 | contig 21352 bp, 35 predicted proteins | sample 7442481 | NCBI WGS metagenome assembly JACCDH01 (sample SAMN15323433, study PRJNA562643) | freshwater metagenome | isolation source: river surface water | place: USA:Blue River Watershed | collected 2017-08-15
ATGAGGATCGGGCTGGACATAGAAACGAACCTAGCGCACGACACGATCTGGCTGGTTAAAACGATTGATCTGGATACTGGAGAGATTAGAACATGGAAGCAAGCAAGCAGCCTCGCGGAGTTTATAAAGGGCACTACGTTGATAGTCGCTCACAACGGAATCGGCTTCGATTTCAAACTATTGACGAAGCTCTGGAATATGAAGATAGCCTTGAGCCAAGTGTGCGATACGTTGATTCTGTCAAGACTGCTAGAGCCGAGCAGAGAGAGCGGGCACTCGCTGGAAAGCTGGGGCGAAGCTCTCGGGGTAAAAAAGGTGCCGTATCGGAAGATCTGGGAGTGGATGAATGACCGCGTAGAGGCTTACCCTGGCGAGTGTTACGACGCTCCCATTGAGTCGCTACTGGATCATTACTGTGCCTCGGATGTGAAGGTGCTGCGTGAGCTTTATCACCACCTGATAGCTTTGAAGGAGAAGCACCAGTTTTCGGATGAGTCCGTGAAGCTGGAGCATGTGGTTGCACGGATTATTTCGGAGCAAGAGGACAACGGATTTAAACTGGACATACCCTATGCAACAGTGCTACTTACTAACATCCAGACAAAAATGGCTGGACTATATGAGCGAATGCAAGAGCGGTGGCCTCCCGTCACAGTCGAGCGATTCTCTGAAAAGACAGGAAAGAAACTCAAAGATTCCGTGGTTACTTTCAACCCCGGCAGCCGAAAGCAAGTCGGAGAAAAGCTTGTCGAGCTTGGATGGAAGCCTTCCAAGTTCACAGAAACCGGACAGCCTGTAGTTGACGAAGGCACCCTGGCAGGTACGGGGATTCCTGAGGCAGAGCTAATCGCCGAGTATTTCCTGCTGCAAAAGCGCGTAGCGCAGATTAAAAGCTGGATTGATGCAGTAGGCGACGACGGACGCGTACATGGTAAAGTCATTACTAATGGTGCGGTTACTGGCCGGATGACCCATTCGGGGCCAAATATGGCGCAAGTGCCGAACAGTGGTAGTTTGTATGGACACGAATGCCGAGCCTGTTGGGTTGCAGATGATGGGTGGAGCTTAGTGGGCTGCGACGCAAGCGGCCTTGAATTGAGAATGTTGGCCCACTACATGCAAGACCCCGGATATGTTAAAACAGTTACGGAGGGGAAACGAGAAGACGGAACAGACGTACACACAGTTAACCAACTAGCTGCTGGCCTTCAAACTAGGGATCAAGCTAAAACTTTTATTTACGCCTTTCTTTATGGCGCGGGTTCGTTTAAGATCGGTTCTATCGTTGGTGGCACAGCCAAAGATGGTGACAAGCTTAAGCAGAAGTTTCTGGCGCAGATTCCTGCACTGAAGAAGCTTATCGACAAGGTAGGTAAGTATGCGGAGAAGGGCTACGTCCCTGGCCTCGATGGCAGGAAGATTTGGGTGCGGTCTGAACACGCAGCGCTTAACTCTCTTCTGCAAGGGGCTGGAGCCATCGTAATGAAGAAGGCGCTGGAGATCTTCTATCGTCGGTGCCGCGCTAACAAGTGGGAGGTTCGTCTAGTTGCTAATGTTCACGATGAATTCCAGTTTGAAACACGTCCCTTGATTGCGGATATCGTGGGTCAGGCTGCAAGGCAGAGTATCATTGACGCTGGCGACTATTACAAACTGCGCTGTCCGTTGGATGGCGAATACAAAGTAGGGAAGTCATGGAACGAGACACACTAAACCCTGACGATTACGATTACCAGATCGTGCTTCAGGTCAAGGATAACATTCTGCGAGTCATGGCTACAGCTAACCTAGAACTGAATCAAGTACAGGACTTACTGAGGCAAGCGCTCAATGAAATGGACAAGACGATAGACAGTACCCCTCCAACTTATCTGCAATAGTTGCATTCTGTAGAATCCGTGGTATAATATTAGTATTGAGAGTGTGACGGAATCGGTAGACGTAGCGGACTTAAAATCCGCCGCCGCAAGGCGTGAGGGTTCGAGTCCCTCCTCTCTCACCAGCCCCTGTAGCTCAGTGGTAGAGCAACTGCCTTGTAAGCAGTAGGTCGTCTGTTCAATCCAGACCTGGGGCACCAACATAACGTGTAACAAAAAGGAAACACAATGAGTGATCTGAAACCTGTGCGTATCAATGCTGAAATCTTCTTCGCTTATGATATGTATAACCTGAATAAGAAGTTTGACGAGAATAACAAGAAGTACCAGTGTACTCTCGGCAAGCTGTCCGAAGCGGCCTGCGCCGCTCTTCAAGAGCTTGGCATTAAGATCAAGGAAAAAGACCTTCCCGGTAAACACATCGTCGGCAAGAGCCTGTATAAATTTGAACTTGTCGACAAAGATGGTAACGAAATTCCTGTTGAGCGTGTGGGCAATGGCACTAAAGTTATTGCTCTTATTTCGTCTTACCGCCATAAAATGTCTTCCATGCACGGGGCTGCGCCGTCGATCAAGAAACTGATCGTTACTGATCTGGTGGAGTACAACCCTGAGCGTTCTGTCGAGGAAGAAGACCTCGTTCTGTAATGAGCACAGAGCCGCCTAAAGTGGCTCTTCTAGATGCCGACTTCTTGGTGTATCGCATTGGCTTTTCTACGGAAGAGGCCAGTGAACAGATAGCCAAGAGTCGGCTGACAGAATGGCTAACAGATATTGTCTACATCAATTTAGGCTGCGAAGACTATAAAGCATGGATTACCGGTAAGACAAACTATCGGAACGATGTTGCAGTAACGCAGCCGTACAAGGGCAACAGGAAAGATTTTGTTAAGCCTAAACACTATGATGCGCTGCGGGAACATTTGATGCGCCTCGGGGCTGTAGTTACAGAAGGAGAAGAGGCAGATGACGCTGTTGCTATTGAGTCTAGCTGCGGGTATTATTGGATCGTACATCAGGACAAAGATTTGAACCAGCTTCCCGGGCATCATTACAACCCGGTAACGGATGAAAGATACTTTGTTAGCGATACAGAAGCTTTGCGGAACTTCTACACTCAGCTACTTACAGGAGATCGTACAGACCATATCAAAGGGCTGCACCTGATCGGCCCTAAGAAAGCCGAGAAGATTCTTAAAGACTGTAAGACAGAAGCTGAGATGTACGCCGCCGTGAAGAAAGCTTACGAAAGTAAAGAAGAGCCATTTGAGCGGTTAGTCGAGAATGGTAAGTTATTGTGGCTCCGTCGTGAGCCGGGTCAAATGTGGGAGCCGCCTAGTGAAACCGAGTAGCGCCAAACAAAAAGGCAGGATTCTACAGCAATGGGTACGGGATAAGATGATGGAGCATGCCCCTGAGCTTCGGGAGGGGGATGTCCGCAGTACGTCGATGGGTGCGGGAGGGGAAGATGTGCAGTTGTCGCCCACAGCCAGAGACATATATCCCATGCAGATTGAGTGTAAGAACCGGGCCAAGATTGCTGTCTACGAAGATTATAAACAAGCGGCTGCCCACGGCCCTCACGAACCTGTACTAATCATCAAGCAAAACCACAGTAAGCCCCTGGCTGTCGTGGATGCGGATTACTTTTTTAGGAAGTTTAAAAATGGCGCAAGTTCTTGATCTGCTAGAGCATGAAGACGGCAGTGCTACGTTGAAGCTGGACTTTACCCCAGAAGAAATGAAGTCGTTGCTGACATTTGCAGTTACGAATGCTCTGGTTAATGGTATCAAACTAGATAAACGAGGTATTCTTAGTGAAGAATTCTATGATCTCGGTGGAACTGATTGATTCGTGCGGGTCGGACCTGTCCGTCGTCAACGCTGCCCGGGTAAGCTTTGATAAAGAAAGTAATTGGGAACGAGAAAACGGCACCGGCCCTTTGGTTCTTTCTCTGAAAGACTCCAAGCTTATCTCCTACCTAGCCAAGCATAAACATACCAGTCCGTTTAACCATTGTTTTGCATCGTTCAGGGTCAAAGCGCCTGTGTTCGTGGCCCGTCAATTAGTTAAACATAAGTTCTTACCTTGGAATGAAACGAGCCGCAGGTACGTAGACACTCCCCCGGAGTTCTATCAGCCTAACGTGTGGCGGGCTAAGGCAGACAACGTAAAGCAGGGTAGTAGCGACTATCAGGTGGAAGAGTCCTGGAAGGCTATGGAATGGGCTAGGAAGGCCACTGCGGAAGCTCTGTGGGCCTACAGTAACCTCCTGGATCATGGCGTATGTCCTGAGCAAGCCCGCATGGTTTTGCCTCAAAACATGATGACGGAATGGATCTGGTCCGGTACACTCGGTGCCTGGGCGGATATGTGTCGTCTTCGTATGGATTCCCATGCACAGCAGGAAACCCGTCTGGTGGCGGAAAAGATCAGCGATTTGATGGAAGACCTGTATCCTGTGAGTTGGGAAGCTCTTCTTAATTTAATGCCGGAAGAAACGGATAATGTATAAGGTGTTAGATGGATTTTGACCGATATCAGTATGAAGCCTCGTTTACTATGCTGCCTAGCGCAGCGAATTATCAGTATTTGATTACGGGGCTGGCCGCAGAGGCAGGAGAAGTTGCTGGTGTTTATGCTAAGCATGTGCGTGACGAAACAAAGGTGAACGACATGCGGGATAAACTTACTAAGGAACTCGGCGATGTGCTATGGTTTGTAGCCATGCTGGCTGAACTGTCTGATGTTGATTTAGCAGCGATTGCTGAGCAAAATATTGAGAAACTTAAATCCCGCCAAGCGCGGGGCAAATTGAAAGGATCTGGCGATGATCGGTGAACAACAAATTGAACAATATTCTGAGGACACGGAAGAAGATTATGGTTATCTTACCATTAACTACCACGACGCATATAACAACAATACTTTCTCGGCCAGTTTTCAACTCACTGAAGAGGATATCTTCTGGGATAGCCTGCTGCGTAAGTTTGTGAACTTCCTGGAAGGTTCGGGCTTCTATGTCAAAGGTCGAGTGGCTGTCAAAGAAAGCCCCTACGCTAATCAAAACTGGGACGGCCCGACGTTTAACGACGATAAATGATGCGTATTCTTTGTATCCCCGACACTCAGGTACGTGAGGGCGTTCCTATGGAGCACCTCACCTGGGCAGGACAGGCTATCGTCGATTACCGCCCGGATGTGGTGATTCACATGGGCGACCATGCCGATATGCCTAGCCTGTCTTCACACGATATCAAAGGCTCCAAATACTTTGAGGGTCTGAGATACAAGAAGGACATTGAAGCTGCTAAAGAGGGCATGAAGATGCTTCTAGCCCCTCTTAAGGAGCTTCAAGACCGACAAAAGAAGAACAAGGACAAGGTTTACAAGCCTCGTAAAATCTTTCTTCTTGGGAACCACGAGAATCGTATTGATCGGGCAGTTAACAACAATCCGACCCTTGAGGGGTTAATCAGCACGAAAGACCTGGGGTATGAAAAAGATTGGGAGGTTTCTCCTTTCCTTCATCCAGTATTTGTGGGTGGTGTCGGCTTTAATCATTACTGGCCTGTGGGTGCTATGGGTCGTCCTGCTGGAACTGCTGCAGCTATTGTTAACAAGTTGCATATGTCTTGTATCGCGGGGCATCAGCAGGGTAAACAGGTGGCTTATGGCAAACGTGCCGACGGAAAGCCTATTTGTGCTATCATTGCCGGAAGCTATTATCTACACGATGAGTCCTATATGGACCAGCTTAGTAATCGCCATTGGCGCGGCCTTCTGATTCTTAATGAAGTTGAAGACGGCCACTTCGATGAACTATTCCTGAGCATCGAATACTTACAGAGGAAATATGGACAAGTGTAACACCTGTTTCTTTGGGTCGATTAAAGACAGTAAGGTAGCGCCCTGCAAGGTATGTTCCGGCTATAACAAGTATGTGCGTGACAGTATTTATTTCTGGGGGGAAGAGCCAATGCCGGAAGAAGAAAAGAAATACGATCTGGTGTCTAAGCCAAAGCACTATATGCTTTTTGAAGACAAGCAGATTGAGGTGCGGGACGTGATTCAGCGCCTGATGGATAAGATTCAGAATAGCGATGTGGTGGAATTTAATCCCATTGACTATTCCGATTACTTTCAAGCAATGGCGTACTTCATGCGATTCATGGACAAGAATGGAAAACAAGATCTAGAAAAAGGAGTCTGGTACATGAATAAGATTATTGATGCGTGGGAATCGTGAATCCGCTCACGCTGGAAGAAGTCAAAGAGAGGCTCAAGACGCTCGACGAAATCTCCCTGCTGGAGTTGCTGCGGCTGACCAGTGAGGAGATTGTCGAAGCGTTTTCCTATGAGATTGAGACAGACCTAGAACGACTAGAAAAGGAAGTAAATGAGTACGAGTGAATACATGGGGATTCAGATTGACTACAGCCGCGACGCGATGTTCGATGAACTAGGCCTTAAGCGGATGAAAGAATCGTACATGCGGGACGAAGAAAACAGCCCGCAAGAGCGTTTTGCTTATGTCTCCAAGTATTTCGGTACGGATGCTGAACATGCTCAGCGCCTGTACGAGTATGCTTCTAAACACTGGCTGTCGTATTCGACCCCGATCCTGAGCTTTGGACGATCCAAGAAGGGGCTGCCGATTAGTTGCTTCCTTAACTGGATTGAAGACACTGCCGAAGGTCTGGTTGAGAACTATTCGGAAACCAGTTGGCTGTCCATGCTCGGGGGCGGTGTCGGAATCGGCTTTGGCATCCGCCATGCGGGTGAGAAGTCTACCGGCATCATGCCGCACCTGAAGACCTACGATGCTAGTTCCTTGGCCTACAAGCAGGGCACGACCCGTCGAGGCTCCTACGCGGCGTATCTAGATATCGACCATCCCGATATTCTGACGTTCCTAGAGATGCGTAAGCCTACCGGTGACCCGAACCAACGAGCATTGAACCTGCACCACGGCATCAACATTACCGACGCATTCATGGAGAAAATTCAAGATGCGATGATGGTTGGAGGTGACGATACCTGGGAACTGAAGGACAAGGCTACGGGCGAGGTGGTGGAAAAGGTCAGTGCTCGGGAACTGTGGCAGCGTATCCTGGAAACCCGTATGCAGACCGGAGAGCCGTACCTGCACTTCGTGGACACTAGTAACGAGGCGTTGCCTCCGTGGCTGAAAGACAAGGGGCTGAAGGTTCGACAGAGTAACCTGTGCTCGGAGATTGTCCTTCCCACCAGTAATGAGCGCACAGCGGTATGCTGCCTATCTTCGGTGAATCTGGAGTACTTCGATGAATGGTCCCAAAATGGGACTTTCCTGCGGGATATTGCTGAGATGTTGGATAACGTCCTGCAATACTTTATCGACAATGCTCCTGACACTGTGGCCCGGGCTAAGTACTCTGCGATGCGGGAGCGCAGTATCGGTGTGGGTGCCCTGGGGTTCCATGCCTACCTGCAAAAGAACATGATTCCGTTTGAGTCGCCTATGGCTATCGGCCGGAATATCAAGATGTTCAAGCATATCCGGGAAGGCCTGGAAGCTGCCAATACGGCCCTGGCCGAAGAACGAGGGAGTTGTCCTGATGCTCAAGCAAGTGGTTACGACAAGCGGTTTAGTCATGTTATGGCAATTGCGCCTAATGCAACTAGCTCTATTATCATGGGTAACACCAGCCCAAGTATTGAGCCGTTTCGTGCAAACGCCTACCGACAAGACACCCTCTCAGGATCGTTCCTGAATAAGAACCGGTATCTTGATGACCTGATTAAATCCAAGTGTGAAGCCAATGCCAGCCTAGACTATGACGATATCTGGTCTTCTGTCATTGCCCACGAAGGCAGTATTCAGCATCTCGGTATCTTTGACGAATGGCAAAAGGACGTGTTTAAGACTGCGATGGAGATTGACCAGCGTTGGGTGGTGCAGCATGCCGCCGACCGACAGGAGTTTATCGATCAAGCACAGTCTGTTAACCTGTTCTTCCGTCCTGACGTGAATATCAAATACCTGCATCTGGTGCACTACATGGCATGGTCCAAGAAGCTGAAAAGCCTGTACTATTGCCGCAGTGAGAAGATCAGTAAGGCTGATAAAGTCAGTAAAACAATCGAACGTAAAGCCATTGAAGAAACGAAGATTGACGATCTGGTCAATGGTGAAACCTGTCTTGCATGTGAGGGCTAATGGTTAAAAAGAAATTTATGCTGACGGAGGATCGTAGCTTCTTCCGTCCCTTTTCCTATCCGTGGGCCTACGATGCGTGGCTGACCCATGAACAGTCTCACTGGCTGCACACTGAGGTTCCCATGCTGGAGGACGTGAAGGACTATAAGAACCGGCTTACCAAAGAGGAACAGGACTTCCTGACGAAGATTCTGCGCTTCTTTGTGCAGGGTGATCTGGACATTGGGGAAGGCTACACTAAGCACTACCTGCCTGTCTTTAACCAGCCTGAGATTCGGATGATGATGAACGGATTCGTGGGGCGTGAAGCCCTCCACGTTGCCGCTTATGCTCACCTGATCGAAACCCTGGGCCTGCCTGAAGCGACGTATAACGAGTTCTTGCAGTATGGTGAGATGGTGGAGAAGCACGAGTTTGTAAAGAACCTGGATAGCTTTTCCCAGCCTGAGAAGATTGCAATTATCTCTGCCTTTGGCGAGGGTATGCAGCTATTTTCTAGCTTCATCATGCTCCTGAACTTCGCACGTCACGGCAAGATGCGCGGCCTTGGCCAGATTATCTCGTGGTCTATTGTCGATGAGACACAGCATGCCGAAGGTATGATTAAGGTCTACCGGGAGTACGTCAAGCAAAACCCGAATGAAGCAAGTCCTGAGGATATCAAGGCGATTGCAGTCAAGATGGTCGAGCTTGAAGACAAGTTCATTGACTTGGCTTTTAACATGGTCAAGGTCGAAGGACTGAACGACGAAGAGGTGAAGCTGTATATCCGGTATATCGCTGATCGTCGCCTCATCCAAATGGGTATGAAGGGTGTCTTCAAGGTAAAGAAGAACCCTCTTCCCTGGGTGGAGGCAATGATTAACGCCCCCGGACATACCAACTTCTTCGAGAACCGCGCTACGGACTATGCCAAAGGCTCCCTGACGGGTACCTGGGAAGAAGTCTGGGCGTGAAAGATAAGTTCATTCAGGCACACATGAAAGCAGCGGAGGTGTATGCCTCCCTGTCTAGTGCTCAGCGTCTGAAGGTAGGGGCTGTCGTTGTTAAGGACAATCGGATTATTTCCATTGGCTACAACGGCACCCCGTCTGGGTGGGATAATGGCTGTGAGGATGAGAATGGACAGACTAAAAAAGAAGTTATCCATGCTGAAGCTAACGCTATTCTTAAGCTGGCAGCTTCGTCAGAGTCCGGCCAGGATGCCGCCTTATTTATCACCCATGCCCCGTGTATGGACTGTGCCAAGCTCATATATGGCGCAGGTATACGCAATGTTTTTTATCGGCAGCAATATCGTAATACTGAAGGAGAAGACTTCTTATCCCGGTGTGGCGTATCTGTTAGAAAGGTTCCATAATGATTATTGATATGAACTTCCATTCAGGCTTACTGTTCGGCATTGAGGCTGACCCTGTGTATGATATGGATGAGAACGGGCAGCTAAGCGGTGAGAAGACACCAGCTATCAGCGTGTATCTGGGCTTCTTATCCTTCACCATCATCTTCGCTAATCCGCAGCAGCAATAAAAAAAGGCCACTAGAGTTTGTCGCTCTAGTGGCCTTTTTCGTTTGGACCTTACTTTTTCTTCTTAGGCTTGGCCTGACCGGCTTCGCTAAGTGCAATGGCAATTGCCTGTTTACGGGAAGCCACCACCGGGCCTTTCTTGCCACTGTGGAGTGTACCCTCCTTGTATTCACGCATTACCTTGCCAACCTTCTTTTCGGCTTTGCTCATCTTCTTCATATCAGACTTTTCCTTTGACTCGTTCAAATGTCCGAAGACCGCCTAAGCCGAGTAAACCGCCTAGAAGTGTCATCAGGGTTTCATTGTCAATCGCAGGCATGGGAGGCAGATGCCCACCAAAGGCATTGAACAGCCAGGGAAGAATCGGGGACAGAATAAACTGATATCCCAGCCCTAAGACACAGACCCAGCCAGCAGCAGGCCTCCAGCCGCCTCTGAACATGTCAGTCTTGGCCTCTTCCTTGTTAATCTCCATCTGCCCCAGGGCAAGCTTTAGGTCAGCATCTAAAACAGCTAATTCACCTCTCTGGGCTAGTTCCAGAAGCTTGATCTTAGCCTCATCGGCCTTAGCCTTATCCGGTATCACCTTATCCAGCACTTCCGGTAGCAGGCTTAGTAACCCTGTCATTAAGGGGGTCATTTAATAGTCCATCCTGTTAGATTTTGCAATGTTGACCGAAGCAGGGAGTACCTGAAGATTCCACGGAACGTGTAAACCACATACTCGTTTACCCTGAAGAGGAATAATATGATCTACATGATAAGGAATTCCCATTACTTCAGAACACCACGAAGAAAGGGCGTACTCTATATCAATTGCTTGTTTATCTTCTTCAGAAAGCCAAGGAGGAACTGCCTTTAATTTTGCAGCTTTATATTTCATGGAAATACTGCAAACTTTATCTTTATTAGCTTTTTGCCATTTCGAAGAGGATTCCCGCTTCTTTTTCAGATAGTGGTCTTTGTTTTGTTCTCTCCACTCCTTATTTTTCTTTAAAAAGATTTCTTTATTTTCTTGATATCTTTTCTTTTGGCAAGCAATACAAGAGGATGAATAGCCAGTCTTTTTTGTTTTGTCTGGGTAAAATTCTGCGAACAGTTTTGAATTTTTACAAGAACTGCACTTCTTCAACACCATTCTCCTGTTTCCATTTGCTTTGCCAGCCGCTTAGCCCGCTCAGGGGTTTGTGTGGCCCACTTAGACAACAGCATCATTTCACTGGCTTTGGAATAGTTCCCGTCCTGTACCTCTTTTAAGGTGTTTTTAAAGGCCAGGAGACCGTCTACGCCGAGTTGAAAGGCCATGTTCAATAGTACACCCCTACGGGCTTCGTCAAGGCCTTTAAACCACGGAATACGCCGTTCTAGCTCGGCTGTGCGGGTATCGATATCGTTGTTGAGAAGGTAGGCAGCTTCCTCCTGGGAAATACCGCCACCCTTTCTCTTGTCGATCAATCTGCCGATACCGATTGTCAGGAATCCGAGGTGGTCTTCATATGCATGAAGAACCTCCCCTTCATCCCGTCGCAGTTGCTTGACTAGCTTGTCCTTCATCGTAATGCGCGGATAGTCTCTAAATCCTGTTCCGTAAGCGGAGCGGTGGGGGCAGATAACAGACCTCGGAAGAAGAAATCAGGACGTGCCACCGGGGGCTGCCCTGCTGCAATGCCCTGCATCAGCCGTTGGGCGGCCTGTGTACGCTGGGCTGACAGAAGTTTATCCGCCGCAAAGCCGCCTGCCGCCGTTGCAATAGCCCCTGCTGGGGTTTGTGTAGACAGCGCAAGCTGACCGCCTGCCATGATCTGACTACGCTCGGGGTTAAAACGAGCAACCAAAGACAGAAGGGGGTCAGATTTACCGCCACGTGCCACTGCTTTGATAGCGTTGCGCTCTTCTTCTGTAAAAAAGCGCATCTTCCGTTTATCTGCCGCCAGATTAATTAACTGCCGTCGAATTAACTCACCCTCAGAAGCTTTGGGGTCAAGTGCTTTAACTTCTGCTGTGTTCAACGCATCTTCAATGACTTGAGCACGGGAGAGGTTTCGCCAATCTTTCCGAGCTTCTAATACTGCACGGGAAGCCTCAGCGGCCGGGATACGAGAAGAAAGAACGTCGTTGGGTTTAATATTACCAATAAAGTTATCAATACTTTCCCTGACAACGGCAGCTAATCGACGGGTTGCGGGATCAGTAGCCGACGACATCGCTGTAGCTGCGGAACGCATCTGTTCCAGTTTCGTAAAGCTCACCCGACGATTATCTACCATCTCGTTTAGCTGGTCTAAAAGCTGTGCGACAGGACGGTGTGTATCTAATCTCGGGTTAAAATTTTCAGTAGCTAACTCCGACCGAGCCGACGATAACATGCGGTAAACAGAAGCCGGTTTAACTTCAATACCGGATTGTTCCATTACCTGATAATTTTGGCGCGCACGATCTTTAATCTGCTGAAGCGTGGGTACAGGTGCCTCTTTTCCTCGCACAGCCCGCGCAGCGGACCCACCGGCCAGTGTACCGGCAGCAACAGAGGCAATAGTAGCTGCCAAGGGGCTTTCGGTCTGTTCTCCTACAACCTCACCCACAGCTTGACCAGCTGCGCCACCCGTCGCGGCTGCTACTGCTTGCTGGGGGATATTTTGAGCTAACGGCTGTAAGGCCTGGACCCCGGATTTTGCCGCCATTGCAGCTTGCGTACCCATAGAACCTACAGCCTCTGTACCAGCAGAGACAGCACGTTCCAGGGCAGTAGCGGGTTGCGGCAGGCCAATCTGTGTTAAAAACTGGTCAAAGGCTTGACTAGTCGGCTGAATCACTTGACCGCCGCCCGCCGCCATCGAACCTAAGTTCACAAGGCCGGTAGCAAAGTCAGCCATAGCGCGAGGAACCGCTGTTACTGCCTGGGCACCGGACCTAAGAAACAGACCACCTTGTCGGGCTAGTTCTTCTGCTAAACCCGGGGTAGCCGTAGAAGAAGCCGCTGCAGGCTGCGCAGGTTCATCCACAAAACGAATTTTAGTAGATGCCGGCTCAGGCGGCTGCTCATCAATAAAGCGGATTGGCATGGTTACTCCACAACAGCGCGACGGCCATTAATAATAATTTCAGTGCCTTGAGGTAAGTTTGCTTTTTCTGCCTCTTGAACCGATTTAAAAGTACGAACAGGAGAAGGAGCCGCTTGTCGGGATGGTCCCGGATCTAAAGGTGCAGGAGTTCCGGTAGCTGCAGAGGTAGATTGACGTTGAATTCGCTCAATTCCTCGCCGAATTTTACGTTCAGCGTTGAGCAGAATACGACGAAGAGACTCGCTTTCCAGCCGTTGCTCTCCACCCATCACCTTTTGAAGATATTTCAGTTCTTCAACCGAGTCATTACCGCCGAATTCCTGTAAACGAGGAATTACAACTTCACCGATGTAAGACAGAAACTCCTCAGTACGGACAACTTTAGGGTTGTTAGAAGAGGTAGCTTTCGCGGCTGCCATCAGAGTCGGGCCGTAAGTACCGGAAAAAATACCTTTATCCAGCTTATCCACCGCTTCAGCAATATTGTCTAAAGCGGAATACTTGCCCTCAATGGCTGCAATCTCTTTGCCGACACCTGTTCCAGCAGCTTCGGCCGCCTTCTTAGGATCAACAGGAGCGCCGGGTAGCCCCAGACCGATAGTAACATTACCGGTTCCCTTAGCTTTACCTGTTTTCTCAGCTTCCAAAAATTCACGCATTTTGGCCTGGAATTCAGGGCTACCGGGAACATAACCAGCCTCAGTAAGCTGACGACCGATTGTACTTAACTTTTCGGTTTCCGGGATTTCAAGTAAACTAATATCGTTACCTGCCTCAATAGCAGCCTGGACCGATTTCGGAGAGGCTTTTTGAGCAAGTGACGCAAACACTTTTTCGGGTAAACTGGCAGCAGCCCGTTCCCGCATCCGCTGAGCCGTCAAAGCCTGCGTAGCTCCTAATTCAGCTCGGGCTTTTTCAACGTCCATAGCACGATTAGTAAGCAAACTAGCGGCAGGTGCGTCCCCAGACTCCAGTGCTCGTGCCGCAGCAGCACGAAGGGCCGCCGGATCAGCCAAATCAATGCCCTGAACAAGCGCCTGACGTTGGCGAATCCGCTCCAGCTCTGGGTCTTGAGCACCCAGCAATCCGCCAATCGACCCGCCAATTTGACGGCCGGCCATGAAACCGCCCATGTTGGCACGTTGAACCGGCGAAAGCTGAGCGAATGTCAGAGCTTCTTTTTGGGCCTGTGCTTGGCGAGAAGCCATCAGGTCTTCAGGGGTAACCCCGAACAGACTTTCAATAGAAGTTGCCATGTTTACAGACCTCGACGGTTGGGGTTAGAATAGTAGCTGCTGTCGTCCCAGACACCGGCTGTGTTATTACCAAAGGCGGACATTAAGCCCACGTTAGCCGGGTTGCTATACATATCAAACGACGGGGTAGGAGCAAACTGACGGCCCAGAGCATCTATAAACTGGCGGTTAGAGGCTAAGCCAGTAAGAGCGGAACCAACAGGACTGGCACCGGCAACAGAACTTAGTGTCTGAGCAGCGCCTAAGCCACCAGACAGCAGAGCCTGAGCAGCAGCGTTAGAGCCTGTCTGCACCCGAGCACCTAAGCCTGTACCCAGATCAAAAGCACCCTGACCTAACGATTCCACTGTACCGCCTAAGCCAAGCTGGGTCTGGAACGGAGTGTAAGCAGAGGATTGCAGACCTAAGCCACCGGACAGAAGACCAGAGCCGAAACGAACCTGATTCTGGCCTTGCTCCATTGCCTGGGCAGCTAACTGAGCGTCTTGCTGAGCAAGGGCATTGAAGTAAGCTTCTAACTCAGGGTTAGCCGCAGCTAAGCCCGCACCACCGCCAGGACGCATGCCTGTAGCGCCCACAGATAAACCTGTGCGGCCAGTGTTTAACAGATTCTGACGAACACCGCTCAGAGCACGTTCCCGGCTCGGAGCCAGTAAATCCTGCTGCGATTGCATCCAACGCTGGGCAGCCGCTTCCGGCGATTCAGCCAGATAACGTTGACCTAGGTTAAACAGGCCTGTACCGGCCTCAAAGCCACGCTCAGCCGTGTCCAGACCTTGCTCGCCGGCTTGCGACAGGAGGCGGTCACGAATAGCCTGTAACTGCGGGGAAAGCGTATAACCGGCAGAAGTCAGTCGACCCTGGGGATCAAACCCAAAGCGGCTGGAACCAAAGGCAGTGGTAACACCCACCGGACGGAAACGAGCCTCCTCCGCTGCAATCTGAGCCGCACGAATTTGAGCATCTGCGGACTGCTGGGCAGCGCCTTGGGCAGCGTCTGCCTGCATGGAGGAGCCTAACAGGCCAATACCCCCAGCAATTAAGCCACCAATCCACGGCATATTATACCTCGTCTTTCTTAATTAAAACTTTGTCCACCTGTTCTTCGTCTGTCTCTTCCGTTGCATGGATACAGAACCAGACCGCATCTTCTAATGCATGAACAGCGTGATTTATATTTCGTTTAATAGTAATACAAGACGGGGCCGTATATTCGACTTGTCCATCATCAGTTTGAACAATAACCCGACCAGAAGCTAAGATGCTTAAATGATCGTATTCGTGTTTATGCTGAAAGGCGCTAAACCCAGCGGGAATCAGCATTTGCTTAGCATACATGCCGGAAGAGAAGTGGTGTTCAATATCCGGCTGTGTCTGAGGCACTGTATGCAGCATCTTCTTGATAAAGTCAGATACTTGCATCAGGTTTTAATAATGAAGCGAACCGCAAGGTACGGAGGCAGGTTAGCGTCTGTACCGGACACGCCTGTAGTGCTGTTGGAAACGGAGATACCGGTAGTGGCCGAAGCCGTTGTAGCGTTAGTTCCCCCGTTAGTGGAGTTAAAGTCAGGACCGGAAGAACTACCGTAAGTAAAAGCCTCACGCCCAACATCCGTGTAGGAGTGGGTGTGCCCAGAATCAGTGACGGTAGCCGTGTGGGTGTGCGAGACAACCACCGCATCCTTAGAGCCGCCTGTAGCACCGTTGGCGTATAAACCACCACCGCCAATCGGCATACGGTTTGTAAAGTTCGGCAGGTTGAAGGTGTTCGTACCGTCACCTGCGCCATACGTGGTACCGATTACCGCATACAGAGCCGCATACACTGTACGGGAAACAGCAGAGCCGTCGCACAGCAGGTAGCCGGTTGGGGCAGAAGCCGTGGACCAGAGCTTAATCTCACCTGTAATAGCGGCAGAACCTAGGGCAGTCTGAACGAAGGCTGTCGTAGCCAGTTGCTGGGTATTTGTACCAAACACAGCCGTAGGCGCAATCGGAGTACCGGTAAAGGTGGGCGAAGCGCTGTCAGCCTTGGAGGCCACTGCCGTAGCAAGGTTATTAAACTCCGTATCAAACTCGGCACCCTTGATAATCTTCAAGGGGTTACCGGTAGCTAACGAGTCCTTGGACGTGAAGTTTGTACTTTTTACGTAATCGGTCACAGTTAGACCACCTTTCCGTTCTTAGCGTGAATTTCGATCTTTTGAATAGAGAGCGCCGATCCGTTAATATCAGCTTCGTACCCTGTTTGAATAACCTTACCTGAACCAGTAGGATAAGCTACTAAAGTTTCAAGGTTAGTACCTCCTGTGTACTCCCCTATATTATACTCCGAAATACCAAAATATGCAACCCCTTTAGCAGGAATTTTTGCAGTTTGTGCCTGATAGTTGCTACTAAAATCGTAACCCCATTTCAGCGTCACGAACTGGTTAGAACCACCAATAACAGTCACAGACAGTTTCTTCAGCACCGAGGTAACAGAAGGCTGCCCAAGGTCGGTATGGTTGGTGAAGTATTGGAACCGGTAGGTAACACCATTATCTAGATATCCGGTATACTTACCAACATACCCTTCTTTTCCGATCAGCAGCGACTCATCCCGTAAGTAACAGAAGCTCTTGGGCTGAATGTTGTCCCAGGTAGTAACCCGGGCTGCGCCATCAGGTAAAGCCGCCTTGAGGTCGAAACAGTAAACTGTCTTCAGGGTCGGGAGGGTAAGAAGATAGAACGATTCAAAGGGGCTGTAAACCGCTTTGATGTTTCTCAGGTTTTCCCCGTTAACCGCCGACATAAGATCGTTGCGGACGTTCTTACTGAGGTCACGGAACGGAGCCGATTTCTCTTGGATTGTCCGTAACACAGAACGGACACCTGTATCCGACAAGAAGATGATATCAGAACCGGTGTTTTGGATAGTGTCCCGAGACAGACACCCAATGCCAATAACCGTATCAGATAAAGTCATTGTGGCAGGAGAAGTAGCCCCGCTGTATACAATGATGCTGTTCCGGCCAAAGATAAACAGGAACCCGTTATGGGCACCTAAGCCGGTAATGGTGTCGCCGCCTTTAGGCCAGACTGTCGTAATATCCAGGGTACCGGCAGTGCCTGTAGACCAGATATGCCCGTTAAGCTGGTCCGAGAAGGAGATAACTACCTTGTCAGTCAGGGTTGTAGCCGCCCACAGACGGCCATAAGCGCTGATAACGTTATCCGCCAGTGGGACCGTACCTAAGTGTCCTGTCTTTTCAGACACCCGTTTGTACGTCGTCGACGACACGTTGGGGTCGAACACCAGCGGATCATGACCGATCTGGAAGAAGTATGCAACTTCATTCAGAATAGCGATCTGCCAGTGGCTGTCCGTAATCGTGGGGGCCATACCGCCGCCACCGTAAGTAAGTTCTGTCAGCGTACCGCTAGCTAGCTTGAACAGCTTATTGTTGCCAGCACAGACAATGTACTCTGTACCGTCATCCATGACAAGCTGACCGATAGCTTTTACATCGGCGGTACTTAACTGAGCATTAGCAGAGTTCTGAGGCTGCCAACCCTTACGCGCCCCAATACGGCCATACTGGTCAATAACACAGTTGTTAGCCACCAGAGCAAAGCCAGAAGCTAAGTCAAGGGACGAATCCTGTGTGTTTAAGCCAAAGAAGCCGGGAGCGGTAATACTGTGTGTTTGAATAACCTGGGCCATTAGTTAGCTCCCCAGGTTTCTTCCTCCGGGTAACGCGAGGACTCAATAGCAATGTAGTCGGCCAGAATGCTCTTAAACATCGCGTAAGCCTCAGAAGTGCCCAGACCGCCATCCTCACCACGATCAACCAGAGCACGGGCGTAAGCTAGTTGAACCACAGGCTCCGACGGAACCAGAAGCTGGTCCGCATCCGAAGTTAATTTACCCTGGGGTTTGTAGATGTTAAAGAAAATCTGGTAGGTGTCGTTAGGCACCGGGTACAGGTCAACTTGAGTATCCCCATTGCTGTTGATACCGTTGAAGTTGTAGTAGGTGGGGACACCCTGTTCCGGGGTTGGGGTGCTGATAAATAACGCAGTCATTTCCATCGTGGCCTTAGGCTCCATGTGGAAACGCTCTGTGGCGTTGTACACCTCAATAACCTTGAACCGGGCATCTGTGCCCACCAGTGCATAGTTAAACACAGACGGGCTAGTCGTAGCCGTCAGGGTGGTGGTCAAGGCATTCCAGTTATAGGCATCTTCCACCACGCGCTTAGCATCGTTAACGAAAGCCCCAATCAGCTTAGACAGGGTGTTTTCATTGACAGTGCCAACTTCAGGTTCGCGTAAGCGGACTAAAACCTCGTTAACCAAATCTAAGTAAGTGGGGAGTGCCATAGTTATTTATCGCTTTTCTTTTCAATCTTGTCTTCGATTCGACGCAACGTATTAAATAACTCTTCCTTAAATAAGTTAAACTCATTCTTAGGAATGTATTCTTTAGCTACTTCTTCACGAAACTTATATAAATCATCTTTAAGGGAATTGACAGCAGTGTACATTTCCCTAGCAAACCAACCCAGAGCCGCTGTAAAGCTTCCAAGGATTAGGTTCAGCAATGTTTGAAATTCCATCATATGCTCCTAACACTTCCAACGCTCTCGCGCAGCTTTACCACGGTCCCCGGTCCATCCCTCACTACGGGCACAGAACGATTTCTTACGGGCGGCATCAGCTTTGGTTTTAGGGTTAGGTGCTGGAGGTTTCAGGTTAGATCCTGTTTCCCGGTTATATTTAGCCCGGCCCTTAGCGGTAAGGCCTGCGCCTTTCGACACAGGAAGCTTCTCACCGCGACCGACCGATAAGTTAACGTTCTTTTTCGTAGCCATTATTTATTCTTTTTCTTTGCTGTCTTGGCAGAGGCGATAAAGTCAGCTTTAGAAGGAGCACCCTTAGTCCCAGGCTTACGCATGCGCTCACCTGAACCAGCTTTGATGCGCTCCCGCTTAGCGTGAATGTTAGCGTACAAGCCCGGTTTAGTAGCCACGCTTAGCACCTTTCATGGCAGACTTAGCTTTAGGCATCGGAGCCTGCTTAGGAGCCATACCGGTTTTCTTGGAATACTCTTTGGCTTCCTTCTTACCCTTAGCTGTGTAAGGGAATTTCTTTTGTCCAACCATCGGCATAATTTACTCCTTAGGTAACACAGGTAAAGCCTGCTTAATTTCGTCAGGGGAAGAGGCCGAATCAATTGCTTCTTGTACAGCCGCGTACTTGACACGGATTGCTTGACGCGCTGCTTCTGCCTCGTCCATAGCAACCCCGGGAATACGCTTGGCAATTACTTCATCGTGAGGAGCAAATTCCTCTGCGCGAAGCGCACGTCGAATATCGTGCCCAATCGTTTTAGCTTTATCAAGGTTTACAACAATCATTCTGCATACTCCCAAGCTGCGCGAAATGTTCGATCCGAAGGGACCGCAGAAACATCCACAATTTTATATGGTTTCCCTGAAGGAACATCCTTAGCAGCAATCTCTTCAATAGACAGACCGCTATCAGGAGCGGGAATAATAACAGCCACTCCGCCGTCATCCGTAGGGTAAATAATTCGCTGATTCATAAAAAGTCCTATTTTAAAATAGCCACGCCACTGCCATTCGTAGGGTAAATACAGAGCTTATTCAAAGATTATCGAAAAACAGCAATAAGGTTGTAATCCGAATCCGAGGTTCCGCCGTCGTTGGTTTTCTTAGTTTCAATTTGAATGCGCGTAGTAGTGGGCGCTTGTGCGTTCATCTGCACAGCACCTGGATAACCGCCGGACATGGTGGATACACAGCCAACGACAGAATAGTTGGTATCCTGTAGTGCTGTCGTCAAGTTGATATAGAAGTTACCTACGTTGTTGTCGGTAATGCTACTCACATTGCCTGAGCCTCGAATCGTGACTGTACCGACACTGTTAAAGTTAACCCATGCACGACAAGCAAACGAAGGATATCCCCCTTCTTGTGTAATGCCAGCGGAGCTTACAACTACAGCATCGCTAGATGTTGCTCCAGAATTACCGACACCTAGGCGAATAGTTCCGTCAGGAGTACTTGGCTGATACCAAGTTAGGTTCTGAGAAGCAGTCCCCGAATTACCTATCTGGACATTTTTAGTGACTACTGTGCTCATTTCAAAAAGCTTTCAAAGTATGTGTAAATAGACGCAACATAGTGTGCCCTATCGGAAAAATGCCAAATTTAAGTAACTACTATCAGTAGTTGCGCTATTTTCCAGATGCTGCATACGCATGGCAGTAGTTGTAGGGGCCACTACGTTAATACTATTACTAGTACTTGTGTTTGTCGTAGAATTTAAAGAAGCAACCGTCGTACTGTAATTAGCATCGGGCAAGGCAGTTGAAAAATTTACAGTATAGTCACCAGTCCCGTTATCGGTAATGCTACTAACGTTTCCGCTGGCCCGAATAGCCACCGTTCCCGTACCATTAAAATTTACCCAAGCACGGCAAGCATATACAGGTGCGGAACCGGTTGCATTAAACTGACTAAGGGTTGATTCCGCAGTCGCCAGGGTACCCGCAGAGTCCGGAAGAGTAAGCGTTCTATCGGTATTAGAGTTTGGGGCTGCAATGGTGAACGCCCCTGTCCCCGAAGCATTGCCCTGAATTTTTACTTGGCTCATTAGTTAGTTCCTTCGTTTTACCGGTGAACACTAACAAAAACGTAAGGAAAGTCCGTTGGAGAATCCGTGTTGTTAGATAGCGTAATAACTTTAAAGGCGGAAGAAGTAGGGGCTGTCAGGCCTGAACCAACTAAACCAGAAGGCGCTCCACTATTCCAATATACAGCACCACTAAACGAATAGTTAGCGTCAGTTAACGAAGTGGAAAAGTTAATTGTATAGTCGCCAGTGCCGTTATCAGTAATGCTCGACACGTTACCACTAGCCCGAATAGAAACTGTCCCAGAACCATTGAAGTTAACCCATGCCCGGCAGCCAAAAGCCCTGGCAACAGATCCATAACCAGAATTAAAAGACAAGTTTCCAGAAGAATCCCAAGAAGGAGAACCTGTGCTTAAATCCGAGGGGGTCACTGTTGCGTCTTCTAGTCCCCCTACAGATAGTCCGCCAATTGTTCCCGAACCGTTAATTGTGATAGGCATTTCGTATCCTTAAATAACTGTCCAGACAGAGCCAGAGGGAACCGTCACACTCACGCCAGAAGCCACTGTAATAGGACCAAACGAGGCTGCGTTATTACCAGAAGCAATGGTATAATTCGCGGAGATGGTGTTACTATGCTCGTAAACACCCTTAGTGGTAATATTACCATCGGTATTAACTGTAGCCCAGGAGGCTGTGCTGCCGTCAGTTGTTAAAAACTTACCAGCATTGCCTGTCTGTGAAGGTAGACCCGAAGCTGCTGTGGTGTTCGTCCACACGC
>JACCDH010330534.1_pt1 | contig 21340 bp, 18 predicted proteins | sample 7442481 | NCBI WGS metagenome assembly JACCDH01 (sample SAMN15323433, study PRJNA562643) | freshwater metagenome | isolation source: river surface water | place: USA:Blue River Watershed | collected 2017-08-15
CTTGAGGTGGTAGCGCCCACACCCGGGCGTGGGAGTTCGAATCTCCTCTTCCGCACAAAGCCTGTCACGAATGTGACAGGCTTTTATCATTTAAGACTGCGAATCAAGCTTGCTTGAATGAGCAGGCATGAATGATAAAAGCCAACAATCTTCTTTAAATAAAATTTAAAGAAGATTGTTGAAAGGCTTTGGGTACGCGTCACTATTGAGATGAGCGAATGCAATGAGCTGATCTCTTTGATTTATAAACTTAACTTATAGGAATCAGCGAATGCAATGAGCTAATTTCTTTAATTAAATTACAATGTATTATTAATGAATATTTGAAAAGCAAGTAACGCATATATAATCATCACCAAAATGATAATCTAATAGCACATTATGATTAAGTCCTTTATGTAAAATTTGAGCAGGAACTGTTCCTTTTTGATCATTCGCGGTTTGTAACACCTTAAAATCCTTTGCAAAATCAATTCCCAAATTTTCATATTGTTTATACATGGCTTCCTTCGCTGCCCAAAAAAAGGCCATTTGATTAAGTTGCGCAGCTTCAGGCAAAGCTGCTATCAAATTTTTTTCTGATTCATTTAAAAATTTGTGCGCCACTTTCAAAATACGTGGATGTATAATTTCAATATCAATCCCAATCGAATCAGTATCACTAACTGCAACTGCAGCATACCCCTTGCAATGTGAAAAGGAAAAATGAAAAGGCACACCTAACAAGTATGGCTTTCCATTATCTGCCATGACCATTTTATTCAAATCAGCCGCTGGCATCATTAATTTAAACAACAATCTAACTGCTAAATGCTGCGTTTTTCGTTCCTCATTTTGAATATCAACAGCCAATTTAACATTGGTTTCAAAAAATGAAACCGGCTCAGTTATTGACCAAATGGCCAAATGTCGAGTCTCGTTAATATTTTGTTGATAAAAGAAAGGCATAAAAAAAAGCTTTGCGTTAGATTGCACCCTAGTTGCAGATGCAATTTAAACATAAATACATTTAAAAATTTAAGATGATATTATCCGACGCTAGAATATTAGAAGAAATAGCAAAACAAACTATTAAAATTGAACCTTATGACCGAAAGGATTTGGGAAGTAATAGTTACGATGTACATTTAGGAAAGTGGTTAGCAACTTATGACAATAAAGTGTTAGATGCGAAAGCACATAATACGATCACTTATTTTGAAATTCCTGAGGAAGGTTATGTATTGGAACCATCAGGTTTTTATTTAGGTGTTACTTTGGAATATACCGAAACACATGCACATGTTCCGTTTTTAGAAGGCAAGTCGTCAACCGGTCGTTTAGGCATTGACATACATGCTACAGCAGGAAAAGGTGATGTTGGTTTTTGTGGCTACTGGACTTTAGAAATTTCAGTAAAACAACCAGTGCGCGTTTACAAAGGAATGCCAATTGGTCAATTAATTTATTTCCCAGTTGATGGTGAAATTGAAATAGCATACAATAAAAAAACGAATGCCAAATATAGTGGCCAACCTGAAAAGCCTATTGAGAGCATGATGTGGAAGAATAAATTTTAAAAAACCGAAACAACTTTCAAAATCCTTAGCAAACACTAAGGATTTTTTTTGCTTTTATAGGCCAATACCCACAACAACACGTCGTTATAACTTTCTATTCCCTTGACTTGTTTATTCCAGATTAAAAATTGATTGTACATTTCAGAAGTTCCTTGAACTTGTAAATCTTGTTTTTTCAAGAAAAAGTTTTTAATCTCCCTTCTGTCTGCAAGTACTTGCGGGGAAAGTAATTTTTTATTTCTTTCTACCACTTGCTTATATAACTCAAAGTCTCCTCTTTTTGCAATAAAATTCAAATGAGCATACTGAGCATAGGTAAACAATTGAAGCTGACTTGAATAATTGAAAAGCGGACGAGCACTTTCAATTCCAGTAACATAAGCAATAAAATTAGCCTGCTCCTCGGAAGCATAACCCAATTGGTGGGCAATTTCATGGCTCATGGTAAAAGGCATTGTTAATTTGGGTAAATCCCCTCTAAGGATTGCCTCACCAGTAATGGGATGATAAAACGCAGTATAGCCGATATAGTCCCCCCAACTTGGAAAAATCGCCTCTTTTACGGATGGAAATTGGTATTTTAAAAAAGAGGATTTTTGGGCATTTTTTGCAAATTCTGCCTCATTTTGATTCAAAATTGAGTCAAAATGGAGCATATTTGAATTAAAATCACCAATTTTAGCCCTCGTGGAATTAAGGTCATTTATCAATGTAAGGCTTAGGCTATCCATTTGACTTTCGGTATAGGACAAGGGTACTTTCAGCTTAAAATCCATCGAAGGATCCATTTTTTGATAGTTCAAACCCCAAATAAGTTCAAAAAAAATAAAAATTTTTACTACCCCATTTAAGCAATGCACTGCTTGTTGTTTCCAAAAATATAACCTGCTAAAATTGTACTTATTTGTATATAACCATTTCAAACTACTGAAAATCAATAAGATAATAATCATCAAATACACGAATTCTCCAATTGGGATTGGTAATTTCCCAAACAATAATCGTAGCAAATTGGATAAAGGGTTGAAAATATAGGGGCTATAAACTTCAGTCAACAATGAAGGGGAATAACTGATTGCAAGAATCAGTAATCCCAAAAAATACAATGAATAGTTCCATGGAATCTTTTCACTTAACTTTACAGGGTTAGACATGGTAGTAATTATGATGTAAAATTAGGATAAACTTTGTCTTTTGATTGGATTTTACTAACTTTGCCAACCCTTAAAGTACGGTTATGGGCCAAAACAGAACATTTGAAATACCATTTGTAGGTTTAACGGCCGGCGAACATGAGTTCGATTACCATATTGAGGATAAGTTCTTTGTCGATTTTGGGCCTCAAGAGTTTAGTAATTGTGATACTAAAATCAAATTAAAATTGGATAAGCATCAAGGCTTTATGCAATTAAAATTTGATGTTGATGGAAAGGTGGATACGCAATGTGATCGTTGTGGCAATCCATTAACCGTTCAGCTTTGGGACGAGTTTAATTTAATCATTAAACTAGTTGACGAGCCGGATACAATGAATAGCCAGGAGGAAGATCCAGACATATACTACATTGACCGAAACGAAAGTCATATTAGTGTTGCTGCTTGTATTTATGAATTCATCACTTTAAGTTTTCCAATACAACATATTTGTAAGGAAAATGAAAAAGGAGAATCCACCTGTAATCAAAAAGCTTTAGCTGAATTACAAAAGCTCATGTCTGCTCCATTGGAAACAAGAAATGAAAATTTGTGGAAAGGGCTAGAGAAATTCAAAGACGGACTTGACGATTAAAAAATAGACGTAGAAAATAAATATAAAGTAAAAATTTAAAACATAAGAGATGCCTAATCCTAAACGCAGACACTCACAACAACGTAGTGCAAAAAGAAGAACTCACTATGTAGCACAAGAAGTAACCTTAAGCACTGACGGTACAACAGGAGAAATCCATGTACGTCATCGCGCTCATGTTCAAGAAGGAAAATTGTACTACAAAGGAAAATTAGTAGCTGAAAAAGCGCCTTTAAAAGCATAATTTAATGAATATCGGAATAGATATGATGGGTGGTGATTTTGCACCTCTCGAAGCCGTAAAAGGAGTTCAACAATATCTTTCTAATTCCGAACATAATATATTTTGCATAGGTGAAGAAACCCAGTTGAAAGACTTATTTCAACAACATGGGGTCTCTTCACCTTTTTTGCATATTATACATGCACCAGATGTGATTGGCTATCATGAACACCCAACTAAGGCATTAAAAGAAAAACCAAATTCTTCGATTGCTGTGGGATTCCAATTATTAGTTGAAGGAAAAATTGATGCATTTGGTAGTGCGGGAAATACAGGTGCTATGTTAGTGGGCGCTATGTTCAGTATCAAGCCCATTAAAGGAGTATTACGTCCAACTATTGCTACGCTACTTCCTAAGTTGGAGGGCAAAACAGGAATCCTTGTTGATGTTGGTTTAAATGCCGACTGTAAACCTGAACAATTAAATCAGTTTGCCATTCTAGGCAATTTATATGCTAAGCATATTCTTAATATTACAAATCCAAAAGTTGGATTACTTAATATGGGCGAGGAAGAAGGTAAAGGAAATGCATTAGCCCAAGCAACCTACCCGGTTTTAAAAGAAAATGAACACATCCATTTTATGGGAAATGTGGAAGGTCGTGATTTATTCAACGACAAAGCGGACGTTATTGTTTGCGATGGTTTCACAGGAAATATAGTATTGAAAACCGCCGAAGCAATGTATGATGCAGCAGTTCATCAAGGACATGGCAATGACGCTTTCTTTAGTCGTTATCACTTTGAACACTATGGTGGCACACCAATATTAGGGGTAAATAAACCTGTGATCATTGCACATGGTATAAGTAACGCAAAAGCATTTTGCAACATGATTAAATTAGCAGAAAAAATGATTGATTCAAAATTCTGCGAAATCATTACAAGCAACTTTGAGAACTTATAAGACCTCAACCTATCCTTAATTTTCTGTTTTTGTTTATCGATTCTTATTACTAACATTCCTTAGTATTTCATTTTTTTATCTTATTTTCACTTTAGCAATTAAGTGCTAATAATTAATATGTGGTATAATAATATTCTCGAAACAATTGGTAATACGCCTTTAATTAAACTCAATAAAATTACGGCACATTTGCCTGCAACCATTTTAGCAAAAGTGGATTACTTTAATCCAGGAAATTCAATTAAAGATAGAATGGCTTTAAAAATGGTAGAAGTTGCTGAAGCGGAAGGAAAATTAAAACCAGGTGGTACCATTATTGAATGTACAAGTGGTAATACCGGAATGGGCTTAGCATTAGCTGCTGTTGTAAAAGGCTATAAATGCATTTTCACGACCACTGACAAACAAAGCAAAGAAAAAATGGATATCCTTCGAGCAGTTGGTGCCGAGGTTATTGTATGCCCTACCAATGTTACACCTGAAGATCCCACAAGTTATTATTCGGTGGCAAGAAAACTAGCTAATGAAATCCCTAACTCCTACTTTTTTAATCAGTACGATAACTTAGCAAATCGTTTAGCACACTACGAAACAACTGGCCCTGAAATTTGGAATCAGACCGAAGGTAAAATTACACATTTGGTTTGTACAGCCGGAACTGGCGGAACGATTACAGGAACCGCAAAATATTTAAAGGAACAAAATCCTAATATTAAAATTTGGGCAATTGATCCAATAGGTTCATTACTTACTCATTATTATGAAACAGGAATTGTAGACATGGACTATGTAAAGCCCTATATTGCCGAAGGTTTTGGCGAGGACTTTGTACCCGCAAATTATGATATGTCAGTGATTGATCATTTTGAACAAGTACCAGATAAAGAAGGTGCTTTAATGACAAGAAGATTAGCAAAAGAGGAAGGCCTATTTTGTGGCTATAGTGCTGGAAGTTGCCTACAAGGATTAATGCAATTAGCAGCTCCACTAAAACCAAGCGATTTGGTTGTATGTATTTTTCATGATCACGGTAGTCGTTATGTTGGCAAGGTCTATAATGATGATTGGATGAAGTCAAAAGGATTTTTGTAGTTCAATACGCTCATAATCAATCAAATTTTTAGCTCAAAAATGTGTGTATCCCTCCTGTTTTTGGGGATTATTTTACCTCATTTTGACATGCTGGCTAACACCCGTTTGGGGCATAAATTGTATATTTGCCATTCAATAAATTAACTATGAGCAAGTACAGATCAGGTGTTTTATTTGGCAAAGAATTAGAAACTTTATACAATGACGCTAAAGCAAATAATTTTGCCATCCCAGCTGTAAATACAACTGGTACAGATACAATTAACGCAGCCATCGAAACCGCAGCAAAATTAAAATCTCCAATTATTATTCAATTCTCAAATGGTGGTGCCCAATTTATTGCAGGTAAAGGCATGCCAAATGATAATTTACAAGCGAATATTCAAGGTGCTATCGCTGGTGCGTTACATGTTCATCAAGTAGCAAAGTATTATGACGTTCCCGTGATATTACATACTGACCATGCTGCTAAAAAATGGTTGCCATGGATTAGTGCTTTAATTGATGAAAGTGAGAAATACCACAAATTACACGGACAGCCATTATTCAGTTCACATATGTTGGATTTATCCGAAGAACCAATTGAAGAAAACATCCAAACCTCAGTTGAATTTTTCAAACGCATGGCTCCATTGGGCATGGGCATTGAAATTGAATTAGGTGTTACAGGTGGTGAGGAAGACGGCGTTGATAATAGTGGTATTGAAAACGATAAATTATATACACAACCTGAACACGTTGCATATGCCTATACCGAACTTGGTAAAGTAGGAAACTTATTTACCGTTGCAGCAGCTTTTGGTAATGTACATGGAGTTTATAGCCCAGGTAATGTTGAACTAAAACCAGAAATTTTACACAATAGCCAATTGCATATTGAAAAAACATTAGGTACAGGTCCTAAACCAGTATACTTTGTATTTCATGGTGGATCAGGTTCTCCTCAAAATCAAATTAGAGAAGCAATTGGATATGGCGCTATAAAAATGAATTTAGATACCGATTTACAATGGGCTTTCTGGGAAGGTATATTAGGATATTACAAAAAGAATGAAGCTTATTTACAAACGCAATTAGGTAATCCTGAAGGTGCTGATAAGCCAAATAAAAAATACTATGACCCAAGAGTTTGGTTAAGAAAAGGCGAAGAATCATTTATCAAAAGATTAGAACAGTCTTTTGAAGACTTAAACTGTATTAACAGAAACGCTTAAACAAAATTTTAACACAGCCGCCGATTGTAATTAATTGGTGGCTGTTTAATTTTTTATACATTTATTGTACAATACGATTGCTCACTTAAATGACCCTCCATGAGAAACAGAGAAGAAGATATTGAAGTGAATTTAACTGGCGAAGAAACTAGCACTAATGAAACTGGAAAACCAAGATGGTTTAAAAGAATCAAAAGAGGTATTACTACCCCAACTGCTGATAAAAAAGAAACACCTGAAGGATTGTGGTCAAAGTGCCCATCCTGTAATCATATAAGCACTAGTTCAGAATTAAAAGAAAATTTATACATCTGTGCAAAGTGTAATCATCACCATCGCATTGGGAGTGAAGAATATTTTGAAATACTATTTGACGAACAATCCTACGAAGTATTATTTGATAACATAGTAAGTAAAGACGCCTTAAACTTTACAGACCTTAAAAATTATCAAAAAAGATTAGACGAAATTCACTCAAAAACAGATTTGAAAGACTCCATGAGAGTGGGTGTTGGTAAAATGAACGGCGAAGCTTATGTAGTTGCTTGTATGGACTTTGAATTTATTGGAGGTTCATTAGGTAGTGTGATGGGAGAGAAATTTAGCAGAGCAGTTGACTATTGTATTGAACACAAACTACCCTATTTAGTGATCAGTAAAAGTGGTGGCGCAAGAATGATGGAAAGTGCATATAGTCTTATGCAGTTAGCAAAAACCAGCGGAAAGCTTTCACAATTAAGTGATGCTAAATTACCTTTCATTTCATTATTGACAGACCCAACATTTGGAGGTATTTCAGCAAGCTTTGGTATGTTAGGTGATTTAAATATAGCTGAACCAGGTGCCTTAATTGGGTTCGCTGGACCAAGGGTTATTAAAGAAACTATCAAAAAGGACTTGCCTCCTGGTTTCCAACGCAGTGAATTTTTGTTAGAACATGGTTTCCTTGATTTTATCGTTGACCGAAAAGAATTAAAAAATAAACTATCTGAAGTCGCTTATATGTTCAGAAACTAATCGAAATACTAAGCTAAACTTAGCATTTCGATTTCGGAACTAGCGTTACTTATACTACTTTTGTTGTCCCAGCCGAAAGACTGGGACTTTTTTATGGCGAAATCAAAAGCAATAGCAGCTAAAGAATTAAATAATAGGCAAGCCTATTTTAATTACAACATAGAAGACAAATATGTTGCGGGCATGGTATTGCTTGGTACTGAGGTAAAGTCCATACGTGAAGGGAAAGTGAGCTTTAATGATTCTTTTTGTTTTTTCGATCGCGGCGAATTATGGGTTCGTAGTTTATATATTAATGCCTATTCGCATGGCTCAGCCAATAATCACATAGAGGTACACGATCGAAAATTATTATTAGAGAAAAGAGAACTCAAAAAAATTGAAGGCAAGGTGAAAGAAAAAGGATTCACCATTGTGCCGCTTCGCATTTTCTTTAATGAAAAACATTACGCCAAACTTGAAATTGGAATTGGTAAGGGTAAAAAAGAATTTGACAAACGCGAGACCATTAAAAATCGTGACGTGGATAAGGAAATAAAGCGATTACTAAAAAGATAAGCCTTACTGGTACTTAGTCTTATTTTCTTGTTTGTAATTCAACTGCTCTGCTAGGGCATCTGGATGTGGTTGATTCGTGGTAGCAAAAGCCACGCCTAAGAGCAAAGCGAAAATTCCAAAGGACCAAGCAATTTCCTTTCCAACAAACCAATATCCCCAGGTCTTATTAATGACTGCTTTTTCTGGATGACTTAGTTCGTATCTAACTTCTACCCTTTGACCAATTTTAGAACCATATACTTGTTTGTCTAATTGTAAGATATAAGGCTTCCCGAATTCATTATATGCTGCAACTATCTTATCCCCTCTTTGTATAATATTTGCAGGTGTTGTTTCACTATCAAAGTAATCAGGCTCCCTACTAAATGGAAGATAAATTAAAAAACAAGTTATGAATAATATGATAGCTGATTTAATCATTGAAACCTATTGCAAATTAAAAGAGCCCCTAGTATTGCTACCAAGGACTCTTAAAGCTAATTTATAATTGAATTAATTATTTAAACTTCTAAAGTCAACAGGAACCAATTTACTTACACCTGGCTCTTGCATAGTTACACCATAAATCACATCCACTGCGCTCATCGTTTGCTTATTGTGTGTTACAATAATAAACTGTGAGTTATCAGAGAACTTTTGAATCATTTGCGTAAACTTACCTACGTTGGCATCATCCAACGGAGCGTCAACCTCATCCAGGATACAGAATGGTGCTGGCTTAATTAAATAAATTGCAAATAACATCGCAGTTGCGGTTAAAGTACGCTCACCACCTGATAACTGAGTGATTGAGGATGGACGTTTACCTTTAGGTTTTGCTACAATTTCAACAGCCGTTTCTGCTAAGTTATCTGGGTCAACTAATACTAAGTCACAAGAATCTTCTTCCGTAAATAATGCCTTGAATACTTTTTGGAAGTTTTCTCTTGCCGTATTATAGGTTTCAAGGAATGCTTGATTGGCAGTTGCCTCAACTTCTTGTATCGTTAACAATAAACTTTCCTTCGCAGTAACTAAGTCATTTTTTTGTTCTAAAATAAAGTCGTAACGTTTTTTCATTTCAGTATATGCCTCAATAGCCGTTGGATTCACTTCACCCATATTCTCCAAACGCTTCTTCATTTTCTCAGCACTCTGTTGTAACTCCTCTAATGTTTCTTCAGTTTGACGACCTTTATCTAAAACTTCCTCTAACTCTACTTTAAATTCAACACTCAAGCGCTCCTTCATTCCAGACAATTGCAATTTCAAATTATTCAATTTGTCTTTGATCTCATTGATTAATTGATCAACTAATTCTTTTGACTTTATTTGGGTTCTTACAGCACTTTCTTTTTCTTGTAAATCATTACGAAGTGTGTAATAAGCTTGATCGGCCTCATTTAATTTTAATTCCTCTTCCTCCTTAGTCTTAATTAAAGCAACTAAGCTTAATTCAATTTGAGCTAACTGATCCTTGCTTTCAACAATGGATGCTGAAGCTTCAGTTAACTGAGCAGAATTACTTTGTATTTGAGCATGTAAATCGTTTAATTGATTTTCCTTGAACACAACTTCCTGTTGCAAAGACTCAATTTTACTTTGTTGCTTAGTCAATTGTAAATTCATTTCATTGAATTCACCTGAAGCCAAATGATAAGCTTGCTCCGCTAATTGATATGCTAGTTCAATTGATTCTAATTGAGTTTGCGTTTCATGCAACGAAACATTTAAACCTTCTAATGCAACTCTAGTATCTGCTATCGCTTCCTGCTCTTCTTGAATTTTTGCAGTATACTCAGCTAATTTGATTACCGCATTAGCTTGGGCAGACTGTAAATTTTCTAATCTATTTTTATTAGCGAAAACTTCATTGATTAAGGTATTGATAGACTGTTCAGTTGAACGAATCTCGTTTTCTTTTAATTGCTCATTAAATACCAATACTGAATTATGTTGCTCCTGAATTTGATCCTTTAAAGCATTCACCACTTTTTCTTGTGATTGAATATCAGCTAACAGTTTTTCTAAATTCTTAGCACGTCCAATTTTCTTTCCTTCAAACAAACCTACACTACCGCCTGTTAAAGTAAATTTACCTTTAACATATTTACCAGACTTTTCTAAAATTACACCGGTATGGTTTGCTTCTAAAGCAGCATCGTTCTCTGCGATAAATACATTGCCTAATAAATGATTGGCTAATGCAGCATACTTGGCATCAATCTCAATAACTAACAAAGCTGCGATTGTATTTGCAGGGGCAGCTTCGGATTTTGCCCCATTTAATTGATCTAATAAAAAGAAGTTTGCTTTTCCTTTTTTGTTTTCATCCAACAAATGCACCGCTTGCATACCCTCTTTTAAATCATTTACAACATAGTAATTTAAATAAGGCTCCAACACATTTTCAACGGCAGTTCTGTATTGTTCCTGAACATATAATATGTCAGATAATATGGGTGCTTCGTGATTCCAACCTGTATTCTTATGCAAGAACTTAACACTCTCTGGATAACCTTCCATGGAGTCTACTAAGCTCTTTAATAAATCGTATTCATTTTTCTTAGCATCTAAAATTCTTGTTTGATCTGCTAAATTTGACCTCAACACTTCCAATTGAGCTTGTGTTTCAAAAATACTAGCCTTCGCTTTTTCATGCTGGGCTTGTAATTCAGCTAAGTGTTGTTTTTTCGCAGACAATTCAGCTTCTTTGGTTACTAAAGTTGCAGTCAATTCTTCAATTTGAGCACCTCGATTAGTTTGCTCTGTTTCTAATTGCTCCTGACTTCTTTGTACATTTTGAATGGATGTATCAGAAACAGCTACTTTCTTTTCAGCATCAAATTGACTTCTTTGAATTTGTCCATATTGTTGACGTAAACCATCCAATACTAAACGCTGATCATCAAATTGTGCTCTTTTATTTGTCAACTCAGCTTGAGCAGCCTCAACTCTATTTTTAAAATCGTTGTATAATTTTTCTTCGTCTAATACCTGCAACTTAGTATACTCGATTGAGTCACCAATTGTTTTTAATTGGCCTTCAGCACGCTCTAAAAATTCTTTTAAATTTAATTCCTTATCGTTTAAATAGCTTAAACGTTGCGCGGCTAAATTTTTCTCATTTTGTTTTGTTCTAAGTGCTTCAACTTTTTCATTGAACTCATGTTGTAAACTTTGTAAAGCTTTTTCTTTTTCAATGAAAACTAAACGTTCTTGTTCTAAAGCCGCTTCTTCCAAAGCGATCAGCGCTTCTAGATGAATCTTTTTATCAGACTCTGTTTCTTGCTGTTCTGTTAATTCCTTGTAGCTGATATTAAAACCTTCCAAACTTGCAATGGCTAATTCAATCGCAGTTGCTTGGTAGTCCTTTTTAATTTCGAAATATTTTTCAGCTTTCTTAGCTTGATTCTCTAAAGTTTTTAATTGGTTGTTAATTTCAAATAACAAATCCTCAATTCTAGATAAATCTTGCTCAGTAGCATCTAATTTATTTTTCGCTTCCTTTTTTCTTGTCTTGTAAATTGTAATGCCGGCAGCCTGCTCTAACATACGGCGACGGCTATTATCCTTATCCTTGATAATGTCATCCACCATACCTAATTCAATAATCGCATAACTATCGGTACTCACACCTGTATCCATGAACAAATTATGGATGTCCTTTAAACGACATGCAACATCGTTTAATCGATATTCACTTTCCCCATTCTTATAAAATCGACGTGTAACGGTTATCGTACTGAATTCGGTTGGTAAGGTGTTTTTTGTATTCTCAAAAGTAAGGCTCACTTCGGCCATACTACTTGCACTTCTTGTTTTGCTTCCGTTGAAAACAAGCGAATCTAAATTTTCGGATCTGAGGGCTGAAATTTTTTGTTCTCCAATTACCCAACGAATACTGTCAATGATATTACTCTTACCACATCCGTTTGGTCCAATGATGCCCGTAATACCCTCGTCAAAACGCACGATGGTTTTGTCAGCAAAACTCTTGAACCCTTTGATTTCTAATGACTTTAGTCTCACAATTATTGCTCTTTAAAATGTCTGCGAACATAAGAAAAAGACACTATAATTCAAGCAAAAAAGGGTATTTTATATAGAATTGTGGGAAAATCAGGCCTTACTAACAAGTCGCCCACCTTCTGTCGTTAAAGTCCTTGATGGAAACTTATTTACCACCATATAATCGTGGGTAGCCATCACAATCGCCGTACCGTATTCCTTGGCAATTTGGAACAATAAATTCATGATTTCGTCGCTGGTTTCTGGGTCTAAACTACCGGTTGGCTCGTCAGCTAAAATCAATTTTGGAGAATTTAATAAAGCCCTAGCGATATCAACTCTTTGTTGCTCCCCACCACTCATTTCATAGGTCATTTTGAAACCCTTGTTTTGTAAGCCTACTTTCGATAAAACGTCATTAATTTTTTGCTCAATTAGCTTTTCATCCTGCCACCCAGTTGCTTTTAACACAAACCTTAGGTTTTCATGCACATTTCTATCAGTTAATAGTTGAAAGTCCTGGAATACGACCCCCAAATTGCGTCTTAAAAAAGGCAATGTCTTCCAGGTCATATCTTTTAAGTTAAATCCAACAACGACACCATTCCCATTAGTTAATGTCAACTCACCGTATAATGTTTTCAATAAACTACTTTTCCCTGTACCTGTTTTGCCTACCAAATAGACAAACTCTCCTTTTTCCACAGTGAAGTTTACATCTTGTAAAATAAGACTACCACTTTGATATATATTGACATTTGATAAATTAACTACGACTTCAGACATATGTTATTTTTTTATAGAATGGATATTATAAATTTTGCTTTTAAAATTAGTAGGTAAAAGTCTCAATTCCAAAATCACCTTTTAACACTAATTCCTTCTTATCAGATTGCTCAACCCTTCCAATTACTTGAGCATCAATACCTAAACTAGATGCAATTGAAATTAAAGTTTCAGCATGTGCGGGTTCGGTAAATATTTCTAAACGATGCCCCATATTGAAAACCTGGTACATTTCACGAGCGTTAGCACCTGAGTTAGCTTGAATTAAAGTAAAGATTGGCGGAATGGGCATAAAATTGTCTTTCACAATACGCATATTGCCAGGAAGGTACTTCATGCACTTAGTTTGACCGCCTCCGCTGCAATGAATCATGCCTTTCACTAGGTCAAAATGTTCACTCAAAATAGATTTTACCAACGGAGCATAAGTTCGAGTTGGACTTAATAAAAGTTTACCAACTCCGATACTTCCAAATCCAGGTATTTCAATTTGATCTGTCACTTTATTCTTACCAATATATACTACCTCATCCGATAATTTAGACTCAAAAGTTTCAGGATATTTATTGGCATATTCCTTACTTAAAACATCATGTCTAGCACTCGTTAATCCATTGCTGCCTAATCCACTATTATATTCGGTTTCATAATTCGCTTTACCATGGCTAGAAAATCCAACAATAACTTGACCAGGTGCTATTAAATCATTTGTAATTAATTTTGACTTAGGCCATCTAGCTGTCATGGTTCCATTTACAGCAATAGTTCGCACCACATCGCCAACATCAGCTGTTTCTCCACCGAGAAATTCGATATTAACGCCGTAAGATTTTAAGGTATTGAAAAAATCCTGCGTTCCATTTATTACTTGACTCAATACATCGCCCGTAATAACTAATTTATTACGGTCAATGGTAGATGAAAATAATATTTGGTCATAGATACCAACACATAATAAATCATCCAAATTCATTGCAATAGCGTCCTGTGCTATTCCCTTCCATACACTCGCATCGCCAGTTTCCTTCCAGTATATATAAGCAAGTATACTCTTAGTCCCAGCTCCGTCAGCATGCATAATATTAATATAGTCTGACTGGCCACCTAAAAAATCAGCATATAACTTACAAAAAGCATTAGGATACAAACCTTGATCTAAATTTTGGATGGCTGCGTGAACTTCCTCCTTTTGGGCGGACACGCCTCGTTGAGCATACAATGACATGAACTAAATTGATTTGAATGACAAAGGTACAATTGTTTTACATTTGTGCCATATTTAGCAAATTAAGATGAAGGTTCACTATAATTTAAAAGAATTACCCCCGTTTAATAAAGGAATTATTACTACTGGGGCATTTGACGGAGTTCATAAAGGACACCAGCAAATTATTGGCAGAATGAAGGATATTGCCAATCAAACGGGTGGCGAGACCATTATTATTACTTTTCATCCTCATCCTCGAAAAGTGACTTCCTCTGTACCGGGTGAAATTAAACAGCTAACTAGCTTACAAGAACGTATTCAATTATTAGAAAAAGTGGGCATTGATCACTTGGTAGTCATCCCTTTCGACTATCAATTTTCTAATTTAACCGCCTCCGAATATGTGAAATCCTTTTTAGTTGAAAATTTTCATCCCCACACGATTATAGTGGGTTACGATCATCGATTTGGCAAGGGGCGTTTAGGTGATTTTGAAATGCTAAAACAACTAGGAATTGATTATCAATTTGAGGTAGAACAAGTAAATGAACAAGTAATTAATAACGAAATTATTAGTTCAACACAAATAAGAAACTATTTAGCCAATAATAATATTGTCAAAGCAAATAGCTTACTTGGCTACCCCTATTTTTTTGAAGGATTTATTGTAAGGGGAAACCAAATTGGTCGAACCATTGGATTTCCAACTGCGAATTTGCATATAAATGATGAGGAAAAAATAATTCCAGCAAATGGAGTATATGCTGTTCGTGTTAAGGGGGCATGTTTTGGCGATAAGGTTTTAGACGGTATGATGAATATTGGTGTAAGACCAACAGTCCATGGAAATAGCAAAGTAATTGAAGTAAATATTTTTGATTTCGATGAAGATATTTATGAGCAAAATATTTCCGTTATGGTATATGATTACATCAGAGGTGAGGTCAAATTCAATGGATTAGATGCACTGAAGGAACAGTTGAATAAGGATGTTATTTCCGCGCAGTCTATTTTGCAGGGGTATCCATTATTTTAACAACCAATTCTTTTAACAAATCGGCGTCAGTATTATCGGCATCATTTATGCCAATAACTTTTAAGTTATATTCCTGAATATTCAGCAATATTTGCTCCACTTTCCCATATGAATAATTCCTTGCTGCAGCCGTATAGTTTTTAACTAAGAATGGCGGAATGCCAACCTCACTCGCAATGCGTCGTTCATCGGAACTACCCAAGCCATAAATGGAATAAAGCTTGCTAAAAAAGGCGTATAAAGTAGGTAAAATTAATTGGATGGGAGCTGCCTTATGATTCGATTCAAAAAACTGAATCATTTTAATGGCTTTAGAAAAGTTTTTTTGAGCGATTGCATCTTGAAACTCAAATGCATTGTACTCCTTGCTGATTCCTATAAATTTCTCAATATCATCCTCTGTCATTTTTTTCCTATCTCCTAAATTGACAATCAACTTTTCTAATTCATTTTGAATTCTACTTAAATCATTTCCAATATGATCAACAATAATTTGTACTGCCTTTGGAGAAATTTGATAGCCCCTTTCGGACACCCAGCCCATAACCCACTCTGGCAATTTATTGTCGTACATTTTTTTGGTGCTCACTACCACCGCCTTGGTTTTTAAGGCCTTTGCTAAGGCCGATCGGCCATCGACATTTTTATCCTTATGCGCCACAATAAAAATCGTAGAGCTCAAAGGCTTGTCAATATAAGAAAGCAATTTATCAATTTGATTCATGTGCTGTGCTTCCTTTAAAATGACTACTTGTTTTTCAGCAAAAACAGGGTATCGTTTGCAGGCATTTATAACCTGAGCCCAATCGGCATCTTTACCATAAAATATGGTTAAGTTAAATGATCGATCGGCCTCGGATAATATGTGTTTTTCAGCATAATCCACCGCCTGATCGATATAAAATGGCTCCTCACCTTCTAACCAATAGACGGCGTCAAAAACATTGTTTTTCCAGTTAGCGATGATTTTTGAGATAGGCATAGGCAAATATAAACATTCATTTTACGCTACATATAAAAAAATCAAACATTCTCAATGTCATATATGTCACTAAATTTTTATAACTTCGCGTTAAATTAAACCTATTCAAATATGAGTAACGAATCAACAGGGAACAACAGTAAAATAATCATTGGGATATTAATTATTGCCCTAATTGGATCATGGATATACTTTAACAGTACTATCGGTGCGAAAACTGAAATTATCAATGGTAAGGATATCAAGATTGCTTCTATCGATAGCAGCAAAAACGCATTGAATGCTGAATTTATTGCAGCGTCTGCAAAAGTAGATTCATTGACTTTGCAGAATCAACAATTAACTGGTGACGTTCTTGTTAAGTCAAACGAAATTCAAAAGTTAAAATCAAACATCGGAAACATCTTAAAAAATAAGAATGCTTCAGATAAAGAATTAGCAGAAGCTAAGGCAATGATTGAAACCTTAAATGGTAAAATAACCAACTTAATGGCTGATTTAGGAAAAGCACAAGAAGAAAATAAGCAGTTAACTGCTAAAAATGAAGACTTAACCAATCAGAACACTACTTTAAATACTAATTTATCAGCTACTACTAAGGAAAAAGATAGATTACAAGATATTGGTTCAACATTACACGCATCTAATTTCAGCATTCAATCCTTAAGAGTTAGAGAAGATGGTAGTGAAAGAAAAACATCAAACGCTAAAAGAGCAAACACGATTAGAATTTCTTTCCAAATTGACAGAAACAAAATCACTCCTTCTGGTAACCAAGACATTTATGTTTGTTTAACCGCACCTGATGGTAAGCCGTTTGGTGATGCTGGTAATATTACGACAAGAGAAGAAGGCAGCAAACCATACGCAAACAAGCTTTCTGTTCAATATGTTCAAAATGAAGTATTGCCAGTTAGCTATGACGTTAAGCAAACTTCAAAATTCACTGAAGGTGAATATAAAGTAGAAGTTTACAACAATGGCTTCAAAATTGGTGAAGGAAAAACAACACTTAAAAAAGGATTGTTTTAATAATTAGTTAATTGACGTATTTAAAATAATACGATAAATCATAAAAAATGGCGCTTGAAAAAGCGCCATTTTTTATTTAACTATTCTATATTCTTTAAAATTATGAAAATGTAATTTTAGTTACCGCTGGTGCAGTTCATACTAACCAATTACAATAGCTGAAAGCGCAGGTAATTGTAAGTTAAGTTTATACCATTCATTTTTATCATCCTGGGATTCCATTTGAATATCCATATTATACAGGTCATTAACCCCCCAAAATGATTTTTCATCGCTGTTGAAGATTTCCTTCCACTTTTTATTACCATACAAATGAATTGGGAAATCATGCCTAGGGACTGGTGTCATGTTTAAAATAACAACAACGTCATTTTTCCAGTCTTTAGCCTTTCGGCGATATGCAATAACACCCTCCGCTCGTTTATTCATTTCAACCCATTCAAAGCCTCCTTTTTCATATTGAAGCTCATACAAGGCAGGATGATTACGATATAATGCATTTAATTGCTGTACACATTGCTTCATTCCCTGATGACTTGGAAAATTTAATAAATCCCACTGTAGCTCGGTCGTATAATTCCACTCACTAGTAGCTGCAAACTCATTACCCATAAATAATAATTTAGCACCAGGATGGGTAAACATATATGTGTAAAGTAACCGAAGGTTTGCAAATTTTTGCCATTCATCACCAGGCATTTTATATATCATAGGACTTTTACCATGGACAACTTCATCATGACTTAAAGGCAACATAAAATGTTCGTCATAATAATACATCATTGAAAATGAAAATTTATCCTGTGATCCGGAACGCATAATGGGATCTTGTTTAAAATAATCCAATGTATCATGCATCCAACCCATCATCCATTTCATACCAAATCCCAAGCCATCCATAAAGGTTGGCTTACTTATCCCAGGCCAATCAGTGGCTTCTTCTGCAATGGTTTGTATAGCAGGGAAATCTCTATATAAGGTTTCATTTAAGTCTTTAATAAAAGCAATGGCTTCAATATTTCCATTACCCCCAAATTCATTTCGCTCCCATTCTCCTTCTTCCCTACTATAATCTAGCTTCAGCATTGAACTAACTGCATCAACCCTTAATCCATCCATATGAAATTGATCACACCAAAACCTAGCACTACTAATTAAAAAGGATTTAACCTCACCGCGTTTATAATTAAAAATATAAGAATTCCAATCAGGATGATAGCCTTTTCGCATATCCGCATACTCGTAAGTATTAGCCCCATCAAACATAAATAAACCATGCGCATCATATGGAAAATGCGAAGGAACCCAATCAATAATTACACCAATTTCAGCTTCATGAAATGCATTTACCAATGCAGCAAATTCCTGTGGATTACCAAAGCGCGAAGTTGGTGCAAAAAATCCAACTCCTTGATAGCCCCAACTACCATCAAATGGATGTTCCATAATGGGCATAAACTCAACATGGGTGAAACCCATTTCTTTCACATAAGGCACTAATAAATCAATTAGCTGAATATATGAATTATAACTGTCTTCATCGTTTTTGTCAGGTCGCATCCAGCTAGCTAAATGGACTTCGTAAACTGAATAAGGCTGATCGGTTCTATTACTTACTTTTCTTTTTTCCATCCACTTTTCATCCTTCCAATCAAATTTTGTATCCCAGGTAATGGATGCAGTAAGCGGTCTTAATTCCCAAAAATTAGCATAGGGATCACCTTTATCTAGTTTCGCACCTTTATAACCGTGAATGTGATATTTATAAACCTCCCCTTGATTAACATTAGGAATAAAACCTTCCCAAATTCCAGAACTATCTTGTCTTACTTTTAATAAATGCGTAGTATTATCCCAATCATTAAAATTACCAACAACAAAAACAGCAGTAGCATTAGGTGCCCATACTGAAAAGTAAGTTCCATTGATTCCTAAAACTTCAAGTTGTTTATTCCCAAAGAATTTATAAAGTGAGTAATGTGTACCATTTTGAAAATTAGTCACGTCTTGATCCGAAAATAAAGAATAATTCCAAACAGCCTGGGTGGTATCAACAAAATGTAATTCCTCGTATTTTGACATAATTATTTAGTTAATTCAATTACCTGCATAGTCATTGCTGGAATTGTAAATGCTGACCCAATGGCGTTTCCGTTTTCAATATTTTTTCCACCCTTAAACCCAGCTGTTCTTTCTTGAAAATCAGAAAGTGATACTTTTCTTTCCATTTTGTCCGTATTCATCACACACATCACGGTTTGGCTTTTATCATACCTAAAATAAACGTACAATCCGTTATCGGGCAAATACTGCATGAAGTCACCTGTTTGTAATGCAGAAGATTTTTTTCTGTAATTTCCTAATAACTTAATATAATTTAAAAAGCTTAATTCTTTTTCACTTAGCCCTTTTTCGGTAAATGCATTTTTTGTATCCCCTTCCCATCCACCTGGAAAATCAAGACGAACCCAACCGTCAGGATTTGAAATGCCTTTCATTAAAATTTCAGACCCATAATATAATTGTGGGATACCTCGACAAGTATACAACCATGTATAGGCCATTTTGGTTTTTGGAATACTTTCACCCAAAGAAGAATGTATTCTTGTCATATCGTGGTTATCTAGGAAAATGACATTGTTACTAGGCTTCTTGTATAAAAAGTCTTGTGCCAATGTGCTATATAATTTTATAACTCCGTTATTCCAATTATTAGATTCATTTAAAGCCGGAAGGATACCTCCAAACAATAAACTAAAGTCCGAGGTAGCAATCAAATTACTTTTAAAGGGGGTATTCAAGTTATTCTCAACAAAATAGGCTTGTGATGAAACCCCGTCAACCCAACACTCTCCAAAAGTAAATATTTTAGGATACTCATTCAGCAATGCTTTATTGATTCTATTCATCACCACTACATTACAATATTTATAAGTATCAACTCTGAAGGCATCAATGCCAAATGTTTCAACCGACCATATTGCATTTTGTGTTAAATATTTTTCAACAAAAATATTTTCATGATTAATATCGGGCATTTCAGTTGTAAACCAGCCATTAATCATTTTTTCTTCATCCTTTTTTGAATGATAAGGATCAAATAACACTTGTTCCCTGTAATGCGTTTGGGTATATGTTGGCCACTGGTGCAACCAGTCCTCTGATGGTGGGTCTTGTACTAAAAAATGAAATCTGCCGAAATGCTTATAAACAATATCCTGAACAAGCTTCATTCCTTTATGATGTAAACTATCACTCAAATTCAAATAGGCAATATCACCACCAAACCTTTTTTCAATTTTATAATTATTCGTAGCCGCATAACCATGTTCGGTTCTATCCGGCATATCATTTTCAACGACAGGCGTCATCCATAAGGTGGTAACACCTAATTGTTGAAAATAATTTAAATGATTGGTGACACCTTGCAAATCTCCACCATGTCTTATAAATATTGAATCTCGATTTAACCCTTGATCCTTGAGACCTGGAATTTTATCATTGCTAGGATCCCCATTGCTAAATCGATCTGGCATTAAAAAATAAACTAAATCGCTTGCATCCAAGCCTTGGGCAAATTGCTTACCCAATCCTTTTCTTCTTGCTTTCAATGGCCAAATGGTATTGATTTTTTTGCCCTCCGATTCAATATTAAATATGACATTACCCGGCTTTGCCGTTTCACTTATTACTAAATCAGCCGCTATATAATGTCCGTTACAAAAATTATATACTTTTTTCAACTGGACACCTGGATATTGAATTTTCAGCTTAGCATTTGACAGATTTTCATTGGAAGCTCTTATTAAAACCTGTACCTGTTTGTTTTTCATGTTAACAAACCAATTACTTGGATAAAACTCAACTGCTTGTGCACTAAGTATGTTA
>JACCDH011354479.1_pt1 | contig 21337 bp, 20 predicted proteins | sample 7442481 | NCBI WGS metagenome assembly JACCDH01 (sample SAMN15323433, study PRJNA562643) | freshwater metagenome | isolation source: river surface water | place: USA:Blue River Watershed | collected 2017-08-15
CTCATCCACTGCAGCTGTCTATGGATCACCTGATTCGATGGATCCATGTAAAGAAGATGGACCAAAAGCTCCTATCTCTCCTTACGGTGATTCCAAATACCAAGCTGAAGCCAAAGTCACCGCCTTCATCAATACTCCCGGTAATCACGGCACTTCTCTGCGCTTCTTTAACGTTGTCGGCACTGCAGCCCCAGAACTACTTGATAACTCGGTAGAAAACCTTGTCCCAATTGTTCTTGGCAAACTCAATGCAGGTAAAGCACCTGAAATCTTCGGTACCGATTACCCAACTACAGATGGCACATGTATTCGCGACTATGTCGATGTCCGCGATATCGCTCGTGCACATTTAGCTGCCTCAGATGCCACCCAACCTCTTCCACCTGCACTCAACATCGGCACAGGACGTGGTGCATCTGTACGAGAGATCATCAAGCTCGTCTTAGAAGCCACCAACAAGACGGATACTCAAGTGATTGAAAGCCCACGTCGCGCCGGCGACCCAGCTTTCTTATGCGCCGACATCAACCTTGCAAAGTCAGCAATGGGCTTCACCTCGAAGTACTCACTTGAAGAGAGCATCAGAAGTCTTTTCTAGGCCTATCAGCGCCCCCCGATAGACTCACCGTATGACTCAAGGCCTGCCCAACCCTGCTGCTCCTGCGCCGCAGGCCACCCGAGGCGTCCTTGCTATCCCAGCCTTTCGCAAGCTCTGGAACTCCATGCTCTTCTCATCCTTGGGAGACTGGCTTGGACTTCTTGCAACAACAGCGATGGCCCAGCAACTCTCTGGTGGTTCTTATGCAACCGCCAACTTTGCAATCGCAGGTGTCTTTATCGCTCGCCTTCTTCCAGCAGTTTTTCTTGGCCCCATCGCAGGAGTAATCGCAGATCGCTTTGATCGCCGCCGCTTAATGTTTAATGTCGACATCATGCGCGCTGCACTCTATATATCTATTCCAATAGTCAACACATACTTCTGGCTCTACACCGCCATGATCTTGGTTGAGTGTTTAACTCTCTTCTGGTCACCAGCTAAAGAAGCATCTGTTCCCAATCTTGTTCCGCGCGACAAACTAGAAAGCGCAAATCAAGTCTCACTCCTAGCCGCCTATGGCACAGCACCTATCGCAGCTATTCTCTTCTCTATCCTTACACTTTTATCCAGTGCAATCGCTGCAATCAGCCCACTAATTCCAAGTAACTCCATTGATATTGCTCTCTACATCAACGCACTCTCATTCCTCTTTGCTGCCTGGACAGTCTTTGGAATCAAAGAGATTCCAAAGGGGGCTGCAGCAAAGAGCGATAACTCGTCCAATGTTGGTCAATCACTTATTCAAGGTTGGAAGGCAGTCTCTGAATCAAAGATTATCCGCGGCCTCATTATTGGAATGGTTGGCGCCTTCTCTGCAGCTGGCGCGGTCATCGGTCTTGCTCGTACATTCGTGGGGGATCTCGGTGGCGGAGATGCCGCCTATGGTGTTCTCTTTGGCGCAGTCTTTACTGGTCTTGCGATCGGAATTGCATTCGGCCCAAAGATATTTGCACAGTTCTCTCGCCGCAGATTATTTGGTGCATCCCTTACAACATCAGGAATCTTCCTTGTTCTCCTTGCGCTCATCTCAAACTTAGTTCTCTCGGTCATCATCGTGACCATCCTGGGAGCCTTTAGCGGTATTGCCTGGGTTACTGGCTTCACCATGCTGGGTATGGAAGTCCATGACGAAATACGTGGTCGCACATTTGCCTTCGTGCAATCACTTATCCGCATTACATTGGTGGCAGTCCTAGCTATTGCTCCTATCATCGCGGCAACTATCGGTGAACACCGCTACGAATTCCAGAACTTGACCCTTGATTACAACGGTGCTCAAATCACCATCGGCATCGCTGGCCTAATCGCCGTTTTGATTGGTTCAGTTTCTTATCATCAGATGAAAGACCGCCCCAACGTATCTCTTTGGTCAGATGTATTGTCCGCGCTTCAAGGTGAACTCGGCGCAATTACCGGGCAGACCACCCAAGGCATATTTATCGCTTTCGAAGGCGGCGAAGGCACAGGTAAATCGACACAATCTAAATTGTTGGCTCAATGGCTAGAACGAGAAGGCGAAACAGTTCTTCTCTCGCGTGAACCTGGTGGAACGGAACTTGGTAAGGATTTGCGTAAGATTCTTTTAGGGCATGAAACTGGTGATATCTCGCCACGCGCCGAAGCACTTCTCTATGCCGCAGATCGTGCGCATCATGTTTACTCAGTGATCAGACCTGCACTCGATAGAGGTGAAGTTGTTATCTCTGATCGCTACTTTGATTCATCTGCGGCCTACCAAGGAGCAGGAAGAGTACTTAATCCAACGGAGGTTGCACGAATATCTCGTTGGGCGACAGAAAGCCTTTATCCAACACTGACAATTCTTATCGACCTTCCAGCAGAAATCGGTTTAGGCAGATTGCAATCACGCGATCGACTTGAAGCTGAATCAAATGATTTCCACGAACGTGTGCGTCAAGAGTTCCTACAGATTGCCATGCTGGATCCTGAGCGTTACTTTGTTGTTGATGGCACACAATCGGTTGAAGAAATTCACACCCAGATCACTGCCCGTGTTGCTGAGCTCCCTGCGCTTAAGCGCAATGCCGCCCAAGAAACCAAGCGAAAGTTCCGCAAGTAAATGTCTTCAGTCTTCGATGATCTAGTAGGTCAAGAACACATCATCGACATCCTTAAGGGCGCTGTTGCAGCCTCACGGACAGGCTCAGATTCACAAGAAATGACTCATGCCTGGGTCTTTACAGGTCCTCCAGGCTCGGGCCGATCTTCAGCAGCGGTTGCCTTCGCTCAAGCCCTTATTTGCCCAAACCAAGGATGTGGCGCCTGCAATGAATGCCAGTCAGCAGCAACCGGCGGACACCCTGATGTTGAAGTTATTTGTACAGAAGGACTTTCAATTAAAGTAGAAGAAATACGTGAACTACTTACTCGTGTTGCATGGGCACCATCAATGGGTGGATGGCGTGTTGTTGTAATGGAAGATGCCGACCGGCTCACTGAATCTGCAGCCAATGCACTTCTCAAAGCAATTGAAGAACCAGGTACTCGCACAATCTGGTTGCTCTGCGCACCAACGCTTCATGATGTTCTACCAACCATTCGCTCTCGTTGCCGCCATCTGCAATTACGCACTCCATCAATAGAAGCTGTCACACAAGTTCTCATTAAGCGAGACAATGTTTCACCAATAATGGCTGATTTTGCCGCTCGCGTTAGTCAGGGACATATTGGGCGAGCGAAATACTTAGCAACCAATGAATCGGTTCGAAGTAATAGAAAAGTCATAATGCAGCTGCCGCTCCAACTTGGTTCACTTGCAGCAGCTTTCCAAGCAGCCCAAACTCTAGTTGATATTGCAACTTCCGAAGCACATACATCATCCAAGGAACGTGACGAGAAAGAAGTTGAAAAACTTCAAGAGGCTTATGGCAAAGGAGCGACTGGGCGAGGCATGGCCACGGGTGCCGCTAAGGCAGTGAAAGAGTTAGAAAAGGAACAAAGGTCTCGTGTAACTCGAATGGTTCGCGACTCGATTGATGGAGCACTCCTAGATCTAGCTACCTTGTATCGCGATGTCATGATGGTGCAATCAGGAGCTACAGAATCAATGATTAATTCAGACATGCGAGCTGAGATAGAGAACTTTGCCTCAAGTTTTCCTCCACATTCAGCTGTCCAAAAAATAACAGCCGTAATGGAAGCCCGAAACCAGCTGGCCATGAATGCCGCCCCTTTGGTGGCCTGTGAGGCGTTAATGTGCGAATTGGCTCGCAGATGAGAGGTTTCAAGAGCCTTTTGAGATGGTCATGTCCACCCCTAGTGATGGTGCAGAATTCCACCATGCGTCTAGACCATGTTTCATATGTGACTTCCCATGATCAATTAGCTGACACCGTTCAACGCCTTGGATCACGCCTAGGCAGCACTTTTGTCGATGGTGGAATTCACCCGCGCTTCGGCACACGCAACTTCACATGTGCACTCAAGAATGGTCAATACATTGAGGTTGTATGCCCACTCGATCATCCAGCGACAGAACAGACTCCTTGGGGTAAAGCTGTTTCTAAGAAGGCAAATGAAGGCGGCGGTTGGTTTACTTGGGTTTTCAGCACTGAAGATATTGCACCCATTGCTTCAAAGTTTGGCCGCGATGCAGTTGAAGCGCACCGAACACGCCCAAATGGCTCTGATCTTCAATGGAAGCAAATCGGCGTTAAAGAAATTGCTGATACTCGCGAATTTCCATTCTTTATTCAGTGGCTATCGGCGGATCACCCATCACAGGATGGAACTCCGCTCGCTGAGATTGAGATGATTGCTATAGCTGACAAAAATCAGTTGGCTGATTCATGGTTCAAAGATGACATCCTTGCTTCACTGGGCGATGTGAATATCGAGTGGGTAGATCCGTCTAAAAATGATGATCAATCAGGAATTGTTGCAGTACATCTTTCAACACCAGGTGGCATAGTAAGACTTGATTAATTTAGAATAAAGTTTGTACTGAAATTCGCGGAATTTCTCCCGATGCCTGAGCCCACATGTAGAGTAGTAGGCCATGAGGCACATGTGTCAGGATTAATTCTGGGAGTAGCTTTGAAATATTTCTTAGCCGGATATTTCAGTAGTCCTAGAAATTGGACTAAGAGTAAGATGAGTAATATAGAGATGCAATATCATTACAAAGAATCAGGAATCGGTAATGGTCGCCATCGTACTTCCTTCATACAAGGAAGGGGCATTACTACCAGTCTTACTTGAATCCTTGATAGGAAATGAAAGCTTCAGATTCTATAGGCCAAGGAGCCCTTCTGGCTTGTCGACCTACTCACATCGGACAAAATCACATAGAGATATACAGATTCCTTGTTGAGCCCGATTTACTAAGCCAAAAATTTCTAACTTCATCTAAGGTGCACTTTCTTTCGCCAATAGGATCCCAAGAAAGAATTGCGAATTGATCCCAGTGCTTCATCAAGACCTCAACATCGGTGATTTCTATAGCTTCAATAGCCCATATTTCGATAACACAACATTTTACTTGGCTCCAGAATTCCGCGGAGAATAACGACAACACCTTGGAATCCAAACCCTGGATATCACACTTAAGAAAAACACTGGAAGCAGTAAGAGACATCGATTTTTCGAAATCTGTAACACTCTTTGCATGTACCGGATAAGATTTAGAATGACGTGTACCTGAGAAAAGATCTATCAGGCTAGCATTTCCGGAATTAGTATTTTGAATATGTAGCCATCTTTCGGATTCTAGGATGTCTAATGCATATGGAAATATTTTTAGAACCCCGTTGGCAATCCACTTCTCGCAGTTGTTTTCAATTGCTGTTATGTGGGCACTAAATGGTTCGACAATCCAAGCATTGGATATTGGCCTATTCAATCGGAGGAAAAACTGCCGTGACACTAAACCCGCCTGCCCACCTATGTCTATGAAAACAATATTGTCGCTGGAAGATTTATTCACATGGTCAGCTAGAAAATTACTTTCGTGCTCTTCCCATCGACCCCGCCGAAGCACCCATTTGAAGATAACGTTATCTATCGGCAGATTAATCTTGTCCCCCTTCTGACCCAAAGGCGATTTACGATTTAAAAGGAGAACGCCATTTCCTGAAATATCATAACTAATGAGCGTCGCTCCTGAAAAACCGAGAGGACTCAAAATGTACCAAGAAGCGGCGTGAGAATTCTTTTCTACAAATCTTTGCAAAAAACTAGAATAAGGAAAAAGTCTAGGAAAAGGAAATATTTGTCTCGCCACTCGAACAGTTCGTGAACGATAAAGCCCATTGAGAGTTGATTTTAACAATCCGTGTCAAGCCTTTCTAGTCGGATACTCACCCAAGGGGTGACAAATTCCCTGACAATATAACCTAAAGTAAAATTCTTTGGGGTGATACATATTAGACATGCGCAAAATCTCTACCAAATCATCGAGTATTCGCACTACTAATTCAGATTACCCTTGAAGCTGCCTTGATAAGTATCTGTCGATTGGTTTCAACAGTTTAAACAACGTGTTTAATGTCTTACCTGGAGATGCTTTTGAGGTTAGATGATTACCCCCATCTCATGAGAGGAACTGGCTGACAGAGTTAGATCCCGCGGCAAAATATCACCCTCTAGGTTGCGACTAGAATCAAAGAAATAGAAGAGTTAGCCTCTCTTGAAAATTGCCAAGATTTCTTCATAACGGGGATTATCGTACGTGTCACCCCGTAAAATACATAAATGAAATGTAAAGATCAGTCATTGGAGATTAGAGCTCAAAGGGTTGTGGTCACAGTGAATTCCATCTTTCGATTAGCTGCTACGAATTCCATCTTTCGATTAGCTGCTACAACACTGATTCGAAAGATGTCACAAAAAATGTTGAAGGAAAGATGTGCTGAGCCGTCCCCCTATAAGGTTGTTACTTGAGTTACACAAAGAATTGGAGAAGAATGCGCCAGACTATTAGGTCTTTTACGCCCAAACTATTTTTGGTATTTTATCGTTTCATCCGAACAAAATTCAGATGGCTATTTTTCCCAATTCGTAATAAATACGTTGCTAAGAGGTATAAAAAACTAATCCTAGCTAGATTTTGCGAGTTAGATTCAAAAAGTAATGTCGGAACAGTTATCGATATTGGCGCAAACGTTGGAGATTTTTCACACGCTTGCAGACTCTTAGGTTTTGATGTGATAGCCATTGAGCCGCACCCTGATGCAGTGAGAGAATTAAGGAAAAGATTCAAAGACGACCCGAAGGTAAGGATTTTAGAATTCGCCATAAGCGATTCTGAAGAAGTTGGGAATCTATACTTCCATCAAGACCACATGCTGGATCCAATCCAGACAAGCATAAGTGCTACTACCATTAGTGATAAATTTCAGCAGAATTTTTTTGGAATAAAAGTGATTCAAAAGAAATTGCAGAGTATTCTAAATGACGGAACCTTTGCGTTAATTAAGATTGACATCGAGGGTTCTGAGTTCAAACTTGTTGATGATTTGATTTCTTCATCACCTCAAATCCAAAGGTTACTGATTGAAAAACATGAAAGATTTATGTCCCAGTCCCAGGATGGCCCAAACTACAGTATGGAAATGTCAAAACTAGAAGAATTCATTCTACGTGCTGACTTAGGCGATTGCTGGCTATTGGATTGGATTTAGTGTGTAGTGCCTCCGGCTCGTCGCATTCTGATCACCCAAGTTAGACAGATTTTCATCGAATAAAACAGTTTTGGTTTTTCCCAATTCAATTGGATTTCAGAACGAACCCAATCAATAGTTTCCGCTTCTACTTCATTAATATATTGATCAAACACCTTGATGCAATTCTGAGAGTAGTGATCATTCATTGAGATTGCTACTCTAACTCCAGAATAAAAAGCACTCAGATTTCGATCGACAATAAATTGTTCTAGATCATTTAACAGCAATTCACTTGCGACTCCAACATTCGTTGTAATAGGAATGACACCAAGCCCAAGCGCTTCAAGAATAGGAAGCCCTGTCCCCTCACTTACTGATGCCTGAACAAGAACTTGACTCTTTGCAATTTCAAGAAGCACGCGTTTATTTTCTACCCGCTTTACTGCACTGTCAAAAATTCTAAACTTTAGATTGGGTTGGCTGGAACCAATCTCATCCTGAAGGGGTACAATAATATCTTGAAAACCTTTTAGGTCCTGATACCCGTATCTTTCACCCCACTTGCTATTTCCAACCCAAATTATCCCTTCCGGTCTGTGCCTAATGCTCCGAAGCTCACGAATTTCCTCAACATTTGGAAGATCGTGTAGCACGCCATTAGGGAGTTTGTAGGGAAATTGTTCGTAGTACTTAGTTTCAAGATTTTTGCATGTCACCCAATACCCATGGATGGAGTTGAGCAACAACTCTTCCTCAGAAACAAACCTAGGATTGAGCCCCAAGTAATCAGGAATTAGTGCATGCACGCTGGCCTGAGAAATTAACTTCGAATATTCTTTCCTGAAAAAAAAGGTTTTAGAGCCTTCCTTGAGCAGGCCCCGCCAGTTGAACAGGACTTGCTTATAATCTTCGTGAATGAGAAATCTAATTAATGCGGTCGGAGAGTTAAAATCTGTTGCGAAAACCACATCGCACTTCATCGTCCGGGAACGCTCTTTCGCGACAGTTGCAAGTGCTGAATGCGGGGAATCTACAACCATGACTGTTTTTATCTTCAATTCAATGTGCTCCCGAGTTTAGCCCCAATGGCTGCTTCCCATGATGTTGTAAACCGTTCAAATGTAAATGACGATATGGAGGATCTAACTAGGCTTCTATCCCAAGATTTTTCAAGCGCCAGCTGTAAACTTTTTGCCAGGAGCTCAGGAGATTCCTTCCCATCAGCAAGGAACCCGTTTACTCCAGGATCAATTAGATCCCCGAGACCCGCACAGCCCCGAAAACCTACGACAGGAAGCCCAAAAGATAGCGCCTCACCTACTACATTGGGAAAACCTTCCCATCTGGATGGCAAGCAAAAAACTTTGGCATCGAGGTAGACACTCGAGAGATTATCTGAAAACGGGAGAAATTCGACCGATATGCCTAAATTTGCCGACAACTCACGCAGCTCTCCTTCAGCATCCCCAAGCCCCACTATTTTGAGATGTGCAGGAGATTTCAACAACGCAACGGCACGAATCAGAGCGGGGATATTCTTCTGATAACTTAAACGGCCCACATACAAAATTGTCGCGATTCCACTGGGCGAAGGAGCGACAACTTCCGGGAATAAATTTTGCCGTACAGGGTTAGGCGTAATTCGTATTTTGGACCTAAGAAATTTTGGATAGAGAGTTCTATAAGAATCTAATTGAACAGTGATGACATCAGCTGACGTCAAGAGAACATTTGACACAGCCCGCTTGAAAGTACCTCTATGGATGTAACTGAAAAGAGTTGGCGCATTCCTCTCTGCTGCTACAAATTTAATGTTCAATCCAATCCCAGCGAGTCGACACAGCGCGAAAGATCCAATTTGGAAACCAATCACCGTTTGGAAACCAAATCTTTTCAATAATTCCCTGATTACGACCAACCTAGAAAGCCTTATTCTGAACGAAGCGCTGACATCGGGATTACCAATTCCAATCCGTATCCACTTTACCTCAGCAGGCCACTCAAAAAATGATGTAGCTTCTTGATGATCCAGGGAGATTACGGTTACCTCGTGACCTCGTTTTGCAAGTTCGGCACCAAGGGTCAGGACCATTCTTTCTACGCCACCAACCACTCCATCAAATTTGCGTGAAAATATTGCGATTCTCAAGGACTAGCCGTTCGATTAAAGTCATGTCTAATTCTCTGGATGGGCCGTCCAGAGAGAATGACTCGTTGCAGGAAATAAATTGGATGATTAGCTACATGAATGATTAATCCAGAGAAATTCCGAGCGAAGTAAAGCTCCCTCGTTTTACTGTGTATGTTGGCAATTTTTGAAAATTTTGGACCCAGATACCCCGAATATCGCGTGATTAGTTGCCTTTCATATTGCATGTCAATGCCGGAACCCTTATCTGAGGAGCTTGTGGAATATCGCTCGACACAAATTCGATTAGACCAAGAAATTCTGGCCGCGAACTCGGTTGCCCTGATGGCTAAATCAACATCCTCTAAACGGCGAAGAGTGACATCAAATCCTCCAATTAAGGCAAAGAACTCAGAACTAATTGCGCACGTAGAAGCTGGCACATACAAAAAACTTGGTGCTGCTGCAACTTTCCCCAAGAGAAGACGTTCTGCCATTTCTTGAGGCGAAATAAGGCCTGAGTAATCAGAATTAACACAATTAACCTGGTAGCCATTCCTATACCTTATAACCGAGGAAACGAAACTAATTGAGGCATTATTTTCAAAATGGCGAAGGTGCTCCGATGCTCGACTCGGCAGTGATTCATCATCATCATCAAAAAAGACTAATTTATCGGAAGTACTTTTTGAAAATGCCAAATTCCTAGAATAGGACTGACCGCGATTGTCTTCATTCTCAATGAACACAATACTAGGTTCCAGGCGAGCTAATCTTCGAACTATTTCTGAAGTTGAATCGGAAGACGAATCATCAACAACGATAATTTCTTTAGGTTGAACTGTTTGCCGAAGGACTGCCTTTATTGCCCTTTCGACAGTGTCTTCAGCGTTGAAAGTTGTCATTATTGCCGCGTAATCAGCCATTTTTTGAATACTCGAACCATTTGAACAAATCAGAATTACTCAGAGAGTCAATCCAATCCAAGGTCTTAGAAACGCCATCTGCTAGAGATGTACTCGGCACCGGCATATGCATATTCCGCAATTTCGCCACTGATCCGTGTGTTAATCGAACATCTAATTCGTCAAATTTTGCATGGTTTATCTGAATATTTAGGCCTAGCTCCGAGATTATTCCAAACAATTCATTCAATGAATATGGTTTTCCACCTGAGACGTTAAGTACCTCAAACTTCGATTGTGAAGTCGGTGATGAAATTAACTCTGCGATGACGGATGAGACATCATCTACAAAAGTAAAATCTCTCTTGACTGATGGAGATGCAGTTAACTCGAAACTAAGTCCGAGTTTGGCGCTAGCAAGGAGGCGAAACATCGCCATATCTGGGCGCCCCCATGGTCCATAGACGGTAAAAAAACGAAGACCAATTACCGACATATCATTTACATCAAGATGTTTTGCGATTAATTCATTGGACATTTTTGATAGTGCGTACAAACTTTTTGGGGAAGATAGTTCAGCTTCTTCAGAAAATGGAGCCTCAACAGAATCTCCGTACACGCTGCTGCTACTCGCAAAAATGAATTTATCAACACTGTAATCTCGCGAGAGTTCAATCATATTCAAAAAACCGATCTGGTTACTTTCTAAATATGGAGCTGGATTAGTGCGGCTAGCTCGAACACCGCCTTGAGCAGCAAGATTTATTACAATGTTGGGTTGAATTTCGCCCAAATAATCACCGAGCGCTATTCGATTGCATATGTCCAGAATTTTTGTTTTTCCTGATAAGTGAAGTGATTCTTCTCTACTAATTTTCATGCTCTTGTCGTAATAGTCAGAGTAAGAGTCGATTCCAAATACTTCATATCCCAAACTCAATAAGCTGGACATGAGATTTGACCCAATAAAGCCTGCGCTTCCGGAGATTAACACCCGCTGCTTCTCGCTCATGGGTCAATCGTAACGACTTCGAGGCTACAATTCGACGTATGCGACTCTCGAAAATTGAGGCAAGAAACTCAACAATTAGAAAAGTCTGGGACTTGCTTCAAGCCAGAGATAAAAGAAAAGTAATTCTCATAACAGGAATCCAAGCCATCTCGAGCATGCTAGATCTCTTGGGTATTGCCCTCATTGGAGTAATCGGCGCTCTTGCAGTTACAGGATTTGGCACAAATCAATCGAGTTCAAGTGTAAACCAGTTTCTTACTTTCCTTAGGCTTTCTGATCAAACATTGCAGGTGCAAGTTGCATTTATTGGGTGTTTAGCAGCTTTCTTGCTTGTCTTTAAGACGATATTTTCAGTGTATTTTACTCGACGCATTCTTAATTATCTGAGTAATAAGAGTGCTGAGCTTTCATCTCAATTAATCTCAAATGCCTTTAATATGCCAGCCCTGAAATTACAGAATAAACAGCCACAGGAAATTGTCTTTGCAGTAGCCTCAGCACCAACAGCATTGATGGTCGGAGTCCTTGCAAACCTCGTCTCTATAGTCGCTGATAGTTCTTTACTGATGCTAATCACAATTGCCTTGATATATGTGAACCCTGTGGCGGCTCTTTTTTCAATTCTAGTTTTCACATTGCTGAGTTTTGGTGTGTACCGGATTTTGCATAAACGTGCGACAGTACTTGGCCGCCTAAATACCACGTTGACAGTTGAGAGTGTCTCCAAAGTTATGGAAGTTCTAGACTCCTACAGATATCTCTCTGTACTCAATCAAAAGGAATATCTCGCCCGAGAGATTGGAAAATCAAGAATTCAGCTGGGAAAAGTTGTGGGGGAAAATGCCTTCATGCCATACATAAGCAAATATGTCATGGAAACTGCGATAGTTTTAGGTAGCCTGGCTTTAGCCGCCTCACAATTTCTAATGTCGAATGCAACCCAAGCCGTAGCAACGATGAGTATTTTCTTGGCAGCGGGCAGCAGAATTGCCCCAGCAGCATTAAGAATTCAACAAGCAGCCTTACTCGCAAAAAATAATCTAGGAGTATGCGAGCCCGCGATAGGCTTCATTCAGGAAATTAGAACCTACTCCGTGGAAACTTTGGTGAGTTTTACAGATATACCAAATTTTGACCATGGTGATTTCAAGCCAAACATTCATGTGTCTCGATTAAGATTTACTTACCCTGATCAGTCACGGCCTGCCCTTGAAGACATCAACTTTGAGATAATTGAGGGAAGTGTCACTTCAATTGTTGGACCGAGTGGATCAGGGAAGTCGACTCTTGCGGACCTTGTTCTAGGAATACTAGAGCCGGTGCAAGGCTCTGTATTGATTTCGGATGTGAAACCACAGGACGCAATTGAAAATTGGCCGGGGGCAATATCGTATGTTCCACAAGAGGTAAAGTTAGTCAAAGGATCCATTCGAGAGAATATAACTCTTGGATTCAGGATGGATTCAGTTGATGAGAAAAGAATTGAGCAGGCGCTTGAATTTTCTCAACTGTCAGAATTCGTAAAGAGCTTACCTAAAGGTATTGACACACAGATTGGCCCAGCGGGAGCGATGCTAAGCGGTGGACAAAAACAGAGGCTTGGAATTGCCAGAGCGCTACTTACCAACCCCAGATTGATAGTTTTTGACGAAGCAACCAGCGCGCTTGATGGGACAACAGAGGCAGGCATTTCCGATGCGTTACAACTCTTACGCGGTCGAGTAACGATTGTGACCATTGCGCACAGGCTCTCCACGGTGGCAAATTCTGACCAGGTAATCTACTTATCAGGCGGGAAGCTAGTGGGATGTGGAACATTCTTGGAAGTCAGAAGCGTTGTCCCTGACTTTGACACCCAAGCATCTCTTCTAGGTTTATGAAGATAATTGTTATTTGTGAGGCTGTTTTCCCAGAAAATAAAGGAGGGATAGAACGATGGCTTGGACGGCTAGCTAATCATTTTGCAGAAGAGGGTCATTCAGTTACATACTTTAATTCATCCGCGATAGACCAGTCTCGCAACAACATCCACTTCCGGGCTGCGTCGAAAGTGAAATGGAGTTACTTGCCGGGGGGCGTAAGGTCCAGATGGCAGGCAATTAGATTTGGTTATCAAGTTTATTTGTTTGTGCGTTCTGAGAAGGCGGACATTGTTTATTGCTCCTCAGTCCCGATTTTTAGTATTTTTGGCGCCTGGTTAGGATCAGACAATCGAACAAAACTTTTCGTTGAGTGGTTTGAAGTATGGCCTCTCCGTTATTGGTTCAGATACCTGGGCGTACCTGCGGGAATGCTCGGTTGGTCCATCCAATTTCTTGCCGCACAACTCGGGGAATTTAGAATCGTTTATACGAATAACGCCGAGACTTCTCTCAGGAGGCTTGCGCTATTTAGTAAAAAGAATGTGAATTTACTTCCTGGATTATGTCCAGATAAACCAGTCGAACCGACAGAAACGGAAACGTCCAAAAAGACTGATCTTTATTTTCTGGGAAGACTCGTCGAAGAGAAGCAACCCCACATGGCATTGGACGCTGTGCAAACAGTTGTCAATCAGGGCTGGGATGGTATTTTTTGGATTATTGGTACAGGTCCGCTAGCAGCCTCGTTAAAGAATCGAATTGAAACACAGGGTCTTTCAAACTTCGTAAAACTGATAGAAAACCCATCCGATAAGACTGTAGTTGAAATAGCAGGAAAATGTTTTGCTTTGTTACACCCTTCAAGACGGGAAGGTTATGGGTTGGCCTCGGTGGAAGCTGCGTACTTAGGGATTCCATCCATTCTGATAAATTATCCAGAAAATTACTCCATCAGTTTAGGTATCAGCCCCGAGCTGGTGTCTGATCCGCAAGATATTGATCAGTTGGTAAAAAACATTCACTTTGCGAGTTCGGAGCAGATAAGACTTAGAGAAGAGACGCTCGATTGGGCGCGGTTTGCGCAGAGAAACATGAGTGCTTCCATGACTTTTAGAAGATTGAGCTCTATGATGAAATTGAATGGATACAATTAAGTGTGCAAATTGGAGACAAAAAAACAGTGGGCAATCCGAAACCATGAATAATTCTGAAATTCTAGTTTTACTTCCTTGCCTAAACGAATCTTTTGCGCTCGGACACACGATAGATGGAATTAAAAAGGCAATTCCAGGTGCTCAGGTATTCGTTATCGACAACGGAAGCACTGATGATTCGATAGAGATAGCCCGTCAGCGGCAAGTGAGCCTGATTCACGAGCCTCGCCGTGGGAAAGGTAACGCTTTCAGAAGAGGGCTTCTAGAAATTTCGAAGGAGACTAAAGCGGTCTTTCTCGTGGATTCAGATGACACCTATGGTCTGGAAAACTTGCTAGAAGCCATCAATGCGGTTGGATCAGAAGGCTACGATATGGTTGTAGGAAATCGTGTAATTAGCGGTGAAGCCACCCATTCGAGGAAGGCCGCCTTTAGGCAAGGACACAAATTAGGAAACCTCCTTCTTTCAAAGTTTGGTCAGTTAATTCATCCAGCGGGTATCCAGGACACATTAAGCGGCTGGCGTGTCTTTTCTCCTAGATTTCTAAATAGTTTTTCAGGTGGCTCCAGCGGTTTTGAGATTGAGGCTGAACTCAACGCTCACGCATATTTACTGGGATCGGCAGTAAAGAACTTCGACGTTAGCTATAAGGGAAGAGCCGAAGGCACTTTCTCCAAGTTAAATACTTACCAAGATGGGCTCAGGATTTTGAGACTAAGTCTCAAATCCTTTAGAAATGATAGACCGCAGCTCGCTTTCTCAATCTTTTCAACACCTTGGTTAATTGCAAGTCTTAGTTTCAATTATCGAGCAGTCGGGGGGTATCTGGATACTGGTCTAGTGGCTCAATTTCCTAGCCTATTCGCAGGGATAGGGGCTTTCCTCGTGTGGATTCTTCTGATCATAACCGGAATGATTTTAGAACGCATAAAGCAATTGCGGGTTAGTCTTATCCGGCAGAGTTATAACAAACCTATTTAAGTCTAGATATCGTGACTTTTCTGCTCGCTAATTTCACTCTTAAAATAATCATCAATCCGCTTCTTGGTTTGGAAGCGTAGGTCATTTAATTGGGTGATTAGTTCGCTAACGTTATTGTAATCAAGTGTATTTCTAACAACTTCCTTGCGTTTGGCATCTTCCAAGTCCCAAAGCGCTAAGTTTATACTTTTGATTACTGATTGATATGCAAGAAGCCCTCGAGATTCAAACTGTGCCAGTTGATTTTCATACTCGCGCAATTCTCTGTCAACTTTCAGTCCATGGTCTGACTTGATTTTAAGAATGCTAAGTCTGTCTAAGAAATCACCTGCACTTAGGTTTGCATGAAGCAACATTATTTATTTGCCTTCCTATCGTTTTGATGAAATGGAGTGCTTTAACTTCATAAGTCTCGGGGAATTGTAACGTAGTGCGATGTACCTTAACTCAATCCAAGACATCTTCTTACTCTTAGCATTCAGAATCATCCCATTTTTAAGTCCTCTGAATAAATGATGAGACCAGTAACGCCCAAATTTTGAATAGACATGAATTCTTTCAGGAGGCAGATAAAGTTGAGCAAGATGCATAAAACCAGAATCAACTCCAATATGAAGTTCCGCTTCACTTATCAATTTAGCTATAGAGGAAAGAGAGTCGCGGTATTTTGGCTCTAGCGCAGAACCTCCAACAGTAATTACTCTAAAACCCTCACGTTTGTATGCATTGACTATTGCAGATATTTCATCTTCAGAAATCTTTCTCTGACTTCCAGTGGAATCCCATTGACATGTAACGTACGAACTCACTCCGCTTTCAATTGGCAGCTGTAGGAGTGGTATTGGGAAGAGGTATTTCGATACATCTATACCCACCTTTAATTCATTCCAACCAGGAAAATCGCCATAGAAAAAACTCTGCGGGTCAATGTTGATTGAAAGTAGGTATCTCCTAAAATCTTGATTATCTTGTGGGGAGTAATCGTGAAAAACTAACTTAATGTTCCTCGTAGGGAATAGTTCGAGTATTTCATGAAAAGATTCACGTTTTTTACCTAACCAGTGATTTCGTGAGAGATGAAAGCACACAGCGCTTTCTAGTTTTTGCGATAAAACCCAGCCTAGAGTAATGAGGTGTATGCGATCTCCAAGGCCTTGAGCAGTGTATTCAGTACCTGGAGATCGAACACTTTCGACCGGCACCATTATTTCAAGCATGCATAATGGTATTCCTTGCAGGAGCTGCCGACTATGACCTGAGGAAATGATTTCTGTACGATGATTCCATGATGATGAACCTAGAGAACTCAAGATTCGTGGTTATTGGCAAAGGTGGCAGAATCTCCACTGAATTAATGAGCCAACTCGGGCAAGCCTTAGAACCTTCATCTCTAAAGAATTATTCCAGCAGGGCTTTGTTATCGGGTCAAGAGAATGGCAACTTCTTTAATGATGAATACGAGACGGATCAAGTTCGGAATACATATATTTGGGCGTCAGGTTCCTCAAGTGCTCGCTCTAATCCCGCTGATTGTGAAATTGATGAATTAGTGTTGCGAAAAACCATGGCACTTATACTTGATAAAGATATAAAGAGACCACTTTTCTGTTATTTATCGTCAGGAGGAACGGTATACGGAAGCTCGCCTGGCCATGTTAACGAAATTAGTCCATTGAATCCTCAGTCTGCATATGCTGAGATGAAAGTAAGAAGTGAAAATTTCCTTCGAGATATCGCTCGCGAGAAGAAGATTGATCTAATTGTTTTAAGGCTGGCGAATGTATACGGGTCACCAATCAATCATGCTAAGCAGGGACTTGTTGATTTGGCGGTGTCTGGAAACTTGCAAAAACTTAGCGCAAATATTAATTCCACAAAGCAATATGGAACTTTCAGAGATTATGCGGCAAATATTATTCGTATCATTAATCTCAGAATCAACAATAATTGGGATGAAAAAATTGACACTTTAAATGTCTATCCACCGCATGAATACTCCATCGGTAACATACTTGAACTCACGAAAGGTTTAAGCCATCTTGATTTGCAAACTCTCATCCAGAATCAAACCGAATACCTAGAGGAAGAAACAGTGATTTTGGAGCGCATATTCAAAATACCGATGCTCAAGGAATACTGGGCTACTTTGGAAAGATTCATCAAAGATGTACAGTTATCCGATGGTCAACGGTGAAAAGTTTCTAAATTCATCAATTATGGTTACGGGTGGGGCCGGATTTATAGGCTCGGATTTTGTACGCCTAGTTGACAGTATGCAAGAATTTGACAGAATTTTTGTAATCGATTCTTTTACTTATGCCTCCGATATCCGAAGAATTCAAAATGTTTCTAACCGTGTGGAAATTATCGAATCCGACATAAGAGACACACACAAATATAAAACTGCTTTGAAGAATTGTAACTTCGTCGTTAACTTTGCGGCGGAAAGTCACGTAGATAGAAGTATTTCTAACAGCAAAGATTTTATCGAGTCTAACATTTTGGGGAGTTTTAATCTATTTGAATCCTGCCGTGACGAAGGCGCCATCAAAATGATTCATGTCTCAACCGATGAAGTTTACGGGTCAATTAATGAGGGCGAGTCGGTAGAAACCGATGCTTTGGCACCATCATCCTCTTATTCCGCAAGCAAAGCCTCTTCTGATTTGTTGGCATTGGCCAACTTCAAAACTCATGGGCAGAAGATTTTGGTAACTCGATGCACAAACAATTTCGGTTTGTTCCAGCATTCCGAAAAATTCTTACCAACCATAATTAATTGCATTTTGCAGAATAAACCAATTCCAATTTATGGTAATGGTTCGAATCAACGAGAGTGGATACACGTTTCAGACCATAACCGAGCGATTCTTGAATTAATGGAAAATTTCTTCCCCGGAGAGATCTACAACATAGGCTCTGGTTTCAGAATTAGCAATTTAGAGTTGGCTGAATCTGTGATAGAAATTCTTGGAGCATCTCATAATTTGCTTTCCTTCACCGAGGACCGAAAAGGCCATGATCAAAGATACGCATTGAATTCCTCCAAGATAGCTGCAACACATGGGTGGCGCCCCACAATCGAATTCAACCAAGCTCTTAAAGCGACTGTTGAATGGTATGTAGAGTGGGAAAAAAAGCACGGGGAAATTTATTCGTGATTGGAATCATTCTTGCGGGCGGTCAAGGATCGCGACTTTATCCAATGACGAGAACTTCTAGCAAGCAACTACTTTCTGTCTATGACAAGCCAATGATTTATTACCCGATTACCACACTAATGTTTGCCGGAGTGAAAGAATTCGTGGTCATTGTTACACCTCAGCACCTTGATTTGTATAAACAGCTATTGTCTGATGGTTCTCAGTGGGGAGTAAAATTTGTTTTTATAGTCCAGCCTCAGGCGACGGGTATAGCGGATTGCTTTAATCTCGTGCCTCAAGAACTCAAAGATGATTCTTGTGTTTTGATACTTGGAGATAACATTTTTTATGGAATGGGTTTGGGATCTAGCCTGAAAAGCCATTTCGGAAATAAGGGCGCATTGGCTTTTGCCTACGAGGTCTCAAACCCGAATGACTATGGCGTTGTGGTTCTCGACTCAAACAAAAAACCAACAAAACTTGTGGAAAAACCTCGCGAATTTGTGAGTAAGTTTGCGATTCCAGGTCTGTATTGGTTTGACTCAAAGTGTTTCGATATGGCTCGGAAAATCAGGCCAAGTGCTCGTGGCGAATTGGAAATAGTTGATGTTTTACAGAATTATCTTGAGATAAATGAGCTTTCAATAGAAATTCTGCCACGAGGTACGGCATGGCTAGATACAGGTAGCCCAAAGGATTTATTAGCTGCCTCAAATTTTGTTAACGTAATTGAAGAGAGGCAAGGGCTAAAAATTGGCTGCCCAGAGGAAGTGGCATTTAGAGAAGGATTAATCAGTCGACACCAACTCGAAGAACTGACCTTGCAGATGCCAATGTCAAGCTATCGTAGGTACCTACAAGAAATCATATTTTCATAAATGATCAACCAGAATGCATCGGCTAGGATTCCAGTTGTAATCATTGAAATACCCGGTTCAACACGTTCTAAAAAATTGATTCAACAGCTCAGTGAGAGCAAAATCTTGGAAGTAAATATTTTTGAAGCAATAATGTATAAACCCACGATGAAAAACTATGCACCCAATTTTGCAAAGCAACGCCTTCTCTATGGTAGAAAACTTTCCAATGGAGAAATTGGATGTGCAATTTCCCACTACCTCATTCAAAATGAGCACAGAGAGAAGTCTCGTTCGATTGTAGTGTTAGAGGATGATGCGAGAATTCCAAATCTCACCGCATTTGAAAACTTAGTCAACAGATTCATAGAATCAAAGAGTGATACTAATTCGGTTTTGTCTCTATTGCCTTGGAACTTAAACGAGACAACAGGAGAGAACCCTAATCTACAGCATACATTCTATCGATTACTGGGACGTACTCCATTAACTGTAGGTTATGTAATTACACCACTTGCGATGACAGTATTAAGCGCAACAAACAGTGATTTTGCCTATCTTCCTGATTGGCCCCCCACACGAACTAAATTCTTTACCTCCATGGAGGGCGTGATTGCCCATGGAGATACGGAGACTTTTTCATATATTGATAATTGTGGGAGAGAGAAGACTTCCTGGAAAAATACAATAAGAAGGTTCAACCCAATGGTTTATTCTGCCAACAGAAGCGAGTTTAAAAGCTTCGAAGAGTATTTCAGAGCAAGTTTTTTGCCTAGCATTACCTGGCGGGTGGACAAAATCCGCATGCGCATTGCATCTTCAAGATCCTGACAGCATCTTTTTGTCATTAGAAAAACTTCACCCGATGTGCGTTGTGCAAGAAACTGAAAAATGTGAAGAAAGCAAAACTCTGATTGGACTAATTGAACTCTAATCACGAGCGAGTGTTGGTGCCATTTCTTGAATATAGATGTAGCGCCAGAATTGCACCATCAAGGAGTGGGATCCCATCACTTTTTCTTGCCTAGTGTGTAGAATTCAGGTGAGAGAGCCAAGCTTAAGGAACGCAACGAAGATGCTCAAGGCCAGTCAAAACCCTTAATGTGAAGTCAAGATTAAATTATTTGAGAGAAGTGTATGATTAAGCATGAAATTCTTTCGAAGATTAAGATTAAATTGCCTTAACCTTTTTAATAAGTTTCTAAGTTCCTTCGGCTGGAGACTTGAGCGAAATCTTCCTGACTATATTACTTACCCTTATTCAAGTTATGAGGAATACAGAGAGACGCAGATTAAGTGGAATAAAATTAAAATTGACAGAGTTTGGGCAGATAGTCAAGTGCTTGACCTTGTGGTTACCAGGATTCGGCAGAACCTAGGCTCGCAGGAGATATTTGGTCTATGTCACGGAAGCCGAAATGGTTTTGAACAAAACTACCTTCTCTCGCATCTAAAAGGTCAGATACTTGGAACCGACATATCTGAAACTGCAGAGCTATTTCCATATTCTGTCGTTCATGATTTTCACGATGTAAATCCAGCATGGGAATCCAAAGCCGATTTCATTTATTCCAATTCGCTTGATCAGAGCTGGAAACCTGAACTTGCTTTGCAGGTATGGGTAAACCAGCTAAAAATTGGGGGCTTGCTTTATATAGAGATGTCCGAAGGCCATTCCCCTCGCCATGCTTCGAAGATGGACCCATTTGGAGTTAAGCCTGAGTATTTTGCTTATTTACTCTCGCAATGGATTGGACATGCAGTTTCGATTGAGGTTCTGCATTCGAAGAAGACCAAATGGAATATGCCTATCTGGCTATATGAAGTTAAAAGAATAACGTGAGTAAATGTCCGTTTTATCCCCTTTCCGCTACAAACTAGGATGAGATTCGTAGAAGGGGATAGAGACAGCGACGGCTGGCTCTGCAGGACAAAACCGGTTAATGAAGGATCAATAAAGTGGCACTTAGCGTATGGACAGTTGCTGAACTGGGGGCTTTTTACACAGAGCACCGTTCAGAGCTACTCGCGCATGCCAATCGCGTATTGAAGGATTCAGCTAAGGCTGAAGAG
>JACCDH010403564.1_pt1 | contig 21335 bp, 17 predicted proteins | sample 7442481 | NCBI WGS metagenome assembly JACCDH01 (sample SAMN15323433, study PRJNA562643) | freshwater metagenome | isolation source: river surface water | place: USA:Blue River Watershed | collected 2017-08-15
AAACTACTTTTATCATCCTTAACCAAAAACAATCAACTAAGAGCAGTGGGCGGTAGTTATGATAAAGGCTGGGTAACCTTGCAAACCTCCACTTTCGGAACCTTTGCAGTAACCGCTGACACCATAGCTCCTAAGGTTCGTTTACTGCACCTGAACAAAAAAGGGGAAGTAAAAGACACCGCTCAACTTCAAGTATTTATTAGTGATGAGGAGAGTGGTATTGATACCTATCAAGCCTACTTAAATAACAATTGGATTTTGATGGAGTATGATGCCAAAAACGATGTGCTCACCTACTTTACAGATGAGAAAACCATATTTAACCAAAAACAAGAATTGCGTTTAGTTGTTACTGATAAAAAAGGAAATACAACAACTATAACTCAACAATTAGAATTTAAAAAGTAATATGGCACTATTAGAAGTAGGTAAAAAAGCTCCGGCTTTTAAAGGAATAAACGAAAAAGGAGAACCCGTTAAACTAAGCGATTACAAAGGCAAGAAATTGGTTCTATACTTTTACCCGAAAGACAATACTCCGGGCTGCACGGCAGAGGCTTGCGACTTGCGTGATAACTACAATACCTTTTTAAAAAATGGTTACGAGATTTTAGGTGTAAGTCCTGATAGTGCAAAATCGCACACCAAATTTATTGAGAAATTTGAATTGCCATTCAGTCTATTGGCAGACGAAGACCACAGCATTGCAGAAGCTTTTGGTGCGTGGGGCGAAAAAAGCATGTACGGCAAAAAATACATGGGTATTTTACGCAGTACGTTTGTGATTAACGAAAAAGGAGTGATTGAAAAAGTAATTGAAAAAGTAGATACAAAAAAACACAGCTCACAATTACTTTAACTACTTAGTAATGGGTAGGTCTTCTTCCTCGCATCAACCCAAACATTATGCGTAATGCCATACGTATACTCACATAACTGAGCCATCTCCAAAATTGTTTGAATGGATTTTTGTGTTGAGTAAAATGTGTGGCATTAATTTTTTCGCAATGAGGGAGCACGTTGATTTCAATATCTTTTTTTACCGCAGAGGCAAAATTGGAATCAACCACCTCCATATTTAACTCCAAACTTCCATAATCACTTAGTGCATTTAAGTTGTATGAACCAATGGTAGTCCATGAGTCATCAACCATCATTAATTTACCATGCAGTACACTTGGTTGCCACTCATACACTTCAATACGATGTCGAAACAACCAATCATATAAGTAACGCATAGCTGAACGAACTAAAGGTACATCACTTACTCCAACTAGCACTACACGCACGTTAACACCACGCTCGGATGCTTTTCTAAGTAATCGCCTAACGCGGTTACCCGGTAAAAAGTAGCTGGCTACAATGGTAATATCTTGCTCGGCATACTGAATTGCATGTCGGTAACTGTATGATATTTCAACTTTATTTCTAATCCAATCATTCTTGGTGATGGCTACTTTTACCTTACCCAATTTTGATGGAGAAGATAAAAGATGAAAACGTGCCGGAATTCGTTTAACTACTCGCCTTGGAAGAATTTCTTCACATACTTTTCTTACTTCATTTACTATTGGCCCACGAGCCAATACCGCATAATCGAGCCAAGGTTGAACACCGGCAAAACCGCTATACTTATTGGCAATATTTATGCCTCCTATTAAAGATACCTCCCCATCAATCCATACAATTTTATGATGCAAACGTCTGCCTAAACCATAGCCACGCTTATTTTTCAATGGAGAAAATCGCTTCAGGTATATTCCGGCCTGATGCCACTCATAAACACTCTTAGCCGATAACTGCTCGCTTGCATAAGCATCAACCACTACAAATACTTTTACACCTCTGTTAGCAGCTTGCTTTAGTGCGTTAAAAATTTCTTTACCGGTTTCATCCAAATCAAAAATGTACACCTGTAAATGAATAAGCGAATGCGCTTGATGAATGAGCCGTAAAAGGGTATTGAAATACTCATCCCCACTTTTAACAAGTGAAATTTCGTTACGTGAATAACGATTTACAGACAAAGAGGATAATGCATTCACAGTACAAAAGTAACGAACAAATGGGTGAATTATCTCAGTTAAATTTGGAGAAAATATCCGTTAATATTGTTGAAAAATAACGTTATGCAACCCAACCCAACTTATACTTCAGCCGAGGAGGCACTTCAACTTATCCAATCAAACCAACGTGTTTTTTTACATGGCAGTGCTGCCACACCCTGCTATTTAATTAACAAGTTAATTGAACAAAAAGACCGTCTGCAACATGTAGAGTTAGTTAGCATCACGCAACAAGGCATTGACTTAAACAGTCCGGATTTGGCAGGGCATTTTTATATGAACTCTTTGTTCGTATCAGAGAGTAATCGTAAAGCGGTAAACTCCGGTATGGGTGATTATATACCGGTATTTTTGAGTGAAATTCCATTATTGTTTTACCGCCACATTTTAGAAGTAGATGTGGCCGTGGTGCAAGTATCACCACCGGATAAACATGGGTATTGTTCGTTAGGTACATCCGTTGATATTGCGCGTGCTGCAGTAAATCAGGCGAAGCACGTTATTGCACAGGTTAATCCACGTATGCCACGTGTGCATGGTGATGCCTTTTTACCGTTCAGTTGTTTTGATGCAGCCGTTTGGGTTGATGAAGAATTACCTGAAGTTAGTTACGCGGACGGTTTTAATGAAGTGAATGATAAAATTGGTAAACGTGTTGCTGATTTGGTTGAAGATGGAGCTACACTACAGATGGGTATTGGAACTATTCCAGATTCTGTTTTGCGCAATTTAACCAATCACAAAAACTTAGGTATTCATACTGAAATGTTTTCGGATGGTGTAATTCCATTAATCGAAAATGGCACCATTAACAACAGTAAAAAGAAAATTGTAAACGGCTATTGTGTAACCTCGTTTTTACTGGGAACACGTAAGCTGTATGATTTCGTTGATGACAATCCGAACATCAAAGCATTGGAAGTTAATTACGTAAATGATCCGCGTGTAATTAGTCAAAATCCTAAAGTAACTGCAATAAACAGTGCTATTGAAATTGACCTCACCGGACAAGTTTGTTCAGACTCTATAGGCTCTTATCAATACTCCGGTATTGGCGGACAAATGGACTTTATTCGAGGAGCAGCATTATCTGAAGGAGGAAAACCCATCATTGCTATTCCTTCCACAACCAACAAAGGAATTTCACGCATTGTACCATTTTTAAAGCAAGGTGCCGGTGTAGTAACCACTCGCGGACACATACATTGGGTAGTTACAGAATATGGAGCCGTTGATTTGTTTGGTATGAACATGGAACAACGAGCAAGAGCCTTAATAAAACTAGCTCACCCCGACCATAGAGAAGAGTTGGAAAAATCGTGTTTTGAGCGTTTCAAACACTAGACTTTTTATATATTGCCGGTTTAAGCATAACCATGACGAAACGAATTGAACATGATTTTTTAGGTGAACGAGAAATAGATAACACCTCATACTATGGCGTGCAAACTTTGCGTGCGTTAGAGAACTTTAACATTACAGGTTTACCAATCTCGCGTGAGCCCTTATTTATAGAGGCATTTGCACATGTAAAAAAAGCTGCGGCTTTAGCCAACTTTGATTGTGGAGTATTAACCAAAGAGGTAACTGATGCCATTGCATATGCATGCGATCAGTTACTAACCGGAAAATACAACAATCAATTTGTAAGCGATATGATACAAGGTGGTGCAGGAACCAGCTGTAACATGAATGCAAACGAAGTGATTGCAAACATTGGCTTAGAACACATGGGCCACCAAAAAGGCGCCTATGATTTTTTACACCCAAACAATCATGTAAACTGCTCGCAAAGCACGAATGATGCCTACCCTACTGCATTTCGTTTGGCGTTATACAACAAAATGAACGTGTATGTTTTAGCATTAGAAAACTTACGAGATTCATTTAGTCGGAAAGCAGTAGAGTTTGAACACATTTTAAAAATGGGTCGTACGCAATTGCAAGATGCGGTGCCAATGACCTTAGGCGCTGAGTTTCATGGATGGGCTACCACCATAAACGAAGACATTCAGCGCATAAAAGAAGCACAACAATTACTGTGTGAAGTAAATATGGGTGCAACGGCTATTGGTACACGAATTAATGCACCGGATGGCTATCCCGAAATTTGCGTAGCGTATTTAGCTAAACTAAGTGGTATTCCTTGCACGTTGGCTGAAGATTTGATTGAGGCTACCAGCGATACAGGTGCTTATGTGCAAATAAGCGGAACCTTAAAACGCAGTGCTGTTAAAATTTCAAAAATCTGTAATGATTTACGTTTATTAAGTTCAGGACCACGTGCCGGATTCAACGAAATAAACTTACCTAAACTTCAACCGGGCTCGTCTATTATGCCGGGTAAAGTAAATCCGGTGATGCCTGAAGTGGTGAACCAAACTGCATTTTATGTAATTGGAGCAGATGTAACCATAACCATGGCTGCAGAGGCAGGGCAATTACAATTAAATGTGATGGAACCTGTTATTGCATTTAGTTTATTTACCTCTATCTCTTATATGAGTAATGCGATAAACAGCTTGGTAGAACGTTGTATAAATGGCATTACGGCTAACGAAGAAATTTGCCGTAATATGGTGATGAATAGTATTGGTATTATTACCGCCTTGAATCCGATTTTAGGTTACGAAGCATGCAGCAGCATTGCCAAAGAAGCATTGGAAACCGGAAAGAGTGTTCACGAAATTGTGGTGCTTGAACGACAACTCATCAGTCAGGAGAAATGGGATGAGATATTCAACTTAGAGAATTTAATTCATCCGAAGTTTATAAATAAATAACAAAAAAGGAGCATCACTAGATGCTCCTTTTTTTATGCTTTGTTATCGTTTTATAACCCTGAAGTAATGGCTTCTTTGTGAATTTTATTCACTAAGCCTTGTAACACTTTTCCTGGACCGCACTCTACAAATTCAGTTGCGCCATCAGCAACCATGGCTTGCACGCTTTGTGTCCATTTAACAGGAGCTGTTAGTTGCGCAATTAAGTTTGCCTTAATCGTATCTACATCAATAACTGCGCTGGCCGTTACGTTTTGATATACCGGACAAATGGGAGAATTAAATGCAGTGGCATGAATAGCTGCTTCCAACTCTACACGAGCAGGTTCCATTAACGGAGAGTGAAATGCTCCACCAACAGGCAATACCAACGCACGTTTTGCTCCAGCGGCTTTTAATGCTTCGCAAGCTTTATTTACACCGTCTACACTACCTGAAATAACTAATTGTCCGGGGCAGTTATAGTTAGCCGCTACCACCACCGCATCAGTTATCGAAGCACAAACTTCTTCCACTTTAGCATCCTCTAATCCTAAAACAGCAGCCATTGTACTTGGCTCTACTTCGCAAGCTTTTTGCATGGCCATTGCGCGTTGCGCTACTAAGCGTAATCCGTCTTCAAAACTTAGCGTTTTATTCGCTACTAATGCACTAAACTCACCCAAAGAGTGGCCTGCAACCATATCCGGTTTAAATGTATCGCCTGCAACTAACGCCTTAATAACCGAGTGTAAAAAGATAGCCGGTTGAGTTACTTTAGTTTGTTTCAACTCCTCGTCTGTTCCGCTAAACATGATATCGGTAATACGGAAACCTAAAATATCATTTGCCTGTTCAAACAAAGCTTTTGCTTGTTCGTTGGTGTCGTATAAATCTTTGCCCATTCCCACAAACTGAGAACCTTGGCCCGGAAATACGTATGCTTTCATGTGTTGTTAGTTATTTGGTACTCGCAATTAATAAAAAGTATTCGCAAAAAAATAACCTGAGTTATAAACGTCAGGTTATTTAAGAGTGGTTATTTTTAACTTTAGTTGAAAGTTCTCATGTAATTCATGGCATCCATTAACATACCTGTTACCACAAAATGTCTACGCTTACCCACCCAAAGCACACACTCGGTAGGTTGTTGATTTGGGCTTGATTTAGCAAAACTAATGCGCACATCCGATGAGATAGCATAATCTAAATACATCACTTCACCGTTAGCCGGTTTCATTGCGGCATAAGCCTGTTTAATTCCGGCCATGGCCTCCATAAATTTCGTAGCATCTTCCCATGATATATGTGTGTAATAAACGGTGTAATCACCAATCATTCTAATCACAGCCTCATCTTTAACCTTAGGATATATTTCGCTCACTCCCATTTGGAATACTTGTCCCTTTACATCCACATTCTTGGTTATTTTTTGTGAACCCACCACTAAGTATTTAGCAGAATCTGTTTTGTAAGCAATGAGTTCTAATTGTGCTTGAGCCTTACCATCATAATCGCGCATGAGCAATTTACTCTTGGCTTGATTCGTTTCTCCTGCATTAACCTGATCAATGGTGTGCGATTGGTAATAATCATACAAGTTGTATTTGGGTGCACACGAAGCCATAAAGGTAATGGTGCCTACTACGAATAACTTATTCAATATTTTCATAATGGGAGAATTTGGTGAAACCAAAGATAGCACTAATGAGGAAAGATGCAAGTGAGGTTTAAACACAAAAAAAGCGAGTGTTAAACTCGCTTTCAGAAATTCTTATTCTCCGTAATACTCCACAAACTGACGTTCGGTTTCGTACAGTTTAATACAATGTAATTCTCCGTTTGTAATATGAGGTTCCAATTGCTCCCATATCTCAACCACTAAATTTTCTATAGAGGCCAACTTTCCTTCCATAAAATCTACATCGTGATTAATGTTACGGTGATCCAATTTATCTACTACATACGTATTGATAATATCGCGAAGTTGTTTCAAATCCATAACCATTCCCGTTTCCGGATTTGGAATACCTTTAATGGTCACGTACATATCAAAGTTATGCCCATGGTAATATTTATTGGCACACTTGCCAAAAAAAGCCTCGTTTTGCTCTTCTGTCCAATTCGGATTGTAGAGCTTGTGAGCCGCATTAAAATGTACCTTTCTAGTGATATAAACTTTTCTACTTTTTTGCATGATGCCTGAATAGAACGGCAAATATACAAACACCCTCCTATCTATGAAAAGATTTCGAGGTAAATCAAGGAAAATCGCGTGGAGATTGGGCTTAATTACTTATTTTTGGGCATTATTCGGGATTTATCATGATAATAATCACAGGAGCAGAGGGTTTTATCGGCAGTTGCTTAGTAGCAGCCTTGAACGAAGCCGGCTATAGCGACCTTATATTGGTAGATGACTTTGGTATGGAGGTTAGGCAAGACAATTTGCTGAACAAAACCTTCACCGGAAAAGTAAATCGAAAAGATTTAGCCAATTGGATAGATGAAAATCACAAGTTGGTTCAATTCATTTTTCACATTGGAGCACGCACAGATACCACCGAAACCAACGAAGCCATTCTAAAAGAATTGAATTTAGACTACAGCAAAATGTTGTGGGATAAATGTGTGGCTTACGGACTTCCAATGGTATATGCATCATCGGCTGCTACCTATGGTGATGGAGAGTTTGGTTATGACGATGATGAGACCGGATTAGATAAACTTGTTCCACTGAATTTGTACGGCAAATCGAAAAACGACTTTGATAAGTGGGCTGTAGCGCAAGAACGTAAACCTTATTTCTGGGCAGGACTAAAGTTCTTCAACGTTTACGGACCAAACGAGTACCATAAAGGCAGAATGGCGAGTGTGGTATTACATGCCTTTCAACAAATTCAACAAACCGGAGCAGTAAAACTATTCCGTTCACACAACCCCAACTACACCGATGGTGGTCAATTGCGCGATTTCGTATATGTGAAAGACCTTACGGATGTGTGCTTATTTCTGATGCACCACAGAAAAAATAGTGGCATTTACAATTTAGGAAGTGGCAAAGCAAGAACCTTTAAAGACCTAGTAGGAGCAATTTTCACAGCCTTACATAAAGAGCCTAACATCACCTACATTGATACACCAATAGACATTAGAGATAAATACCAATATTTTACCGAAGCAAATATGACCAAGCTTAAAAATATTGGGTACACAAAATCGTTTACCTCTATTGAAGAAGGAGTTGGTGATTACGTTACCAACTATTTAGTGGAAAACAAACGCATATAAGCATTGAAAAAAGGGATTAAACTGTATTGGTTTTTATTTGCTATTGGGGCAGTGCTGCTTTCAGCGCTCGGACTCTTTGAGCAAAATCAAATTACTGATACGGAGGCCCAATTGCAACACGGTTACGAAAAAGTTCAACGTGTAATTCGATCAAAAGAACTAGGCTTCGTTGATTTTATTCAAAGTGATTTACTCACTGACACGAACAATTTACAACGCAACTGGAACAGCATATACAAGCAACTCCGAGCAGAGAACAGCCAGTTGTTTATTACTAAAAACGATACACTCATTTTTTGGAGTACTACTGCCCTCAGTACGCAACAATTTAAATACAAAGACAACAGTAACCATGCGGTAATTAAAGGAGCAAATGGTTGGTATTTACTCTACAAACAACAAAGAGGTTCATATACGTATCAATTCGCATACCTCATCAAACAACAGTTTGCTTATCGTAATCAATACCTTCAAAACCTATTTAGTGAAGAGTTAAATTTTTTAGATGAAGCTATTATCGTTAACACTAAAATTAACGACAAGTACACGGATATTTATTCTGTTTCCGGGCAGTATCTATTCTCTATCCAAATCTTTTCCTTACATAAAACAACCGGCACTTGGCTTCTTGCCATTATGTTGGCACTATTAGCCTATTGTATTCTTATTGCACACGTACTCATTCGTTACTACATCCGTATTTATCCAACGGTAACAACCTTGGTATTTTTTACCGTGATGATATGGGTGAGAGCAACAAATACTTTATACAGTGTTCCTCATTTTATTTACAGCCTCAAGCTATTTAATCCCGGCATCTATGCTTCATCTATTTGGTTTCCTTCGTTAGGTGATTTGTTGATTGACTCCGGTATCGTGTTCTGGTATTTCATTTTATTAGAAAACAGAAAAAACCATGTCAGATCAACCTCACGTAGCACTACACTATATGATATTCTGTTTAATGCAGTAATCTGTTTGTTTGCCTCTAATGTAGTATTTACTTCTATTAGAAGTTTAACTATCGACTCGCAGATTTCATTTGATATCACTAAAATATACAACATCAACGCGTTTACCTACTACGCTATTGCTGCCTGCATTATTCAATTACTCACGGTTTATTTCATCAGTAGAAACCTAACCCGTGCACTCAGAAAGTATAAAGGCAACAAACAGCAATTAGCATTAGCCGGAATAAGTTTAATTGTTGCATTCCTATTAAGTTTATGGGCATTCAACAGTTTAAATCTTATTCATCTCCTAGGTGTTTTAGGACTGGCAACCACCTTCGTTACCTTTAAGTGGCTAACCCCACGCTTAAACAGATTCCAACAATACTTTTTTGTTATCGTAATCATCGCCTCATACACGTCAGTAAGTATTTGGCATTGGTACAACATACGTGAGCAAGACAACAGGAAATTGTTTGCCGTAAAGCAAATTTCACAAAACGATATCACCAATGATTACTTCTTACGAAGCATTGCACGAAAAATTAAAAATGATGGTTTTGTTAAAACCTATTTTCAAAGTCCGTTTATCAATAAAAACCAATTCGAGAAACGAGTTCGACAACTTTACTTTACTGGTTATTTAGGCAAGTTTGATGTACAGTTGTTAGACTACGATTCAGCAGGAAGTCACTTTAAAGAGCGCAACGAACTCTCCTTTAACCAAGCTAATAAACTTTACGAAGAACAAGCCGAAGAATCGTTTGCAGAAGCCTTCCGCTACATGCAAAATTCAGGCGATATAAAAGGCTATATCGGCAAGTTTGTTATCAAAGAGAATCGAAATAGAATTGGATATCTATTCATCTCACTTCGTCCAAAACTGATACAAAATGAGAATCGCTTTGATGAGATTTTGATGGAAGGTACTTCATCAAGCCGACAAAAAGTAAGTGAGTATTCATACGCAGTTTATAAAGACAAAAAACTCGTATACCAAAGTGGTGATTACGCCTACTCGATTATCAATACCTGGGGTGAGAGTTTGAATGAATTTAAATTGTTTGATGAAAACAACTACAGCCACTTGCTATACACAAACGGACAACCGTTAACCGTGGTGGTAAGTAAACCTGAGAACAATATAAGTCAGGTAATTGGTTTATTCTCCTTCATTTTTACTTGTTGCACCGTAGTTTTAATTATGGTGTTGCTGCTGTTTATTCTGCTTAACTCACAATTGTTAAAACGTACGGTAATTACCAACAACAGCATAACCGGATGGATTCGTAACAGCCTATTAAAGCTGATGATGATGGACCAACACCAAATCATTCTGATTAGAACACGCATTCAAACTTCCATTGTATTTATCGTATTCACCACCTTAGTATTCAGTTCATACTTTACCATTAAGTTTACAGTAGATAAATACAACCTTCGTCAAACCGACCGCCTGATGAAGAAGCTAAGAAACATTGTAATTAACGTAGAGAACGAACGTATATCATCGCTCGATGATCAAATTACGCAAGGAGAAACAGAAGCATTCATTAACCAAATTGCTGATTTCTATGATACTGATATTATTCTCTATAATCCCAAAGGAGAAGTGAAGGCATCAAGCATCAGCAAGTTGTATGATGAGCACATTGTGGGTACAACCATGCATCCGCTAGCCTATTTCCACCTCAACCAACTCCGAGAATCGCAATACAGCCAGAATGAAAAAATTGGAACTTTGATTTTCCAAGCAGCCTATGCCCCAATCTTTAACTCACGTAGTGAAGTAATGGGTTATTTACAGCTTCCATATTTTAGCAAACAAGTAGATTTATTGAATGAAATCTCCTCTGTAATTATTGGTTTCATCAACCTCTATGTATTGCTGTTTATCATTATTGTAGTAATTGCTTATTGGGTTTCGCGCAACATCTCCTACCCGCTTACGCTTATTCAACAACGTTTATCAAACACTTCACTCGGAGCATCGAATGAACCTATTGTTTGGCAGCGTGATGACGAAATAGGTGAGCTGGTAAAACAATACAACAGCATGATTTTGCAGTTGGATGAGAGTGCCAGAAAATTAGCAGAAACCGAGCGCCAAGGCGCATGGAGAGAGATTGCAAGACAGATAGCGCATGAAATTAAAAATCCGCTAACACCGATGAAGCTTAGTATTCAGCATTTGCAAAGAGCATACGCGAATCAAGATGAAAACATTGGTGAAAAAATTAAGCGTACTTCCAATTTATTAATCGCACAAATTGATATTCTATCCGAATTGGCTAATGAGTTTTCTTCATTTGCTAAAATGCCTGCTCCATCATACGAAAACATCAATGTACACCTCACGTTATCACAACTAGTAGATTTATACTCGCAAGGAAACGAACACCACATTACGTTGCATTGCCCAACCCACTTATACTTGTCATTTGATACCGGTTATTTTAATCGTGCTATTTCAAACCTGATTAAAAATGCACTGCAAGCCATGCCTGATGGGGAGATTGGAGAAGTGCAAGTAGAGGCTATCGAGAGCGGAAATGACATCAAAATTTTTGTTAAGGATAATGCTTCCGGAATGACAGAGGAGCAAGCATCAAAAATTTTCGTGCCGTATTTCAGTACTAAAGTATCGGGTATGGGATTGGGACTGCCTATTGTAAAAAACATGATTGAAAGTGGTGGCGGTTCCATAACTTTTACTACCAAATTGGGAGTAGGAACGGAGTTCTGCATTACCTTGCCTAAACAGCAACAAGTATGATGAAATGGGGACTGCTGTTAATAAGCCTATTTTGCTTGGGCTTTGCCACTCAGGCGCAACGCAGTGCTCCCTACAAAACACTGTCGTTTAAATCATCAAGCGATAGTGTGTTGGTTGACACCGGAACCATTGTTCAATCAAGTGTATTAGTGTACGCAGGAGATCGTTTACTTCAATCCGGAATTCATTATCGCATCAATTACCAGAGCAATTATTTTATTCCTCTTCAGCTTCCTGTAGGAATGCTCATTTCCATCTCTTATCAAACACTAAACATTAACCTCAAACAAACGTATTACAATAAACCCAGAAGTCTTCAATTACCTCAGTTAAACGGAAACAGAGAAGATTATGGATATGCCCCAAGCAGTGGAAATAGTTTTGACCTCTACAAAAATGATGGCCTTAAAATGAACGGTTCTATTAGTAGAGGATTAGGTTTTGGCAATAACCAGAGCATTGTACTGAATTCAAATTTAAACCTACAAATGGCGGGTAGAATCAATAATGATATTGATGTATTAGCAGCAATTAGTGATGATAACAATCCGATTCAACCCGAGGGGAATACACAACAGTTGCAGGATTTCGACCGCGTGTATGTGCAGTTGAGTAAAGATAAAACAACACTAACTGTGGGCGATTTTGAAATGCTTCGTCCGGATGGTGCGTATTTTATGAATTACCTCAAAAAATCGAGAGGGATACAGGCCACCACTAGTATAAAAACTGGAAAGCAAGGCACACTTAAAGTTGGTGGAGAGGGCGCGCTGAGTCGAGGTAGATTTGCACGAAATATCATTAACGGAATTGAAGGTAATCAAGGCCCCTATCGCTTATCAGGACCAAATGGAGAGCTATTTATTATTGTTATATCCGGAACGGAAGCTGTGTATTTGGATGGACAAAAACTAACGCGTGGCGAACAAAACGACTATACCATCGATTATAATACAGGTGAAGTAACCTTCATGCCCAAGCGCCCAATTACTCAGTACAGCCGCATTATTGTTGAGTTTCAATTCTCCGATAAAAACTATGCACGTTCGGTATTTCATGTGCAAACAGCTTATGAAAACAAGGGTATGAAATTAATGGTGAACTACTTCACCGAGCAAGACAATAAAGATCAACCGTTTTTGCAAAATTTAACTGACAGCAGCAAACGTATTTTAGCAGATGTAGGCGATCGCTTGAATGAAGCAGTGATGAACAGTGAAGTTAAAACAGCATTTGACAGTAAAAAAATACTTTACCTAAAAAAAGACACACTCGCTTATCAAGGCGTATACGTCTATACGCCACAACAAGGAACAGATAGTATATTCTATGAAGTACGTTTTAGCTTAGTTGGACAAGGCAAAGGTAACTACCGACAAACAGCAAGTAATGCCAATGGCAGAGTATATACTTGGGTGCAACCCATTAACGGAGTTCCGCAAGGAGATTATGAACCTGTGATGCAATTGGTAAGTCCAAAACGCAGGCAAATGCTCACGCTAGGAACCACATTCAAAGCAGGAAAAAATACAGATGTGTTTGTTGAACTGGCTACTACCAATAACGACATCAACACCTTTTCGGAGAAAGATAAAAATAACGATGTAGGATACGGTATACGCACGAATGTGAATAATAAAATTGACCTCACCAATAAAAGAGATTCTTCATCTTGGCAATTAAAAACAGCTGTTTCGTATGAATATGTGGATCAAAATTTTCGTTATGTGGAACGTTACCGAGGAGTAGAGTTTGACAGAACATGGAATCGTTTATTAACCAATACCAACTCCACTACAGACACAGGTTATCAAGAACATATTGCTTCGTGGCGAAGCACTGTTCAACGAGGTAATCAGTTTTCGCTTTATTATCAAGCCAGTTTCTATAACCGACAACAAGCACTTAACGGGTTGCAGCATCAAACCGGTTTCTTCTTAAACAAACGAAATAACTTTTTATCAGCCGATGGAGAGTGGGTTACTATCACCGATAAAACGAATCGTCAGCCCGGAAGTGAAGTTGCTCGGTATCGCGCAGAATACAGTCGTCTATTCACCTCCTTAATGAGTGGTGTGAAAGTAGAGAGTGAACAAAGTTTATTTAGAAAAAACAGCGATACGATTTTAAATGGCAGCTACGGTTTCCAACAATATGGTTGGTACATCAAAAATATCGATACCACGAGCTTACGCTACAAACTAGAATATACACAACGTATTGATTTGTTGCCTACCACAAATGCCCTCACCACTTCAACAATAGGACAAAATCTAAATGCATCAACCGAATGGGTGCAGAAAAATGGAAATCGGTTATCAGGAAATGTGACTTACCGTGAGTTCAATATCCGTAATAACACCCTCACCAATTTAAAACCTGAACGAACTATACTCTCGCGTATTGAATATGATTACAGCTTTTTAAAAAGAGTGATTGTAGCAAATACCTATTATCAAGTGGGTTCAGGACAAGAATTGCGCAGAGATTATCAATATGTGGAGGTATTGGTGGGACAAGGTCAATATGTATGGAAAGACTTTAACGAAAATGGAAAACAAGAGTTGAATGAGTTCTTGTTAGCTTCGGCTACCGATAAACCTCAAGCAAATTATATCAAAGTATTTTTGCCCACCAATTCCTTCATCAGTACACACACCAACCAATTCAATCAAACCTTAAACATTAACCCCGCAACCGTTTGGAGCAACAAAAAAGGAATGCGAAAAGCTATTTCAAAGTTCAGCAACTTAAGTGCATTGAAACTGGATAGAAAAACACAACGTTTAGCCACTGCCGATTTTTTAAATCCATTTAAATTAAATGTGAGCGACACTTCTCTTATCTCGCTGAACTCTCTATTCAGAAATACATTATTCTTCAATCGCAGCAATCCAACCTTCGGTGCAGATTGGAGTTATCAAAACCAACGCAGTAAAACCTTTTTAACGAATGGTTTTGAAACGAGAAATCGAAACGAAAATACGTTTAACATCCGTTGGAATGTTACTGCATCATGGAGTATAACATCGGCTATTGGCTCGGGTGTAAGAAGCTACAGCAGCGATTTCTTTACGGAGAATAATTATCAATACACTTACCTCGAAGCGAAACCTAAATTGAGCTACCAAGCCACCACCCAAGTTCGTATTACCGCTGTGGCAGGTTATTTTGAAGGAACTAACATCGCGCGTTTAGGAGGTGAAAAAGCCAAAACCGAAGAGTTAGGAATGGAGCTCAGGTATAGTTTGAAAAAGCAAGGTGTAATTAATGGAAAGTTTAGCAACTACACTATTCAGTATAATGGAGCTGCTCAGAATCCGCTAGGCTATGATATGTTACAAGGTTTAGCTGTAGGAAAAAATACGGTATGGAACATTAGCTTTCAACAGCGCTTGGGTAACAGTTTACAAATCACCATCACTTATGATGGCCGATCGGCAGAGAACAAACGCACCATTCATATCGGACGCATGGAAGCACGTTATTTGTTTTAGGTTTCATCACCTATATTCGTACCATGTACAGTTTAGTTCCATTTTTAGTCGACAGTATTTTCTTTGGCTACATCATCACCACCATCCTATTTTTCTTCCTTCATAAAAAAGAAAAGTTCTTAGGCTTATCCATTGCGAACTTAATCAACTACAATAACACATGGGCTTTGATTCGTGCATTACTTATTGGAACACTCTTGGTGTATCAACGTAGCCAAAACATTCCTTTCGAGAAATGGGTAATCGGTACTATTGCATTAGAGATATTATCTCCACTAGTTTTCATAAAACGCGACTTCAGACGTTCTGCAAATGTTGGGTTAGTGGTGAGTGGAGTTTGGGTATTATCTTTTGTAATTACGGCCTCGCAAGCAGAACGATTCACGATTGATTTGCTTTGGGTATTAGGTAAAATCATTACGCATATTGTTCTAATAGCAGTATGGTATTTCGCTAGTGTGATTAGCAAAGAAGAATCGTACAAATAAGCTTACCCAAAAGGCATAAAAAAAGTCGTCCCGAATTACTTCGGAACGACTTTTTTGTGATAATAATATAACTTGGCTTACAAGTGAATGCATTCGCCATAAGCTTGCGCAGCAGCTTCCATTACTGCTTCACTCATGGTTGGATGCGGATGAACCGTTTTGATGATTTCCATACCGGTAGTTTCCAACTTACGAGCAGCTACTACCTCAGCAATCATTTCTGTAACGTTTGCACCTACCATGTGAGCACCTAAAAACTCGCCATATTTCGCATCAAAAATTACTTTTACAAAACCTTCTTTTGCACCGGCAGCACTTGCTTTACCACTTGCCGAGAATGGGAACTTACCTACTTTAATTTGGTAACCCGCTTCTTTCGCTGCTTTCTCGGTATAACCAACCGAAGCAACCTCAGGTGAGCAATACGTACAACCCGGAATGTTATTATAGTTTAATGCTTCAGGATGATGTCCTGCAATTTTTTCAACGCAGATAATACCTTCAGCACTTGCCACGTGAGCTAAAGCCGGACCTTTAACGATATCACCAATTGCATACACACCTTTGATGTTTGTAGCGTAGAAATCGTCAACTGTTACTTTACCTTTATCGTGTTTTACGCCAACCGTTTCTAAACCTAAGTTTTCTAGGTTAGTTTGAACACCCACTGCAGATAATACTACGTCAGCTTCCAACTCTACTACACCTGTTTTGGTTTTCACTTTCACTTTGCAACCTGCACCGGCAGTATCAACCGATTCAACAGATGCCTCTGTCATGATTTCGATACCCGATTTTTTGAACGACTTAGCTACCTCTTTCGAAACATCTTCGTCTTCGATAGGAAGAATGTTTGGCATAAATTCTACAATGGATACTTTAGTTCCCATAGCGTTGTAGAAATAAGCAAACTCACATCCGATAGCACCACTACCCATTACAATCATAGATTTAGGTTGGTTAGCTAACGACATGGCTTCGCGGTATCCGATTACTTTTTTACCATCAATTTTCACATTTGGTAACTCACGGCTTCGAGCACCGGTTGCTAATATGATATGTTTAGCATCGTATGTTTTTTTAGCACCGGCAGCATCCGTAACCTCTACCTTATTAGCAGCAGCTAATTTGCCCGAACCCATAATCACATCAATTTTATTTTTCTTCATCAAGAAGGCAATACCTTTACTCATGCCCTCTGCCACACCACGGCTGCGTTTTACCACAGCACCGAAATCGTGTGTTGATTCTTTTACTGAAATACCATAATCACCGGCATGTTTGATGTAATCAAACACTTGTGCCGATTTTAACAAGGCTTTGGTAGGAATACAACCCCAGTTTAAGCAAATACCACCTAGGTTTTCACGTTCAACAATTGCTGTTTTTAAACCTAACTGACTGGCTCTGATAGCGGCAACATAACCACCCGGTCCGCTACCTATTACTATTAAATCGTAGTTCATTCTATGACAAATTTTGGGTGCAAAATACCTATTTATTTTAAATTGAAAGGGATTTTTTGGCATAAAGCCCACAAGCAAGTGCGGGTCATTGTTTTAGGCTGGAAAAGTAGATAAAACACCTTGTTAATTGCCGTAATTCCTTACTTTTGCCATCTAAAGAAATTTTTAAAAGTATGGCTAGAACTGCTGAAATACACACCGCTAAAGGTGTAATGAAAATTGAATTTTTCGAGAAAGACGCTCCAAATACCGTAGAAAACTTTTGCAAATTGGCTAAAAGTGGTTTTTACAATGGGTTGAAATTTCACCGCGTTATCCCTGACTTCGTCATCCAAGGTGGATGCCCGAACGGTATCGGAAACGGTGGCCCGGGTTACACCATTAACTGCGAGTTAGATGGCGAAAACCAACGTCATGATAAAGGCGTATTAAGTATGGCACATGCCGGAAGAAATACCGGTGGCTCACAATTCTTTATTTGCCATAACCGCATGAACACACAACACCTAGACCGCAACCATACTGTATTTGGTAAAGTAGTAGAAGGCTTAGATGTGATTGACGATATTCGTCAAGGTGATGTAATGGAAAAAGTGATTATTAACGAATAAGCCTTTTACAGGCCGTAGATACAAACAAACTATGTTACAGTTAGCTGTTTTAAGAGAGCAAACCGAGGAAATTAAGAAAAGGTTGAGCAAGCGTAACCCTGCATTTGCTGCAGTGGTTGACGAAGTATTGGCATTAGACGAAAAAGCACGTGTAGCCAAACAAAACATGGAAATAAACCAAGCTGAGGCCAATAAAATTGCCAAGCAAGTAGGTGAACTCATGAAGTCAGGCAAGCGTGAAGAAGCAGAAGGCTTGAAACAACAATCGGCTCAATTAAAAGAACAAGCTAAAACGTTAGAAGAAGCTACCAAACAATTAGAAGATCAATTATTCCAAGTATTGGTTACCCTTCCTAATGCACCTAACGAAATTGTTCCGGAAGGTAAAACAGCTGACGATAACTTAAACGTGTATCAACATGGTGATATTCCAACCATGCCGGAAGGTGCTTTACCGCACTGGGATTTAATCACCAAATATAACTTAATAGATTTTGAATTAGGTACTAAAATTACCGGAGCAGGCTTCCCTGTATACCGCGGTAAAGGTGCGCGTTTACAACGCGGCTTAGTTAATTTCTTTTTGGATGAGGCCATGAAAGCCGGCTACGAAGAAATTGTTCCTCCGTTTTTAGTAAATGCGGATAGTGGTTTTGGCACCGGACAATTACCCGATAAAGAAGGGCAAATGTACCATGCACAAACTGATGACTTGTATCTGATTCCTACAGCTGAAGTTCCTATCACTAACATCTATCGCGATGTAATTTTGAAAGAAGAAGATTTGCCTATTAAAAATGTAGGGTACTCTCCTTGTTTCAGACGCGAGGCCGGAAGTTGGGGGGCGCATGTGCGTGGCTTAAACCGTTTGCATCAATTTGAAAAAGTAGAAATTGTGCAAATTGCTTCACCCGAGCAATCGTATGCGATTTTAGATGAAATGGTAAAACATGTACAAGGCTTATTAGAGAAGTTAGAATTACCTTATCGCATCCTGCGTTTATGCGGTGGTGATATGGGTTTCACTTCAGCCTTAACCTATGATTTCGAAACATACAGCGCTGCGCAACAACGTTGGTTAGAAGTAAGTTCTACATCAAACTTTGAAAGCTTCCAAGCCAACCGTTTAAAATGCAGGTTTAAAGGAAAAGATGGTAAGAACCATTTGGTGCATACCTTAAATGGTAGTGCATTAGCCTTACCTCGCATATTAGCCACTATTTTAGAAAACAATCAAACACCGGAAGGCATACGCATACCTAAAGCGTTGGTTCCTTATGTTGGGTTTGATGTGATTAAATAAAATCGAATTCAACTTATAAAAAACGCTCGAACAAAATTGTTCGAGCGTTTTTTTTTGCATCCATAAAACCAAAGTAAAACTTCTCTCGTAAATGCTCTCAAACAGCACAACTATGATTACGAGAAAACAACTTTTCCTAACACTTGGCATTGGTTCAGGATTATTTCTAGCGTTGTTCGCAACCTTGGTTATTCATATCGCTTTAGTAACCAAAAACAAAACAAACGATTCTAGAAATCGGCAATTAAGTCGTATTGATTTTGTGAACGATATCACTCCAAAAGATGCGGCACACATAAAACAGCTGGTGCTAAGTTTGCCGGGTGTAGATGGTGCATTTGTGAATGAACAAAGTAACATTTTGGTATTCTCTCATCACCCTAATCAACAGAATGCAAACATCATTACAGTAGCATTAACTAAGGTTACCGGCTTACAAGCCAAACGATACACCGTAAATGAAAACGATTTAAAAAACGGTTGTCCTGCCGGATACGAAAAAAGTACGATAAGTAAATTGGCATTAGCCGTTGCGAAAAAACTATAACCATTAAAACTCATATCATGAAAAAGTTAACATTACTTACTTTGGTGGGCATTGCTACCACATTAGCCATCACATCTTGTAAAAAAGATGACAACACATCAACACCAACCAACAACACAACTACACCAACTTTGTATGAGCGTGTAGGAGGAACAACGATGGTGAGCGACCCAAGTAATCCGGGCATGCAAATTGAAAAAGGACGCTTAACCTTACGTGCCGTAGTTGATAGTTCTATTTTTGTTATTGCAGCCGACACACAATTACAAAAGTATTTCCCAACATTGTTTGCGGAGTTAGGTGCAGGAAACACTACCGGACTAAGTGCATTAAGCGAAAATCTAACCGACTTTTTCTGTGCAGCAACAGGCAGCAAAAATCCGGCATATGCTTACACCGGAAAAAGCATGCGCGATGCCCACGACCCGGCAACTAACAGCCGCATGGGATTAAAAGCCAATCAAGCCGACTTCGACAAATTTGTTGGCGATATTGGAACAGGTTTGGCCCAAAACGGTGTTACTTCATCAAACAATGCTCAACTAGTAAATGATTTAGTAGCCCTTTTGTATACCACGCAAAACGATATTGTGCAACGTTAGTGATTAGCTTGCATATCCATTAAACCAAAGGACCGCCATATTTATGGTGGTCTTTTTTTATTAGTGTATTTTAATCTTTTTACTGTTCGCAGGAACTTATCATTGTAATTCATGCAAACAGAAAAAGAATGGATACAAGCAATTTGCGAAGGCAAAGAATCTGCCTTTCGTGAACTGTATCAACATTTTTCTGCGCAAGTTTACAACACGGCACTAAGCGTTTTGCAGCATACACAAGATGCAGAGGATATCACGCAAGAAGTGTTTATCGAAATTCATAAATCGATTACTGCATTCAATCAGCAATCAACGCTAAGCACTTGGATTTACCGCATTACCGTAAACAAGTGTTACGACCAACTTAAGCGACAAAAAACCAAAAAGCGTTTTGCCTTTCTTACTTCGTTGTTTAACGAACAAGATGAACTCGTTCATGACAAACCACATTTTGATCATCCGGGAATTAAACTGGAGCATAAAGAACATGCAGAAGCATTGTTTAAAGCACTGCAACATTTAAGCGAAAAACAAAAAATGGCCTTTGTGTTGAACAAAATAGAAGGATTGAGTTACCAACAAGTAGCCGAGGTAATGGACTTGAGTCTATCGGCTGTTGAATCTCAATTATTCAGGGCAAATGAAAATTTAAAACGCTTATTATCTGACTACTACACAAAAAATATTAAATCAGGCACAAGTTTATATCTGTTTTCACTTCTAATGTAATGAACCATGGAAAATCAAACCAAAATTGAAAAAAGCCTTAGCAGCTTGGAAGGGATGGCCAAAGCCGAACCCTCTCCATTTTTGTATGGCAAGATTTTACAACGGTTACAACGGCCCATCGATGTAGAGATGTACCTCCCAAACTCCTGGGTGGCACGTTTAGCATTAGGTGTGGTATTGGTTGTTTTATTAAATGTAGTTACACTTTGGGTTTCTGCTGATGCTAAAAAACCAAAACCGATTAATG
>JACCDH010164385.1_pt1 | contig 21334 bp, 20 predicted proteins | sample 7442481 | NCBI WGS metagenome assembly JACCDH01 (sample SAMN15323433, study PRJNA562643) | freshwater metagenome | isolation source: river surface water | place: USA:Blue River Watershed | collected 2017-08-15
CTGATGTTGAGCGTGGTGGCTAGGTTGTCGAGATCTGCCGGGTTGTAGATAGGCTGGCCGTTGAGCACGTGGCCGTGCAGACGATCATCGTCGTCCAGGAAGCCTGTCACCTGCATTTCGTGGCTATTGGCCATGGCTGCCGCCAACTGGCGCCCTGTATTGCCTGCACCGTAGATCAGCACTTTGGGGCGCGAGGCATGTTTGAGAATGCTGAGGTACTGATCACCCAGCCAAACTCGGGCAAGTGCGCGCGATGCACCCACAAACAGCAATAGCAGAATGGGCTGAATGATGCCGACGGTGCGCGGGACGCCAGCAACACCAATGGCAGTGAAGACGGACGCATAGAGCAAGCCATAAATGCCTACGGCACGAGCCACCGCCAGCAACGCAGGCCAACCGCTGTAGCGGAATATGGCACGATACAAACCAGACTTAATAAAGATGGGCAGTGCAATTCCAATGGAAGCACCCACAGCCCCCAAAGCGGTGCCCGAAAGAGCGACAAACTCCCCCAACCGAAGGTAATAAGCCAACCATACAGTTAAGACGCACAAGCTAAGGTCAACGCACAGGGCCACAAAACGCTTAGCAGCCCTGGGCAGCGCAAGAACGGGGGCTACGAGTTCAAACAGAGACTTTTTCATGGCATGTAGATGACCAAACCCCGAGTCCCGAGTTTTCAAGATAATCTTTATGTTTCAATGAGAGACTCCGTCTCTTGCCAGCACTTTCAGAGCAGTCATCCACAGTATCCTCAGATCAAACAGAAATGATCGCCGCTGTAAATACTCAGTATCCATTTGCACTTTTAGAGGGACAGGCAGTTCATCTCGACCATTGACCTGTGCCCAACCTGTTAGACCTGGCAGCAGGCTGTGCACTCCCATTTCCGTTCGCAATGCAATCAGATCTTCCTGATTAAATAATGCGGGACGGGGACCAACAAAGCTCATGTTGCCCACGAGAATGCACCACAACTGTGGTAATTCGTCTAAGCTAGATTTGCGTAGAAAGGACCCAATCGGAGTCAGCCATTGCTCCGGATTCTCAAGCAGATGTGTCGCGACAGCCGGGGTGTCGATGCGCATGCTGCGGAACTTGGGCATGCGGAACAGACGGTTATGGCGCCCCACTCGATCGCTCCAATAGAGAACAGGGCCTGGCGAAGAGAGCTTTACCGCAAGCGCCGTCAGAATAATTGGCACGCCCAGTAGCGGCAAACACACGAGGGCGACAACAACATCAAATAAACGCTTCACTGAGGCATTCCCTTCACCGCCAAGCGCAAACCCTCCTCCACACTAACCAAGGGGGCCCAGCCCAGAAGCCGCCTTGTCTTTGAGATGTCTACGCGAAGGTCCGCCAGGAGACGCTGGGCCAGATCCTGACGGCCCAACATTATGGCTCCCAACCTGAGCAAAGCTGGCGGGACCGGCCACAGGCGAGCTGGCCGCCCCATCGCCGCTGCGAGTCTGCGTAACAGATCCGCAGTGGAAAGATCCTCACCATCACTGACGAGGAAAACCTGATTCGCTGCTGCCGGATGGTCGCAGACAGTCAACAGAAAATCCACGAGGTTCGGCAAGGCCACATAGCTGCGCCGGTTCGTTGTGACTGCTTCAAGGGGCAAGGGCCAGCCTCGCCGAAGCATTGCCACGAGAGTTCCGAAATTTCCAGGGGCGTCAGCGCCATAGACCAACGGCGGCCGGACCACAACAATCTCCAGTCCTGTTTCCTGCGATATTGCGTAGAGGCCCTGTTCGGCCTCGTACTTCGATATTGCGTAGGGATTCTGCGGATTCGCCGCCCCTTCCGGCGTAAATGGCTCTTGACCACTCGTCAGGCCATTCACACCAATGGAACTGACAAACACGAATCTCTTCACGCCAGCCGCCGCCGCGCTCCTTGCCAACGCCAGCGTCAGATCTGTGTTGACATCGCGAAACTCATGCAAGGCATCCCTTCCTGGGCCTTTTGTAATATGTGCTCGACCAGCACAGTGGATAAAAACTGAGCATTGCCGCAATACGCTGGGCCAAGACGTCGGGTCGACAAGAGATGCAACAGCAACATCAATCCCCCCAAACTGCTGCGCTCCGCCCTCGCGAATGAAGGCAGTTACCGATCGGTTCTCTTGAAGCAGACGACTCAATACTGCTCGTCCTACGAAACCATTCGCCCCACTTACAGTCACTTTCGTCGACACAACAAGCCCCCCCCGCACGCTAAAAATATTTTGAACACAGGATCACATGTTATCGGGCGCCGCGAAATGGCCACTCCCGTCTCAGCGCCACCGTCAACCAACCGGCCATGCGCTGCACAACCACTGCGACGGCTAACGCCAACACGACCATAAGCAAGGCCGCAGCCAGCTGTCCAATCACCGGCTTGAACACCTCAATCCCGAGCAGACCCAAATCCTGATGGACGAGATACAAGGGATACGACAACACGCCAAAGTAGTTGATTGCGGGTATGGCACCCTTCCTGATTGTCATCATTGCCACCACGAAGATGACGTGACAAAGTGCGTATCCGAGAATGTTATCGGCACTCAGGTTCATCGACAGTCCTGAGGCGTTTTCAGCAGCGTTATAGATCGAGACTAAGGCTGCAAAAGCGAGGCCCCATACTGCATAAGGGTCTCCGCCGCGATATGCCCTATACGCCATGCCAAATGCGAAGAATGGCAAATAGATCAGAAAATCCTGTCCTTTAGATACCAGACCGAACTGCATATTGCCTGCCGCAAGCAAACCCAGCAAAGCAACCACAATCTCGGCTCGCTTGATTTTCAGAATGTAGAAAAGCAGCCACAACAGGAAATAAAAGCGAATCTCAACCAACAGCGACCAATAGGCTCCATCAACCCATGAGTAAGCTATTGGGCTACCGGACGCAGCCATACTAGCAGCGTCACAAAGAAGATTTCCAAGCGGAAGACATGCCAGATTCGCGAAATACGACTTCACTGACTGCGATCGCTCAGGCAGGAAATTGAGCCCCTCAACGGCGGCCGTCAACGTAACGCAAACCACGAAGGTAGGTACCAGGCGCCAAAAACGAGCCTTCAGGAACTCTCCCCCGGTACGCCCCTGCGTCGAGTAGCGCATGCAGTAACCACTGATCATGAAGAAGATGACTACTCCGTGCGTTCCGCTCACCCCTCCGCCCAAGAGCCCATAGTGCGAGAGCACCACGAGGGCGACAGATAATACGCGCAAGACGTCGACTGCGAGGTTTCTGGCATCCATTGGTTCTGCAGCCCGGTCTCTCTCTACAAGTACTTCAAGAATCCACGAGCCGCATATTGAGTGAAGTACCAAACGGACAGCGGAATGCTAAGCCCCTCCAGGTCACGATAAGCGCGCCAGACTTTCAAGGCTGATTTCCCCTTGTTGCGCGAGACAGATTTCTCCATCATGCGATACCTCATGAGATCCGCATCCAGACCGTGTGCGGTGATGCCCTTCTTCAGGACGTGCAACCAGCAGTCGAAATCATCGTAGTAGGTCTTGCGCATGCTAATTTGGCCAGTACGCGCGGTATCCAGCATCACTGTCGATGTAGCGATGGCTGTGTTGCCGAGCAACTGGCGGTAATTCAGGGCCGTCGGCACGCCAATATAGCGGCCCGGCTCGCCGCCAGCCGAAGGAATTCGTCTGAACCCGGTGAAGACAAACGCCGCATCCCGCGCGCGTGCAAACTCAAGACATAGCTCAAGCTTTTGAGGCAACCAGAGATCATCACTATCGAGAAACGCAATCCAGCGCCCCCGCGCCTGCTCCAGTGCGGCATTGCGGGCCACAGCCGGGCCACCATTGCGCTCAAGCTTGATCAGCTTGATGCGCGGATCAATCTCCGTCCAGCGCTCGATGACCTCCCGCGTGTTGTCGGGCGAGCAGTCCTCGGCAATGAGCATTTCCCAGTGGGGGAAGGTCTGCGCCAGAACGGACTGAATGGTCTCGCCTACAACGCCGGCGCAGCGGTAGGCCGGGGTAATGATAGAAACAAATGGACTCGATTCAGCGGGGCCGGATGCGAGGTCAGACATGGCTTCGATTTTCTGCAGAATGCGTGCGGAGGCGCGTTTCGTCGCGCCTCACTGGACGCAGATGGTTGATGACAAGCCACGCAATCAAGCCCCCCCCAACTCCAAAAACGATAAAAGGAAAGGGCAGAACGCTGAATCCGACGAACATATTGGAGATCAGAAGCACATAAAGAAGCCAGTTGAACATCCAGACACCGACTAAAGTGCCGACCCCGTACGCTTGCATCATCCAAATGGACACGCCAAACAGTGCCCCCAGCACTGCTGCTGTAATCACCAAGCCTGTCACTCCAAAATCATGATAGGCCGCCCCAGCAAGTGATATGCCCCCCGGCCCATAGACCCTTTCGGTAGGCTGCCGCGTCGGCAGCGCCTCGACCATCCCCAGTCGCTCAGGCAACGAGCTAAAGAACTTCAGCAGGACGGGATCCCCCCTAGCCTCGCTTGCCATCATCTTGCTCAGATTAAAAATACCATGGTTGACGTAGACCATGGTGGCACTACAGATTGAACACTTATCCATGAACAACATCGACCGCCAGTCGGACTGACTAGCGGCTGACCGGCCATTGTCTGAACGTGGAATCAGCTCAAACTCCTTGTAGTAGCCTGTCATATTGAATTCGACAAATTTCCTAGGAGATACATGCATGCCATCTGATTTTCTCAGGGCATCCGGCGTATTGCAAAAAAGCCGATCTGAAAAAATCAAGGACGAGAATAGAACCGCGGTAACGACTGGTAGCAGCAGTCCGGCGAGGAACAATCGCCACTGGCCACCATTTGCTCTTGAATATTCAGAAAATGCCCCTCCCAGAATGACGCCTGCGAGACTCATCTCGAAAAAGGCCAACATGGCATTTCTTGACCCTATAAAACCGGCATAGAGCACCCCCACCGCTACGAAGAAGAGCTGCAGGATCTGGTCGTCACGCCTGATCGAACCAACTGACTTTGATCGCCCGATATTGAACGAAGCAATCATGATTCCAAAATAGGCGAAGGACGTCAGCAAATGACCGAAAACGCTGGCTACTCTAATGTACAGCGGCAGAACCTGCCGATCCACCTCCATCCAGGAAAATCGGATTTCAGAGAGGCAAGATATCTGACGAAGTTCCGTCAGGTAAAACTTTGCCCAAATATGCAGAATGACACCCACCAATGAGACCAGTACAAGAAAAATCTGCAACCGGCGGTCTTGAAAAACTCCATCCAATTTGGTGCGCGACGCCAGCCGATCTATCGACGCCACGCGGCGTCCGACCAGCACGAGTCGCGCGCAGACGAAGAAAATGGCGCAGAAAGCCCACAAGATCGCGATGGCTGGCGCTGTCGGATAAACGCTCTCAAAAGGCGCAATCCACAGAATGAGGCAATGGAGCCCCAAAACAAGCCCCGTCAGCGCCAGACTTCCATAGAAAATCTTGTCTGAAAAAGTAGTCATCGAAATTAACACCTCCACAGATGCGAAAACTCAGACTGTGACCGTCCGTTCAATCAGCGAATCGCAGAATTCGCTGATTTTGCCCGCGTCGGTGACATATAACTCACCCGCAGCAGAAGCCTCCCATACTCGACATAAATAGCCAATCAACACCTCCTCTTGCGGCGCCTGGTAGCTTCGCAGCAAAGTTGCGACGGTGTCCTTCAGGCTCAAGTAGTTTTCCGCACGTCTTACAAGAGGGCATGACGTGTAAAAAGCATCGCCCAAGACAATGATCGGCTTTCCAAGCAAGAGCGCTTCCATTCCAGACTTGCTGTTAATGGAAACCACCAGCCGCGAAGCCTTGATGACCTCATAGTTGTTGGTCGTAGGCGGAAGAATCTTGAGCTGAGGGTAGCGCCGCCCCATTTCGATCAGGCGTCCGCCATCGCAGGCACCAATCATTGCCGGGTGCTCCTTGACCACCACGTCGAATCCGGCTGGCGTCAGTCTCAATATCTGCTCGATCAAGGCCAGCTGATCAAGATACTCAGGAGAGCGCAGAGTCAGCGCCATGTCACCCGGTACGTGCAGCGGGAAATAGACAAAATCCCCTAGTCGCTCCAAAGGGGTGTATCGGAACTTCAGGCGGATCGAATTGCGAAGCATGCGCAAATGCGTGACCACATGGTGTCCGACATATCCGAATTCCTGATACTTCCCGAGCAGGTATTTGTCACGTACTTTCTCCACAAGGCGTATGACATTGCGCTTGTTGGCGACCTTGGTCACCGCAGAGTTGTAGTGGTGTCGGTCCTTTTCAGGGATGACAATAGTCTGCTGCTGTCTCGCGCCCGCCACATACTTCAGAACCTGCAAGCGCTGATGATCTTTGGCAGGAACATCTGGCACCTTCGGGGCGGCAAAGGTGTCGCGCGTGAAGAACAGCCGCCCCTTGAAAAACGCGGGCTCAATAAACCAGTTCGGAACTCGCCGCCTTTGAGCCGCCAGCTGGCAACCGATGACCGACAAGAAGCCCCCCACCTCCTGGATCACGGCAACCGAGTCGAAGCGTTTCTGGCAGTCGGCAATCGCCCGGTCTGCCAGGCTGATCGAGCGACTCAACTTGGCCCGCAAGTGCTGATGCCGCTGCTCGTTGAATGCCACTCGCTCATGCAGGAACAACGCTTCAGGCGGTCCGGCCTCGAAGTCGCGGAGCAAGGCCATCTCATCGGAAACCGCCGCTTGCTCTGAGTAGGCATGGACCTTGAATCCTGCGCTGCGCAGGGCTTCGGTGCTCCGGTCGTCAAAGGACAGAAATTCACAATGCAGACCCCGGTGCTCAAGCTCCCGCCCGACCAGCAACCAGAATGAACTTTGATATTCCGCCAATGTGGATATCAGGAGGCAACGCGATAGTTTGGGTGTTTGCTTCATTTGCGCCAGCTGAAGAACGAACTTTTGAGATTGCTGATAAGTCGCCGCTGGAAATCCTTCGGGATCACGAGAATCCAGACCATGAACCAGGACAGCAGGGAGAGAGCCACCAGACCGAACAGCAGGAGCGGCACGGTCGTGGCAAGCGTCGTCGCCGGTAACGCCGCGGCGCCCAGGGCGCCACACAGGGCAAATAGCTTGAGCAGATTGCGTTTGACCGAACTGTCAACGCCTTGTAGCTTCAGCAGAAGCTTCAGCTCCCATACCGCCGTTACCAAGACTGCCACCGTAGTGCCCAGGATGAAAGCACGGTCGCCGAGAACGCCGATGAAAAGCCACGCCATGGCGTATTGCACCACCAGCCGCAGGCCGATCATCAGACGCATGAACTTCAGCACCTCAGTCTTGCTGAACATGGACATGGATGCAAAGCCGACGATCACCGTCATCAAGGGCGTGCTGAACGCCAACGATTGCCACGCCCAATACCGCGCAAGCATGTCGCCCACCCAGAGATGAAGCAGCTGCTCCGAGAATACGGCCAGTGCAAACAGCGGCGGGGCTGTCAGAAAGGCAATCATTATCAGCCCATCCTCGTGCAAGGTGCGCAGCGTGTCCCGGCTATTTGCCGCCTCAAGGCGCGAGGCAAAGGGAAGCACGGCAGAATTCAACAGCCCCAGCGCCGACTTAACGAAACGAGGCAGCCGCATGAGCAAGTCATAAACGGCGGCACCGGTCACGCCTACCATCAAACCAATCACAAGCGGCACAGACTGCGTCTGCAGTGTGGACAATATTTTGTTCGGCCCGACCAGCCAAGTTCGGTCGAGCATGACACGCCACGTCGCCGCCGATGTTAACTGTCCTGCGGGTGATGCAAGACCTCTCAACGCGGTCCAGGCAAGAAAGTAAGCAAGCAGAGCGCGCACGACTGTCAGCGCCAGGTAGAGGTAGATGACAAGGAAAAATGGTTGCCGCGAATCCATCAAGAACCAACCGCCTAGGGCGTAGGCCACCGCTGTGAACACCTCAAGTCCACGCACTATCGCGTACTGCTCGAATCCCCTCATGACGCCCTCCGCCACCTGGCTTGTCAGACAAATGGGCAAGACGATGGCACTCACAATGAGTACATGTTGGAACATGTCCTCGCTGCCCTTCTCAACGCCAAGCCACGGACCCAGCCGATGCGAAAGAAGCAACGTAATCAGGGCAGCGACTAGGGAGGCAATGAATGCGAATAAAAACAGCCATTGCACACTACGTATTGCGTCAGCCCAGTCGCCCGTTGCACGCGCTCGGGCGATCACGTGGCTTGCATTCTCAGGCGTTCCGAGATCGAAAACGCCCACCAAGCCGGTAGCGGAAAACAGCCTTGCCAAGGTGATCAAGCCAAACGCGGTCAAGCCGTACGTGGACGCTAGCGCTCCGGTTACCCAAATGCCAAAGACGCTGATCACGAAATAGGCAATCGCGGAAATGGCTGTGTTGCGGATTAATGTACTGAACAAGTTAGCGACCTCTCCAGAGCCCGGCGAGACTTAGCATCCATTCGCGACCCTTAGGTATCGATTGGCATGTCGGGGCTGCGCAGAAACCATATTCTCTAACCATGCGTCAAGTTACCCAGCCCTAACTGTCATGTGGCAGGGCGACACCCCGGATGATGAAAGAAACTCTAGGGTGGAGGTGCTGAGGGTGGACGCCGAGAAAATTCTTTGGGGACTGCTACCCCGATTCCTAACTTGGCGCGCCTTCACCGACTCGTACCCCGAATTGACTCCATCGGTTGCCTGATGAGATCTGACGTTAAACAGGGCTGCTGAGCGACGAGCTCAGACAAGCAATTTCGGTGGGGCACCCTTGGCACCTCCAGTTTTGAAGTTTACAGATCAACTGGAGGGAATCGATGGACATCACCCCCATCTACAAGCGCGTCATTGGGCTGGACGTACACCAAGCGCAAATCACTGGCTGCGCCATCATTGAACAGGCCGACGGTAGCGTCACACATGAACGGCGTGAATTTGGCGGCTTCAAGCGGGACCGCAAAGCTCTGGCCGAATGGGCACGCAGCATTGGGCCGGACGTCGTGGTTATGGAGAGCACCGGCATTTACTGGAAGAGCCCATACGCTGCACTGGAAGACGTTGGCATTGTTGCCTGGGTAGTCAACGCCCGTCACGTCAAAGCGGTGCCGGGGCGTAAAACTGATGTGGCCGATGCGCAGTGGCTGGCCTCGTTGGCACGCGCTGGGTTGCTCAAGGCGTCCTTCATTGCCAAGGCAGACCTGCGCAGTCTGCGCCACATTGCCCGCCAGCGCCAAAAGCTCGGCGGCATGCTCGCCAGCGAGAAGAACCGGCTCCACAAACTGCTCACCGACGCGGGTGTGCGCCTGGGTGTGGTGGTGTCGGATCTGCACGGCCAGTCAGCGCGTGCGATGGTCAAAGCCATCATTGCGCAAAAAAGCATTCCCGAAATACTCAACCTGGCCAGCAAACGCCTGCGGGCCAGCCGGGAAGACATCTTCGAGGCCTTGCAGGCCGAAGAGGTCACACCGGCACACCGCTTCGTTCTGAGAGAGACCATGGCGCACATCGAGGAACTTGAAAGCCGCATGGCCCGCTTCGATGCAGAGTTGATACGCTCCTTGGAAACTGCTGGATACGCCAGCCCTTTGCGGCTGCTGCAAACCCTGCCCGGAATTGACCTGATCGGAGCGGCCATGCTGCTGGTGGAGATCGGCGCTGACATGAGCGCGTTTGGTAGCGCCCAAAGGTTGGCCTCTTGGGTGGGCATGTGTCCGGGCAACAACGAGTCAGCGGGAAAGCGCAAAAGCGGACGAATCAGAAAGGGAAACGCCTGGGTGCGCCGATTGCTGTGCGAGTTTGCACAGGCAGCAGCACGCAGTCGCTGTGCGCTCAAAGACAAGTTCCAGGCTTTGAATGTGCGTAAGGGCCACAAGCGATCCATCGTGGCGCTGGGGCACAAGATGCTGCGCACCATCTACGCCATGCTGAGCAAGAGCACCCACTACGCGGACAAGTCCGTGGACTATGAGGCCTTGATGGTGGCGCGTAACGCACCACGATGGCTACAAATGTTGGTCAAGCACGGATTCGTCGCGGCACACGCCTGACCTGATCTTCGATTGGCTCTATTGGCAACCGGCCGCACTGGGGTCAGGGTTCAGCTCGCCCTCAAGTACGTTTCTTTCACGTTAAACATTAGGGCGCATACGACTTACATTGGCGGAGATTCCTGAAAGAATAGATGGCGAGAAACACCTCAGGAATCGGCCATTGACAACCGAATAGATCCTTGGCTCGCCATTCGTGGACGCTGCAAACTCACCTGATTCATCGCCTGCACCTTCACCTCAGGACCCTTCGGGTCGCAGGCCTGCAGCCGCCCCACAAGCGACTGCACCTGCTCCACACTGAAAAGCTTGGCAAGACGGCGCTGCGATTCGCTGGCCGGCTGGCGTAAGCCAACCAGCCGTGCCGCCATTCTGTGGCCTAGCAGGTTGCGCAGGGCAAGCACGGCGCGTGACTTCATATGCGCCGCCGGACCGGCAACCGGATTCGGTGGTCGCCCCAGCGCGGCGACGATGGCCTGAGCCACGCGCTCAGCGGAATGGCCATCAATATGGTGATACAGGGCCTGCAGTGGCTGGCACGCCCGGAAGTTATCGCCCGCCGTCGGCTGCTGCAACGCGGCATCCAGCGCCTCAAGCAAAGCCGCGGGCGAGTCAGCAAGTCGGCTCACGGAGCTCGGTCCGGCCACATGCAGCGCCGCTGTGTCCAGCCAAGCAGGCGAAAGTGCAGGCTTACCCAGCATTGCAGCCTCGACTGCGGTGCTGCAATTCAGATGCACCAGTACGCGGGCTTGGTTGAGCCACTCCACCGAGCTCCCCTCTTGTCGCAGCGCGAAGTTAGCATGCCGCTCAAGCGCCCGATAGCACTCGTGCGCCTCAAAGGGGTGCGGCCGGAGAATGAAGCGCTGACTTGGCCAGCGCGTAAGCAGCGTCTCCATCAACGCTAGCACCCCGGCAAGGGCAATGCGCGCGTCACGCACATAGGCCTCTGCAAACTCACGCGACAGGCCTGCGCTCACCGCAGTGGCAACCTCGTCATCGGTACCACGCGAGAACCGGGGGTTGACGATGGGAAAGTTGGTATTCACAAGGACATAGCCCGGCGGCTCGACTGGTCGCTGGAGTGCATCTCGCCAAGGGGAGGCACAGTAATCGTATCGCGGACACCCCGTGAGCTCGATCCGATCGGCCGGCACTACTCGGGCTTCGACCAGTGATTTCCGCTGAGCCCCCCCCCACGCACAGTAGAGATCCACTGCGCCAGCGCCTCCGCTGGCGCCCACCAAGCCGGCGAATTCGGCAGGCGTCTTGCCACCAGCGCCTTCAGTGTCCAACACACCAACGCGGACACCCTCACGACGGTAGGCCACCACGTGCTCAAGGTTGTTGAACCTCACGTAGTTGACAAGCACAAAATCCGCGCCAATTGCCCTTACGTCGAACGCTTGCTCGTACATTGGCGTAAGCCAGGCATCTATACCCATACGAGCCAGATGCCAACCTACAAGAACCAACCCATCCAAATCACGCAATGGATTATCGACGACTAAACACACACGATAGGGAGGCATGCGAGCGAGTAAAAGTGGAGGAAAAAGCCGGTTTAAGCGCCATATGAACAAGCCAACGGGCGATAGTGTTGGAGCAGCATTGCCATTTTGGACAATGGTTTTTGATGAGACCAGATCAACGAATCAGTCTCACCACCATGAAGGCCTCTGCAGCCTCCACCCCGACACTACTCCCCCGGTGTCGCGCAAGATGACGTATGTGCTCCAGACTGCGGGAGTGTGGAAAGGCACGCATCTCGAGTTCATATGCGTCAAGCGCCCGCATCTTGGTTTCCAGTTGCGTGCCGATATCGATAAACAGATTGGGCAAAAAAGGGGCTGCGCCCCCTCCCCACTCGGTGCTGGACATCACCTCGAAGGTCAGGATTTCCCGCACGCTTGCGCTGGGCAGAGGACGGCATGCGGTCATTACTGCTTCATGGGTAATTCGATGATCCACATTCAGATCACCGCAGTGGTGCGTATACACCACCAGAGGGGCGAGATTCGCGCAAATAGCTTCCAAGGGCTGAATGATATCCAGCAACGGGACGCTGTCCAGCCGGTTGTCTGGCATACCGAAGAAGGCCATCGACTTGACGCCAAGAATAGCGCACGCCCGCTCGGTCGCCTGTTGACGCCTAGCGAGCTCATCGGTTCCAGCGCCACCGCGGGACGTGACACCATCAGCAACAAACACAACGTGAACCTGATCGCCTTCTGCCACGTGTCGGGCGATAGCCCCGCCACAACCGAGCACCTCGTCATCCGCATGCGCGACGACCACAAGTACAGCGCTCATCCGATGTGCTCCCACGACATGGCCGTGCCCTTTTTCAGGACCTTGTTGACCCTGCGCCCGATCAGCACATCAAGGAACTTGGGTTGCAGACCATAACCGGGCCGTACGACGCGGATGTTGTCGTGGCTCAGCACATCTCCTTCACCAATGTCCTTGCTGACGTAGATGGAGCGGCGGTATTTCAGTGCGGCCTGCTCGCGGCGGCTGCCGCCGTACCGGACTTCACCTATGGCGGCCCACGCTCTCCCGGTTTCCTCCACCAGCAGCTTGAGTTCCGCCGGCTCAAGCGAAAAAGCCGCATCGACTCCACCTTCCGCGCGGGAAAGGGTGAAATGCTTTTCAATCACTGTTGCCCCCAAGGCGACGGCAGCGCATGGCGCCCCTACCCCCATGGTGTGGTCCGAAAGGCCGACCTGCGTACCAAACGCCTGCCGCAAATGAGGAATCGTCAGCAGGTTGGAATCTTCCGGGCTGGCCGGATAGGTAGAGGTGCATTTCAGCAAAACAATCTGCTCATTGCCCGCCTCCCGTGCCGTATTGACGGCCGATTCGATGTCCGTGAGGGTTGCCATGCCCGTGGACATGATGACCGGCTTGCCGGTTTGCGCCACACGTCGAATGAGTTGCAAGTCAACCAGTTCGAACGATGCAATCTTGTAGCAAGGCGCCCCAAGATCCTCCAGCATATCCACAGCCCCCAGCTCGAAAGGCGAGCTAAAGACCGTAATCCCCTTCTGGCGGCAATAGTCAAATATTGGTTTGTGCCAGCCCCAGGGAGTGACCGCCTCCTGGTAGAGCTTGTAAAGACTCTTCCCGTACCACAGGCTGTCCGGATCGTTGATTACAAAATCGGGACTATCGACGTCCAGGGTCAACCCGTCCGGGCTGGCCGTCTGGAGCTTAATGGCATGCGCCCCGGCCGCGACCGCCGCATCGACAATCTGCAGCGCCCGCTCTAGGGACTGATTATGATTGCCCGACATCTCCGCAATGATGAATGGCGGCGCTCCTGGGCCAATCTCACGGCCGTTAATGGTGATCTTCATTTGCTGCTCCAGGGGGAATATTGGAAAGTATCCGAGTCGCCCATCTCAAGGAACCAGTTTTGTGACTCATAGATCCCTTCATCTATGGCATCCTGACTAAATGCCTTGACGGCAAACGGTTGACAAAACCTGTCTTTCTGCTCGCCAGAAAACATTGCATGCCTGGACCACCCTTCGCAGCTTGCGAGTATTGCTTCGTCGGGTGGCGTCGAGTCTGGCTTTAGTTTCAAGAGCTGCTTTTTTATCTGGCCATCCGGGGCGGTGTAGCGGCTGATATATGCATCCCGCTCCTCCTGGAATCGCCATACATACCATTCGGGCGAATAGACGAACCTGAATTTCTCACTGCCCGCCTGTACGTCGTGCCGGTCCAATCCGTTTTTGAAACCCAGCCACACCGGCAGCCTCCACTTGAAGAATGTCCTCTTGACCATTGAAAACTTCGGATTGGCAAAGCCACAAATGGCGGCGACGCCGAGTTCGGCACACCGGACATCTACTTCGCGCATTAGCGCCGAGATCACATTCAACCCCCGAAACGCAGTTGTCACGTACGCATGCAGGCCGAGCATGGCGGGCCATCTCCCCAATTGGATCGGCAGCATCCCATAGTGCCCCACAATCTTGCTATCCAGTTCAGCCACCAAAGCTACGGGACGTCCTTCCGTATAGTCCCGGTAGTAATGCCGCCACTTCTCTGGATTCCACCCATAGGGGTTGCCGCCCTGCTCGGTGAAAAGCCCCACGATGGCGTCCTCATCGCCATCGCGAGCCTCCCTGACCAGCAGCGCATCGATTTTCACCATCATGCGGTGCTGCCTGCGTCCACCGTGATCGTCGAACCCGTGACACTCGCCGCCTTCTCGCTCAAAAGGTAACTGACGGCATAAGCCACTTCCTCTGCCTTTGCCAGATGACCCAGCGGGCTTCGGCGCTTGATGGACTGAAGCTTGTCTCCCTGCAAGGATGACGTCATGTCGGTTTCCATGTACCCAGGCGCAATGGTGTTGACAGTGATGTTAGCCTGCCCCACTTCGCGGGCCAGGGAGCGGGTGAACCCTGCAAGGGCGGCTTTGCTTGCGCCATACACGGACAAGCCGTTGAATCCGGTTGTCGCAATAATCGAGGAGACATTGATGATGCGACCACCGCGGTTCAGCAACATGGGCCGCATGAGATATTTGGCCAGCAGAATCGGGGCTTCAATATTGACCTTGATGAGTTCGGCAATGTCGCGCTCGTGCAAAGTCGCCAACACACCATCGTGGCCGACCGCAGCATTATTGATCAGACCCCAGGGCCGCCCATATGCCTTGACAATCCCGGTCGCCAGTTGATGAATGCCCTGCGTGTTGAAGAGGTCATAGCTCTGAAAGTGGACCTTGCCCGGATGCTCATTGATCAGGGAGGACAGGGTATCCGTCAGCGAGCGCCCGATCGCGACCACGGCATAACCGTCCACCACGCATTGACGACTAATCGCTAGCCCTAAGCCGCGGGTTGCGCCCGTCACAACTATAGTTTTCATATACGAACTCTTTCCTTTTTCCCTGCGGCATTCGCCTTCAATTCCTCGACAAACGAGATCGACACCGGGATTTGCCAACCCTGAAGCATCTCGCGACAGTGCCGGAGAATCTCCTTGCGCAGCGCGGTGGGCTCATGCCCTACGGCCGGAACCACTTCGGCAGCGACGAGCTGCCCCATCATGCTGCTAGCCTTTCCGAAGACGCGAACATCGACCACGGCCATCACCTCGCGGATAATATTTTCCACCTCTTCCGGATTGACCTTGTTGCCGCCAACATTGATAGCCCCCGAGGCGCGACCAAGAAAATAAACCCGGTCGCCCTGAATCTTGACCAAATCCTGCGTATCAAGGTAGCCCTCAGTATCCAGCCGGCCTGCAATTTCTTTCCCCCCAGCTAGGATGGCTGGCTTGATCAGCAAGTGCCCCGCTTCGCTGACACGCAACGACGGCTCTTTCCCCGAGTTCAGCCAGCTTGCCGGAAATCCCGCGTGACCATCCTGGACGGCAAAACCGGTTCCCGCCTCGGTCGATGCATAGATGTGTATCAGCCGCGCATCTGGAAAGCGGCCTTTCAGTGCATCAAGGATCTGCTGGTCGGCAATCTCCCCTCCCAGCGTCAACTGCTTCAATTGGAGTTGGGCAAGCCGACCGTCCATGAGCAGCTTGCGCCATAATGAGGGTGTGGCCGACAAGGCGTTGACCCGGTGGGCGAGCATTGCTGCCAGTTGATTCTCAAAGGCAAGGGAGTCCGGCAAGGCAAGACGTGAGCCTGACAGCAGTGCCTGCAACACCACCTGGATTCCCGCAAAACGGCAAGGATCGTAAAGCAGGCCCCATGTGTATTCAGCCCCTCTCAGCAGATCGCGCTTTACCGTCCTGGTCAAACCCGCCAGGGTGTGCTCGATCAGCTTCGGCACCCCCGTAGTCCCGGACGTGGCCAGCAACCAGCGCGTCTGCGGTGTGAGAGCCGCCACAGCGTCCTTCGTCGGCACAATCCTGGCCACTTGGAGGGTGTCCGCGTCCAGCCGGTGTGTGCAGCCCGCGGCTTCGATCAGGTCATTGAGCGTCGCCTTATCGAGCGACGCCGGCAAAAGCAACATGGCACTGGCGATGCCGTCGAACGCCACAAGTGCCTCTACAAGGCTCTCCGGCGCCAGGCCGCACAGCGCAATCCGCGCCCCGCGCACATCGCCGGACTTACTCAACAATGCGCCAGACTTGGCAGTCAGCTCACCGGCCTTGACGTCTCCCGCCGAGGTCAGAAGACTGACTGTCGCAGGCGGCAATCGCTTTAGCGCCTGGCTGAGCGTATCCGACATCATGGGGCATAACGCTGATATATCGCTACAAACTCGCCGAGAGTGCGCGGATAAACCGGAACATCCATCATCGTAAATGGGTCGTAACCCAACTCCTCCTCCAGCCGAGCCACCAATATCGCAAATCCCATAGAGTCAAGCCCGCTGTCCAACAGGATCGTCTCGTCGTTGATGTCAGTCAGCGCACCGGCGCCAGACTCGGCCGCGATTTCTCGCATGATTTCAATGATTTTGGTTCGCATTTCTCAATCCTTTCGATTCCCGCTTTCGAACGATATTTTTTCCACCGCTGTCTTTATCTGTCCAGGCAGCTTACTAATCACCTGCTCGCGCTTGGCGAGCCAGTCGCCTTTTTCATACCAGTAGCGGATCAAGCCATACTCAACGCCATCTCTCTCGACCACTTGGTTACCCAACCCCAGATTTTGATAGCCGAAAAAATCGTGCATCCGCTGAGGCGCAACATTGAACTCAAAAACCTCGGCAATTAGACGATTCACTCCGAGGGTGTTGAATGCGTAGTCCAGCGCAGCAACCTCCAGGAGCAGTCCACTTCCCGGCCACACAGACTCTTCTCCGATGTAGCAGCCCCACTCGCAACTTTCGCGCGTGATGCCCGAAAAATACAGAAGGCCAATCGGCGTTTCATCCTGAAAGAAAACCATGTATTTTCTTGTAGGGTCATTCGCCAAACCTTCGAACCATTTCTTCTGCTGTTCGCGAGTAATCTGCTCATCAGAAATCATGTTCCTGCTAATTCTGGGCTGATTCCTCCAGCCTCTGACCTTTTCTATCAAGTCTGCGGTCAATATTCTGAAGCTGCTAGATGGCGCTTTCATACGGGGTTGGAATACATTTTTTCAACTATGAACTGACATCCACGTCCATCACAAACCTCGGCGGCATGCTCGGAGGCCTCTTCGAACCAATCGATATTTTCGACACTCTCCTTGAGATCGACGGCCAGATTATTCAAATCGAGCGAGCGAATTGCGGACCTCTTTACCAATGCCGCCGCTGCAGCCCTTTGATTTTCTGCCAGTACGACCATCAGCGAAGGCACACCAAGGCAACATAGTTCCCATACGGTAGCGCCCGCAGCCCCGATTGCCATGTCTGATTCGGCCATCAGCAGCGCCATATTCTCCACCCCGACTCTTACCTCGGTAAGCCAGGGCATGGTAGTCGCGACCTCCTTGACTTGCGCCAGCCACGGTGCGTGTGGCCCCATCACCACGAAGATGCGGCAACCTTCCGGCAACGCGCATCTTTTAAGTGCCTCCAGCACCCTCCCTGTGGCATTGGGGCTATCGACCCCGCCCATAGTGATCAGCAATTGCCGCAATTTTGGGCTCTTGCGTCGCACAAGGCTACCTACCCTGTTCGCCTGAAATTCCCGACGAAGCAGTGCATAACGAGGGCCGGCGAGTACAACGCATTCCGACGGTACTTTAGCGGCATAGTCTGAAGGAGCCCGTCCCAAATTTTGATCCAGCAGCAGGTCGCAGAGATGCTTCCGGTCCGCCAGATCGTCTATGACCAGCATCCGCCGTGCTTGAGATCGGAGTATCTCTTCCCATTGGCTATCAATGGCGTAATGATCGATCACCAGCCAATCAGGTCTTATCGTCTGCGCAGCGTCAAGCGTCTGCTTGGCATCGATTTGCCAGTCACACCCCAACCAATGCGCATGTGCCGTCGACATGGCAACCTCCGGCCTGAAGTACGCGGACCCTGTGGGTATCGCAGTCACAATGAAGCCGCGCCCCCGGATCAAGTCAATCAGATTGCCGGGGTGCTCACGACAGATGAAATGACACTCCGCCCCCTTGTCTCGCAGCTCGTCGGCCAAGGTCAAGCAACGCATCACATGCCCCGTCCCTATTTGCAGCGAGGCATCAGTCCTAAAGACAGTCTTCACATCACGCCCACCCCGCCCTGAATGGCCTTGAACATCCACTCCGCGCGCAACCAGTCTTCGGGCGTATCGATGTCCTGCACGCGATGACGCGGAAGCGGGACTGGAACGGAAGCCGGTGTAAACACCACTCGCTCCTCAATCCAGGCTTGCGCCCTTCCCCAGTAAAACTGGCCCGCATCGTGCCAAGCTTCCTCAAGATCCTGTGAGCGGGTGCTGAAATGTTCAGGATGAAACATCTCCACGCGGCCCTGTTCCGTGATCCGTATGGCCCGCTGGATGGGAAACGGATAGCTGGTGACAGAGAATGCGTAGCTGCAATCGCTAGTCTGCAGCAATTCAAGTCCCCGGCGCAGATCATCGACCTGGATAAATGGTGCCGTAGCATAGATGCAGCAAACTTGGGCCGGAGGTCTGCCGCCTTGCTGAAACCACTCGACGGCGTGACGCACCACGGGGATCGTGCCCGTGTGGTCATCGGAAAGTCTGGCTGGTCGAATGAAAGGCGCCTTCGCACCATATGCCATGGCCACAGCGGCGATCTCCTGATCGTCGGTGGATACGACAACCTCATCGAAGCAGCCGGACTGCAGTGCTGCTTCGATGGACCAGGCGATCATGGGCTTGCCGCAGAAAGGCTTGATGTTCTTGCGCGGGATGCGTTTACTACCACCTCGCGCCGGGATCACCGCCAGCTTCATTGCAGCAGTCCACGCAAGGTACTCACCACATGATCCTGCTGGACCTCGTCCAACGCCGGGAACATCGGCAGTGATACCGCCCGCTCGTAGTAGGCCTCAGCGTGGGGGCACTCGCCGGCGGCGTGGCCGCGTCGACGGTAATAGGGTTGCCGATGCACCGGGATGTAGTGCACATTCACACCCACGCCGGCGGCACGCAAACCGTCGAATACATAGCGGCGCTGATGTGCATCTGCCACCTGCACCGGATAGAGGTGCAACGCCGAGTGCGTATTAGGTGACTGGTATGGCAGCACAAGCGGCAGTGCCGCCAGTTGATCGCTATATCGCCGCGCGATGGCATGGCGCCGCTCTACGTAGCTCGAGAGGCGCTGGAGCTGCGACAGCCCCAGCACCGCCTGGATGTCGGTGAGGCGGTAGTTGTAACCCAGTTCGATCTGCTGGTAGTACCACGGGCCATCGCTCGGCCCCTCCATCAGCGCCGGATCGCGCGTCATGCCGTGGCTGCGGTAACGCTCCATCCGTGCGGCCAGGCCGGCGTCATTGGTGAGTGCCATGCCCCCCTCTGCGGTGGTGATGAGCTTCACAGGATGGAAGCTGAAGACGGCGATATCGCTGTAACGGCAGTTGCCCACCGGCTCACCAAGATAGCTGCCGCCCACCGCGTGGCTGGCATCTTCGATGATGCGAAAGCCATAGCGCTCGCCAAGTGCCTTGATCTCCCGCATTTCGCAGCTCTGACCCGCAAAATGCACGGCGATCACCACCTTTGGCAGCCTGCTCTGTGCCTGGGCGCGTTCAAGCTTGTCAGCCAACGCCTGGGGACTGAGGTTGTAGGTACGCGGATCAATGTCCACGAAGTCGACTTCGGCGCCACAATAGCGCGCGCAATTGGCGGACGCCAGGAATGTGTTTGGTGACGTCCAGACCCAGTCGCCCGGCCCGACGTCGAGCGCCATGCAGGCAATGTGCAGCGCTGAGGTAGCGCTGTTTACGGCCACAGCATGGCGCGCGTCGCAGTTGGCAGCTACTGCTTGCTCGAATCGCGGCACAGCCGGCCCCTGCGTCAGCCAGTCTGAACGCAGCACTTCGCTGACGGCGCGGACGTCGTCGTCGGTAATCTCCTGGCGACCGTAGGGAATCATGCCTCGGCGATCCGGTTGAATTCGCGAATACCCTGCACGTCAAGGAAATGTGTATTGGTGCCGGAGTGGTACTCAAAACCAGAGGTCACTGGCTGGCCGCGTTCGCCCTTCCCGTTGAGTGCGTAATCGACATCACGGTTATAGAAGCGGATGGTGGGCTGCAGCACAAAGTGGTCGTCAAACTCCAGCGTGAGGTGCGAATCATCGGCGGGGCACATGATCTCATGCAGTTTCTCGCCCGGGCGGATGCCGACGATACGCTGCGGCAGCTCGGGAGCGATGGCCTTGGCCAGATCGACGACGCGGATGGAAGGAATCTTCGGTACGAAGATCTCACCACCGTGCATGCGCACAAAGTTGTTCAACACGAAGTCCACGCCCTGCTGCAGCGTGATCCAGAAGCGCGTCATTCGCTCGTCGGTAATGGGCAACTCGGTGGCACCGTCGGCTACCAGCTTGCGGAAGAAGGGGACAACAGAGCCGCGCGAGCCCACCACGTTGCCGTAGCGCACCACAGAAAACACCGTGCGATGACCACCGGCCATGTTATTGGCAGCGACAAACAGCTTGTCCGACGCCAGCTTGGTGGCACCGTACAGGTTGATGGGATTGGCGGCTTTGTCGGTAGACAGCGCGATGACCTTCTGCACCTCGGCCGCCAGCGCCGCGCGGATCACATTCTCGGCGCCGTGGATGTTGGTCTTGATGCATTCCATCGGGTTGTATTCTGCCGCTGGCACCTGTTTCAGGGCGGCGGCGTGGATCACGAAGTCGATGCCATTCATTGCCTGCGTCAGGCGCTCAGCGTCGCGCACGTCGCCGATGAAATAGCGCATGCAAGAGTCGTTGAAATCCTGCTGCATCTCGAACTGTTTGAGCTCGTCGCGCGAGAAGATGACGATCCGCTGCGGCTTGTATCGAGCCAGCAGGGTCTTGACGTATTGCTTGCCGAATGACCCGGTGCCGCCAGTGATGAGAATTGATTTGCCGTTAAACATGTTCAGAACCACTTTTCCAACCTGTCGAGCGCCAGCCAGAAGCCGGCACCGTCGTTTTTATGCCCCTGCCAGATCTCTGGAATGAACGAGGCCTTCGGGGCGTACTTATCCAGAATCTCGGCGACCATCGCGAAGTCGACCATGCCTTCGCCGATCTGCAAACCTTCGCCATCCACGCCCTCCGCGTCCACCATGTGCAGGTGGGCAGAGTGCGGCCCAACGCGCTCGAGGAAGTCCTTGAAGGAGTCCTTGAAATACGTGCACGTCAGCTGCGAATGCGAGATATCCAGGCATACGCGGTAAC
>JACCDH010585584.1_pt1 | contig 21327 bp, 17 predicted proteins | sample 7442481 | NCBI WGS metagenome assembly JACCDH01 (sample SAMN15323433, study PRJNA562643) | freshwater metagenome | isolation source: river surface water | place: USA:Blue River Watershed | collected 2017-08-15
CATTTTTCTTCCCCAAGACTGAGCAAACTTTCTATTATTCATGGCGCCTCATTTGATCTTTATATTGTAGACACGCCGTTCTTGTATTTCAATACTCACACTGCACTAAGCATTGGTTTTTTAAGGATAATTTGAGAGATAGGAAAGAAGGATAAAAACAAAGAAAAATTGGGAGATCTTACGACCTCCCAAAAGAATTTTTAGAAAAGGAAATCTACACCAAGACCAAAGCTATTTTCGCGACGTTTTTCGATATCCGAAGATGTACCAGAGACTTTTCTCTTAATGTCGGAATTACGCCCTAGATCGTAGTTAAATTTAGCAATAAAATTATCTGTGATGAGGTACTTCGCTGTATAGTTAAAATCGAAGTCTAAATGAGAATCACTCTTAACTTTACCGCCACCTTTGATATTAGAAGTTGCCTCACCTACCTGAGTGGCCTGAAGTGAAACTAACATCATAAACTCGTTCACTGGACGGTACTGATAAGTTGCACGTAAGAAACCATCGTATGAAGACTTCTCAATAAGCTTTTGATCCGCACCAGTTGTTAATTTTTCAGTAGAGTTACCTTGATTATGGTAAACAACTCCTCCGGCCAATTGCCATTCATTGGCCTCATTCCACTTACGACCCATACGAGCATTTAACTCTAGAGAATCGCGACCACTAGCAAAGTTACCATTATTAGAATTTCTGCCAGAAGAATCACCAGTCTTCGCATCCATAATTCCAACTCTCGCAACAGCGCCTAAGTCAAAGTTATAAAGAGCTTCGTTTTGATTAAAAAGACGATAGTTAACACCGAAAGTCGGGTTAGCAAGTCCATCACTCGTAAAGTTTGTGTTCGAACTTGTTGTAAGATCTTTTGTTTTATTAGAATAAGCGTAGCTCAAACCGACAAATGCATTAAGCTTATCTGAAAGAGCATAAGCAGCTGTCGTATTAGTTATAACACCACGAGTGACAAGTGTTGTTCCATTAATCGTATTCTTGCTATACGCAGAATTTACATCAGCGTTTAAGTTAATCTGACCTTGTTTAATAAAAAAGTTAACATCACCAAACTTCAATTCTTCTGCAGCATGGGCAGAAGTCAGGGCAAGTACAGCAACAACAGCAATCATCTTTCTCATTTTCGAGACTCCTTATAGTTTCGAAAAATTGTACTCTGTCTAACCAAAAATAACTAATAGAATTTCCTGACAAGAACTCTTTTGAGAAGTCAGATTTCTAGGGCCAAAATGGAACTTTTAGAAAAAAAAGGGCCAAGCATAAAGCTTGGCCCGATATCTTGTTCTATTTAAGAAAAGATTAGAAACGGTATGTCATAGCAACGCGAGACATAAGGGAGTCTGTACGGATTGTACCAGAATCTGTTCCACGAGCAGCAGTAGTGTTGCCATCAGTATCGTTACCGATCACACCATCAACTGTGAACTCACCGAATTTAAGTGATGCACCAGCATTAACTTCTGTTGAATCAGCAAATGTACGCTCGTTACTCTTATCTTTTTCAACACCCCATATAGTTTGCTGAATAGAAGCTCTTAGTGTTAACCAAGAAGTTGCATCAGTTTCTAAACCAACAACTACAGGTACTGAATTACCTTTGTATTTTTCACAAAGAATTGCAGCTGCGCCAGTTCCACAGCTAGTAGCTGTAGTTCCGAAAGTAGTATTGATACCTGTAAGTCTGTCGTTTTCAGCATTAACGTTAACGTAAGAAGCTTTTACGAATAAGTTAGTCTTGTCATTAAGACGCTCTACACGACCGATACCAACTTGAAGTTGTTTGAAACCAAGATCATTCTTAGTTCCAGAATTTGTTGCTTCTGCAGTGAATGAACGATAGTCAGCAAACAAGCTATTACCATTCCAAGCGTGAATAGCACCAATTTGGTAACCAAGGTCACCCTCAAACTTGTTTGAACCAGAGTTAAGACCTTTAGCTCTATTGATAAGGTTAATGTTAGCATAACCTTGAGTATCACCCATGATCACACCAAGACGAGTTCTTAGAGCTTCTGAAGAAACTCCAGCAGCACGGTTTTCGTTAGCATTTTTTGAGTAACCAAGGTTCGCACCCCATTTAAGACCAGCATCACCACCAACAAAAGCGTCAATGTTGTTAGTTTCGTTAGCGCTAGTTACACCAGCAGCTGCACGTAAACCATTTGAAGTGTTAGATGCTCCACCGAAATGTAAACCATAAGTCATGTTCCCCATAGACTTATAAACACCGCCCTCTCCGCGAGGAGTTTCAGCGTTATCAGTTGTGTTCTCTGTACCAAATTCATAAGTCACAAGGTCTTTGTGATTATTGATTTGAGCAGCGTTAAGCCAGATGTTACGGTTGTCATTAACATAGAATGAACCGTAAGAATCTTCACCTAATGCTTGAAGACGTGCTTTCGTAGCGAAAGCTGGTGTAGCAAGGACTGCAAGTCCAAGAGCAACCGTTAGCTGTTTTTTCATGAGATCTCCTTTTTGATAATGACTTCTGTCATTTCTAGTTCATGGTTAGCTAAAGAAACAAAACGTTTGTAGCTTAAGTCTTACTAACCATTAATATTTTGGCAATAAATTTTTCTTTAACGCTACAACGCATTATTTTCATAAAAAAAATGGTCCTATTTAAAAAAATTGCCAAACTTTGCCCCTATCACTCGAGATTTCAAATAAAAAAGGGCCACATTATCTGTGACCCTACCGAAAGCTATAAAATCTTTTTAATTTTAAACTTAGAAAAGAATATCAAATTTCAAGAAATTGAATTTAATTTCATGCCCTGAACGATAGTATGTATCTCGAATATCGCCGCCATAACGCTTAAAATTTAATCCAAAAGATGGTGCATAAGAGATATTTGCAACCGAGTACTGACCCATATCAAAACGTTTACCAAACTCTAAGTCAGTAAAGATATTAAATCCTGATTTATCATCGCCCGTACCGACTTCATAAGTAGCGTGCTCGATACCGGCCATGACACCAGCGAAAAATGAATCTTTGATTTGCTCTGGTTGAAAGTTAAAAACAAGCCCACCAGCAGCTCCCCAACGAGTCTCAAGATAGTCATTACTTCCAAAATCCACATTCTGACGATTAATGTAAGCGCGAGCTTTCCACATCAACCCCACATACTGCTCTAAACTTTGAGCGTAGTTTAAATTAAGCTTGAAGTTTGTTTCATCGCGATCATTAGTTTTACCATTATCAGACTTGATAAGAAGTCCACCAGTGTAAGCAAAATCAAAAGCATCAACTGTAACAATTTTTGATTGAGCAGAAACAACAGTAGTTGCTGCGAGAACGAGGACGGCCACGAGATATTTCATTTTATTCTCCTAATTTAAAGAAATGAACTAGCTTAAAAGGATGCGTGAGAGGAATTTTTCTTCTGTCATAGAACTCGTCATTGGTCCGGTTTGTCCAAGAAACTTAAGCGAGGGATAATCAAAGGAGAGCTGCTCGATCGCTGCATCTTTAACTCCGGAAATAAACATTTCTTCGTCAAAGCGAATATATTCTTTTTTAATGCGCTCTTCGATGTCTGGGAATACTCTATCGAGCACACGCTTCATAAGCTTAATCTTCGAAGCGAGATCTTCAGACTGAGGCTCTTCTTCGTGAATTAAAAATAAAACGTGGCAAAGCTGTTCTTTGGCCTGGTAATTGTAAGACCCAAACTCAACAATAAAGTGACCCCATTCATGAGTCATACTTTGTGGGATAAAAAGCGTCTTATCTTCAGCAAAAACTTCTTTATCAAGTTTCCATGAAACAGAGATCGCAGATTGAATATCTACGGCCGTACAGAGATCAATCAACTCAGGAGTGAGCGAATCTTTGTTTTGAAGGAGATTTAAAAATTTCTTTGGAGAAAGAGAGACGTAAAGATTTTCACAAGTGGCACTTGCAAAATCTTTGAATAAAAATGTCCATTCTTTCTTATCTACAAGGTCTTGGGGATCTGATTTTTCGATTGATTGGAAAATTCGAACCTCTGAAAAATCATTTAGGATCTGATCCAGGTTTACCCAGTCGCTTTCAGAAAATAGGCTCGCAAGTTCTAACTTGTAGCCCTTATTGCTAAAAAACTCTTCCCCGTGCTTTAGATCCATCGATTTTGCACGACCAGAGAACTCATGGAACTTTCCGTCTTTATAAAAGACAGCATCCTTAGTCTGCGGAAAAATTTTAGCATGATGATATTTTTTATAAATATTTTCTACAGCAACAGCTGAGCGTAGATGACTCACACCGTATTCGTAGTTTTCAATCAATAAATTTTTATTAAGAGGACGTGAAGTGATCAGGCGAACACTTTCCTGAGAATTATTTCGAATAAGTTCGACAAGCTTTAACACAGCTCCAAGGTCTTGCCCAAGAATCAAATGCTGGTAATGCTTTGTCGTGCCGGTATGAGCATTACTGCTCCTTGAATCTTTAAAATGCTTCAATAGTCCAAAACTCATGGAGAGGATCTTAAAATAAAAAACCCACTCTTGCGAGTGGGTTTTATGAGAAGACAGACTTTTAAATGATTATTATCTGATCGCTAATCGATCACCTGGAAGAATTTGGCGTCTTTTAATAATGTGACGATTCGTTCTGATGATTGTACTCATCGGAACACCAGTTCTCTGGGCCACGCGCCAAAGAGTATCGCCCTTTTTGACAGTGTAAAAAACAGATGGATTTTTAATGACTCTCCCCTTACGTCCACTACTTGCCATCAAGCGTTTGTGAGACCTACTGCGCTTAGATTTCTTTGTTGAAATCTCATAAATATCAGCATACATGCTTGCCGTTAATGAATGATCTTCTCGAAATGGGAGATAAACAATCGTTTTCGGTGGAAGGGTGTTTTGGGAAATATCAGGATTAATTGCTTCTAACACATCCGACGGGACTTTAAATTTCTTTGAAATTTGCTGTAGCGAGAGATGACCCGACGTTACATACGTTTTGAAGCTGTCAGCGACAACAGAATCCTTATCTTTATATTCATCCCAAGCGTCCTTTGCACCAACTGGAACCCTCAATGGGTAACTCTCAAGGTATGGTGGAATCTGCCATCTCGTAATCTCAGGATTGTATCGCTTCACTTCTTCGAAATCTAATTCTAAAACTTCGGCAACTTCATAGAGATCAGCATTCCCTTTCACCATGATCTCTTCATAATCTAGGGCCTGCTCAAAATTAATTTGGTTGAAACCAAAAACCTCTAGATTCTTTCCGATAATTGCCAACGCCATAATCTTAGGGACATAGTTTTTTGTTTCAGGACGCAAGTAGCGGCCTTTTGTTAAATTCCAAAAATCTTTCGTTCGATACATCCGAACGGCCCTTGCAATTTTTCCTTCTCCCGCATTATAACCTGCTGCTGCTAACTCCCAAGAGCCGAAGAGCCCATGAAGCGTTTTAAGATAATTCGCAGCTGCTATCGTTGCTTTAAGTGGATCTCTTCTTTCATCAACATACCAGTCGATGTTTAGACCAAATTTTTTTCCAGTGGCCGGCATGAACTGCCAAGGACCAACAGCTTTTGCCCAAGAGCGGGCATGATTTTGAAAACCTGATTCGGCCATCGCAAGATAAATTAAATCTCTTGGTAGTCCGTTATCGGCCATGATTTTCGAAAGTACAGGAGCGTACCGACCAGCTCTTTGTGTGTAATTAATAAAATGCTTTCTTCCTCTACCTGTGAAGAACTTCACCCACATCGCAGTTTGCTTGTTCCAAGTTACAGGGAAATCAAACTTTGTGTTCACTAACCCAAGCTCGCTTACAGCTGTCGCAGAAATTTCGTATGTCTTTAAAGGTGCTGTAAAAGTTTTCTCATGAGCACTCCCATGGATACAGCCCTTACAATTCGGAAGATCTTTTTCAATCAATTGCTCTTGGACTCTATAGAACTCAGCTTGCTCTGCAATGGAAGGATTATAATTATTTTTAAGAGAACGCTTCTTTGTAGTTGTTGAACAGGCCGTGAGAAGAAGTAGTATCGCTAGCGGTAGTAGGGCCATCTTTTTCATCAATAAATCCTTAATCTTCCTGAAGTTAGTAGGATACTCCATCTTAATAAGAGTAAACTAAATTTACGAACTACCAAAGAAGGCAAAATATTTGTCCCTACAATCGTTATGCAACTTAGAAACAGTTACTTAGGTAGCCAGATTGTCGGACCAAAAACACGCTTTACATAAATTCGAATTTAAGCAGATCATCACCCGACAAAAACTGTCAAGTAATCCAATCGAGATTTTTCCAAATCCCAATCAATGCTAGAATAAATGTTATGTTTAAACTCCTCTCCATCTTGCCATGTCTCTTTGCCATGTTTCAACCTTTAAACGCAAAGGTTGATCCACCAAATTATGATTTTAGTCTTGATGCACTAAGTGAATTTTTCCCAGATAAGGTGCAAACCTCCCTTGATAGTAAATACGGCAAGGGTGAAGTTATGACTGAGGATAAAGATACAAAAATTTACAGGTACTACGTTGCTCATATCCGCTACAAATTTCCTGTTATGATTCAAACAAATAATGGTGTGGTGACAGACTTTTTTGCTCGTTTACCAAATTACTTTTTACACGATCTTTTCTTCCAATCTCTGGTAAACAAATACGGTAAGCAAACGACCTATAAAAAAGTGGGTGAAGAAGCAGTCTATACTTGGGATCTAAAACCACTCAAACACGTTTATAGCGCTGCATGCACCATAACCTGTTTTCCTATTTTTTATTCAGTGGAAAAAGTTGGGGCCGGAACGAGTCAATTACAAAAGATGCAAAAAGCTAGTCGGCAAAAGTAGTTATTTAGAATGATATGGGTTCGGAATTCTTGTTTTTCTAGCGAAATGAAAGAAAACATATGATAGCGGAATCATCGCCATACATAAGAATTGTCCCATCGTAAAATAGCCTAAATAATAGCCAAGTTGAGCATCTGGTTCTCTGAAGAACTCTACAATAAACCTGAAGCTTCCGTATCCAAGCAAGAACGCCGCACTTACAACACCGTAAAAACGCTCACGTTTATGAAGATAAAAAAGAATTGCAAAAAGAACAATTCCTTCTAGTAACCCCTCATATAGTTGAGATGCGTGCCTTGGGAAAGGCCCTCCCCCCGGGAAAACAATCCCTACCCAAGAATCTGTTACTCTTCCATAAAGTTCACCATTAATGAAATTTCCTAGACGCCCAAAAAGAAGACCAGGAGACCCAGCAACAGCCATACAGTCAGCAATCTGAAAGAAATGGAGCTTGTGCTTTTTAGCAAAAAAATACGTGGCCGTACACATGCCTACAACAGCACCATGAAACGATAGACCTCCTTTCCAAACAGAAAAGATATCCAAAAGATTTACCGAATAATATTCCCAGTTATAGAAAAAGACGTAAAAGATTCTAGCACCAATAAACATCCCTATAATGAGCCATGTGATGTACTTATCAATTTCTTCTTTTGCGAGAGGCCAAAATTTTTTGTCTGCTAAATACTTTAGGAGCATGCCTCCAACAAGAAAGCCGACAACATACATTGCCCCATACCAACGTACCTGGAGCGGGCCAATACCAAATATAACAGGATCAAACCATTCATTCATGGCACTAGCTTATAAAACTATCTGGCGGAAGACAACTACAGATTAGGCTGTTCTTCAGCCGTTGCATATGAAGCGATGGTCGTAGAACTTAGACTATAAATCGCCTTTTTCATGGCCAAAGAAATTCCATTAAAACTTAGTAGGCACGTACTCACACTTAAAAAACCAATAATATCCTCTCTACTCATTGCTGAAGACGAAGGATTTTCTTTATCTTTACGAAGGATTTTCAATGAAGCACCTAATTTTATCTCTCCGTCGTTTGAAAAGATCACTTTCTTGGCCGCATCTATGAAGACTGCTTCTCCGAACGAACTAAGCTGCTTCATGACAATCACACTTTGGTCTTTCGTTGTACCCCAGTAGGAGATAATCCCTAATTCTGCTAAAGCTTGGGCCAAATAGCGAACGAGAATCACTCGGAGTCCTACCATCTGATCAGTCACAGACAACTCTGGAAGAATCGCAAGATGCCACAATATTTTTGATGATGGCATCATCATCATTCCCACTTTCCGGTACGTATAAACAGGCGTGCCTTGTTTAAGTGAAAGAGACTCAAGCCCATATTTATCTAAAAGATCAGATCCATTTATTTGTTGTTGCAAACGGGATCCAGCTTCATGAATAGTAAGGATTTTGGTATGCAGCCTATGTAGAGAAACCTTCCTACATTCGATCTCAGACAACAAGCTAAATCCCATCTCATTTAAAAGGTGCGAATACTTCGGATTTAAATCTTCATCTTTAAACCGAATGTAGACGGGATAATCGTGATTTTTACGATACTGAAAGTAGCTCCACTTAATTATTTCCATACGATGTAACTCCCGCACAATGGTTAGAGCTTCATCGGAAAAAAAAAGAAATTAATGAGAATTCATCTCAATAGGTGACTCTTTTTATAATCTTTACATAATCTTCATATATCTAACCTTCACGTAGTCAGCCCTATGATATAAATTCGCCACCTAAACCTGGAGAGATTATGTTTAAACTTATGATTTTGAGTTCTATTGTATTGGCCAACACTGCTTTTGCCCATGAAGTTAGCTTCCCTCTTATGACTGATGTCAGTAAGAGAAAAGTTGAAACAAAGTGCGAGGAGCTAGGACAAACAATAACAGAAAGACTAAAAGGTCTTTTGCCTTCTGCAACTTCACGCATGAAGGTGACAGCAAACAAAATCTACCTTACTGAGTCAGACTATACGGAGTACACCTGCGTAGCACTTATTAATAATATCCCAGGTGAAGCGACGATCAAATATAGTGTGTTTTCTAAATCAAGAGCTTATGCCGACGAATGCTCCGAGGAAGTTAAGCTCGCAAAATCACAACATCCAACATACTTGGTTGTTGAAGATACATTATCTAATCCAATCGTAGGGAGACCGAAGTGTGTGGTTAGCGTTCTTGATGTCGTTCCTACAGTTTTTAACTAGCCTACATTCAGCAGCAAGGATCCTAAGTTTCTTGCTGCTGCCTTGATTACCAAAAAACTCCAATTCGTTCTCATTAAGCCAAATTACCAGTTAAAAAATAGCATCGATAACTGTTTCATTTCATACAGCTTTAAAGTAAAAGACTGTCTAACTTCTATACAGCATTAAGTTATTTTTTCAGAGTCTCCCCGTAATTCGAAAACCTATCCTAAAATCAAAACTAACACCTTTACTAAGAATGAAAATGGAAAAACAAAAGTCGAGTACAATTCAAGAACCTGACCAACAAAATCTCGATCAGGGACATTTCAAGTATTACGCCCGTCCGTTAACGGTAAAGCTCCTTGAAACGATGGAACTGTCAAAACACTATTTTCATGGCGAGGGTGATTATCTTTATTATGAGATGAACAAGAAAGTCCATAAAGTCCTAGATCTAACAGGAGGCTATGGGGCCAATATCCTAGGACATAAAAATCCACAAGTCATGGCGAAACTAAAAGCATGGCATGATCGTGGTTCTCCCTCTCTCTCTCAAGGTAGCATCAGACAAGAAACAGGGAAACTTACTAAGAAGATTTCGGATACTCTTTATCAAGAAACTTCAGAAGGACCTTGGGTCACGACTCTTTCAAATTCCGGAACAGAAGCCGTTGAAGCTGCCTATAAACACTGCCTCATTTACTTTAAGCACAAACTTATCGAAATATCTCAGCAGGTTCAAAAAGAAATGAATCTGGCGTTGATTAGAATAAAAAGTGGAGATGAAGCCTCTCAAGCAAAGACAACTTTGAAATTGCGTTTAGAGCTGACAAAAAGTATTACCAGTCTCAAGATGTCTGAAGAAAGAAAATCATACTTTCTGCATCAACTTGGGAACACTCTTACGATTGATGAACTCATTAATCTCATTCGTGAAATTAATGAAAAACAGTTATCACAAAAGCCGAAACTCATCTCTTTAGAGAAATCATACCATGGCAAATCGATGGGCTCCCTGAGTCTCACTTCAAGCGAGACTTTCAGAAGTCCTTTTTATCTAGATGATGCGAACAACGAAAGTACAATCTTTGTTTCACAATATATTGATCACAAAGAACTTGATGAGCTAATTCAAAGAACAAAAGTAGATCTAGTTGTTTTGTCTGATACAAACTCTGGCTTCAAGTGGACTAAACAACCCATTTCTACTATCGCCGGTATTTTTATAGAACCTATTCAGGGTGAAGCGGGAATTATTCCTGTCAATTATACTTTCCTGGCGATTATGAAGAAATATTCTCTTCAGGAAAATTTTCTACTTGTCTTCGATGAAATTCAAACCGGAATCTATCGCACAGGTAAATTCGCAGCAGGAAATCATTCATCTATAACGGCCGATATTTACATCTTTTCAAAATCTCTTGGCGGAGGAATCGCAAAAATTGGTGCGACGGCCGTGATTCAAAGAAAATATATCGAAGACTTTGGATTTTTGCATACATCCACTTTTAGCGAAGATGACTTTTCCTCCTCTATTGGGCTTGAAGTTTTGAACATCCTCCAAGCAGAAAATTCTCCGGTTAAAGAAGGGATGAAAACGGCTGATTATTTGCTTGCGCGTTTGGAAAATTTGAAAGAAAAATTTCCCACCATCGTTAAAGAAATCCGAGGTCAAGGTCTCATGCTCGCAATTGAGTTCCACGATATATTTCGGGAATTCGGATTTGAGTTCAAATCCATTTGTGATGCAAAAATGCAGGGCTACATGATGTCTTCAGTTCTTCTGAATCACGAAGACTTAAGAATGAACCCTTCTTTGTCAAACAATCTCACTCTTAGAATTCAACCAAGCCTTTACTTTACTATTATCCAAGCTGAGCATCTTATCTCGGGCCTTACGAATATGTGTGTGGCCATGAAAGCTAAGCGGATTGATTATTTTCTTTCCTCGATTTACCCCGATCAGGAAATCATTAATCGAACAACGTCTGATATTATCTCTCATTTTACACCTAGTGACAGACCGCTGGCAGTTTTTCTTTGTCATCTCATAGATGAAAATCATCTCAAGAAAGTGACTTTTTCATTGAAGGGAATTGAAGGTGAAAGGCTAATGCACAAACTGGCACTTTCGAAGGATATTGCAGAATTTGAAATCTACCACGCTCAGACGATGATTGATAATAACGGCGTTGAAATCGATATTGTACTTCTCGCAATACCTGTGACTTCAGAAGAGCTCAAAAAAACTTTTACTTCGAAACAAAAGTATAAAATTGTCGAAAAAATTCAGCATGCCGTAGACTATTCAAAAGATCTTGGTGCAACAACAGTTGGTCTTGGCCAGTTTACATCAATCGTTTCAGGCAACGGGTTGTATCTTAATCCTAAAGGTATGAACTTAACTACAGGGAATGCCTTTACCATTGCTCTCACTGTCCAGGCAGCTCTTCGATCAGCAAGAGATAAAAACTTAGATTTTGCATCGACTTCTGTCGCACTTATCGGAGCTGCTGGTAATATCATGTCTGTCGCCACGAGCCTTATGGCCGATCATGTGGGAAAAATACAGATGATCCATCATTCACCTATTGAGACAAGTTTTAAATATCAAGAGTCGACTAAGAAGATCCTCGAAGAAATTAAAAACTCTTCTTCCAATTCTAATGTCTGTCAAACGATTAAAAAGTATTGGCAAAATGATCTGGATCTTCTCACATTCCTTGCGATCCCAGAAGTCGCTCGGGTATTCACAGCTGGATCGGATGTTTCAAAAATTTCAGAATCAGACATCGTCCTTTGCGGGGCCAGTGCGGCCAATGGCTTTTTAAGCATTGAAATGTTTAAAGAAAATGCGATCGTTGTGGACATCGCTGTGCCTGCATCGATTAATCAAAATATGTTGAACAAGCTTCGTAAAGAAAGACCGGATATCACCTATCACCTTGGGGGAACAGCACAGATACCGAAAGATCAGTCGGTTGAATGTTTAGCTTTCCCACTTGAAAAAAATGAGTGCTACGCTTGCATGGCAGAAACTTTTTCTCTTGGATTCAGTGGAAAGAAAAATTTCTTAAACATTGGCGATCTTAACAAAAAGATTGTCTTAGAAGTTCAGGATATTGCACTACGAGTTGGTTTCAATCTTGGTAGCTACAAAGAAAAAAACTCTTTATAACTCTCTTCCGTAGAGAACATATTGTGCATACGGCTCCAAAGAAGACTCATTAAAAGAGCGTCTTGAAGGGGAGTTTATCACTTGAAATGTCACAAGAATTTTTCTCATAGGTAAGCAGAGATACTGGAGACGTTTAGAAAAGCTTATCAGCACGCCTTTTATCTCTTCATTGTTTTGCCCAGGAACCTTGCCAACATGAGAAATAAGCATGCAAGATGTGTTCAGGCGAAGCTTCAAAAAAAGTAATACTTTATCAAGTCGAGATAATTTTTTGCTCTTCACTTTTTTTAAAATTGAAAGTGGATCAACAAAATTAATACAAAAACCAACAGGCTTTCCATCGTAAGTTGCAATAAATGAATACCATGGATTAATAATATATTTAAAATCATCGTAAATCATTTTGAACTGTTCAAAGGAGAGCGGCTCCCATTCAGGCATACTTTTATACGCTTCATGGAATAGCTCATACATGATTTTTAAATCCTGATCCCAGTTCTTCGTATCTACGCACCTTATTCTGGATTTCTGAAACGCCGTGGCTGACTCCAGGGCCTGATTTTTCGATTTCAATTTAAAGTTTCTTCTTCTAGTTAGAAAATCTATGAACCCTTTGGTTTTAGATAGCCGATAAGTATCCCATTTCTCTATGACAGAAAATCCCGTCTTTTGAAAAAGTTCGTGATAATAATCAGGATAAAGTGGTTCTCCAAAAAAGGGCTTACTCTTACTTGGGAGGCGTATTCTGTATTTAATGAAAAAATTTATATCTACGGGCGTTTTAATTTTTTTGATTCCCATCTCTTTGGCGTAGTTAATCACTGTTTCAATCAAAAGAAGAGCAACATCGATATCGTTTTCCCAATCAATAAACCCTAAATTAGCTTTATCAGATTCTGTTCGGAAACACAGAACACACTTTGCGATAGTTTGATCATTCTTCTTTACAAGAAAGGCCCGCCATTTAAAATCAGCAAATATGGAGTCAGAAGCAAAATACCGAGAATAGTCAGTAATCGACTCAGGAAAGCTTGTTGGTATCTCTGAATGTATCTTGTTTCGAAATCTCACAAAATCTTCAAAGAAATTTTTATCCCATGAACTTATAGATTCTACTTTCACGAGATTTTCCTAAATTTTACATTGGTGTTATTTAAAGGTCTCAAACTGATGCCTGCTTCAGATAGTTGCTCTTCGGGATTTTCAATCTGCCAATCGAAATGATGAACAAGTGCTGCCAAGATAATCTTGGCCTCGAGTCCAGCAAAGTGTGATCCGATACACCCTCTTGGACCTAGACCATAAGGATAAAAAGCTCCAGGGGGAATATGCTTTTTTGCTTCAGGTAAAAACCTTTCAGGATAAAATAATTCAGGATCACTCCAAATATGCTTTAATCTATGAGTCAAATAAGGCGCAAGCACTACGTTCGTTTTCTTTGGAATAGACAACTCTCCGATTTTATCATCAACTTCGGCAGTTCGCATAAATACCCAGATAGCAGGCCATAGTCTCATGACCTCGTCTACAATAGCATTGTGCCAAGGCATATTATTTAACTGATTAAAATCTTTGTTTGCAAAGAATTCTCGGGCCTCTTGTTTGAGTATTTTTTGGTACTTTGTATTTTTTCCAAGTTCAATAATTAGCCAAGTCATCGTGTTTGTGATTGTTTCATGCCCTGCCATCATAAACGTCATTACTTCGTCACGTATCTCCCTGTCACTCATAGTTGCAACACCATCCTCGTGGGCATTTATTAAATGCTGTAAAAGATCATGTTTTTCATGCCCCTGTCGTCTCTCATCAATCATTTTATAAACATGTAGATCGAACTTACGGATAATTTCTTTGAGTCTTCTATGTTTGCTTGTCGGAATCCAAAATGGGATTGGTATGGAAGATCTTGTTTTGGAAGTGATAATCCTCATTAAATCTAATATATCTTCTAGCCAATCATCCATCTCACGAGTGATCTCATATGAAAACAAAGTCCTAAGAATAATTCTCCACGCAAGACGATTCATCTCTTTGAGAGCATTCACTCCTTCTGCTTTGGAAATTTCCGGTAAAAAAGCAAGCGTCTCACCAAGAATTTGCGGAGAAATATTAATCACACTTTTGAGGTTCATGATTGGCCGAATAAGACGGTGTTGCTTACGCCACGAATCTCCTTCATTTGTGACAAGACCGTTTCCTAGGAACTGTTTAAGAGCTCTTGTTGTTCGCCCTTTTGAGTAAGCACCAGGATTAGTTTTTAAAACATGAAGGACGTCTCCGGGGTCAGAAAAAACTAATAGTTTGATGCCAAAAATATTATAGTATGATCTTGGTCCGTTTTCTTCACAACTTTTAACGATGAAACCTAGAGGATCTTTACGGTACGACCTTAACGTTTTGTAGGATTTAAATAAGCTCATAGAATTTCAATTGCTCCGCTTGATCCATTTATTCTTATTTTCGAACCACTTGTAATCTTCTTAGTCGCATTTTTTACTCCTACAATGGTGGGAATGTTCAACTCTCGACCAATAATAGCGGTATGACTAAGCAGAGACCCTTTCTCTGACACAAGACCCAGGCTTCTTGACATGATATAAACCCAGGCGGGATCTGTGTTTTTAGTAACAAGAATGAATTCTTTTTGATCCGTAAGTAAAGCATCACTAGGATTATCTAGAACCAGCGCAGTCCCTTCAATCACCCCAGGAGAAACCCCTTGCCCATTAATCGCTTCAGTAAGATGTTCAATCTTCAAGTTTGGCAATGCCTCATCCTCAACCCATGAAATCACTTCTGGATAAGATTTCTTTTTACTCGCCCAGTTTCTCTCACGCATCAAGCTTTGAATTTGATTTTGGTCTAAAACACCAGTGGCAAACATTTTCCATTCATGATGATCAACGGAGAAAAAATCATTCACACTAAACTGATTCCAACTCTGGTCTTGCCCCTTAAGCTGCTCAGTTAGCTTCAAAATTTGCTCTCTGAGCAAGTGATAAAATTTTCCTCTCCATAGCCTTGACGCTTCTCGGACTGCAATAGCGTCTTTCGTAAATTGAAGTACTTTTTTGTGCCACCAGCTTAGTTCTATTTCAAATTCAGGTTTTAAATGAGTGCTTTCTGGAGCCTGGTTCTTACTTGCCCAGATTAGAAGTTTTCTGAACAAAAGTGGATCATTTTTCATCGGAAGACTTTCGAGCTTGAGTTCTTCAAAGGATCTGTCTCCATATTCATCAATGAATTGTTTTATTTTTACCACTTCAGTACTAAATCCTTTAAGGGTGAGCACCTTAAAAATATTCGGATATGGATCAAGGCCAGACTTAAGCTCTATTTCCTCAAAGGTTTTCAAGAATTCTTCACTCAACTCTTTGACTAAGGAATTTAATTTCTCAAGAGGTTTCACTGAATCAAGTTGTGTAGATGTCTTTAGAAGATCGATCATTCTTCCGTCTTCAATATTCTTTTTTCTTAAAACTTTGCTAAGAGAACCAAGCCCCATCATGATGAAGATATCATTTACAACAGTCATGCCAAAGCCTAGAGGGCGATCGATCAATTCATTAATAAAGAGAATTGTTTTTTGAGGAGAATGACAGTGCCTGGCCTCATCTTCAATTGAAGTTTTTATAAGCTCAAGATTTTTCAAAAAAATCTGAAACTCTATCTTTCTGAAAAGAATCAGCCTAATAAATTTTTTTACGGTCATCACCAGCTCAAGTGGAGTTAATTCCGTCGTATGGTAAGGAATTGTATCTGTCTCTACTCTGCCTCCGATCATCTTATGCCAGTGATCGATGTTTTGTGTTCCCCCAGGGAGTGACCTTAAAACTGCATAATAGTGTTCTAGATTGTAGTACAAATGATCATCAACCTGACTTATAAGGTTTCGATAGTGCGACTGAAGCGCCTTTAATTTAGGCCCGCTTGCTCCCAATATCACAGCCGATTCGTAGAAAACATTTTCGTAAGCCTTCTTCACAAAACTTGCAGTAAATGGACTTACTGTTCCGGGGTAAGATTCAGATAAGTTTGTATCAACTAAAAAAACCAAAGGCTTAAATGTGTGCGTAATGGGCCGAATTTGGAAGATATAAGTACTATCCCCTCGCATTCCCCATTCGATGTCACAGGGGACCTTCATTTTTTTTTCGAGTCCGAGCGAAATCTTGATCAGTTTTATGGCCGATCTTTCATCTAGGACTCCGCCATCAGTCTGGCGTGTACAAGAAATGAGATCGAAGTTTCTAGTGTATTGGTAATGATCAACATCTGAATGACCTGAAACAACCCCTTCTCCCATACCAAATGCGGCATCAATTGCAATCGCGCTAGTGGGTTCAACTGGAGATCGTGTGAAAAGCACTCCACTCTTTTCCACTTGGATAAGCTCTTGGGCCACAACAGCCATTTGCAAATCAACATTCAAGTTCTTTCTTTTGATATACTCTTGTACACGATCTGAGTTTACTGACTCAAAAATTTTTAAAAGGGACTCTTTCCAATTCATTTTATTGACATCTAATCTCGTATCAAAGAGACCTGCAAAACTAGCTTCGGCATGATCTTCAGAAATCATGGAACTTCTTAATGCAATATGAGAGTAATCAAGAAAGAATTCTTCGAACCTTTTTTCGACAACTTCCGGGAGGTACTGATGCTGACCGTAAAATTTAAAACTTTCAGTTGTGATAATAAAAAATGGCGCGACAGGCGCATTCCAGGACACTAGTCTTTGGAGATGATGACCTTTCCCGCCAACAAGCTGAACACTCTCAATTTTTTTAGATTCACAAATATAAATCATCTCAGAGCCGTTACAAGTAAAGTCAAAACAACTAATAAGATCTGTTTTTCCGCTACTGGTTTAAGAGGTTTATTAAGTTGTAAGGTCAGTAGAAATTTAAGATATGGCAACATCAAAAGGAACTCGGCCATGCCGAATACGGCCCTTACTATAAAATCAGTGTTAAGCCGGTCAAAAATTACAAAAACACCAACAGTAAATAAAATCTGAAGAAGGATCGATATACCGACTGCACTTCTAGGACCAAAAATTTTTGAATACGTTGTGTATTCAGTTTCTTGTTCAGGTGCTCGAATTTTTCTTGCAACTTCCCAATTCGTGAAAATAAAACAAATTGGAAGGACATAAAATGCTTGATCAAAACTAATTTGTGGACTGATCTTCGAACAAGACAGGATCAGATAAACAAAATTAAAAATGACAATTGGGTGATGAGTTACAAATGCCAGTGGAAGACTTTTTCTCATTCGGTCTTCGATGAAAAACCATTTAAGCATTAAAAAAGTGAACGCAAGAGTTATAATTCCCCAACCGAAGAGGACAATTGAGCTCATGCTCAAAACCAGTACCGCAAAAACACAACAAGCGGCCAGGATGAGTAGATCCTTTTTCTGAACTCTTCCCGAGGGCAATGGCCTCATTGGGAAATTGGTCAAATCATCTTCATAATCTTTGAACTCATCCATGATTCTTATGAGAAGTGAAACACAAGTGGTCACGACACCCGAAATGACCAAAGGACGATAGGATTCGGGCCTCAAATTATAGAGTCTCAAGTATATCAACTGCACAGAAACGGCCGTTAAGATTGAGCCTAAAACCGAAGTGACTGGAAACATCTCATTTAAATAAATGCCAATTCTTTTCATCATTCTTTTTTGCCTAGTATGGATTTTTTCGTATGCCAAGTCGGTAGAGAAGCACATTAATCAAAAGATGCACAACAGTTCCAAACAAGATCGTGAGGTAAAAAATATCCCATGAAATGGGCAGCACAAGGCGGTAGGCCAGAAGGCATCCAATGGCAGAGTCGGCCTGATCCAAAATAACAAAAAACCACTTGTAATGATCGGATGTCTTGCCTTCTTTAATCCCAAGCCTTCGTTTAAGGAAACTATTCGGAAGCTCGGCCAGGCAATACCCGAGTCCTAATAAGAACGCGAGCTTAAAACTTGACTGGTCTGCAAATACTAATGTCTTTATGTCAAGTGAAGCCTCAACAACTTGTGCTATTAAAACCCCAGGCCAGGTGGCCAGCGGCATTACTATGAAACCTCTCCATGTTTTGTTCAAACCAAATAGCCTTTGATGTACAGGCTTATTTAAGTAAGATAAAACATTAGTCTTAACCACCAGCATGTGAATAATTCCCCCAAAGATCAGGGGAACAGACAGAATGAAGATAACTAGAATTTGATTCATAAGAAGATTATATGATGAATAATGAAAATCGCTATCTTTTCAAATTTGCCTGGAAAAGCATCCAAAGGAACTCTGGTAGAAGTTTTGTGATTGGTTTTTCGGTTTCTCTTGCAGTTGTTATTGCTGTTTGGATTATGGCCTTTTTTGATGGACTAAATTCTCAAATTGAAAAAGCCGTTGTGAATACCAACACAGGATTTTATCAACTCCAGGACCCTCTCTACTCAGTCTCTACAGATTCCTCAGCCCCGTACGAGTTTACGAACTCAATTGATGAAAAACTAAAAAGCTCGCCAATTCTGGCATATTCCCCCGAACTAGTGCTGGATGGCAATATTTCAACACCAGAAGGCGCCACCGGACTTATCGTACTGGGGATTGAACCTGAGCATCACAAAAAATTTCTCCCCGTTTACAAGAAAATGAAATCCGGAGAATTTCTCAAAGCTGATGATGAATTCTCTGTAGTGATTGGGTCGGAATTAGCGAGGGTATTTAAATTTAACATCGGAGATCAGTTCGTTCTTAACTATCAAGACCAAATTGGTGAACTACGCTCTGAAATTCTTAATATCAAGGGCATTTTTCAATACAATGGTAAAAGTTTCGAAAAAAGATTTATCTACATCAATCAAAAAACATGGCAAAAACTTTTTCTAAACAATGATTCCGGTAAGATCCTTTTCAATAGAATAACACTCCAGACTCCAGATTTATCGATTGAACCAAACCTCATGAAGAGCTTTAAAGAGACTGACCTAAAACTAAAAAGCTGGAAGCAGCTTAATCCGGAGATGGCGGTGGTGCTCGATTTCCATGACGGTATGACACGATTCTTCTTTCTGATTATTGCCATTACTGTAACGACGACAATCTTGACCCCTGTCAGAATGCTTTGGCAGGAACGGTTTAAAGAGCTCAAAATGATGACTGTTCTAGGAGTCTCAAGAAGTAAATTCTGGAAAATCGGTTTTTATGAAATTCTCGTTATGATCACGCTCTCATCAATTTTTTCGATCATTGTTTTAACGATTGTCATTGGAACACAATCAAAATACGGAATCGATTTTAGGTTCCTAAACGACGGTGTTGCAATTGAAAGGGCCGGCATCAAATTGCCCGGAATTATTTACCCCATACTAAACGCTGGCCAGCTCATCATCACATTCACTTTTGTTGTGTTTGTTCTGAGCACAAGTTACCTCTACTCTATCCACAGAACATTAAAAAAACTTGAGGGCGAAATATGAACAGCCTGAAGTTCTTATTAAAATTTAGCTACCGAAACTTATGGCGCGCTCCAAAACGAACATTCATCATGCTCCTAAGCCTTACATTTGGCACAGGCTTCATCATCTGGGATCTTAATTTTGCAAATTCAGGTTCAAAAGAAGTAATGAAAGAGTTTCTGGCCCAGTATGCCGGTCAGTACCACATCACGAATCAAGACTACTATAACGTTAATAACCGTAAAGAGTTTAATAACTACAAGACTCTTACCGATGATCAGATTCAAGATAAGAGTTTACTAGAACGCTCTACCCGCAGAGTGACCTCGCCCGTATTCATCTCCGGAGAAAAAAAGACTCTTGGTGTTCTGCTCACTGGTTTAGAAGTTGAAAAAGAGCAAAGGCTATCAACCCTCTATAAGGCCATCACTGATGGGCGCTTCTTAAGCCGAGATGGTTCTCGGGAAATCATCATCGGTAAAAAACTTGCTAGGCGAATCGAAGTCCAAATTGGCGATGAAGTCGCTGTCGTCGGTCAAGCGCTTGATGGATCAGTGGCCAATGACTTAATGACGGTTGTAGGCATGCTAGATTTCGGTGGAGGCGACTTAGAAGAGTCACTTGCTTTTACTCAAATCACGACTGCGCAGTCTCTCATGGTCATGGCTCCTGATCAGTATCACCAAAGAGTCAGCTTCGATATGGAAGCCGAAAATCTTCCTCATGTTCCGGGACTTACAGCGACGATTTGGACGGATATTCTCCCTGAAATCGGAGTTTCAGTAAAATTCATCGATCGGTTTACATGGGTCGTTTCTTTTATCATCGTTCTCGTCATTAGCTTAGGCCTCTCAAATACACTCATGATTACCTTCTTAGAGCGTGAACAAGAATTCCAGTGTCTAAACATCATTGGTGCGAAGTCGTCATGGATCACAGTTTCATTAATGATCGAAGTTTTCATGCTCGGATTTATTGCTATTGTCACGGGAGCATTTTTTGGTCATTTACTAACGATATACTGTTATCACTATCCAATTAATATTGAGATCTTCACAGGTGGTAAGCCCATTATTATGGGTGGAATGGTGATCAAACCACTTGTACGTCTTTATCCAGTTCTACAATACTACTGGCAAGTGCCTTTGATGATCTATGGCTTTCTTGCTTCAACTATGATTTACCCCCTTATCCGCGTGGTTCGCAGGAGTAAAAATGCTATTTGAACTCATTGATGTCGAAAAAATTTATCAAGCATCCGAAGAAAACAAAGTCTATGGTGCCCGGAACATCAATCTAAAAATACCCGAAGGCGAGTTCATGGCCCTTGTTGGTCCATCCGGCTCTGGTAAAACCACCATTCTTAATCTCATTGCAGGTCTCATTCTCCCAACGGGAGGATCGCTTAAACATGGAGGTTCTGAAATCACGTCTATGTCTCTAGAAGAGAGAACGAAGCATAGGCTCGATTACATGGGTTTTATTTTTCAGGACTATCAGCTTCTACCAATTCTTACGGCCGCGGAAAATATCGAGTTTCCTTTACAGCTGAAGAATTATGATAAACAGGAAATTAAGGAGCGAGTTGACTGGGCACTCAAACAAGTTGGTCTAGAAAAAATGGGGGATCGTTTTCCC
>JACCDH011027906.1_pt1 | contig 21323 bp, 10 predicted proteins | sample 7442481 | NCBI WGS metagenome assembly JACCDH01 (sample SAMN15323433, study PRJNA562643) | freshwater metagenome | isolation source: river surface water | place: USA:Blue River Watershed | collected 2017-08-15
GCGTACTTGATGGCGCAGGGCATGCAATTAAATTAGGTCGATCAGGAATAGCAATTGATATTGATGCTGCAGTAACGGTAACGCTTCAAAACGTAGTCTTGCAAGATTATGCTGATGGACGTGTTAATATTGGTGCTGGTTCGAATCTGATTTTTGGACAGAACGTAGTGCTTGAAACTGCAGAAGGTCAAAGTTTGACTCGAACCTGGACATTTGCAGGATATGGAACTATTAAGGGTAATGCTGAACAATTAAGTCTTGGTACTGGTCAAAATTACATCGTAGTATTGCCAAATGCTGGATTGACACTCAAAGATATTATTTTAACCAATGTTCGTGATAATAATCTGCGTTGCATGGGTTCTGCTTCAAGCTTAACCTTGCAAAATGCATTCTTACAACTCAGTTCAGATTATACCTTCAGTGCAGGATCAATAGCATTTGCTTCAAATGTTCATCTTTCAGGAACCAGTCAATTTAATTATACAACCAGAATGGGAAGTACTGTTCAATCAGGCGCAAGCTTGAGTTTTGAAATGGGAAGTAAGTTTAACTATGCACCAAGTAGTAATTTCAAAAACTTGCTTGTCTTTGCTGACAGTACATCACAATTGCGTATGACTGGATGTACCTTGCTTTCATCTACAACTGGTTGTCAATTGACTAAAGGTACTTTGATTGTTGATGGCATTAACTATGTTCAAAGTTCGGCAACCAACCTTGCTGAAGGAATTGTTTTTGGCGATGGAACTCCTGCAAATGATTTGATTATTCAGATACTTCCAGGCGCTGGGCTTGAAGTTACATCAGGATTCTTGCATTACAATAACGCAAATTAAGCAAACAGAGTCATATTGTACGCTGCTCATTGCTTGTTTTTTTATTCAAGATATACTAAGCCTAGTATCTTAAAAATAAAAAAATTTCTTTATTATAGAACAGAATGAGCAAACAATTTACCCATTTACATTTACACACAGAATTTTCTTTGCTTGATGGAGCAATTCGCATTCCCGATCTTTTAGTCAAAGCAAAAGAAGAATCATGGACGTCAGTCGGCATTTCAGATCATGGCAATATTTTTGGTGCAGTCAAATTTTTTCAACTCGCTAAAAAAGAAGGAATCAAACCAATCTTGGGTGCGGAAATGTATCTAACAAGCGATGTCACCATTAAAAATGCTAAAGAAAAATATTTTCATCTGCTCGTCATCGTACAAAATCGAATTGGCTACCAAAATTTATGTCGACTTATGGCATCATCATTTCAAGAAGGCTATTATTTCAAACCACGTATCGACTATAAAATGCTTGAAAAATGCTCTGAAGGGTTAATCATCTCAACTGCATGTGTCGGTGGACATATTCCTAGTTTACTCCAAGAAGGTAAAATAGAAGAAGCGTATGAACGCATTGAATGGGGAATTTCGACCTTTGGTAAAGATCGATTTTTTTTAGAAGTAATGCCCGTCGATTTTGATAAACAACAAATAACCAATGATGCTCTTTTTACCGCTGCAAAAAAATATAATCTCTCAGTCATTGCAACAGGTGATGCACACTACATGGATTGTAAAGATAAAGAAGCTCATGAAGTAATGCTTTCAATCCAGACTAAGGATGTACTCACAAACCCTAACAGGTATTCATTTGGCGAATTTAAAGGACATATAAAATCAACAGAAGAGATGCTTCAGGCTTTTGTAGGCCATGAAGAAGCAATCTGGAATACCGAAAAAATTGCCGCGCAAATCGATTTTAATTTTGAATTTGGCAAACTTCATTTTCCTGCATATCAAATCCCTGAAGCAGAAACACAAGATAGTTTTTTTTCCAAACTCTGCTGGCAAGGACTTGAGATTCTCAAAAATAATAATTTAATCCCGACTGATGCTCATGAACAGTATGATGCACGGCTTGCACTTGAAATTGATCTTATCATTAAGATGGGATACGTCGGATATTTTCTAGTCGTTTCAGATTTTATTATGTGGGCAAAAAGAAATGGAATTCCCGTCGGCCCTGGACGAGGATCAGCCGCAGGCTCACTCGTTGCATGGGCGCTTGAAATTACCAACATTGATCCAATCAAATATAATCTTTTATTTGAACGTTTTTTAAATCCAGAACGTGTTAGCATGCCTGATATTGATATTGACTTTTGTATCAATGGGCGAGAACGCGTCATCAATTATGTGCGTGAAAAATATGGCTCAGAATGTGTCTGCCAAATTATCACGTTTGGAACTATGATGGCCAAAGGAGTCATTAAGGATGTTGCCCGTGTTTTAGGATTTCCTTTTCAAGATGCTAATGCTTTAACCGATTTAATCCCCGATCAATTGAAAATCAGTCTTGATGAAGCAATCGAACAAGAGCCGCGCCTCAAAGAAATGATTGATCAAAATCCTAAAGTTCATCATTTAATCCAGATCGCCAAACGACTTGAAGGGCTAACACGCCATGCATCAAAACATGCGGCTGGTGTCGTTATTTCGCCTGAACCACTTGCATCTGTTTTGCCGCTCTATATTCCAGCAAAAACCAATGAGCTGGTCACACAATACGCCATGACCGAACTTGAAAGTCTTGGCTATTTAAAAATGGATTTTTTAGGACTTAAAAATTTATCCATTGTCGATTCAGTTGTCAGGTCGCTCAAAAAACATCGTGATGTTACGATTGATCTTAATACTATCCCTCTTGATGACGCAAAAACATTTGAATTACTCTGCCAAGGACATACCGGTGGCGTCTTTCAGTTTGAATCTGACGGAATTCAAGATGTACTTCGAAAATTACAGCCTAATAAATTTGAAGATTTGATAGCTGTCAATGCATTATATCGACCAGGTCCTCTTGGCTCTGGCATGGTTGATGATTACATCGAACGTCGTCATGGACGCAAAAAAACAACCTACATGTTTCCACAACTTGAACCTATTTTAAGTGAAACCTATGGCGTTATTGTTTATCAAGAACAAGTTATGAAAATTGCCTCAGTCATTGCAGGATACTCACTTGGTGGCGCTGATATTTTACGCCGAGCAATGGGCAAAAAGAAAGCTGAAGTAATGCAAGAACAAAAATCACTTTTTGTTGATGGAGCGATTAAACAAAATTTTAATGAAAAAAAAGCAGGCGAACTTTTTGATTTGATGGCTTATTTTGCAGGCTATGGATTTAATAAATCACACTCAGCAGCCTATGCACTTATCGCGTATCAAACTGCTTATTTGAAAGCAAACTATTCGGCAGAATTTATGGCAGGACTTTTATCCTTTGAAACCGGAAATCCTGATCAGCTCACCTATTATTTAAGTGATGCAAAGCAAGCACACATAAAACTCCTTCTCCCCGATATCAATAAATCCGATGTCATGTTTACCGCGCATGAAAACTCTATTCTTTTTGGTCTTGAAGGAATTAAAAATGTAGGACATGCAGCACTTGAAAATGTTATGCTCGAACGTGCAAAAAAACCTTTCAAGGACCTGTATGATTTCTGTTTTCGTGTTGACTTGCGAACCGTCAATAAACGCGTCATTGAAAGCCTCATTATGGCAGGAGCATTTGACCTTCTTCCAGGAAATCGTGCACAAAAAATGACTGAACTTGAACAAATTATGGGACAAGCAACTGATGACAAAGAAGCTGCTCGAACAGGACAAATGGGTCTTTTTGGTTCTATTGCAGCACTTGAAGAAGGAGGTCCACACATATATGAATTTCAACCACGCGATGAATGGCCAACGATGGAAAAACTTGAAAAAGAAAAAGAAGTTGCTGGGTTCTATTTAAGCGCTCATCCACTTGAAACCTATGCTTCTCTGAGTAGATGGCTTGAAATTCCTCCCCTTTCGCATGAACGTGCCCAAGCGCTCTCACAAGATACTGAAATAATGATTATTGGTATGATTTCATCTGTTCGCGAAATCACCACTAAAAAAGGTGATAAAATGGCATTTGCCGCAATTGAAGATCTCCATGAATCAGGTGAATTAATTATTTTTCCTAAAGTTTACCAAAAAGTACAAGTACTTTTAAACTCTCAAACAATTTTTTTAATTAAAGGCTTACTTGATGCAGCAAGTGACCAAAAATGTAAAATTAAAGTAAATCAATTAATTCCTGTCGATACTATTTTACAAGCAGGCACAAATATACTCAATATTACTATTCGGCTTCCACTCGAAAATCAAGCAACTTCTATGCAACTTTTAAAAGAACACTTTATTCCTGGCAATCTCCCCTGTGCTCTTTTAATTGAAGAACAACAAAAACAAATTCGTGTTATTCTTAAACAAAAAATTAACTGGAATCCGCAAAGCTGGAAATTATTTGAAGAAAAAGGCATGGAAATAACCTGTAAAATAGGCTAAAATTATTTTCCCTTCAATTGTATTTGAGCATATGTAAGCTCTTCTTTTTTCCATAATTGCTCTCTACAAAAAATATGCCCATATTGTGGCATCATGATTTTTTGACTTAACAGTAACGCTGTATAAAAATCATCAATACTTTTTTGATGCAAAGCAAACGGAGATTGAGGATGCGGGACAAGCCGCATAGTTTGAGCAAGTAGATAACAAACATGCTTCATCCATGTAAATAATGCTGGATGACAAGATCGTACTTTTGTTTCTTGAGAAGTTTCCTTTGATTCAGTCTTATTAACTGATTTTTTATCTTTTACACGAGTATTTTTTGATTTTTTTTCAATCTCACGCTCACAATAACTAAAAAATGAATAGTTTTTTTGTCGTTCAAAACATTCATACAACATATTTAACGGAATAGTTTTTGACGGATCAAGTTGATTTACTTTTGGTTTAACCAGCTCAGTAAAAGCAACATTCAAAAAAAACGGATTTTTTTGCACATATAAATTACCTGCAGATGAATATCCAAAATTATAGATACCAGAAACAAGATCTGTTGTGGTCCATGCATAAATATAAGGTGAATTATCATATATTCGATACTCAATTTTACCATGATCATTTAAAAGAGCTCCATTAAAATGCGAAGGCGCAACATATTTTTCATCTACATGCATCTGCTTTTGTAAAACATACCAAAGTCGATTCTGACCACGTTTAATAACAAGGGGAGCAAGCGGATATTTTAATGTTTTTGTTTTTACAAATCCTTGTTCATCATGCTCAACTGAAAAAGCAGAAATAAGGCTTGGAATCCACCACTTTTTCAATAACGAAAAGAGCTCTGCACGAAGCGAAAGCTCTTGATTTTGAGGATCAAAAACAAACAATGCACGCATTTTTTGATCATTATCCATGAGTACTAAACGATCACAAGGACCGACTGCAACTAATTCTTTTTCTTGAACTTCTTTGGGTAACTGTTTCCATGGATTTTTATGAGACAAAATTATTTTTTTCATCTGTTTTTCAATCGCCCGTGAAAGAAGCGGCAACTGCGTTAAATCAGCTGATAAAAGATGAACAAATTCTTTATTATTTTTATACTGCTCTTGCAATAATTGATGGGTCACTGAAAGTTTTTTATGAACTAAATCTTCAATGATTTGTAATGATTGAATAGTATATAATCCAATTTTTTTACGAATTTCATCCAATAACACAATCAAAGAAATTGGCTTTTTGGCTTGATATTTTTCTTTTTTAATCAGATCAAATAATGTAGCACGTGTTAATGACTCATATAAAATATAATCTACTGTTTTTTTATATTGATCTTGTTGATTTAATTGATGTAACAACGTTGCATTTGATGCAAAACCAGCATATAAACTTTTTTGATAATCTGCATCATTAAAAAGTGATTTAATCTGTTGAATCAGATAATTAATACGAATAACTTCACGCGAAGAGCGTGCATACATACTTAAAAAATCAACAAAAACTATCTGCTGCGCATGAACCTCTTTGCACTGTTCTACAAATCGATCAAGAAATTGTTGATAAGAATCAGGAAATCGAACTCCTGTAATAAAGAGCATCTGTTCAGGAGCTGTATTTTTAAGACCCTCTGAAGGTGCTTGTGCGAGCGGTACACAGATTCGAATTTCTTGTTTTTTAGGATCTAAAAGATACCAATTACTTTTATATTCAAAAGGAATCTGTTCATATTTTTGCATTTCAAGTAAAGATATATTTTTACAATAAATCATCTGAGGATTGTCAGTCTGATCTGGCAACAACGCTGCTCCTTTTTTTAAACGAAGCTCATCGATAATGCTATAAAATTTTTTAATAATTTCTTTTTCATTTTTTGTATAAAACTGAATGATTTCTTCTTCTGAAACAGAAATAACAGGTAAATGTTTAAGATTAACAAAAACAAGTCCATCTGGTTTATACGTAAAATGACTCAACTGCGCTGGTAAATCGGCAATAAATACCTGTTCATCAAATTGAAATATTTCAGCAAACTGTGACGAAGCATTGTCAATCGCTTCATATTTTTCAATACCACTTCTATATTTCATCCAATTTTTAATATTTCCAAGCATCGTACTTTTACCGACACCATCAACAAAACTTCTAAAAACATATAAAGTATTTTGATCCTCAATCGGTTTCAATCGATTAACAAATGTTTTCACAAATTCCTGAGCATTGATTGTTGCTTTTTTGCTTCGCAACGTTGTTTGATTGATTGGATACGTAATATCAGCACCAACAAAAAATTCTTTAAGCGGAATCTCTGAATCTTTAATTGAACGTGCATGTTCAATAGTAAATAAAATGTCTTGCGTTCCTGCAACATGCTGATCTTTATTATTAATATTTTGATAATATAATTGATTCCAAAACTGAATACACTGATTCAACAAATCAACATGACTTTCTTGATGCGCCGCTTTGTGAAGCGCTTGCTCTTTTTCTTTTATATAATAATGAAGATCACCAAAAAAATCCTGCTGAAATCGATATGCATGATCATGAAACAGAATAATATTTTTTGCCCCAATATGTTTGGTGTACAAATGTGGCAGCTGTGGCATATTTCTCAATAAAAAACCGGTCATAAAACCGAATAAATTATGACACTCTTGCGTTATGCCAAAAAGCGTTTTTTGTAAGGTCTCATCATTAATCGTTTCGCCCTTAACAATAAATGGATTAAAAAAATAACTCGGCGCAGCTGCTTTTTCGTACCCCATGATAATCATGCGACGCGCAGGATTAAAATCATTTTTTATTAACTCTTTTTCTAATGCATCAAAACTTTTTGCTGTTTTTTTAAGAAGAAAAGGATGGTATTCATGAGTAAAACGCCCCTCATTGCTCACCTCATAAAAATTAACAAAACTTTTTATAAAATCAATTTTTGCTTGCAACAATCCTGGAAAAAGAAAGAATAAACTCCTCCAAAGAAATTTATGCGCGCTGCTGTTTTTTCTGTGCATGAATATCTTTCCATTCTTTTTCAATCGTTTTATAAAGCCGTGTCCATTGCTGCAAACTTTTTTCAGCATGCACTTGATACGGTGTATTACGCAATTGTCCCACTAAAAATTCAATAGTATTAAATAAAAACATAAGCGGCCGCATCTCTTTTTCTGTCAATCCAAGTCCCGTATTCTTTAATAAAAGACTATTAAAAAGCGTTCCTGCATACGAAAGTGCATATGCATGCAGATCATCAATAACCGTGCATCCATATTGATCTTTTTTAGAATATCGTTGAATATACTGAACCAAAAAAAGATGTTCTTTTTTTCTATCTTTATACGAATACGGCATAATTTTTTTTGTTTTTCCATCAACAACAAAGCCATGTACAAAATTAATCAATCGATCAAATATTTTTACTGCTGATAATAATTGACTTCCTCCAGAACCTTGTCCTGATGTATGAAAATATTGATCTGGATGACGACCTAAAAGTTCAATCTGTTTTTTAAGGGCGGAAACAAATCCCTGAGGACAAAGCGATTGATACAATGCGAGCAATTCTTTGGTAGAAGGTTTCAAATATAATAAATATTGATCCATAAAAAAATTAATGTCAGAATTTCCACGCCCAAACATTGGCTTGCACCAATCACAACTTTTTAAAGGAATTGACATAAAAAAGAAATATAAAAAACTGTATATTTTTTTATTCATAATGAATTTCAGGGGTTAATAAATCAAGCCATGGCTGTAAGAAAGCGTGGGTAGTATTGGCTAATTTTTTGCATACATCGTGAGACCATCTCGAATTTTGTGCATCAATCAAAAATGGTTTATACTCTTCAAGAACATCATTAAAAATATGTATTGAATCAAAAATTATTTTTTTACGTGCATCAATTTTTTGAGCTCTACTCCATGCAATTAAATGCTCGAGCGCAATAATAATACGATTATATGCTATAATAATCGCATATTCTGAAATAAATGAATTTTCTTCTTTGATCGAGGCAATCAATAATTTATATCGACGTACTTCATATAAAAAACGACAAAGCATATTAGAACTTGATTTTTTAACAATTAAAGAATCCCAAGCATTTGCAATATTAGCAATCGAATTGTTAACACCAGTTAAAAAAAGTGCAACAATAGTCCCAATAATTACATCATTATAAATACGACGCATATCATTTGTTTTTAAACAAGCATCTGTCTCAATAGGCGTTATAAAGTAATAGATACCATAAACAGCTAAGCACAAAGCACTAATTTTAGAAGTTCCACTGAGCACATCTTTTATACGTTCACGTTTTACATACTTTTTATAATGTTCAACAAGAGCCTCAACGCGCTCTGTAGAAAAATTTTTTATTTTTAATTCTCTCTTTTTTGATTCAACAGAAGCAATCAATTGAGTCATGCAGATCAGAGCAAAAAAGACAACTAAGCGCTTATAATTAATCATCATAGCCGTAATTATATCCTGATGAATATCCGCCCTGCTTTTTACGCTTGGTATCTTTTCTTTCATATTTATCAGGTGCAATCAATGATTCAAGATCACTCAAAGCAGAATCTAATGATAAAAAATAACTGTTCATTAAATGAGTTCTGATTGGATCAATAATATCTTGCAAACACGAAATCCCCTCAAGTTGCTCAATAATACCTTCTAATTCTGCAATCAAAATAAAAAGTGCAGTCTCAAGTTCACGTTCTTCATAGCCAACTTCATCAAGACGAAGCTTTGCTGTTTCAAGTAATGCTTTGAAAAATATCAGATCACCTTTTCTTTTTTTAAGCCAAAGAACATCAGTAACATTCTGTGTCATGTCTTTTTCTTGTTCACCTTCAACATCAATCAAAAGACTTCTCAATTGCATACTCGTTGAACGACTTTCTGAAGTCTCAATTCCCTTGCGCAGCTCTTTATAATTATCTGCAATTTCGGCACATTTTTTCTGCCAACGACTCACATCAAAGTCAGAAACTGTCGGCTTAAAACCAAAAAATTGCATTGTTGCACTGACTTTATTTTCAAGTCCATCAAAAAAATATTGCCAAAATGTAGTGCTTTTTTCTGTTACCACATCATTAATTGGGCTGAAAAAACGCTCTGCCATTGCTTGAGTCAGAACCAGAGGCAAATCTTGACTTGAAGAACATTTACGTCCTGTTAATCCACGACTAATTCCCTGTGTTAATGCATCACTGTATGTCTTTGATTGATTCTGCTTTTCTGTTATTTGAGCATCAAGTATTTTTATTTCTTCTGTTAACCGGTCAATACGTGTATCACGAGTTTCTTTTTTATCTACTTTGTCTAACAAACTTGCAAGTTCCTTACTTGCATTAGCTTTTAATTTAATTAAATGAACCTCATCTTCATCATAACCATCTTCATCATCAAACATTGATGAAAATTTTGAAGGACGAAAACCTGGATAATCTGTAAATCCTCGATGATTCGGCCTTGATCTTCCTTTTCTTGAATATGCAGAACCTAAACAAAGATCAACAACTAAGAAAGAAAACAATAAAAATAAAAAATATTTTTTCATACCCATACCACACATAATTTTATAACAAGAATTTACAAGTATTTTTTTAGATACTGCGCGGTGATACTTTTTGTTGATTTTGCAACTTGTTCCGGCGTCCCCTGCGCAACAACTAAACCACCTTGATCACCCCCATCTGGTCCAATATCAATCAGATAATCAACTGACTTAAGTATATCAAGATTATGTTCGATGACAAGTACCGAATTTCCGTTGTCAACCAACTTATTCAAAACAAGCAGTAATTTTTCAACATCATTACTATGAAGTCCTGTTGTTGGCTCATCTAAAATATAAAAAGTATTTTTACCCCGCTTTGCCAGCTCATTGACCAATTTAATGCGCTGCGCTTCACCGCCTGACAAAGTTGTTGAAGGCTGTCCTAATTTAATATAATCAAGCCCGACATCGCACAATAATGCAAGTCGTTTTTTTATCGGTGTAAACGTTTCAAACAATTCCAAAGCTTCATAAACTGAAAGGTCTAAAATTTGAGCAATGTTTTTTCCTTTAAACAAAATTTCAAGCGTATTCTTATTATAACGTGCTCCTTGACATGCTTTACACATCATGATCACATCTTCTAAAAAGTGCATAGCAATTTTAATAATTCCTTCACCATTGCACTCAAAACAACGTCCTTGTGCCACATTAAAACTAAAACGTCCAATCTGATAGCCACGCGCTTTACTTTCAGGCAGACTTGCATACAAAGCACGAATATCATCAAAAATGCCCAAATATGTCGCCGGATTTGATCGCGGGGTTCGACCAATCGGACTCTGATCAACCATCACCATATTTGCAATATTTTCAAGCCCTTCAAGATCTTCAAAGGTCCGTGTTCCAAAATAACCATTATAAAAATACTGTTTTAATGCTGGCGCCAATGTTTGCACAATCAATGAACTTTTTCCCGAACCAGAGACTCCTGAAACCGCCACAAAAATACCAAGTGGAATATCAACGGTCATTTTTTTTAAATTGTTTGTTTCAGCACCAATGATTCGTAATTTTTTACTTGATTCTCGTCGCTTTTCTGGAACCATAATTTTTCTTTTTCCTGAAAGAAATGCCCCCGTTAATGAATTTTTATTTTTCATTAAATCCTGCGGAGTTCCAAACGCGGTCACTTCACCGCCTAAAATTCCAGCAGCGGGTCCCATGTCAATAACATAATCGGCTGCTGCAATGGTGTCCATGTCGTGCTCAACAACAAGCACGGTATTCCCTTGATCACGCAACATTTTAAGCGTACTAATTAAACGATCATTATCACGTTGATGCAGGCCAATGCTTGGTTCATCAAGAATATAAATAACTCCTGACAATGCTGATCCAATCTGTGTTGCAAGTCGAATTCGTTGCCCCTCGCCACCTGATAATGTTCGAGCACTGCGCGAAAGCGTTAAATAAGAAAGCCCCACATTAATCAAAAAACCGAGTCGTTTTAAAATTTCTGTTTTAAGCGGTGCCGCAATTAATTCTTGATCTGAATCAAAAGAAAGCGCTGTTAAAAAATCAACAAGATGTGTAATCGATAAAGAACAGACTTCATGAATATTTTTTTGATTGATCATGACCGCAAGCGCCTCAGGCGTCAAACGAGCTCCCTGACAAGCTGAACAAAGATTATTATACAGTTTTTTTTGTTCCTCTTGATCATCATCCAACATCGTATAAAAACTTTGTCCAAAATTAACACCCAAGCCATGACACTCATGACAAGCGCCAAGCGGGGAATTAAATGAAAAAAGACGTGGCTCAAGTTCAGGACATGAACGTGTACAGACCAAACAGATTCGCAAAGAGGAATACATATGCGTCTGTTGATTTTGGTCAATTATTGCACACATACCATTGGTTAACGCAAATGCACGCTCAATGCCCTCGCCCAGTCGTTGCTCTTCTTCTTGAGAAATAGCGATACTATCGATCAATGCAAAAATCGTATGTTTGGTATGTTTATGTAATTTTAATACTTCAATCTCTTTTTCATTTTTAAAAACATATTTTCGATCATCAATAATAAATCGATGAAGCCCACTCATAAACCATTCATGTATTTCTTTTCTAAATTCACCTTTTCGTTGCACTGCAACAGGTGCTGCAACGGAAATTGTTGTTCCTTTAAAACTCTCAAATAATGATTTGGTGATACTTTCAGGCGATGCTTCTTTAATAGGCGTTTTACAATGAGGACAATGAGGAATGCCCACACGAGCAAAAAAAACTCGTAAATAATCATAAATTTCTGTAATTGTCCCAACCGTTGATCGTGGATTAAACCCAACCGTTTTTTGTTCAATCGCAATAGCAGGACAAAGCCCTTCTATTTTTTCAACATCTGGTTTCTTTGCAATTCCTAAAAATTGTCGTGCATAAGATGAAAGTGATTCAATGTAGCGTCGTTGCCCTTCAGCAAAAAGAGTATCAAGCGCTAAGGAACTTTTTCCTGATCCTGAAGGCCCCGTGATAACTACAAATTGTTCTTTGGGGATTTGCACATTAACTGATCGAAGATTATGTTCTCTTGCGCCCGTAACAATGATCCAATTTTTTTTCATAAGCTTTACACATTTTTTTAAATAATAAAAAATAACGTACCAACATTAAGATATCATTTTTTATCTTTGGATCATATTTTTTTTTAGATTCAACTGTTTTAAGTATTATTGTGCATGTGCCTACTGTAACCAGCTAAAAATATTTTTTTAAAATTCAACATTAAAACTGAGAAAAAAATCAGTCGTTTGCATAATATTTTTTCCTGCAAACAAATGTTCAAATCCAGCATTTAATCGGTACATATCATCAAATTGATAATGAATCGTGCTGCCAATGCGATGTGCATGTTGATTCGTGTTTTGCGTCAACAGATCACGATCCCAACTATCAGCTGCTGCATAAAACCCGATGCTGTCAGAAGCTTTAATCATCACATCATAAAAAATATTACAGGAAAGATTTTTAACAATGATGTTATTAAAAAGGTTGCCAACGCGTGTGCGCCATTCAACACCAGGACGCATGTAAACACGCGTTGTTTTGTCAGCAAGTTCTTTGACAATGCTGTCAGATTCGGTAAAAGCTTTTGTTCCATCAAACTCAGCATGACGACCATATAAAATGTAAGTATCCATAGGTCCTTTATTTGCCGTTGCTGAAGCACTATTATATCGAGGAGCATCAATAGGACCAGGGCTTACTTTTTGATAATCTTTAATGCGTGGCACGCGTCGATCAATGCTCCCCATCATATAATAAGTCAGCTCACTATGAATATGAGGATTTAATAAAGCATGTTTGCCATGCCATTGAAATGCACAAAAACCGGTCAATGCTGCAAAGCCACCATTACCCAAATCTGGCGCCCAGATCGTATTAAGCTTTCTTGTTTTAGCAAGAGGAAGCATCAGCTTTAATCCCAAATTTGATTCTTGGCAATATGCAAAATCATAATGTGCATTTAAAAACAAGGTAACATCGCCATAACCGATAACATCATTATGATCACGAACGGCAATATCTTTTTGCTTTAAAATATTAGTAACAAACATTTCAACACCGGCATAATTTTCTTTCAAAAATGCTGTCCGTGCATCATTTTCATCTAATGCAAAAAAAGCAGCTTCCAATTGATCATTACGAGGAACTGAAAATTTTAAATGATGTGATTTACGAACAATCGGAATCTGAATGCCCGTTGATAATTGCCCATCAAGCCAATGCCGTGCATAGTTAATAGTAATTGTTTGACTATTAAAAGATGGCTGACACTCAATCTCTTGTTTACCATACAATTTATATGCTTGAGCAATGCTCACTAAAGTGGGATCAATAACTTGCTTATTAATCAACAATCGACTGATCAATAAAAAATCCTGAATCTCAACTGTTTTTTTTCCAAAAATATACGGAGTTAACGTCGTGCGATCGGTCCCAAAAAAAGCTTTATCAGCAAATGACGCAGAAAAATCAACTTCAAAATAATCATTTTTCAAAAAATTACGTGCTTCAAAAGGCCATGCCGCTTGTGAATACCAGAGCTCTTTTTGAACATCTTTCAATTTTTCATTTCCATTAACTTGATAATATCCCGTCTCTTGAATCGATTCATGTAAAGCGGGCCATTGTTTTTGAGATTCTTTTTTTACAACAGCAGGTGCTGAAGCTGAAGATACTACTTCCAATTTTTTAGGCGCTATCTTTTTGGATTCTTTTTTTTGATGTATCTTTTCTGGCTTCTGTTTTTGATCAAGTGGATGAAAAGCTTTTTTCCTGAATTCCTCTTTTTTATATGTTTTTTTTGCTTTTATTGTATTCGCATCTTGCTGAAATAATGAAGTCATCCAACTGACAAAAGTATTTTTCTTTTCTTCAAGAGCGTATGCACGTTGAATCGAGAAAAATGAGCAAATCAATAAAACAATTTTTTGCATTTTGATATAATTCATCGTCCATCCTTTTTATTTTAATATATTTCCTTGAGGATCTATTTTAAATATAATTCCTTCATCAAAACCAGTTATTATGCCATTTACATCTTCGCTCAAATTATCTTCATCAACGGTCAAATGAACCAAAACACCATCGCGTGTTCTGACATAATATTTGCCATCACTCTGTAAAAAATAAAATGCTTTAATGAGATTTGATGCTCGATTAATATAGGTTCTTATAATCTCTTCAGCTGAAGCATTCATCATGACATCAATATTTTGAGGGACTCCATAGATATTAGTTGCAGCTAATTTCAAAATCCCTGCAGCGTGTACATCAGCCTGCACAAGGTCCCAATCAATACTGTTTTGTGTACTATAAAAATTATAATTATTTGGCCCGAGAATAAATGTTGCATCTTTATCTAAATACAACGATGTATGCACTCCAAAATAAAACTTTGTCAAATTACTTAATACTTTTTTATCATTAAAAGAATTAAGTTCAAACAATCCTTGTGGGCCTATGTATAACTCAGAACCTCGATCAAATATAATTGATGCATTATATCCAGCAATCGAAAGTTGTCCAGCATTGTTAAAGCTTCTTTGTAATCGTGAACCATCAAGACGAATGCGTGAATTATTATCAACTAATAATGAAAAACTATGTTTTTTTCGTTTAAATTCAGAAGTGCCAAAAAAGAATTGTTGATTCGTTCCAACAAAAATTTCAGCATAATTATTTAATACCCAGGCAATATTGCCCGATACTGAAAATGTCCCTGCATCAATCATCCCCATACTAATGCGATCATGTAAAAAGAATTCTGCCACTGTTTCATCATTTTTACTCATTGAAGTGATACTTGATTCAGGAGCAAAGAGAACATCTCCCGTTCCACGAACAATAATTCGTGATCCCACTGGCATAACTAAATTTGCAGGATTACTCAGATTCCCCCAAAGAATTAATGGCTTTTTACTATTATTTTTTGTTTCACATTCAATAATTAATTCAGCACCTTCATCAAGATATATATTTCCAATAATCTGGAATTCATCAGTAATGCGTAAAATATTGTTACGCCCTAAAATATATAATGCATCGCCTGCTTTGAGCGTCGCGGCTTGATTTCCCTGCTCAATCAAACAATCTTTATCAACAATAATATTAAATGGAATTGTTTCATGAATACCAAAATTACGAATTGAACTTCCTTGATCCATTTTTATCGTGCCAAACGCTTCTGAAAGCTCAACTGTTGCGCCTACACCAATCGGCATCGTAATCGGTTTTGGTGTTGATAATGCGCGCAATTGCGCCTGTTCTGATCCATAAAAGAGTTCTACTAAATCTTCAAATGCTCTCTTTTTATTGGTACGTGCATATTTATTATGATTATTTTTCTTATGCGATAGTTTGCCTGATTCTTTTTCTTTGCGTGCATCTTGTTCTTTTTTCTTATGTAGATGATATGCCGTCATCGGACGTTGATCGCGCATACTCGTCTGTAAAAAGTTTCGTGCAAATGCTGAATCAAGCGCATTTGTTTGATCTGAACTCAACAATAAACCTTGAGAAAGCCCAATATCAAAAGACAATTGCTTGATCGGAAAATTACCGACAAAAAGATTACTTCCTTTAAGATAGGATCCTCGATCCATCACAAATGAATTTGAACCTTGATTGATCACACGCACTAAATAATCACTAAAGAAAAGACTCGCTTTTCCAAAATTTGAATATAAATAAGCAAAATTATCACCAAAGAATATTTGATTATCAATGGTTAATCCTTCAGTTAAAACAAACTCTATGCTTACTTCATTGCTCACTGCATCAGCAAATTGTAAAGAACCATCTAACGTCAAATTATTTTTCAAAATACGAATAATATTATCAGAACCCTCAATCACAAAATGTGCATCAGTTGATTCACTAATATTAATACGAGCACCGCCGGCAAGAACAATTGCGCCATAAATTGTTTGTCCATCAATAAACGTTGAACCAAAAGTAATATTTTCTATTCCATTCAACTCAACATCCTGCAAGCGAAGACTATTTGATCCAACGGTGAAAATATTTGGTTGCCCTGGTTTTGGTGGATCAATATTTAACACTTTAACCCCGCCAATTCCTCTAAAATCAATAACATCGATATCATTGGTGCACGTAATATTACCCTGTGAAAATGTAATGTTCTGATTCATCTCAAGTTGAAAGTTTTGGCCAAAATATAATGATGCCTGAGGATCAATATTAAAAGTATTTTCATTTACTCGACCCAATTCAATATTTTGCAGTCGCAATGAAGTTCCTGCAGGCACAATAACTTGAGGCTGAGTTCCATGAGCAAAAAACATTGCATTACCACTTGCATCAATCGTTACATCAGTTCCTACTATAATATTTTCATTAACAGGAACCCAGAAAGTATCATCTAATCCTGCATATGAAGCAGTGACTATATTACTCACTAAATAACTTCCCGTCGGTGAAAAAGTACTACCAAAAATATTGGTAATTGAATTATTAATAAAAATATTTCCACCACTTGCCATTGATTCAGAAAAAGTTGAACTTGAAAGTATTGTTAAATGACCAGAAATAATATTTGCATTAATATTTGAAGTCACCATTGAATGGTCAACAAAAATAGGCAATGGCAATTGTAATTGTCCAGCATTGATAGCTCCCTCAAAATTAAGACTATCTATCAATCCACGAACGCCATCAAAAGTAATCGACGCCAGATTATCAACAAGAAAGTTGTGATTTTTCAAGATAAACGTTATTGGTCCATCAATAAAAATACCACCAACCGTCATTGAAAAATTATTATCTAATTCAAGTTTCACATCAGAAAATCGAACTTGTGCATTTTGATTAGCAAATTGGAATGTTTGATCATTAAGTCCACGAATTTTAATATCACTGATACCGATGTCTGCATCATGATCAATAATTAATTTTCCACCTAAGGAAAGATCCAAAACATTTCCCTGTCCATTAATCTGCCCACGCCCTGATAATGTCCAGATTCCACTCAGCATAAGATGTGTATTCAGACTAATCGCATCAGGATTAATAAAATGCACTGTTGAATTCCACGTCCCATCAACACCCCATAATTCTATACTTGATTGATTACAAGAGATAACACCAGGTCCATTAATGATAACTCCTTCACCCAAGCGTAAATCATCATCTAGAAAAAGCAGTCCATTATTTAAATTTATCGAACTATTTAATTTTTTCTGTAATGCAAGCGTCAATGAAGTACTTGCATCAAAAAGCGATAGCGGCGTATTAAAGGTAGGTTGTCCTTCTATGCGATTATTAGCGCCACTAATAGTCACTGCATGAATAATCGCACCAGGATCAGCATGCAAAGTATCATTGCCTTGCAATAAAATTGGCATTGCATTATTAGGATCAAAGGTCCCTTTTAAAATAATTTTTTGTTGATTTGTTTCAAGTGATCCATCAGAAAAAACAATGGTTGAACCTTGTAACGAAGAACCTTGATCGGTTTTGAGTGTTCCTTCCCAATTATTAATAGAGGTATATAATTTTAATTGAGCAGCAGAAGAAAGATGCAAGCGAGATTCTTTATTAGAACAAAAAAACTCTGCCTTAAGTGTTGTAACGCCCATACATATATAGATAGAATAGACTATAAGATAAAAAAAATGTAGCATTCCTTCCCCCTTTAATTACAACACATTTTCTTTGAAAACACCTTTAGTGTAATAATAGAAAATATTTAAGAGCAAGAAATTACAAATTAAAATATAAGAAATAGCTGCAACTCTATTTTATAATCCTAATAGTTTTGTTTTTTGTTTTTGCTGCTGATACAAATCAACAACTTCTTGAGCAGTGGTTGCATCGGTTGCAGATTTATCAGACCTATACGCCATAATGCGCGGAAAACGTAATGCATATCCAGTACTTTTTTCTGTTTTACCTGCCCGATGCAGTGGGGAAAGCGTAATTTCATCTGCTCGAATACTACAAACAATTGAAGGCGCTATCCAAACATCAGGAACTAATTCTGAAGGACAATCGATAGAAGAAAGTTGATGATCAATAATATGCTGATCACATAATTGTTTCAATTCAACCCACTCAGTATCGGTCAGCCCTGTTCCTATTTTAGCAATCGTCTGAAAAAGATTTAACCCAGGATTATACACAGAAACCAAAAAAGCACCGATGCCAAAATGAGCCCGTTTCCCTTGGCCACGATAATATCCAATAATAACGCAATCAAGCGTATCGTTCAATGAACCTGAATCTTGTCGCTTCAATTTAACCCAATTAAAATTACGCGTTCCTGGCTGATATAAAGAATCTGGTTTTTTTACGATAAGCCCTTCAAATCCATCAATAATACATTGTTCAAAATAATCAGATAATTGTTCTGCATCGATAATTGCTTTTTCATCAATCATGGTTAAAACAGCATCACTTTCTTTCGATTCATCTACCAAAAGCTTGCTTAAAAAATCCCGTCGATCATGATGTGTATGGGACAATAGTACTTGATGATCAAAATATAAAATATCAAACAAAATAACCCGCAAGGGTGTATCTACTGCATTCTGTGCAACAGCATGTTTTCGCCGACGTGTTGCAGTAACTTGAAAAGGAAGCATCTGATTTGTTAAAGGATCAAAAGCGAGTGCCTCTCCTTCAACAATACACGAAACATCAGTCAATGCAGCTGCTGCTTTTGTTATCTCAGGAAACATTCCTGACATATCTTTAAGATTACGAGAAAATATTGCTACTTTTTTTTCTCCCTGTTCCATAAAAATATGAATCTGAACACGTAGACCATCTAATTTTGGTTGAGCTACAGCTGGCCCTAATTTTTTGACGATATCAGTAGCATGCGCAAGACGCTCTGCTGCTGCTGGCCGAATAGGAATTCCTGGACAGACACTTATTTTTTCAATTCCCGCTGGCCCATCTTTTTTAAGTGTTTTAATAATAAGACCAATATCAGCAGAAAAATTATAGGCGTGCTCTAATATTTTTTTTAATTTTTTTGAATGAACAATACTCCATGAAAAAGCATCAAGTAAAGTCATGTCAGAAAAACCAAGGCGTAAATCTCCATTGATAATTCGAATAATATATTTTATCGCTACAGCATCTTGTTTTTTGCATAATTGCAATAAAAATTGCTCTTTCTGCTCTTGTGAACCGATTCCTGTCATTAATGCAAGTTGATGCAAAGCATCATATACTTCCTCTAATAATAAAGAATTTGTATCAACATGATGAGTATGTTGCAAAATTTTTTGTGCAGTTAATCCTAAATCACCCTCTTGTGCATACATACTCTGAATAAGCGCTGCATCTTGGCCACTTAATGATGCAAGAACTTGAATAATATTTTTTTCTGCTAAATTCCAAACCATATTTTTATACGGAGGTAACAATGAGCCAAGCGATAAGTAAGCCAGATGTGCAGCTTCATCAGCAGTTCCACTTGCAAACAAGAAAGCAAGTTTTTCAGTAATGCGTGTGCGCGAATTTTCTTGTCCAATTTCTTCAAAAACTTCTGTGATCGTTTTAAATAAGAGCATATAACCTCATACAGATTTAAAGCAGAGAATAAATATTATTTTTATGCCTTATTATAATCCAAAAAGCGAGTATTATAAGAAACGAAAAAAAATAATAATCTGCATGTGCAATAAAAAATAAATACCAAAAAGGAAAAAGAATAACTGTTATAATCGACGCACAAGCGGAAGACATACAGAGCATTCTTATCATCAACCAACACGGAATAAGAAAAAAAAGATATTCATACCAGAATCCGGCCAAAATACCAACATATGTCGCCACGCCCTTCCCGCCTTGCCCCGCTAAAAAAATCGAATAACTATTTCCAAACATAAGACAGACTGCAGACAAAATATGCAATTCAACATCATGCTGAAAATAATATTTAATATATAATATCGGTATCATACTTTTAAAAATATCAAGTAGAGCAATAATAACAAAAGAATACACTCCACCAAGTAGACGGCCCGCATTTGTTGCACCAATGGTTTTTGAACCCGCTTGAGTTAAATCAACATCGTAAAAATAATGAGCATACCAATATCCTATCGGCAAAGCGCCAATCAAATAACTTATTATTCCAATAAAACAATAGATATTCGCATTCATCATGAGACAAAAATTTTAAACAATAAAATTGTAAACAATAAAATTTGAGATTAATACTATTTTATCGATGGTGCAATATAATTTTTCATACAGATAATGACTTCAGTAATAATGCTTCTATATCATATAAATGATGCTCTTGAGCATAGTCAACCGCTGTTTTTTCAAAACAATCTTTCTTAAATATATCAGGTTTATGATTTAATAATAATTGTACTATAGTTATATCATTCAATAAAACAATATAATGCAACGCTGTTCGTTTCCACCGATCTTTAAGATCAACATCAATGTTTTTTTGCTCTAACAATAATCGAACAAGCATAATATCTTGTTGTTGAATTGCATATATTAAAGGGGTTGTTTGATCAGCATCATCATGCATATTTAATCCAATAGATTGGCCAACAACGTATCTAATAATCAAAAAATCAAACTGTTTAAATATTTTAATTAATGCAGAATATCCATATTTGTCACAACTTGCCAAAAGAAGTGGATATTTTTTTATATATTCTATCAATTTAGAAGAATCACCTTGGTCAATAATATTAAAAAACAATTGTATCAATGAAGGTGAAATAGAAATTTGAGATACATCATCCAGACGTTCATAACAATAATAAGAAAATTGATCAGAATCTGATTTTTTTTTATTTAAAGGAGTTAAAATTGGAGCTGATGACTTATAGGGCTCTTTTGCTCCATACAATAATATCGATATCATTGTA
>JACCDH010650391.1_pt1 | contig 21309 bp, 20 predicted proteins | sample 7442481 | NCBI WGS metagenome assembly JACCDH01 (sample SAMN15323433, study PRJNA562643) | freshwater metagenome | isolation source: river surface water | place: USA:Blue River Watershed | collected 2017-08-15
CCGGTGTGCCCCACGACATCGACGCGGAGCAATACAAAAGTTTGACGGATTTGATGGAAAGGGCTTTTCGCGAGCACGGCGACAACCCCTTTTCGGTCTGCATGAACCGCTGGATGAGCTACAAGCAGCTCGACGAATTGTCCACAGCCCTCGGGGCTTGGTTGCAAAACAAAGGGCTGGAGCCCGGCAGTCGGGTGGCCATCATGCTGCCCAACCTGCCCCAGTTTGCCGTGACCATGGCCGCCATTTTGCGGGCCGGATACACCTGTGTGAACGTCAACCCCTTGTACACCCCCCGCGAGCTGGAACACCAGCTCAAGGACTCCGGGGCCAGCGCCATCGTCATTCTGGAAAACTTTGCCGCCACCTTGCAGGATGTGATCGAGCGCACCTCCGTGCAACATGTGGTGCTGGCGTCCATTGGCGATTTGCTGGGCCCCTGGAATGGCCGCTGGTTGACCTTTGCCGTGCGTCACCTGGCCAAAATGGTGCCGCCCTTCGAATTGCCCCTGAGCAATGGCCGCACCGTCACCTCGTTCAAAAAAGCCATGGCCCAAGGCCGCAGCCTGAACCTGCGCCCCACCGCGCAAACCATGGACGACATCGCGTTCTTGCAATACACAGGCGGCACCACAGGCCTGTCCAAAGGGGCCGTGCTGACACACCGCAACGTGGTAGCGGCCATGCTGCAAGCCGAAGGCTGGTTCTCACCCGCTCTGGCCGATGTGCCCGACCTGCGCAAAGTGAACAACATCGCGGCCTTGCCGCTGTACCACATCTTCGCGCTCACGCTGTGTTTGCTGGCCATGCGTCAGGGCTCCTACCTCACCTTGGTGCCCAACCCGCGCGACTTTGCCAAGTTCATCGAAGTGCTCAAGCAGCGCACCTTCCATGTGCTGCCCGGCGTGAACACCCTGTTCAATGCCCTGATGCAGCACCCGATGTTCAAGAGCATCGACTTCTCCTCGCTCAAGCTCACCCAGGCGGGCGGCATGGCCGCTTCTGAGGGCACCGCACGCAACTGGCAAAACGCCACGGGCAGCGCCATGATCGAAGGCTGGGGCATGAGCGAGACCTGCGCCATCGGCACCAACAACCCGGTCACCCAAAAAACCTTCAGCGGCAACATTGGCCTGCCCCTGCCGGGCATCGATATTGCCATCAAGGACGACGATGGGCAAAGCCTGCCCGTGGGCAGCTCGGGTGAAATCTGCATCCGCGGTCCCAACGTCATGACCGGCTATTACAACCAGCCCGCTGAAAACGCCAAGACCTTCACCGCAGACGGCTTCATGCGCACGGGCGACATCGGCATCATGGACGAAGAAGGCTTCACCCGCATCGTGGACCGCAAGAAGGACATGATCATCGTCAGCGGCTTCAACGTCTTCCCCAGCGAGTTGGAGAACCTCATCTCGACCTGCCCCGGCGTGGTCGAGTGCGCAGCCGTCGGCATCCCCGACGCCATGCAAGGCGAAACCATCAAGGTGTTTGTGGTGCGCAACGACCCGATGCTGACCGAAGAGGCCGTGGCCCGCTTCTGCCAGGACAAACTCACGGGCTACAAACGCCCCAAATACATCGAGTTCCGCGACGAGTTGCCCAAGTCCAACGTCGGAAAAATCCTGCGCCGCGACCTGCGCAGCAGCAAATAAACGTGCCGCACGCCAGCCTGCTGCCGCCAGGCGTGACCGTGTTGGAGCGCGGCTGGCTGTCGGCCAACAACGTGCTGCTGCAAGGTGCTGAAGGCGCCACCTTGGTCGACAGCGGCTACGTGAAACACCAGGCCCAGACACTGGCCCTGGTGCAACACGCCTTGCAAGGCCGTCCACTTGACCTGCTGGTCAACACCCACCTGCACAGTGACCACTGCGGCGGCAACCAGGCGCTGCAAACGCATTACCCCGACCTGCACACCTGGATCCCACCCGGGCTGGCGCAGGCGGTGCAACATTGGTCAGAAGACGCCTTGAGCTACAAACCCACGGGGCAACACTGCCCTGCATTTCGCTTCAACGGTTTGCTGCAACCAGGCAGCACACACCGCTGGGGCGACATGGACTGGCAGGTGCACGCCGCCCCCGGGCACGACCCGCATTCGGTCATTTTGTTTGCCCCCGAACACCGCCTGCTGATGTCGGCCGACGCCCTGTGGCAAAACGGATTTGGCGTGGTGTTTCCCGAGCTCGAAGGCGTGGACGCCTTTGACGAAGTGGCGCAAACGCTGGACCTGATCGAGCAGCTGAACCCGGCCACCATCATTCCCGGCCACGGCGCGGTGTTCACCGAACTGGCCCCAGCTTTGGCCCTGGCCCGCAGCAAGCTCGAAGGCTTTGCCCAAAACCCCGAACGCCACTCTCGCTATGGCGCCAAGGTGCTGCTCAAATTCAAACTGCTCGAATGGGGCCAGATCTCCAAAACCGAGTTCGGCGACTGGGCCACCCGCGTGCCTTATCTCAACCAGCTGCACCAACGCTTTGGCCAAGGCCTGGATTTGGACACCTGGCTGGACATGATGCTGGCCGAGCTGGGGCGCAGCGGGGCGGTGCAGATTGAGGGCGGGATGCTGCTGGACGCTTGAAGAGCGACTGCAAATGTTCCACTGAAGGCCTCAGGCATTCAGGAAACCCGGGGCGATTGAGCTCAAGCCTCGTTGTAACGATCACGCCTGCCGGACTGGGTGATCTGCCCAAGACGATCGTACATTTCAACGGAATCAGGGCCCTGGGCCCCGGAGAGTGCCTGCAAGGCGGCACGGATGGTCAAAAGCTGACGGCTGATCAGGGTCTCATTGCGTCGGTGACCATCCCTGCAACGGCGCACCAGCTCTTTGAAATCGGCCCATTCCCCCTGGGCATGCTCCCCCAAAGTGCCTTGCTCGATTCTTTTCGCGACATCACCGAGCTGTTCCAGAAGTTGCATCTTCTCGGGCTGTAAAGCCTCAAAAACCGTCAAGTCCTGCTTCTTGAGGGCCTCGAATTCGGCATCGATCAACGTCAAAAGCCGCGTAGCAGCGGCACGGGATGTCTCGGCAAAGGACAGTGTCGGGGGAGAAGAAGAAGGCTGAAAACCCGAGGTTTTTCCGGACATGAAATCCCTGCAGGCTAAGGGATCAAGGGGCTCAGCCCTTGATCATTTGCTCGATGGCGTAAAAACTTTCGGCAATTCGGCGTGAGTCCAAAGGATATTCACCTTGCTGAATCGCAGATTTGATCGCTTCGACCTTGGTGCGGTCAAAAGAATCTGTCTTCATGGCCTCCAAAGCGACTTCGCTCAGCTGGAGCTGATCGTCCAACGGGGCCATGGGAGAGGAAGCAGCAACGCCAGCACCCTGTCCGGACACACTGCGTCCGTCCAGCGATTCCGGCCTGCTGGCCGCACTGCGAGTACGCGCATCGTTCAGGGCGATGCGGCTGTAGTTTGAAATTGCGTCGGTCATCTTCTTCACTCCTGCCAGCAGAGCCGGCTTCGGGCTTTCATTTTAGCCCTTGTCATCAGATTCGACAGCGGTCCGGAAAACTTGAGGAAATTCATCACCAGCTTCCCTGACCACGCCATCATTGTCCCTCAACACTGTTGAGTCCCACCACTTTTCCTGTAAGTATTCGACCGGATTCCCGGTTTTTTAAGCGAATCGAGTCATCTTTGCGGCCATCCTGCATGGCCTCGACCTGGGCGACTACCGCAAATCCGCCCACCTGACGGATGGTCAAAGTGACGGTCTGCCCCCGTTTGACCAGCAAAGCCGGACGCAAATCGGTGCTGCGGATCGGTTTTCCAGCCAGGATGTCGCGCGTCAGTTCGGCATCGATGGCATTGGCCATGTTGTCAATACTTTGCTGGGGCACGTTGGCGGCTGGCCACTGCGCAAGCTCCAGGTGCTCCTGGGTCAAGCGCGTGCCCCGCAGCAAGCCCTGCCGCAAAACGATTACAGGTCGGCTTTCACCAAGGTCCTGCGCATTCGTCGTTTTGGCCACCGTGGCCGAAGCCTTGGCACCGGTTGTGTTCACACGCAAATAAAACTGCGCAACAGGTGTGGCACAACGCGCCCGCAGGCTGTCCTGATGGGCAAAGGGAAAGTCGTATTGCCACCCTCGGCTGTCTTTGCAAATGGGCACTTGCAGGCGTCCGTCCAATTCACCCAGTTGAACAGCGTCAGAACGGATGCCGCGCTGCTCCGCGACCCAGCTGCGTGCGCCAGAGCGCATCGCCTGAGCTGGCTCTTGCGCCCATGCGGCAGGCACGACCATGGCCCAGGTCAGTAACAAGACCAGCCACCCGAGGGCTGGTGAAGGATCGTTTTGGCACGCTCTTTGCATTTTGGATCGCCTGTGGAAATTCCGTCAGCCGTTGAACACATGCGAGGTTTAAGCAAAAAACGAGCCAATTTAGTGGATCACAAACCATGAACTGAAACATGAGTACTCCCCTTAACAATATCCCGTCATCGCCACTGGCGGGCACGCCACCAGCCGCCCTGCAGCACCTGAGCCCTCATGCACAGGGCGCGAGCGGCTTTGGGGAACTCCTGCGATCCGCCCAGAACCAGCTCGAATCGCCCAAAGAAAAAATCCAAGTCCGTTCCGGCGATACCCTGATCGGCATGGCGAAAAGGCAAGCCGCTCAGTCTGGCCGCGCTTTGAGCGACAACGAAGCCATGCGAGTGGCCTTGCAAACGGCCAAATCCAACGGCATCCGCAACCCCAACCTGATCTTTCCCGGTCAAAGCGTCGAATTTACGACACCCCTACGCCATACCGCAGCTGCCGCCACAACGGGTCTGGAGCTTTCCACACAAGAAAGACTGCTGGCTCGGCAGTCGAACCAGACTCATGCCGTACTGAACAGAACCCTGGAGCGCGCTGTGGACAAGGGCTACCTCAGCCAGGCCGAACAACCGCGGGTCTATGCGCGAATCCTGAAATTGGCGGACGATTTCAATTTTGATCCGGACGATTTCGCCCACATTGCCATGATGGAAAGCGACGGACTCAACCCCAAGGCCACCAATGGGCGCTGCCACGGCATCATCCAGTTCTGCGAAGGCCCTGGGCGCGGGGCAGCCAGCGTCGACAAGCTGGGGCAAGCGGCCAGCATCCGGAACATGGGCGTTCTGGACCAGCTGGAGCTGGTAGACAAGTATTTCAAGGACGTTGGTTTGGTGACAGGTGGTCAGCGCAAGGTCCAACTCGACGATCTCTACCTGAGCGTTCTGACCCCTGCCGCCCGCGCCTACCGGGAACCGAACCAGTCATTGCCCATCCCAGGCGTTCAGGCAGCGGCATTGCACATTGACGGCCAAAGGCATCGCCCCATAACCCGCACCTCCATCGTGAGCGGCTTGATCCAAAACAGCCAGAACCGTCTGGGCGATCGCCTGGAAATCGAACACCGCAGGCAAATCGGGCTGCTCAACTTGCCATTGGGCCCTGAAAGAAATTTGACAGGAGCCATGGCCGCAGCGGCAACACAGCGGCAAGACCTTGCCGTCCGCTCGACAGCCAGCATTGGAAAGTCGCCTGAAAGCGGCTCCAACACAGCTTCCAAAGAGGAAATATGAGTTGGCACAGCAATTGCATCGAAGCCACCCATAGTTGGATATGTCTCCAAGAAACCTGACCTGATGACACAAACAATCAAGGCAATGAGATGAGTCTCCTGACCGGTTTGCAAAACGTTTTTGGCAATCATGAAAAAGCGCTTCACCTTAAGAGCCAGCGCCTGGACCTGCTCGCCCGAAACATTGCCAACGCTGACACCCCGAACTTCAAAGCCAGAGATCTGGACTTCAAGGCCGTGCTCAATGGTCTGGCCAACGATACGCGCATGGATGCTACTTCGGCAGGTCATTACAAGGTGGGCGAAGGCCTGGACTCCAACGGCATGCGCTACCGGATTCCATTCAACACATCGTTCGACGGCAACACCGTTGAACTCAGCGTCGAACAAGCCCAGTTCGGCAAGGCGTCAGCCGACTACCAGGCCACTCTGAGCTTTCTGGAAAGCCGGGTCAGCGGCCTGCGTCGCGCGCTCAAAGGAGAATGAACATGGCTTTGGACAACATCATCGGCATTGCCGGCACCGCTCTAAATGCGCAAATGACGCGCATGAACAGCACCGCATCCAACCTGGCCAACGCCGACGTCGTCAGCACCACCGAAAACGAAGCCTTTCGGGCCAAGCGCCCGGTCTTCAAGGCGCTGATGCGCGAGCAAATGACCAACGCCGCAGCCCCGTATGTGGGCGGCGTCAAAGTTGATCGCATGACCGACGACCCCACCCCGGTGCGCAAGGTGTTCGAGCCCAACAACCCCATGGCCGACAAAGACGGCTTCGTCTTCCACTCCAACGTCAATGAAATGACAGAGATGGTGGAAATGATGGCGGCATCGCGTGCCTACCAGAACAACGTCGAAGTCATCAACACCACCCGGCAGTTGATGATGCGCACCCTTGAAATCACCCGTTCCTGATCGGTAGGCCAACCATGTCCATGCTCACTGCCAGCAGCATCAGCGCTAATTTGTCCATCAACAGCCCGGGCGCCAAAACCCGCAACGAAGAGATGGACCGTTCTGCTTTTCTCAAGCTTTTCACCACGCAGCTGCAAAACCAGAACCCACTGGACCCGGTCAAGAACGAAGCCTTCGTGGCCCAGCTTGCCCAGTTCTCTCAGCTGGAAGCCACCACCAAGATGGCTGAATCGCTCGAAACCATGGCCAGCGCCTCTCAAGCCGACCGTCTGCTGCAAGGGGCATCCCTGATTGGCAAGCGTGTCAGCGCGCCCGATGGCACCGCCGAATTGGTCGCTGGCGCCAACATCAGCAGCATCATTGCCATTCCCAAAGGGGCCGACAAAATCACTGTCGACGTGTACGACAACGCGGGCAACAAAGTGTCTACCCGCGCCATGGGTCGCCAGATACCAGGCGATGTGAACATCGGCTGGGACGGCACCAACAACAAGGGCGAACGCATGCCGCCCGGGCGCTACAAGATCATGGCCTCCGTCACGAGCTTGGGTCAAGTGACCCAAATGCCCATCACCACGCCCAACACCGTCACCAGCGTCACTTACAGCGCTGCACAAAAGGACCTGATCCTCGAGCTCGAGGACGGCTCCACCGTCGCCCTTTCCAAAGTCAATTCAGCCTACCGATAACCGTCCACAGGAGACCCTGCCATGTCTTTTTACACCTCCCTCACCGGATTGAACGCCGCCACCGCACAACTGGGCGTGACCAGCAACAACATCGCCAACGTGGGCACCACCGGCTTCAAGCGTTCGCGCGTGGACTTCGGAGACATCTTCGCCACCTCACCGCTTCAGCGTGCCGCCTCCGTCATCGGTCAGGGTGTGGCCATCAAATCGGTCACGCAGGAATTCACCCAGGGCAACCTGCAGTTCTCAGCCAACTCGCTCAACATGGGCATCAGCGGCGACGGCTTCTTTGTCATGAAGTCAGCCGATGGCCTGCAGGACGTCTACACACGCAGCGGTGAATTTGTACTCAACGAAGACTATGCAGTGGTCAACTCCTCTAAACAGACCCTGATCGCTGCCGCGGTAGACGATGCCGGCAAGGCCGACCTCAGCAAGCTCAGCAAGCTGGTCATTCCACGTGCAACGATTGGCGACGCCCGCGAAACCACACAGGTGAATCTGGGCCTGAACCTGCCCGCAGACGCCACAGTCATCAGGGCACCGTTCAACCCAGCCGACTCGACCACTTACAACCTGACCACCGGCGTGACGGTGTTTGACGAAGCTGGCAACGGCTACCTGGCCACGGTCTACTATGTCAAGACCCAAAACGCCACCACCACGGACCCTTCCAACAAGTGGCAGACCCATGTATTCATTGGGGACACCAAGCTGGAAGAAAAGCTCATCCAGGCCACCAGTCCCGAAGGCGCCAAGTTGTTCGTCAACCAATACGGCGAGACCCGCAGTTTTGCCGCCGGCACCGAACCACCCGTGTACGAAGGAACCCCCTTGTACTACATGGACAGCCTGAACGACAGGATCGATTCCACCCCTGCTACCGCAAAGGGCGACGCCCTGACCCTGACCAAGATCACCAACTGGCAGACAGGCTATGCCACAGATAAGCTTCGCGATCCAACGGTTGCAAGTACAGGATTCACTGTCGCCAATAAAGAAGCTTTATTGGGCAATGGCACGGTCATGAAAATGGTGGCCGGTAATAAGACCTACACCTTCACGGCGAATGGAAGTCACAAATACAGCGATGGCCTTACCGACATCAAGAACCAAATCAACGCTGACAGCACCGTGGCTTTCTCAGCCGCAGTGGATTCGAGTGGTCAGTTGTTGATCACGGCTGATGCTGCGGGCGCTGCATTGCCCACTTTTACCTTCTCAAACACAACAAGTGGCGGGGCCATCACGGCCATCACAGCCAATCCGGCCCTGACCAAGTCTTGGCAAGCTGGCGCCGGTTTCATGCTGAACGTAGACAACTCCAAGGACCCCATCTTTGTCGACCTGTCCTCACTGACTGCAGAAAACACGGCCATCACGGGCGCCGACATGGCACGGGAGATGACCAAACTCATCAACCAAAAATACGGCGACGAGCGTTATTTCGACTTCACCAACTACCTGAATGCCGGGAAAGTTTCGCTGTTTCAGATCGCGGTAACAACCGCCGAAGAATCGGCATCGCAAAGCGACTTCAAAATGATCAATTTTGAAGTCGGTTCCACCGAGGACATGAGCAAGGTCACCATCGCAGATGCGGTATCGCGCATCCAGGATGCTGTTCGAGCCATCAAGCCGGATGTCACCGTAGGCTACGACGCCGTCAACAAAAGCTTCACATTCAAGGACAGCAGCGACACCAACCGGGTGCACCTGCGGTCATCTGGCGGCCTGGCTTCCGATGGTTTCTTTGGTATGGGAGGTACCCAGTACACCACCGTGGACCCGGTCACCGGGCTCTATGGTGCGTACACCATTCCCAACGGCGACATGATTCGTGAGAAAAGCGACCAACGCTATGGCATCAAGGTGAGCTTTGGTGACGAGGGCTTCAGCATTTCCTCAGGATCGACTGGGGACGATTCCAGCATTGCCATCTATGACGCCGATGACAAAGCCAAGGACGAGTTTGGTTTCAGCATTTCAGAGCAACCCAAAGACGGCAATTTCGTTGCGTCTGCATTGACTCCGGCACGCGGCATTTCATCTCAGCCTGCAATTTTGCAAGGCAATACGATTGGTGTGAACCTCAACAACAAGTTCCGCGTAGACACCACCAACAACACCTTTGTGGTGTCGGTGGACAACGTGAGTGGCACGGTCCAGGTGCCGGCCAAAGACGACTACACCATTTACTCTTTTGCTGCAGAGCTGGAGCGGCGCATCAACGCCATGGTGGATAACGAAGGCCGCACAGTGAACGGCGTGAAGGTCAATGTCGAACAAACCGGCAATGGCACAGGCCGGCTGAGTTTCACCACCGGCACCACCGGCAACAACGCCTTCATCCGCGTCTCGGGCGACAGCGTCTGGGGCTTGTCGGACATCGGCAGCGCCCGAGGTGCAACCAGCCTGTGGGTGCCGAATATCGAAAGCTTGCAGGCCACCAACTCCGGTAACTCATTGCTCTATGTGGCCGCCGAAGACGACAACAACTTCTCCGAGTCCACCCAGGCCAGCAACGACACCTTGCCCGCGTGGGTCCCTGTCTTCCTGGACAAAGGCGAACTGACCTTTGACTCCCGTGGCAACCTGTATTCACCCACCGTGGCCACACGGCTGGTGCAACCCTCTGGCTCGGCCTACAACCTGAGCTTCTCGATGAACTACGAAGGGTCGACCCAATACGCCTCGTCGTTCTCGATCCTGTCGCAAGACCAGAACGGCAGACCCGAGGGTGACCTCATCGGCTTGGACGTTGGCAACGACGGCTTGGTCATGGCCAGCTACTCGAACGGCACCCAGAAGAAGCTCGCCAAAGTCGTGTTGGCCAACTTCTCGGCGCCCACCGGCCTGCGCCAGATTGGCGACAGCAACTACGTGGCCACCGCACAGTCGGGTGCGCTGTCATTGGGCGAGGCCAGCTCGGCTGGCTTCGGTACCGTGCGTGCTGGCGCCACCGAACGGGCCAACGTTGACCTGACCCAAGAGTTGATCGAGCTGATCACTGCGCAGCGTAACTTCCAGGCCAACGCCAAGGCGATCGAAACCAACAACACCCTGACGCAAACGATGATCAACATCCGTTCGTGATGCCCATCGACTAAGACCGGAACGATTCGACCATGGATAAACTGATATTCAACGCCGCGAACTTGGTGGCCCAGCAGGCGGTCAACCGCCAGATGCTGACCAACGAGCTGGCCAACCTGTCGACCACCGGCTTCAAAACCAGCTTTGCCGCCACACTGCAGTCGGTGAAGGCCGACGGCCAAGGCTTTGACACCCGCTTCCAGGCCAAAACCGTGGAGCGCGACTTCATCAACCTGAAGTCCGGCAGCCTGATGGTCACTGGGAACCCACTGGATGTGGCCATGCAAGACGCCACCGTTCTCGGGGTGCAGGCACCCAACGGTGAACTGGCCTTCACCCGCCGAGGTGATTTGCGCGTCAACGCCAGCGGCGTGCTGGAAACCGGCAGTGGTGAAATTGTTCGTGGCGAAGACGGTCCCATCACCATGCCCCAGGGGTTCGAATACACCATCCTGAGGGACGGCAGCATCTTTGCCCGCAACCCGGCACAGGCAGGCCCTCAAGTCGGTGAGCAGATTGGCACACTGATGCTGCGAGATGCCAGCAACGTGCAGCTGCGCCGGCGACAGGATGGGCTCTACGCCGTGGATGGCCGACCTTTCGGCACCGACATTCCAGTTTCAGCGACTGGAAAGCAGCCCTCGCTCGTCAGCCAGACACTCGAAGGCAGCAACGTCAGTGCGATCGAATCGATGACCAAAATGATCGATCACGCCCGCACCTTCGAAGCACAAATTCGCATCATCAAGGAAGCCAAGGACCTCGATGGATCCGGCGCGACCATGATCCGCCAGTCGTAATCAAACCGCCACACAGGAAACAACCATGGACGCCTCATTGTGGATTGCCAAAACCGGACTCGATGCGCAGCAAACGCGCATGTCGGTCATTGCCAACAACCTGGCCAACGTCAACACGCACGGCTTCAAGCGTGACCGCGCGCTTTTCGAAGACCTGCTCTACCAGAACATCAAGCAACCCGGAGGTCAGCAGAGCGTGGACACGCAATCGCCCACCGGTCTGATGGTGGGTACCGGTACGCGGGTCGTGGCCACCGAAAAAACACACACTCAGGGTAACTTGATCACCACCGGCAATGCACTGGACCTGGCCGTCCAGGGGGAAGGCTTCTTCCAGATCCAGATGGCCGATGGCACGATCGCCTACACCCGTGATGGCGGCTTCAAGATCTCCAGCACGGGCCAGGTGGTCACCAGCAACGGCAGCCTGCTGATCCCCAACGTCACCTTGCCAGCCAACGTGGCCACCCTGACGATCGGACGCGATGGCACCATCTCTGCCGAGCTCAGCAATGGCGGCGGTGCGCAGACCCTGGGTCAGATCCAGGTGGCCCGCTTCCTTAACCCGGCCGGCTTGCAAGCCATGGGCCAAAACCTGATGCGCGAAACACCAGCCAGCGGACCACCACAGCTGCAAGTGCCGGGCGAAGCTGGTTCTGGCAGCCTCATGCAAGGTACCTTGGAAGCCTCCAACGTGAACGTGGTGGAGGAAATGGTCAGCATGATCGAGACCCAGCGAGCCTACGAGATCAACTCCAAGGCGATCAGCTCGGTCGATGGCATGTTGCGCTTCCTCAACAACAACATGTGAGCCAGGTCATGAAAACACTTCCCATCACGGCTGCGGCTGCACTGGTTTTGCTGACTGGCTGCGGCCAGGCGCCGCTCAAGCTGACCCACAGCCCCGAATTTGCGCCCGTCTTCCCGGCCCCCCAGGTCATTCGTCCCGAGGCCACTGGCTCGATTTTCACGGGCAGCCAGGGCGACAACTGGTTTGGTCGCAGCGTCACCTACCAAGTAGGCGATACCCTGACCGTGTTGCTGGACGAATCCACCCAGGCCGCCCGACAGCAAAACACCACGGTCTCGCGCGAGTCCAGCAACGACGTGATGACCTCGGGTCTGATCGCCAAACTGCCTGGCAGCAGCACGCTGTCGGCCATGAAGACCGACGGCGCCAACATCTCCAGCGATGGCAAGGGAGAGACCGGCCAAGCCGCCTCACTCAAGGGCTCCATCACCGCCTCCATCGTCCAGGTGCTGGCCAACGGAAACCTGGTGCTGCGCGGCGAAAAACAGTTGGCCCTGAGCGAAGGCACCGAGGTGATCCAGCTCAGCGGCATCATCCGGCCGGCCGACATTTCTCCCAACAACACCGTGCAGTCTCGCAGGCTGGCCAATGCCCAGATCGCTTACCGGGGAACCGGCGACCTGAGCAATACGGCGCGTCCCGGCTGGGCCACGCGCACCCTGCTCAACATCTGGCCTTTCTGATTCAGGCCCCACCCAACTCCGTCCCGTCATGAAACTGTTCCTTGTCCTGTTGACCGCACTGGCCTCCTTATTGCCCTCCCTGGCCCAGGCTGACCGGGTCAAAGACCTGGTCACGGTGGCCGCCATGCGCCCGAACCAGCTGGTCGGCTACGGCCTGGTGGTCGGTCTGGAAGGGACCGGCGACGGCACCGACGTGAGTTTCACAGTACAGAGTATGCGGGCCATGCTCAGCCGTCTGGGCGTCAGTCTGGAAGGTGCGTTGACCGACTTCGAGCAAGCGCCGGCCCGTGGTCGAAACAACATCCAGAACGTGGCCGCTGTGATGATCACCGCTGAACTGCCAGGGATGAGCAAGCCAGGCCAGAAAATTGACATCAACGTTTCGGCCATTGGCCGGGCCAAAAGTCTGCGCGGCGGCAACCTGCTGCTGACCTCATTGCGAGGCATCGACGGCCAGGTGTACGCCCTGGCCCAAGGCCCGCTGACCGCTACCGGCGTCGAAGCCAGCGCGGCTGGGTCCAAGGTGAGCATCGGCGTGCCGACCTCGGCCAGGGTGCCCGGTGGGGGAATTGTCGAACGCACCATCGACACCCCATTCGAAAAATCTGACCATGTGGTGCTCAACCTGCGCGAGCCCGACTTCACCACAGCCACCGCGATCGTGAAAAGCGTCAATGAAAAGTACGGAGCCGGCATTGCCCGCGCCATCGATCCGGTGTCGATCGCCATACGTGCACCCGAGGATGTTTCCCAGCGTGTCGCATTCATCAGCATGGTTGAAAACCTGGACGTGATACCCGGTGAACCGCCCGCCCGTGTGGTGGTCAATGCCCGCACCGGTACGGTCGTCATCAGCCGCAACGTCAGGGTCAGCGCCTCCGCAGTTTCCCACGGCACGATTTCAGTCCGTGTGAGCGCCACCAATGAAGTATCGCAGCCGAACCCCCTGAGCCAGGGCCAGACCGCTGCCGTTCAGAACGCCGACATCGCCATCAGCGACCCCAAGTCGCCCATGTTCCTGTTCCAGCCCGGCGTGGACCTCAAACAAATCGTCGATGCCGTCAACCAGGTCGGCGCCACGCCTTCGGCACTCATTGCCATCCTCGAGGCCCTCAAAAACTCGGGCGGCCTGAGGGCAGAACTGATCATCATCTGAGTCGATTGCCATGACCACGCCGATCTCCACCGCCAGTCCGGGTTCCCTCGATTTTTCGGGGCTGGCCCAGCTGCGCAGCGACGCGGCCCAAAAGAAAAACGGCTCTCTCGACAAAGCCGCCGAACAGTTCGAAGCCCTTTTCGTGCAGATGATGCTCAAATCGATGCGCGAATCGGTCCTCAAGGATGAAGAAAACACCTCCCAGGCAGCCGACGTCTATCAGGACCTGATGGACAAGGAGCTGTCGGTTCAGTTTGCGAAGCGCCGCACCTTGGGCATCGCCGACATGCTGACGCGCCAACTGGCTCCCGCAAACGTTCCTTCCACGCAAGCCCTGCTTGAGGGGCGCCAGACCCAACCGGTCGGCTTACCGCTGCGTCCGGCTGCGGCTCAGGCCTACAAGCTGGGCGAACCCGCAGCCGCCCCCTTGCCAGCGCCGGCCATGGGCGGGCCCAAGCCCATGCCACTCAACGCTTCGGGTTGGATGCCGACACCAGAAAAGGCTCCAGCCGCAGCGCAGGGCGCAGGACTTCGCCAACGTGACGAGGGTGGACAACCATGAGCGATTTGCTCAGCCTAGGTGCATCGGGTATCAACGCTTACCAGCGTGCGCTCGCCACCGTCAGCAACAACATCGCCAACGTGGCGACGGATGGCTATTCGCGTCAAACGGTGTCGTTCCAGTCCACCACCCCCAAGGCCTACGGCACCAACTACGTCGGGACCGGGGTGGGCATCGAAGCCGTTGTCCGGCAATACGACGCCTTCATCGAATCCAACTTGCGTGGCAGCCTGAGTGACCTCAAAAGCCAGGGCCCCCTGGTCAACTACGCCAACCGTGTGGTCGACCTGATGGCCGACGAGTCGACCAGCCTCACGCTGACGATGGGCAAGTTCTTTGCATCGGCCCGCGATCTGGCGGCCGAGCCGGCTTCGCTGATCGCACGCAATGTATTCTTGCGCAGCGCCGACTCCACGGCCTCGTCCTTTCGCCTGATCGCAGAGCAACTCGACGCCATCGAGGCCGAGTCGCGCATCGGCATCGGTGACATTCCCAAATCGGTCAACACCCTGGCCGAGCAGCTTTCGCTGGTCAACAAACAACTGGGCAGAACCCCGCTGTTGGAAAACCAACCCGCAGAACTTCTGGACGAACGAGACCGTCTGCTGCGGCAGATGTCGGAACAGATCCGCATCCGTACCCAATTTGCCAACAACGGCGAAGTGAAAGTCAGCCTGACCGACAATTTCGACCAGGGTGTGATCGTCGAACGCGACAAGGCGCAGACCCTGGGCTTGGAGGTCAGTGGCGACAGCCGGGTGAGCATGGTGCTCAACCCCTACAGCCCCGAAAAACGCGAGACCCTCGGCAGCTTGGGCGGCGGCACCTTGGGTGGCTTGCTCGGCTTTCGCGAACAGGTGCTCAAGCCTATGCAGGAAAACCTCAACCTGCTGGCCAAAACCCTCATGGAAGAGGTCAACGCCATCCACCGTCAGGGTGTGGACGCCATGGGTCGCCCGGGCGAAGACCTGTTCACGCTCGCCTCCACCGGCGGCTCTGTGGCCCAGTCACTGGGCGTGGGCGTGGTCGATCCACAACGCGTTGCGGCTGCCTCGGCATTCCGGGTGGTGGCCGAACCCCTTAATCAAGGCGCTTCGCTGGCACGCATTGCCTACTCTGCCCCGCCCCCGGCACCCATTCCTGCACTGCAGGAGGTGGTGACCGGCATCAACACCCATCCGGACGCCAGCGTACTGATCGACGTGCAGACCATCACGCCGCTGGCCACGGTGGCGGCCGGCTCGAAAGATACTGTCATTTACCTCGACCCCGATGGCGACCAGTGGTTGCAGGTCATGACCCGAGACGGTCGTCAGCTGCTGGGTAAGGATCTCACACCGACCGAATGGGGTCTGTTGTCGGCTCCCGACGCGAAAAGCGGACTGGCCGCTGGCGCCAGCTACAGCACCACTTACCTCAACCAGACCGCCGGGGCCGACAGCTATCTGGACCTGTCCTATTTCATCGGTGCCCGCGCCCAGTCACTGCCGGTGTCCGAATTCGATCCCCAAAGCCATCTGGAAACCGGCACCCGCAACAGCTCTGCACGCCTGACCAGCGAAAGGCTCCCGACCACCATGTCTGCCCTGAGCGACGGCACCCTGACCCTCAATGGCATCGCCCTGCCCAGCTCGGTCGACAGCCCGCAAGACCTGGTCAACTGGATCAATTCCACGCCAACAGCCGGACACGAAGCACGCATTGGGCTGAGTGCCAAACTGGTCAACAGTGTCGCCATCGACGGCAAGGCCATCCGTCTGGCCAGTGACAGCGTGCTTTACCTCAACAACCAGCAGATCCAGATGGCTGGCGTGTCCAGCCTGTCGGACCTGGCCCAGGCCATCAGCAGCCAGATGGGGCCGAACCTACAGGCCTCGCTCGCTGGCTCCGGAGAGTTGGTGCTGAGCACGCTCGACGGCAGTGACATCGAGATTGAAGGTGGCGGCACCCCAGAGCTCTTTGCCCTGCCCGAAGGCAGTTTCCGCGGCCGACTCCAAATCGACGCCAGCCCCCATTACCTTGTGAAGTCGCTACCCACTCTGACTGGCAAATCCCTGTCCATCAACGGCAATGCCATCAGCCTCAATGGCGTGACCAACCTGACCACGTTGGCGCAAGCGATCAATGCAAGATTTCAGTCCCAAGACGTGCAGTATGTCCGCGCGACCGTGACCGCTTCTGGCGAGCTGATCCTGGGAACACTCGATGGCTCCGAACTGACCGTCGGCGGCAACCTGCTGGACGCTACCCAGCTGTTCAGAACCGACAAGATCGAACTGGGATTTGGTACCGGTGGCAGTCCCGCCGAACTTGAGAAACTGGGATTTCGCACAGCAGCTTACCTAGACGGCGTGATGCCCGAAGACCTGCTGGTGTTTGTGGCCGGCGTCGGCACCGCCAGGGTCACAGCCGCATCGACCGTCACCGAATTCGATACCCAGGCCTCGCTGCGCAATTCGCCCTTCACCATCGAGTTTGGCGACAACAACAGCTACACCATCACCGACAAAGCCACAGGCACACGCCTGGCCGAACGCACTTACGACCCGGTCTCGCGCAACATCAGCTACCGCGGACTCACCTTCACCTTCAACTCGGTGGTCGAGTCTGGCGACAAGTTTTACTTTGACAACAACCGCAATGGCAATGGCGACAACTCCAACATCTTGCGCGTCAGCGATCTGCAGGACCAGGCCGTCATTGGCTCCTACACGCTGACCGAGGCCTATGTCGACTTCGTGCAACGGGCGGGCAATGTGGCCCAACAAGCCAGCCTGGCCGAAAAAACCTTGGGTGTGGTGTACGACCAGGCCCTTCAAATGCGCGAATCGGCCGTCGGTGTCAACCTCGATGAAGAGGCCGCCGACCTGATCCGCTTCCAGCAGGCCTACCAGGCCAATGCCAAGGTCATCCAGGTGGCCGGTAGCGTGTTCGACGTGCTGTTGAATTCACTTTGATGAGGGTCCCTCATGCGTATCTCCACTGCTTATTTCTATGACCACTCCACCCAGCAAGTGGTGCAGGCGCAAAAGCGCATCACGGAAAGCCAGACCCAACTGTCGACCGGCAAAAAGCTGATCAACCCCAGCGATGAGCCAGACCGCGCCCTGCTGGTCGACCGCTTTCGCTCCTCGATCGAACGCCAAGAAGCCGTCAAAACCAACCTCAACACCCAAGACCGCCGGCTGTCGTCCCAGGAAACCGCCATCGGCAGCAGTGTCGAGGTCATGTTGCGCTTCAAAGAGCTCACGGTCCAGGCCTCCAACGACTCCCTGGCCCCATCGGACCGGGAAGCCATTGCCATCGAAATGGTCAACCTGCGGGCCCAACTGCTCGAACTGGCCAACACCCGTGACGATCTGGGCCATTACCTGTTTTCGGGGGCCAGCGCCACCACCGAGCCCTTTGTCGAAACCAACGGCAGCGTGTCCTATGTGGGCGACCAGACCTCCACCCGCCTGACAGCAGCCCAAAAAGGCCACCTGTCCTTCACCTACTCGGGTTCAGAAGTGTTCGGCCGGGTGATTCGCAACGACGCCTCCACACAAAACCAGGCCCAGAGCGTAGGCTTTTTCGATGTGGTGGACGACTTGATCACGGCGGTCCAAGGTTCACAGCCCGACGACATCCGGCGCGGTCTGGCCGAAACCGACCAGCTCTTCAACACCCTCAACCTGAGCTTGGTGCAACTGGGTGCCGACCGCAACAACATCACGCAGGAAACCAGCATCATCGAGAGCACGGTACTCAACTTGCGCAACACCCTGTCCGGCATCGAAGACCTGGACTACGCCGAGGCCGTCTCGCGCATGAACCGCGAGATGCTGGCCATGGAAGCGGCCATGAGCAGCTTCTCCAAATCGTCGCAGCTGAGCCTGTTCAATTACATGCGATGACTGGGCACGGGGCTCAAGTTCTGCGCCCTGATGCCGATTGTGACCCTATGATGCTTCACACCAACCGGTACCTGTCAGGCTAAGGCCTGCGCTTGACACAAGGATTTTTTCGTGGCGACCAGCAACATTGTTTCCAGTCTGGGTGCAGGCTCCGGCATAGATATCAAGGAACTGGCCAAAAACCTGGTGGAGGCTGAGAAAACCCCCCGCAAGGAGGCGATCGACGCCAAGATTGCCAAATCAGAGGCACGCATCTCAGGGCTGGCCCTGGTCAACTACTCCCTGACGGAAATCAAAAATGCCCTCGGCAACCTGAACGACGCAAGCGACTTCACATCGCTGACCGCCACCAACAGTCAATCTTCCGCATTTTCGGTGTCCACCGAAAGCAGTGCCCAGGCCGGGACCTTCAGCGTCCAGGTCACCCAAATCGCCACGGCCCAACGCAGTCCGAGCGGAGCCTTTGCTACACGCAGCGCCACGCTGAATGGAGGCCAAACTTTTGACCTGACGTTGGCTGTTGGATCGGCCGATCCAGAAACCATCAGCGTCACCACCACCACGCCAGCAGGCGTGGTCAGCGCCATCAATGGTGCCAATTTGGGTATCACCGCCCAACTGCTCAACACTGGGGATCCAGCCAAACCCTTCACGATTGTGGTCACCGGCCAAACGGGTAGCAACAACAGCTTCTCCCTGACCAGCGACGTGCACGAATTGAATTTTGGCGTTAACGATCCGGATGCCGATCCGCCCTACCTTGAAAACCTGCAAGACGCCGTCAACGCCAGCTTCACGGTCGATGGTTTGCCCATCAGCCGCAGCACCAACGCCATCAACGATGTGATTCCCGGCGTAAGTCTGGAGCTTTTCTCGCCTACAACCGGCAGCGGGGCACGTATCGACCTCAAGCGCGACAGCAGCGGGATTGAGGAAAAACTCGATGCGCTGGTCAAGGCTTACAACGACTTCATGGACAACATGAAGATTCTGGGTGACAGCGCGAGTGATGTGGAAATGTATGGCGGTGCCTTGGCAGGCGACAGCTTTCTGTCCAGCATCAAGTCCCAGGTGCGTCAACTGGTCATGGGTGACTCCAGCACGCCGGGCACCCGACTCAAGGCCGCCAGGGATGTGGGCATTGACATCGACCGCAACGGCAAGATGAGCCTGAACACCACCAAGCTTGAATCCGCCTTGAACAACAATTTTGCGGATGTAGTGACCCTGTTCTCAGCCAACACCAACAACCAAAGCATTTATTCCCCCCTGCCCGGCGGACTCGCAGGCGACGGCCTCAAGAAAATCGATGTGATGCTGCGCAGCGACGGGACCGTCGCCCGTCAAACCGACACCACCAACGCCCTGATCGAACGCCAGAAAGCCGAACTGACGAAACTCGAAGGACGGATGGAAAAACTGCTCGAGCGCTACACACGCCAATTCAGCGCCATGGACTCGATCGTCAGCAGCATCAACGGCCAACGATCCAGCCTCGAGAACAGCATGAAGGGCCTGATGGCCATGTACACCAAGGACTGATGCTGACTTGACCCGTCCTTCAAGACATGGGTAGAGTCGGCCCATCTATCCAACGCGGCCCATACCCCATGACCCAGCACCACGCCAGGCGCCGATGGCTCCATGTTTTAGAGGGTGACGCCTCTGTCGGCACCTTGGGCCGGATTGTTCAACCCTTTCTGATCGGGCTGGTCCTGGCCAACATCCTGAGCATTGTCCTGGAGTCGGTCGATGCCCTGCACCAGTCCTATGCCGCCTGGTTTTTCGCCTTTGAGGTCTTCAGCATCGCCGTCTTCAGCCTGGAATATCTGTTGCGCCTTTGGGTCTCGGCCGAACGCAGCCAAGGGCAACCCTGGCAGGGGCGTCGCCGCTACGCCCTGGGCTTTTATAGCCTGGTCGACCTGCTCTCCATCCTGCCTTTTTACCTGCAACTGCTGATGCCGGGGCTGGACCTGAGGGTGCTGCGGGTGCTGCGGCTTTTGCGGGCCTTCAAGCTCTCGCACTTCAATTCGGCCCTGGAAGACCTGTTCAGTGCGCTCTACCATGCACGCGCCTCTGTGTATTCGACCATTTACCTGTTCTTAATCGCCCTGCTGCTGACCTCGACCGCCATGTACCACGCCGAGCATGCGCTGCAGCCCGACAAATTCAGCTCCATTCCGGCGGCCATGTACTGGTCCGTGATCTCGCTGACCACGGTGGGCTATGGCGATGTGACCCCCATTAGCTCACTAGGCAAGTTCATCTCGGCCGTCACCGCATTTTTGGGGGTGGGCACCGTCGCGCTGCTGACCGGCGTGGTGGCCTCCGCCTTTGCCAACCAAGTCGAGCGCCGCAAATTCATCCTCGAGACCGAACTGCGCATGGCCATGGAAGACGGTGAACTTTCACACGACGAAAGCGCCCTCATCCGCAAGCTCAAAAAAGAGTTCAACCTGACCGATGAGCTGGTGCATGCCATGACCCAGCAGGTCAAACGCGAGCACAAGCACCGCGCCCAGAAGGCCAGCCAGAACGACCCCGGCCTCTAAACACACCGTGGTGGCCTTGTCCCTCTGCAATTCGGCCTCAAGTTTCCTGCCACGCCGCCGATTCATGCTCTGTAGTAATCAACAACCAGGAGTCATTGATGCGGGCCTCAACGATGTATGCAGATGTTCAAGTGCAAACCGGCGTGTCCGGTGCCGACAGCGTTCGTCTGATTCAGATGCTGTTCGACGGCTTGCTCGAGAGCTTCTCCATTGCCCGTGGTCACATCGAGCGCAAGGACATTCAAGGTCGCTCCGAAGCGATTGACCGCGCCAACCGGATCATTCTGGGGTTGCAAACCGCACTGGACTTCGAAAAAGGCGGCGAACTCGCCCAGAACCTGAACGAGCTCTATGCCTACGTGCTGCGTCGCCTGATGCAGGTCAACCTGAAAAACGACCTGGACGTCCTGCGCGAAGTCCACGGCCTGATGGAAGACATTGCCAAAGCTTGGAGCACCCTGCCGCAGACCCCGCGCAATTACACGCCCCATCTGCGGATCGTCAACTGATTGACCCCACCCTCAGACTTATCCCATCAAGGAGAACACCATGAGTGCAGAAATCACCTCCATCACGTCCAGCAAGGATGTC
>JACCDH010360145.1_pt1 | contig 21308 bp, 21 predicted proteins | sample 7442481 | NCBI WGS metagenome assembly JACCDH01 (sample SAMN15323433, study PRJNA562643) | freshwater metagenome | isolation source: river surface water | place: USA:Blue River Watershed | collected 2017-08-15
GATCGAAAAACTCAACGTTTTAGCGCTGCTGCCTGAAATTGTGCTGGTGTGCATGGCAATCTTGATTGCCATGATCGACTTGTTCGTCAAGTGCCCACGCCGTACCACGACCTATGTGCTCACAGTTCTGACCCTGTCTGTTGTGGCTGCTTTGCAAGCGCATGATGCACTGGAAGGTCTGACGGTTTACAGCTTCAACAATATGGTGGTTTCTGACACCATGGGAAATTGGTTGAAGTGTTTTTCAACAGTGGCTGTGCTCGTGACATTGGTCTATGGCCGTCCTTATGCGGCTGATCGCAACATGCTCAAATCAGGGGGCGAGCTGTTTACCTTGGGCTTGTTTGCGTCCTTGGGCATGTACGTCATGATTTCCGGTAACAACTTCGTGGTCTTGTACCTCGGTGTTGAGTTGTTGGCGCTGTCAAGCTATGCCCTGGTGGCTTTGCACCGTGATGATGCAAAAGCATCTGAAGCTGCAATGAAGTACTTTGTGTTGGGCGCATTGGGTAGTGGCTTCTTGCTCTACGGCATGTCCATGTTGTACGGTGCGACCGGCTCTTTGGATATCACCACTGTTTTCCAAGCGGTCTCTACCGGTCAAATCAACCACAAGGTTTTGGTGTTGGGCTTGGTCTTCTTGGTGTGTGGCCTTGGCTTTAAGTTTGGTGTTGTGCCATTTCACATGTGGGTACCAGACGTGTACCAAGGCGCACCTACTGTCATCACATTGATGATTGGTGGCGCACACAAGTTGGCTGGTTTTGCCATGACGGTGCGTTTGTTGGTGGAGGGCTTGATGCCTCTGGCCGTGGATTGGCAGCAAATGCTCATGGTTATGTCGGTGGCCTCGCTCTTCATTGGTAACTTGGTGGGTATTGCCCAAACCAATATGAAGCGCATGATCGCGTTCTCAACGATTTCTCAAATGGGTTTTGTGTTGATCGGCCTCTACTCAGGTGTGGTCAATGGCGATACCGCAGCAGCGGCTAACGCTTACAGCTCAGCCATGTTCTATGTGGTGACTTATGTGCTCACCACCTTGGCTGTGTTCGGCGTGATGATGTTGTTGGCGCGCGAAGGTTTTGAGAGCGAAGAGATTGCTGATTTCTCAGGTTTGAACCAACGCAGTCCGCTGTATGCTGGTGTGATGGCTTTGTGCATGTTCTCCTTGGCAGGTATTCCGCCTATGGTGGGTTTCGCCGGTAAGCTGTCTGTGTTGCAAGCCTTGATTGCATCGGGTCAGCCTGGTGCCATTGGCTTGGCCACCTACGCCGTGCTGATGTCATTGCTAGCAGCCTTCTACTACTTGCGTGTTGTCAAGGTCATGTACTTTGATGCACCTCTCACAGCCAGCACCGTGTCGGCTGCAGCCGATGTGCGCGTGGTGTTGTTGATCAACAGCGGCTTGCTGCTGGTGTTGGGTTTGTTGCCTGGCGGTTTGATGACTTTGTGCGCGAAAGCGGTGATCTCAACCTTGGGCGGCTAAACGCTGCACACAGACCAGAAGCCAGCTTTCGAGCTGGCTTTTTTCATGATGACATCGAAAACCACCTCTGATGACCACTTGGTCGAACACACCCTAGACCACGTCGAGCTGCTCAAGGGCCACTTCTTGCACGCCTTTCGTGACACCGTGCGGTTGCCCAGCGGCGACACGGCCACGCGTGAATTTGTGATTCATCCCGGTGCGGTGATGATCATTGCCATGCACGACGATGGCCGTTTGGTCATGGAGCGCCAATACCGTTACCCCGTGCAGCAAGTGATGATTGAGTTTCCTGCGGGTAAGCTCGATCCAGGTGAGGACCGCTTGGTCTGCGCCCAACGTGAGTTGCTCGAAGAAACAGGCTACCGCGCAGCTGAGTGGGCACATGCCGGTCTGTTGCATCCGGTCATCAGCTACTCGACCGAGTTCATTGATATTTGGTTTGCGCGCGGCCTGACACAGGGCGAGCGTCAGTTGGATGAGGGCGAGTTCTTGGATGTGTTTGACGCCAGTGTCGACGAGTTGCTGGCGTGGTCACGCGATGGTCAACTCACAGACGCCAAAACCTTGACCGGCTTGCTGTGGTTGCAAAACCACCTCAGGGGTGCATGGCCCTTGCAATGGCAGCGTCGATGAGCGCTTCAACGTGTGTGATACCGCTGCGGGATAATTGAAGCCATGAAAGTTTTAGACCTTCAATGTGGCCAACACCATGTGTTTGAAGGCTGGTTTGGTTCCGAAGACGATTACCAAAGCCAGCTCGCACGTGGCTTGCTCACATGCCCGATGTGTGGCGATGCGCAGATCACCAAAAAACTCAGTGCTCCGCGTCTGAACTTGCACACCACGCGTGGCGAGCGCGACGCAAAGCCTGCGTCCACACAACCCTCATTTGCGAATGCAAAGAATGCAACAGAGGAGGCCGCAGCGCCTATCGCTGCCGATGCATCCAGCAATCACGTACCTGCCTTGCCCAGTTTGCAAGAGGTGGCCAATTTAGAGCCAGCTCAGTTGCAAGCGGCCTTGCTGAAGATGGTACGTCATGTGGTGGCCAATACCGAAGACGTGGGGGACAGCTTCCCCGAAGAAGCACGCAAGATGCACTACGGTGAAACCGAAGCGCGCAATATACGCGGTCACGCCACGCCTGAAGAAACCGAAGAGTTGATCGACGAAGGCATTGCGGTCATGCCTTTGTCACTGCCTGACGCGCTCAAAGAGCCGTTGCAGTGAACCGCTGCACAGCAGCTATTGTTTGAGTCAAGGCATCGGGTGCATCGCAGGGGATGACGATGCGCTCCTTCATCCCGCGTAACCAAGTGAGTTGACGTTTGGCCAGTTGGCGTGTAGCCGCCACACCCAGCTCGTGCAATTGAGGCGTGATGCTTTCTGGTGCTGCACCTCGGGCCTCGGCAAGGTCGAGCAACTCCCATGCTTGGCGATAGCCCACGCACCGGATGCTGGGTAAATCAATGTGCAAGTCGCCCCGCGCGCGCAGGGTGTGCATCTCAGCCAAGAAGCCGCTGCTGAGCATGAGGTCAAAGCGTTGTGCAATGCGTGCGTGTAGCCAAGCACGGTTGTCTGGTTCCAGCGACAGCAAGGGCATGTTCAACGCCGGTTGCGCTGCACGCGAGGCTTCGCCTTCGGCAAACCACTGCGACAAGGCTTTGCCACTCACGCGCCACACTTCAAGCGCACGTGAAATGCGCTGTGCATCATTGGGAGCCAAGCGCGCTGCTGTGATCGCATCGACCTTAGCCAACTCGGCATGCATGGCTGGCCAGCCCAAGGCGAGGGCTTGTTGTTCTATTTCTGCTCGAAGTTCGGGCTGTGCGGTGGGCAAGTCGTCAATGCCTTCACGCAAGGCTTTGAGGTAGAGCATGGTGCCACCCACCAACAACGGCAGCTTGCCGCGCGCACGAATGTCGGCCAGGAGCACCGTGGCATCCCGCGCAAATTCGGCGGCGCTGTAGGCGTGCAGTGGATCACGGATGTTGATCAGGTGATGCGGGACTTGGGCCAACTCTTGGGCATTGGGTTTGGCTGTGCCAATGTCCATGCCGCGATACACCAAGGCAGAATCGATGCTGATGATTTCAACCGGCCACTCTTGAGCAATGGCCAACGCCGCAGCTGTTTTGCCGCTGGCGGTGGGGCCTACCAAGGAGATGGCCGTGACGTCAAACACGCGGGCCTCCACGGCGCAACACCAACAACCAAGCCGACATTGCCGTCAACACCGACCAAAATGCAATGCTTTGAGCCATGGGCATGGCCGAGCCATCTTTGACAGCCCCTAGCCATAAACCTGTGACAAACGCGGCCACCATCATCAAGAAGCCACCCAAGGCGGAGGCTGCGCCAGCCGCTTTAGGGAAGGGGCCCACTGCGCCACTTTGACCGCAAGGCTGATGAATGCCATGCGCCAAGACAAACAAATAAAACGGTCCCATCAGGCCAGCCACGCTTTGCCAGCCCAGCCAAGCGTTGAGCAGAATCCAGCAGCCACCCACCACGCTCAAACCACCGCCAATGGCCACGGTACGCACCACCCCAAAACGCACCAGCAAGCGTCGACACAGCAGCGTGCCCAAGATGTAGGTGAAGGCCATTGAAAACAACAACAAGCCGTATTGCCAACGCGCCAAACCTACCAAGTTGATGAACACAAACGAAGACGAAGCCAAGAAGGTGAAGAGACCGCCGTAAGACGCAATGGTCACGGCAGTGAATGCCACAAACGTGGGATGGCGCAAGATGTCCCACCACGTGCGCGCCAGCACGTTCATGCTTAAGGCATGCGGGTTCTTGCGATGCACTGTTTCTTTGAAGGTGAATGCCACCAGGCCTAAGGTGAGGGCGCCCGCGCCCATGACCAATGCCAGTGCTGCGTGCCAGCTGAATAAGTCGGTAAGCAAACCGCCCAACGGTGCACTGATACAAGCCAACAAACCCAAACCTGTGAACGCTTTGGACATCACACCAGCGCCTGTTTCTGGCGTGTAGAGGTCACGCACGATGGCCCGTGCACACATGACCACAGCGCCCATGGCAGCACCTTGCAGGGCACGCCACACGATGAGTTCTTGCATGCTGCTAGACAGCACGCAACCCAAGCCCGCTAAGGTGAATGTAGCCAAGCCCCACAACAAAATAGGGCGTCGACCAAAACGGTCTGACAGCGGTCCCCACACCATTTGTGACATACCAAACGCCAACAGCAAAGCGCTGAGGGTGAGTTGGGCTTGCGAGAGATCCGCGCCAAACTCGGCCTTGATGGCGGGCAGTGCGGGCAAATACAAATCGGTAGCCACGGGCTGAATGCCCAGTAGCATCGATAACAACACGATGATGAGTTTGGGAGACATCAGCGGCCGCGTAAAAACAGCGCGTCGAGTTCACGCATGGACAGTTGTCGCCAAGTGGGACGACCGTGGTTGCATTGGTCTGAGCGTTCGGTCACTTCCATTTGACGCAGCAAACCGTTCATCTCATCCAGCGTGAGTTTGCGGTTGGCACGCACCGCACCATGGCAGGCCATGGTGGCCAGCAGTTCATTGCGTGCGCGTTGCACCACGGTGCTGGCGTCGTGCTGACTGAGTTCGGTCAACACGCTGCGTGCCAAGGCCACGGCATCGCCTTGCGCCAAGGTGCTGGGCACGGCGCGCACCGCGAGTGTTTTGCTAGAGAGCGAAGAAATTTCCAAGCCGAGTGCTTGCAGCGCTTCGGCGCAGGCTTCGGCGGTGGCCACTTCTTGCGCGGTGGCTGGGAAGGTGGCCGGAATCAAAAGCGGTTGACTGCTGATGCGTTGCGCATCCATTTGTGTTTTGAGCTGTTCGTACACGATGCGCTCATGCGCGGCGTGCATATCGACCAACACCAAACCTTGTGCGTTCTCGGCCAAGATGTAGACACCGTGCAGTTGCGCAATGGCTTTGCCGAGTGGCCAAGTTTCTGGCGCTGCATCTTGTAGTGAGGGGGCGGGTGTGTTGGCTGTGCTGAACGCACTGGGCGCGAAGCTTTGTGCGGCTTGCTCTTGGGCGGCCACGCTGGTGCGTGGCGTGGGTTGCCAGAGCGCATTGAGGTCTGACACGTGTGTGCCAGCGAGAGGCATAGGTGCTTGTTGCCAGTTGGCGTTGGGCCATGTAGTCGACGAAGCCTGCCCCAAAGTCTCGTTGTTGCTAGAAGCGTTGCCGGCGCTAAACGTTCCGGCCATTGGTAACTCATGATTTTGTAAGGCGTTGGCCATGAGCATGTTGGCGCGTGGCACAGCTAAAGCGTTTTCGACGGCGTGGCGCACAGCTTGGTGTACCTCACGCCCATCGCGAAAGCGCACTTCGATTTTGGTGGGGTGCACGTTCACATCGACGCGCGTGGGATCCATCTCCACATACAGCGCATAGATGGGCTGACGATGGCCGTGCAACACATCTTCATACGCACTACGCGCTGCGTGGGTGATGACCTTGTCACGCACGTAGCGGCCATTCACATAGGCAAACTGGTGGTCGGCGCGTGAGCGGGCCGCGTCTGGAATGCCCGCGCGGCCCACCACCGTGACGTTGCCCGATTGGTAATGCACCGCCACGGAGTTGGCTAAAAAGTCATCGCCCAACACATCGGCCAAGCGGCGGTCTAGGGCGGCTTGGTATTGTTTGTTGAGGTCTTCGCCTGAGGTGGCGTCGATGGTTTGCGCACGCCATTGCTCCACCAACTTGCCCTCGTGCCAAATGGCAAAGCCCACTTCGGGGCGGGTGAGGGCGTGGCGACGCACGGCTTCCACACAATGGGCCAGCTCGGTGTTGTCTGTCTTTAAAAATTTGCGGCGAGCGGGCGTGCTGTAGAACAGTTCTTTCACTTCGACCGTCGTGCCTTGGGCTCGGGCTGCGGGCTGCAACTCGCCACTGCGACCATCGAGCAGCATGGCGCTGTCTTGCATGGCCGTGCGTGAGAGCACCGACAACTCAGACACCGACTGAATGGCGGCCAAAGCCTCGCCGCGAAAACCCATGGTGCCCACCGACTCCAGCTCGTTCAAGTTGGTGATCTTGCTGGTCGCGTGGCGTTTCAAAGCCACGGGCAATTCAGCAGAAGGAATGCCAACACCGTTGTCTTCCACGCTGATGAGGCGCACGCCCCCTGCAAGCAAGCGCAGGGTGATTTGTGTGGCTCCCGCGTCGAGCGCGTTGTCCACCAGCTCGCGCACTACGGAGGCAGGGCGTTCGACCACCTCGCCAGCGGCGATTTGGCTGATCAATTCATCGGGGAGTTCGCGAATGGCGCGTGGGGGTTGGGTCGCAGGGTGCACGGACTCATTTTAGGGGCAGCGATAATCCTTAGCATGGAACTTATCGCCTTCTTGATCGACTTCATCCTGCACGTAGACCGCTATTTGGAAGCCTTTGTGCAAGCCAATGGCACATGGGTTTATGCCTTGCTATTCCTCATCATTTTTGTGGAGACGGGTTTGGTGGTGATGCCGTTCTTGCCCGGCGACTCGTTGCTGTTTGTGGTGGGGGCCATGTGTGGTGTGGGCTTGATGGACTACGGTTTGTCTGTGGCCCTGTTGCTGACGGCAGCCGTGGCCGGCAACCAAACCAACTACACGATTGGGCGCTTCTTTGGTCCCAAGGTGTTTGCATGGGAGGACTCCAAATTTTTCAATCGCCGTGCGTTTGACCAAGCCCACGCGTTTTACGAGAGTTACGGTGGTGTGACTTTGATTGCAGCGCGCTTTATGCCCTTTGTGCGTACCTTCGCCCCCTTTGTGGCAGGCGTGGCACAAATGACGCGCCGCAAGTTCACCTTCTTTGATGTCACGGGGGGCGCTTTGTGGGTGGGCGGCATTGTGACGGCGGGTTACTTCTTTGGCAACATCCCGTGGGTCCAAACTCACTTAGACAAAATCATCTGGGCGATGATTTTTATTCCGGGGTCTTTGGCCATTTATGGCTCTTGGAAAGCCTCGCGTTCAGCGCAAGCTGACGCAGAGCCAGCAAAGGCTGAATAAGCTTGGTTGCGTGGCGCGTTAGCCCCTGCGTGCTTCTCGGCGCATGTCGCGGAGCATGAACAAATACAAGCTCTCCACCTTGTCGCGTGCCCAAGGTGTTTTGCGCAAAAACTTCAAGCTTGAACCCACGCTTGGGTCGTGCGTGAAACAACGGATGTTGATGCGCTCGCCCAAGCCCTCCCACCCATAGTAGTCGGCCAGTTCGGTCACGATCTTTTCAAGCGTCATGCCGTGCAGCGGGTTTTTGGGTTGTGCAGGGGCGTCGGTCATGGCATTACGTGTTGCGTGTTTTGGCCAGCGGTGGATTGCGTGAGAAGTAGCGTTCGATGCTCTTCATCAGCGCATCGGCCAGATCGTTTTGGTATTGCGGGCTGACCAAGCGTTGCTCTTCTTCAGGGTTGCTGATGAAGGCGGTTTCCACCAACACGCTGGGAATATCGGGGGCCTTCAACACGGCAAAGCCAGCTTGCTCTACGCGGGGCTTGTGTAGTTTGCCAATGTTTTTAATTTGTCCGAGCATGGCGCTGCCGAGTTTGAGACTGTCTTTGATTTGTGCCGTGGTGCTCATGTCGAGCAGGGCGCGTTGCACAGCGGCGTCTTGGCTTTTGATGTTCAAGCCACCAATCAAGTCTGCACGGTTTTCTTGCTTGGCCATCCACTTGGCCGCTGCACTTGAGGCCGCCCCATCGCTCAAAGCAAACACACTGGCGCCTTTGGCTTGTGGGGTTTGAAACGCATCGGCATGGATGCTGATGAATAAATCGGCTTGTACGCGTCGGGCTTTTTCCACGCGCTGTTGCAGTGGCACAAAATAATCAGCGTCGCGTGTGAGGTAAGCCCGCATAGGCAAGTTGCCATGCTTGGTTTTGATGACGGTGTTGTTGATGCGGTCACGCAGGCGGTACGCAATTTTGAGCACCACTTCTTTCTCGCGCGTGCCGCGAGGGCCTATGGCGCCTGGATCTTCGCCACCGTGGCCAGGGTCGAGCGCCACGATGATGAAACGCTCACTGTTTGATGCAGAGGTGACCGATGCTGCTGTGGTGATCGGCACAGAAGCAGCCGAGTCGGTAGCTGATGCAGGTTCAATTGGCTGACTGGGCTTGGCCATCAAGTCGCCCACGAGGTCGGCATGTGTGCCGAGCTTCGAGGCAGGCGGCGGCATGGGCGTTGCCGTCATGGACGGTGCGTTGTAGGTGGTCCCACCTTTGAGCTTGTCCACGATCAAGGCTTCGAGCGGATCGGCCACTTCAGAAGGGTAAAGATCAAGCACCAAGCGGTGTTGGTATTGCGTATTGCCGGTTTTGACCGGTTGCAAGTTGAACACCTGTGGCTTGACCATGCGGCGCAAATCCAGCACCAAGCGCACGGTTTTGTTGGCGTATTGGCCCACGCGCACACCGGTGATGTACGGGTCGTCCGAGCGGACTTTACCCACGAGTTCTTTGAGCGCGGGGTTGAGTTCAATGCCTTCAATGTCTACGGCCAAGCGCGGTGGATTAGCCACGAAGACGGGCACGGTTTTGAGTGCGGTGTCGCTTTCAATCGTCACACGTGTGTAGGCCGCGGCAGGCCACACGCGCACAGCGACGATGTTGGCACCCCATGCAATGTCGGCGCTGCCCAGCAGCAAGGCAAGTGAGCCACCTTGAAGTAGGCTGCGGCGGTTGATGCCGCGGTGGTCTTGAGGCTGGCTCAGATCGCTGTGGTGTTGCGTCATGCCAGCAGCTCCTGCCCACGCGGGGTGAGGGTGCTGATGTGCACGTGGCGTTGCTCGGTGTCATCCACTTCAATGTTGAGTTCAAGGTCGGGCGTAGGCATGACGCCTGCAGCGTTTTGCGGCCATTCGCACAGCTTCAAACCTGTGCTGGCAAAGATGTCGCGAAAGCCTGCGTCTTCCCACTCGCGTGGGTCGTTGAATCTGTAAAAGTCAAAGTGCCATACCTCGCCCGCTGCGACGGTATAGGGTTCGACCACCGCGTAGGTGGGGCTCTTGATGCGGCCCTCCACACCCAAGGTGCGCAAGAGGTGACGCACGAAAGTGGTTTTGCCTGCGCCCAAATCGCCATGCAAAGCAATGCAAGCATTCAAATTGGCGCGTGTCAATGCGTCGGCCAACTGCGCGGCAAACGCGGAGGTGGCGGTTTCATCGGGCCAAACAAGAGTTTTTACAATCACGGCTTTATTCAAGGCAAATTATTCAAAGGCGCCCGTTGTCTATCGATCATCCATTGTTGCTCACGCAAATTCAGGCTCTAGGGCAAACACTGGGATTTTCGCAAATTGCGGTCGCCCCTTTGGATTTGTCCTCGGCTGAGCCGCATTTGCAGCATTGGCTGTCACTAAACTTCCACGGCAGCATGGACTACATGGCCCGCCACGGTATGAAGCGCGCACGCCCCGCCGAGCTGGTGCCCGGCACCTTGAGCGTGCTCACCGCCCGCATGAACTACTTGCCACGCAACACCACCGAGGGCTGGCAAGACGTGGAGTGGCAACGCTTGCGCAACCCCACCGAGGCCGTGGTGTCGGTATATGCAAGGGGGCGTGACTACCACAAGGTCTTGCGCAACCGCCTTGACACATTGGCCCAGCAAATCGATGCATTGCTGGCTGATGTCTTGAAGCCCGATGGCTTTGAATACCGCGCCTTCACCGATTCGGCCCCCGTGTTGGAGGCCGAACTGGCCACGCGCAGCGGTCAAGGCTGGCGTGGCAAGCACACGCTGGTGCTCAACCGAGAAGCGGGCTCGATGTTTTTCTTGGGTGAGATTTTTCTCAACGTGGCATTGCCTGCCTCTGAACCCACCTCTGCGCATTGCGGCCAATGCACCGCTTGTATGGATGTGTGTCCGACACGGGCCATCGTGGCCGAAGGGTTGGTCGATGCACGCCGCTGCATTTCGTATTTGACGATTGAGCACGACGGCCCCATTGATGAGGCGCTGCGCCCGTTGATGGGCAACCACATTTACGGCTGTGACGACTGCCAGTTGATTTGCCCGTGGAACAAGTTTGCGCAAACCTCCACCTTGCCTGACTTCGATGTGCGTGCCGGTTTGGTGGGGCAAGACGTGGCGCGTTTGTTGGCATGGCGTGAAGCCGAGTTTTTGCGCTACACCGAAGGTAGCCCCATTCGGCGCATAGGCCATGTGCGTTGGTTGCGCAACTTGGCCGTGGCTGCTGGCAATGCGCTGCGTCAGGCAGACAATGCTGCGTTGCGTGAAGCGCTGAAAGTGCACCTCACGCACGAGAGCGATGTGGTGCGTGAGCATGTGCGTTGGGCTCTTTCGCAATCTTTCATTTTGGAAAGTCAATCGTCAATTTCGGCTAAAGTGCCAGACAGTTATTAAAATTGATCACCATATGAAACCCGTCGAAATTAACCCAGAGCTTCCCGCGTGGAAGCAAAAAATTGAGCTTTTTGTAAACCATCCCAAAGTTCAACACGCCATTGTGTTTTTGATTGTGTTGAACGCACTCTTGCTAGGGCTAGAAACCAGTCCAGCTGTTATGCAAGCTTTTGGACCTGAGTTGGTGGTGCTTGATCATGCCATCTTGGCGGTCTTTATTCTGGAAATTGTGCTGCTCATCACGGCTCGAGGTCTCAGGTTCTTCACAGATCCCTGGTGTGTGTTTGACCTTGTGGTGGTTGGCATCGCCGTCATTCCTGCGACTGAATCGTTCTCGGTGTTACGTGCACTTCGGGTTTTGCGAGTCTTGCGCTTGATCAACAAAATCGAGAGCATGCGCGTCGTTGTATCCGGTTTGTTGAACTCTTTGCCGAGTTTGGCATCGGTCGCGGGGCTGACGCTGATTATTTTTTATGTGTTCTCTGTCATGGCTACCAATTTGTTTGGTCATGACTTTCCTGAGCTATTCGGCGGGATGGGGGATAGTGCGTTCACACTATTTCAAGTGATGACCCTGGAGGGGTGGTCTGAGGGCGTCGCGCGCCCCATCATGGAGAAGATGCCTCAAGCTTGGATTTTCTTCTTGGTGTTCATCATGATCTCGACCTTTGTTGTGGTCAACATGTTCATTGCGGTCATCGTGGATTCGCTGAACAACTTAGAAAAAGACACGACCAAGATCAAAAACGAAGAGCGTGGTATTCAACAAGATGTGACTGCGCTGCGCCAACAAGTTGCGGATCAGAAAAAAGACTTGGACGAACTCAAGAGCTTGCTCAAAGAACAGCTGTCGCGTTCAAAGTAACCGATGAATGCTGTTTCAGAAACCGACAAGATCCAAACGACTAAATTGAGGATGTGATGAACTTTAATGCAATAGATAAATTTGGCAACTTGCTCGTGAGTTTGTTTCAGCGCGTCACGTTGTTTGCCATTGGGTGTGCTTCTGTGTTTGCTGCTGTGCATGAGTTCACAGAAATTTACGCGAGAGGAAACGTCACCGTTCAAGACTTGCTTCTCATGTTTATTTTTCTAGAAATCATTGCCATGGTCGGCATTTATTTCAATACCAGTCGCATGCCTGTTCGATTCGTCATTTATATCGCCATGGCTGCAATGACGCGCTACTTGGCAGATGTGGCAAGCTCCCATGGTGATCCTGTTCACATCTTGTTAGGAAGTGCAACAATTTTGCTGCTGTCGCTCAGCGTGTTGGTTGTTAAATTCAGCTCAAACCGTTTCCCCCCAGGCGAGGAATAAGCCGCGTTAAGCGTCGCTATATCAAGCCATGGCATTTTTCACCCGTTTGATCTTCACGCTCATTGGCATGGCCTTCGCTGTTTTGTTTGCCGTGGGCGTCTTGTGTTGGCTGGGTTTGTACGTGGTGTTTGCCTGTTTGCGTTGGTTGGTCACGGGGCAAAAGCCACAAGTGCTGCTGATGTGGCAACAAATTCAAGCCATGCGCCGAGGCATGCAGTCAGGGCAGGGAGCCAGTTGGTCGAGTTGGTCTCGTACTAGCGACGGACAATGGCATGAAACGCATGGGCAAACCTCCGCCCGAGATTCAAAAGGCGAGGTCATCGAAGATGTGGTGGTGCGCGAAGTCCACCATACGCGTCAACTGCCCAAAGACTGAAGGTCATTTCCAGTTCTCATGTGATGCGTGGTGGCGTTATCGCGCGCTGGACTGAGCCAAACTCAAAGCGCGGTTGGCTTTAACCGCTTGCCCTAACTCAATCACCGCCAGCGCGTAGTAGCTGCTCCAGTTGTAACGCGTCACCACATAAAAGTTGTCAGTGCCTGCCACGTAGCTAGGTGCATCGTCGCCGTTGAACAATTCCACCAATGCCAGTTGGCCTTTGTGCTGTTGCGCTTGCTCGTCGAGCACCGCGCCTTTGGCGGTGAAGTTGCTCACGCTGAACGAGGGCAAGATGTCGGGGGCGAGCAGTGTGGGTTTGTCTAGACGTGGTTCATCAAAGCTGACGGGGTAGTGCGTGGGCATGCCGGTTTGCCAGCCAAAGGCTTTGAAGTAATTGGCCACCGACCCAATCGCGTCCACAGGGCTGTTGCGCAGGTCAATGCGGCCATCGCCATCAAAGTCCACTGCAAATTTGGCCACGCTTGATGGCATGAATTGTGGCCAGCCCATGGCACCAGCAAAGCTGCCAGTAGCCCCAGCATTGCCTTGTTTGTGGGCTTGCACTAAAAAGTGCCCCAGCTCCGATTTGAAAAAAGCTTGGCGCTCAGCAGCGCGTGGGTGCGCGGATGGGAAGTTGAGGGTGAGCGTGGTCAAGGCATCAAGCACGCGGAAGTTGCCCATGTTTTGGCCGTAGAAAGTTTCCACACCGATGATGCCCACAATCATCTCGGCGGGCACGCCATAGGTTTGCTCAGCACGGGCGAGGGCACTCTGATGGGTTTGCCAAAACTGAGTGCCTGCCTCGATGCGTCGGCTTTCGATGAAGCGCTCCCGGTAGGCCCGCCAGTTTTTGGCTGTGGGCACGGCAGGGGGCAGAACCATTTTGGGTACACCCTTGAGATGTTGAGCTTGACTGATTTGCTCACGTACCCAAGCCTTGGGCAGTTCGTATTGCTGCGCCAGTTCATCGGCCAGTGCGATGGCGGCTGTGGTTTTCCCGTAGGCTGGGCCTTTGGTGGATGCTTTGTGCGCAGCCGCTTTGTGAGTGGCTGATTTGTGTGCTTTGGCATGCGGTTTGGTCGAAGCGTTGGCGGCCAATGCAGCCATTAGCAGCAACACGGTGGCGATTTGACGTAACGCAAGAGTTGGCTGCAAAGCCATATAAAACGGGGCTGTATGTGTTTTCACGCAGAATTTGCAAAGGACAAAGCAAGGCCCCCATGGTAAGCTGACTTCAAGAAGATTGAGGCAGACACGCGATGAGTAAAACAGGTTATTACACGCACCCTTTGTGTATGAAACACGAGATGGGTGAAGGGCACCCCGAATGCCCCGAGCGGCTCAGTGCCATTCAAGACCGATTGCTCATCAGTGGTGTGGATTTAGGTCTCACGCCCATCGAAGCGCCAGAGGCGCCGCTGGTCGACATTGAATTGGCCCACGATCGCATGTACATCGCCTCGTTGCGCGGCTTGTCGGATCAGCTGGTGGAAGACATGGCGGCCGGTGGCCCCACTTATGGCCATTTGGATTCAGACACCAACATCAACAGTTACACATGGAAAGCCGCTTTGGCTTCTGCGGGTGCTGCCATCGCGGCCACAGATGCGGTGATTGCTGGTGAGTTGAGCAATGCGTTTTGTGCCATTCGCCCACCTGGTCACCATGCAGAACGCGCCAAGGCTGGGGGCTTTTGTTTTTTCAACAACATTGCCATTGCGGCCAAGTACGCGCTTGAGCGTCACGGCTTAAAGCGCGTTGCCGTGGTGGACTTTGATGTGCACCACGGCAACGGCACTGAAGACATTCTGAGCGGTGATGACCGTGTGGTGATGGTGAGCTTTTTTCAGCATCCGTTTTACCCTCACAGTGGGACTGAAAACCCAGCATCAAATATGCTGAACATCCCTGTACCTGCTTACACCAAGGGCATGGAGGTGCGCGAGTTGATTGAGATGTATTGGGTGCCTCGCTTAGAAGCGTTCAAGCCGGAAATGATTTTTATCAGTGCAGGTTTTGATGCCCATCGTGAAGACGACATGGGCCAAATGGGGTTGACCGAGCAAGACTACGCTTGGATCACACAGCGGCTCTGCGACATCGCTCAACGTCACGCCAAGGGGCGCATCGTGTCTTGCCTAGAAGGCGGGTACGATTTGAGCGCGCTGAGTCGCAGCGTCGAAGCGCATGTGCGCGTACTAGCCGATATTTAATCCATGAATGAATTGCAAGAATGGTTGCTGGACTTGCAAAGTCCAGCGATTGCGTTAGAGCTCGCCGGTTTGGCGCTGTGTTTGGCTTTGGCCTGGGGCTTGAGCTGGGTGTTGGGGCGCCAGTACACCGCTCGGGCGTCCATTCTGTTTGGTCGTCGCCTGATTGATGGACTGCTATTTCCTGCGTTGGCCTTGGTGTTGACATTGGGATTGAAGCTGGTTCTGATGCATTTTCAGCGCGTGCCTTTGTTGAAACTGGCGTTGCCTGTGTTGGTGTCGCTGGTCTTGATTCGCCTGATTGCTCGCGTTTTAACGGCTGTGTTTCCTAGCTCTCGTGGTGCACGGGTGATGGAACATGTGGTGTCTTGGGTGGCTTGGGGCTTGGCCGTGTTGTGGTTCACAGGCTGGTGGACGCCTTTGATGGCCGAGCTAGATAGCTGGCAATTCATGCTGGGCAAAACGCGCATCAGCGTCACCCATGTGTTTGAAGTGGTTTTCACGTCTGGGTTGGTGTTGGTGCTGGCGCTGTGGCTGTCGGCCACGCTAGAGCAGCGTGTGCTCAGTCGGGCCTTTGAAGATTTGTCCATGCGCAAAGTAGCCGCCAACACGCTGCGCGTGTTGCTGTTGGTGATTGGCACTTTGTTTGCCTTGTCCTCGTTGGGTTTTGATCTCACCGCGCTCTCGGTTTTGGGTGGCGCGTTGGGTGTGGGTATTGGCTTTGGCTTGCAAAAACTCGCGGCCAACTATGTGAGCGGTTTTGTTATCTTGCTAGAGCGCTCTCTGCGTATTGGCGATTTTGTGCGCGTTGATGGCTTTGAGGGGCGCGTGACCGACATCAAAACCCGCTACACCTTGGTGCGTGCAGGCAATGGCAGCGAATCGGTGGTACCCAACGAGCTGTTGTTGACTCAGCGGGTCGAAAACCTGTCGCTGGAAAGCCGCCACTTGCTGCAGACGTGTACGTTCTGGGTGGGTTTAGAAAGCGATGTGGCGCGTGTGCAAACCCTTTTGGCACAAGCCGCGGCAGGCGTGCAATGGGTATTGCCCCATCCTGAGCCAATGGCCTTACTCGCTGAAGTGGCACCGCAAGGCCTGAAGTTCAATTTGAATTTTTGGATGGAAGATCCTGCCAACGGTCAGTCGCTGACGCGTTCTCGTGTCAACATTGCAGTGTTGAGCGCCTTACGAGAGGCTGGGGTGGTGATGGTGCATTCCCCGCAAGAGGTGGTTTTGCGCCATCCGGCCTAAGTTTTACCTAGGGACTTCCCTAGAAAAGCACGGTCGTTCGGTGAAATGAGGGGATTGAACTCTACAATGTTACGTTTACGTAAACGTCAATCTGTTTAATTCTAAAAATTGGAGCTTTTGCCATGAAAGTTTTGGTCGCTGTCAAACGCGTGGTGGACTACAACGTCAAGGTCCGCGTGAAGTCGGACAACTCGGGAGTTGACATTGCAAACGTCAAGATGAGCATGAACCCCTTTGACGAGATCGCCGTGGAAGAAGCCGTGCGCCTCAAAGAAAAGGGCGTGGTCACTGAAGTGATCGCTGTGTCTTGTGGCGTGGCCCAATGCCAAGAAACCTTGCGCACCGCGATGGCTATTGGTGCAGACCGTGGCATCTTGGTGGAAACAGCAGAAGAACTGCAACCCTTAGCCGTGGCCAAGCTCCTCAAAGCCTTGGTGGACAAAGAGCAGCCAGGCTTGGTGATTTTGGGCAAGCAAGCGATTGACGACGATTGCAACCAAACAGGCCAAATGTTGGCCGCTTTGGCAGATATGCCTCAAGCCACATTTGCTTCTAAAGTGGAAGTCGCCGATGGCAAAGCCAGCGTGACCCGCGAAGTAGATGGCGGTTTGGAGACTGTGTCTGTGAGCATGCCTGCGGTCATCACCACCGACTTGCGCTTGAACGAGCCACGCTATGTGACCTTGCCCAACATCATGAAGGCCAAGAAAAAGCAGCTCGACACCTTCAAGCCCGAAGACCTCGGCGTGGATGTGGCGCCTCGTATCAAAACCCTTAAGGTGATGGAGCCTGCCAAGCGCAGCGCTGGCATCAAGGTGCCCGATGTCGCCACCTTGGTGGACAAGCTCAAGAACGTCGCCAAAGTTATCTAATTTAAAAACGCAGGAAGAAACAACATGACATCCCTCGTTATTGCAGAACACGACAACGCCTCCATCAAAGGCGCAACTCTGAACACCGTGACCGCCGCAGCCGCGATTGGCGCTGACGTGCATGTGTTGGTGGCAGGCCACAACGCAGGCGCAGCCGCTGCAGCTGCTGCGCAAATTGCTGGCGTGAGCAAAGTGATTCACGCCGATGGCGCGAGCCTGGAAGTCGGCTTGGCCGAAAATGTGGCAGCTCAAGTGTTGGCGATTGCTGGCAACTACACCCACATCTTGTTCCCCGCAACCGCAGCAGGCAAAAACGTGGCTCCTCGCGTGGCTGCCAAGTTGGACGTGGGCCAAATCAGCGACATCACCAAGGTGGACAGCCCAGACACGTTTGAGCGTCCCATCTACGCAGGCAATGCGATTGCCACGGTGCAAAGCGCCGATGCTGTGAAAGTCATCACCGTGCGTACGACAGGTTTTGATGCGGCTGCTGCCACCGGCGGTTCAGCTGCTGTTGAAACTGCAGCAGCTGCCGCTGATTCAGGCAAGAGCAGCTTTGTGGGCCGTGAAGTCACCAAGAGTGACCGTCCTGAACTCACAGCCGCCAAGATCATCGTGTCCGGTGGTCGTGCCTTGGGCAGCTCAGAAAAGTTTGACGAAGTCATGACGCCTTTGGCCGACAAGCTCGGTGCTGCCATTGGTGCCAGCCGCGCTGCGGTAGACGCAGGCTATGCCGCCAACGATTTGCAGGTGGGTCAAACCGGCAAGATCGTGGCGCCGCAGTTGTATGTGGCGTGCGGCATCAGCGGCGCGATTCAACACTTGGCCGGCATGAAGGATTCCAAAGTGATCGTGGCGATCAACAAGGACCCAGAAGCCCCCATCTTCAGCGTGGCCGATTTCGGTTTGGAGGCCGACCTCTTCACCGCTGTGCCCGAGTTGGTGGCTGCACTTTAAGCGCACGTTGAAAAAAGCACTCTGCGGGGTGCTTTTTTCTTGATCTATTTTTGGAGACACAAAACATGAGTTACATCGCCCCCATCAAAGACATGGTGTTCAACATGGAACACTTGGCAGGCCTCGAGCAAGTGGCCCAAATTCCTGCATTCGAAGACATGGGTGTAGAAACCGCCCAAGCCGTGCTCGAAGAATGCGCGAAGTTGAACGAGTCTGTGCTCGTGCCTTTGAACTGGGAAGGCGACAAGAACCCATCGTTCTTCAAAGACGGTCACGTCACCACCACCCCCGGCTTCAAAGAAGCCTACCAGCAGTACTGCGAAGGCGGCTGGCAAAGCCTGCAACACCCCGCCGATTTTGGTGGTCAAGGCTTGCCCAAAACCATAGGCGCGGCGTGTGGCGAAATGCTCAACTCGGCCAACATGAGCTTTGCTTTGTGCCCCATGTTGACCGATGGCGCGATTGAGGCTTTGCTGACCGCAGGCTCTGACGAATTGAAAGCCACGTACCTTGAAAAGCTCATCTCTGGTGAGTGGACAGGCACGATGAACTTGACCGAGCCACAAGCGGGCTCTGACTTGGCTGCTGTGCGTACCCGTGCTGAGCCTTTGCCTGATGGCACGTACAAAGTGTTTGGCACCAAGATCTTCATCACCTATGGTGAGCACGACATGGCAGAAAACATCATTCACTTGGTGTTGGCCCGTGTGCAAGGCGCGCCCGAGGGTGTGAAGGGCATCAGCTTGTTTGTGGTGCCCAAGTTCATGGTGAACAAAGACGGTTCGCTTGGTGCGCGCAACGACGTTCATTGTGTGAGCATTGAGCACAAGATGGGCATCAAAGCCAGCCCCACAGCCGTGTTGCAGTATGGCGACCACGGTGGTGCGATTGGCTTCTTGGTGGGCGAAGAAAACCGTGGCCTCGAATACATGTTCATCATGATGAACGCGGCGCGTTACGCCGTGGGCGTGCAAGGCATCTCGATTGCCGAGCGTGCTTACCAAAAGGCCGTGACGTTCTCGCGTGACCGCGTGCAAAGCCGCCCTGTGGACGGCAGCATGAAAACCAGCGCCCCCATCATCCATCACCCCGACGTGCGCCGCATGCTGATGACCATGCGTGCTTACACCGAAGGTTGCCGCGCGATGGCAACTGTGGCCGCCGCTGCCTACGATGCATCACACCATCACCCCGATGCCGACACGCGCAAAGAAAACTTGGCCTTCTACGAATTCTTGGTACCGCTGGTTAAAGGCTTCAGCACTGAGATGAGCTTGGAAGTCACGAGCCTTGGCGTGCAAGTGCACGGTGGCATGGGCTTCATTGAAGAAACCGGTGCGGCACAGTACTATCGCGATTCCAAAATTTTGACAATTTACGAAGGCACCACCGCCATTCAAGCCAACGATTTGATCGGTCGTAAAACTGGCCGTGATGGTGGACAAACTGCCAAAGGCATTGCCGCACAAATCGCCAACACCGAAGCTGAATTGCTCAAGAGCGGCAGCGCCAATGCCAAGGCCATGGCCGCACGTTTGAAGGCTGCACGCGAAGCCTTCCTCAGCGTGGTTGACTTCGTGGTGGCTGGCGCCAAAGCCAGCCCCAACGCGGTGTTTGCAGGCAGCGTGCCTTACCTCATGCTCACCGGCAACTTGGTGGCGGGTTGGCAAATGGCACGTGCGTTGTTGGTGGCCGAGGCCGAATTGGCCAAGGGCCATGATGCAGTGTTCATGCAATCCAAAATCACCACGGCACGTTTCTATGCAGACCACATCCTGACCAAAGTGCCAGGCATGCGTGACAGCATTGTGGAAGGCGCAGACAGCGTGACCGAACTGGCGCTTGATGCGTTTTAACTCCTGACGGTTTCCATACTTTTGAGTTAACAGCAGGGCACTTCGAGTGCCCTGACTTTTCTAAAGGGTCTGATATGTCGCATTTGCCACCTGTATTTGATGCGTTGAAATTCCCCGTCATCGCTTCGCCTATGTTCATTTTGAGCACGCCCAAGTTGGTGATCGCCCAGTGCAAAGCCGGTGTGGTGGGCTCCATGCCCGCGCTCAACGCCCGTCCAGCTGAACAGCTGGAAGAGTGGTTGATTGAGATCACCGAAGCGTTGGCTGCGCACAACCGCGATCACCCTGACCAACCTGCGGCTCCTTTTGCAATCAATCAAATCGTGCACAAAAGCAATGACCGTTTAGAGCACGACATGGCCTTGTGTGTGAAATACAAGGTGCCGATCATCATCACCTCGCTCGGTGCGCGTGAAGATGTGAACGCGGCGGCACACAGCTATGGCGGCATCGTGATGCACGATGTGATCAACAACACCTTTGCCAAGAAGGCGATTGAAAAAGGCGCAGACGGTTTGATTGCTGTGGCGGCTGGTGCGGGCGGTCATGCGGGTGTGAAGAGCCCATTTGCCTTGATTCAAGAAATTCGTGAGTGGTTTGATGGCCCCTTGGCTTTGAGTGGCTCCATCGCGACGGGTGGTGCTGTCTTGGCCGCGCAAGCCATGGGGGCAGACTTTGCCTACATTGGTTCAGCGTTCATTGCCACAGAAGAGGCCCGCGCAGCTGAGGATTACAAGCAAGCCGTAGTGGACTGCTCTTCAGATGACATTGTCTTGAGCAATCTTTTTACAGGTGTGCACGGTAATTACTTGGCTCCATCCATTCGCAAAGCGGGTCTTGATCCTGCCAACTTGCCTGAAAGTGACCCGAGCAAAATGAACTTTGGTGGTGGCGCACAAAAAGCTTGGAAAGATATCTGGGGATGTGGCCAAGGTATTGGTGCAGTCAAGGCGGTGGTGCCTGCGGCTGAGTTGGTGGCTCGTTTGAAGCGTGAGTACCAAGCTGCCAAGCAGAGAGTCTCAGCGGCATAAAGTCAGCCAAACAAAAAGCCGCTCTTTGAGCGGCTTTTTGTTGTGCGCAGGGGGAGCGATTAACGCAGCACCAGCACTGGAACAGTTGCGTGCGTCAGCACCTGTTGGGTTTCGCTGCCAAGCAACAAGCGTTTGATGCCACGACGGCCATGCGATGCCATGACGATCAAATCGGCTTTGTGCTTTTTGGCTGCAGCGATCAGGGCGTCAGACACGATGTCTGACTTCATCACCACGGCTTTGGTGGTCACACCTTTGGCCTTGGCAGACTTGACCACAGCATCCAACACTTTTTGAGCACCATCGGTCCAACCTTTTTCAATTTTTGAAACTTCGCTGGCGCTCAATGGCAAGGAGCCCTCAAAGTAGCTTTGTGGGTAACGTGGGGTTACCTTGATTGCAATCAGTTCTGCACCGCTCAATGCAGCCAATTCGATCGCGCTCGTGATGGCTTTTTTGGATAATGTGGAACCATCTGTCGCCACCAAAATTCGTTTGTACATAAACTGCTCCTTTTGTTGATTTTGATGGTTTAGCTTAACGCATGTGTCAAACCTCATGTTGATACACGTCAAGCTCA
>JACCDH011060332.1_pt1 | contig 21295 bp, 17 predicted proteins | sample 7442481 | NCBI WGS metagenome assembly JACCDH01 (sample SAMN15323433, study PRJNA562643) | freshwater metagenome | isolation source: river surface water | place: USA:Blue River Watershed | collected 2017-08-15
GCAGAACCGCATGATGTCCGGCGCAGTCGGCATCAACACCCGCAAAGTCGACCGCACGACCTTCGCGCTTGGCTGCGGCGTGGCCGGTGTCGCCGGTGCGGCATTTACGACCATTGGTTCGACCGGCCCGACCTCCGGTTCGCTGTACATCGTCGACACCTTCCTCACCGTGGTGTTCGGCGGCGCGCAAAGCCTGATCGGCACCATCGTCTCGGCGTTCGCAATTGCACAGACGCAGTCGACCACCGAATTCTTCATGACCGGCTCGCTCGCCAAGGTGCTCACGCTGTCGATCGTGATCCTGATACTGCTGATGCGTCCGCAAGGCCTGTTCGCCGTCAAGGTCCGCAAGTAATCACTGAATCTCAAGAAAGGACCCGAAATGAACTCCGCATTCCAGAAAGTCTTGGGTGGCAGGGAGGGGACCATCGGTCTGCTCGTGCTGTGCGCCTTGTTGTTCGTGATCTTCCCGCTGATGTTGAACGGGTTTCGCCTGAACATGGTGGGTAAATATCTGTCGTATGCCTTCGTTGCCGTCGGTCTGGTGCTGTGCTGGGGCTATGGCGGCATCCTGTCTCTCGGCCAGGGGGTGTTCTTCGGCCTCGGCGGCTATTGCATGGCGGCCTTCCTGAAGCTCGAAGCGTCCGATCCCGAGAGCACCAAGATTCAATCGACACCCGGCATTCCCGATTTCATGGACTGGAATCAGCTGACCGAACTGCCGGCGATCTGGCTGCCGTTCAAGAGCCTGCCACTCACGCTCATCCTGGTGATGGCGGTGCCGATGGTGCTGGCATTCATTGTGGGTATCGCGATGTTCAAGCGGCGCGTCGGTGATGTGTACTTCTCCATCGTCACGCAGGCGATTGCGGCGATTCTGACGATCCTGATCATCGGCCGTCAGGGCTGGACCGGTGGCGTGAATGGCATCACTGATCTGAAGACCCTGCTCGGCTGGGATATTCGCACCGATAACGCGAAGCTGATTTTGTACTACGTCTGCTGTGCGCTGCTGATCGCTTGCATCCTGTTCGGACGCTATGTGCTGACCTCCAAACTGGGCCGCTTGCTGGTGGCGATGCGCGACAAAGAAGAGCGCGTGCGCTTCTCCGGCTATGACGTGGCGAACTTCAAGGTGTTCACCTTTGTGGCCGCTGCGGGTATCTCGGCCATTGGCGGTGCGATGTTCACGCTGCAGGTGGGCTTCATGTCGCCCTCGTTCGTCGGCATCGTGCCCTCGATCGAAATGGTGATCTTCGCGGCAGTCGGCGGCCGTATGTCGCTGCTGGGTGCAGTGTACGGCACGCTGCTGGTCAGCTACGGCAAGACCTATTTCTCTGAGACGCTGCCTGAACTCTGGCTGTTCCTGATGGGCGGCCTGTTCATCGGCGTCGTCATGTACTTCCCGAACGGCATTGCCGGGTTGTGGGAAAGCCATGGCAAGAAGCTGCTGGAAAAGCTGAAGGGCGGCCCGGCGCGCAAGCCTGCGCCGATCGTGCGCCCCGCCGCAAGCAGTCATGCAGCAAGCAAGGAAATTCATATGACCGGTCTGGAGGCAACCAAATGAGCAGCGCAGCTATCGGTGGCATCACCACCAACCGTCCGGTACTGGCGATCGAAGGACTGACGGTATCGTTCGACGGATTCAAGGCCGTCGATGATCTGAATCTGTATGTGGACCGCAATGAGGTGCATGTGGTGATCGGCCCGAACGGTGCCGGCAAGACCACGCTGCTTGATCTCATCTGCGGCAAGACCAAGGCGACCTCGGGCAGCATTCAGTTCAAGGATATCGAGCTGACCAAACTCTCCGAACACCAGATCGTGCACTCCGGTGTCGGCCGCAAATTCCAGACACCGTCGATCTATGAAGCGCTGACGGTATTTGAAAACCTCGAAATGTCTTTCCCGCGCGGCCGCGGCGTATTTGGCGCGCTGACCTTCAAGCGCACGCAGGACGTGATCGATCGCGTGCATCAGGTCGCGCAAGACATCTTCCTGACCGATTTTCTGGAGATGACCGCCGATCTGCTCTCGCACGGCCAGAAGCAGTGGCTGGAGATCGGCATGCTGCTGATGCAGGAACCTGAGCTGCTGATGCTGGATGAGCCAGTCGCCGGGATGTCGGTCTCCGAGCGCGAAAAAACCGCTGAACTGCTGGCTCGCATCAGTCAGGGCCGATCGGTGGTCGTGATCGAGCACGACATGGAATTCGTGAAATCGATCGCGCACAAGGTCACCGTGCTTCATCAGGGCAAATTACTCGCGGCCGGCAGCATGGAAGCGGTGCAAAACAATCCCAAGGTCATTGAAGTGTATCTGGGTCATTAACACGCTTTGGCGTTTACACGGAGGCAAACATGTTCAACGTCACCCAACTCGCATCCGGATATGGCCAGAGTCAGGTCATTCATGACCTGAGCTTCAGTGTCGGCAAACAGGAAATCGTCGCCGTCATGGGCCGTAATGGCATGGGCAAGACCACGCTGTTCAAGACCTTGATGGGCATCCTGCCCACGCGCGGCGGCAGCGTGAGCATAGCCGGCACCGACATCTCGGCCATGGAGAGCCATGATCGCGTTGCCAATGGCATCGCCTATGTGCCGCAGGGCCGGATGATCTTCCCCAGCATGACGGTGCTGGAAAACATCCAGACCGGCCTGCCGGCATCGGCGAATGGCAAGGTGCCCGACGAGCTGTATGCGCTGTTCCCGGTGCTGTATGAAATGAAGGGCCGGCGCGGCGGCAATTTGTCGGGCGGTCAGCAGCAGCAGCTGGCGATTGCGCGCGCACTCGCAACCAATCCCAAAGTGCTGCTGCTCGATGAGCCGACCGAAGGCATACAGCCGTCGATCATCAAGGACATCGCAAAGAGCCTGAAAGAAATCCGCAAGATCCGCGAGCTGACCATCATCGTTTCCGAGCAGGTGCTGTCATTCACGATGGAGATTGCTGATCGTTTCTTTGTGATCGACAAGGGTCGCTTCGCTTATGAAAACACAAGGGCGAATGTGGACGAGGCCACCATCAGCCGCTACCTGTCTGTTTAAGAACCCGCTTTCCGATTCATGAACGCTGATTAAAAAAGGAAATACCATGGCTGAGACATTAATCAAGGTTGACCTGAACAAGCCGGCAACCTCCAATGAAATGGTGCACAACCGCTGGCACCCGGACATTCCGATGGCCTGCTGGGTCAAACCGGGCGACGAGTTCATTCTCGAAACCTATGACTGGACCGGCGGCTTCATCAAGAACAATGACAGCGCAGACGATGTGCGCGATATTGATCTCTCGACCGTTCACTATCTGTCCGGCCCGGTGGGCATCAAGGGTGCAGAGCCGGGCGATTTGCTGGTCGTCGATCTGCTCGACATCGGCGCCAAGCCCGACAGTCTGTGGGGTTTCAACGGTTTCTTCAGCAAGAAGAACGGCGGTGGCTTCCTGACCGATCACTTCCCGCAGGCGCAGAAATCGATCTGGGATTTTCATGGCATGTTCACCAGCTCGCGCCATGTGCCGGGCGTGCAGTATGCGGGCCTGATTCATCCCGGCCTGATCGGCTGCCTGCCCGATAAAAAAATGCTCGATATGTGGAACGAGCGCGAGGTTGATTTCATCGCGACCCAGCCCGACCGCGTGCCGCCGCTGGCCAATCCGCCCTTTGCTTCCACTGCGCACATGGGCAAACTCACCGGCGACGCCAAAGCCAAGGCGGCTGCGGAGGGCGCGCGCACCGTGCCGCCGCGCGAGCATGGCGGCAATTGCGATATCAAGGATCTGTCGCGCGGCTCGAAGATTTTCTTCCCCGTCTATGTCGACGGCGCGGGCCTGTCGGTCGGCGATCTGCATTTCTCGCAGGGCGATGGCGAGATCACGTTCTGCGGCGCGATTGAAATGGCCGGTTGGGTGCACATGCGCGTGAACCTGATCAAGGGCGGCATGGCGAAGTATGGCATCAAGAACCCGATCTTCAAGCCCAGCCCGATCACCCCGACCTATAACGACTACATCATCTTCGAGGGCATCTCGGTCGATGAACAGGGCAAACAGCATTATCTGGATGTGCATGTCGCTTATCGCCAGGCCTGTCTGAATGCGATCGAATACCTGAAGAAGTTCGGCTATTCGGGCGCGCAGGCGTATTCGATTCTTGGCACCGCCCCGGTGCAGGGCCATATCAGCGGCGTGGTCGACATACCGAACGCGTGCGCGACACTGTGGCTGCCGACACAGATCTTCGACTTTGACATCAATCCGAGCGCAGCCGGCCCCATCAAACATATCGATGGCTCGGTGCAGATGCCGCTGTCGCCTGACAAGTAAATCAATCCAGCCGATATGCTGTCAGGCTTTGCCCTGACAGCAAACGATCAATAATCAGATTGGATCTTTCATGCCCACCTACGACTACGAATGCCCCAGCTGCGGCGGTTTCGATGCGATTCGCGGCATCTCTGCGAGGAATGATCCGGCAGACTGCCCCGCCTGCGGAACGGCGTCGCCGCGCGTGATCGTGGCCAGCGCCGGACTGGCCTTTCTGGAGGGTACGACCCGCAAGGCGATGGAAACCAATGAGCGCGCGCGCCATGAGCCGCACAGCTCGAAGAATTATGTCAGCCACCGTCATCCGGCCGGCTGCGGATGCTGCTCATCTTCAAAGAAGACCACCACGCTTACCGGTCGGGATGGCAGCAAGGCATTTCCGTCGAAGCGGCCCTGGATGATCAGCCATTGAGCAAGGTCCGGCATTTGCCGGGCGCACTCGCCAACGCTGGATACCTTGCGGCGTTATGCCGATGCTTGCGGGATGAAACTGATCATTCAGATGGTTCATCACTAGAGGGTGTTATGCACTCAGCGCTGAGTCGTTTGCCGGGCGCCGCCCCTGCGTATGACTTGGACAGAGACAGGGACTGAACCCGGAAGAAAAATGCTGGATAATTTATTCCAGCAATTTTTCTGATCATTTTCCGGGACATCATGAATAACAAGAATCGCCTGCTCGGCCTTGCACTGGCCGCAGCCATCGCTTCATCCCCCGCTTCTGTGCTGGCAGCCTCGTCTGATCTCCCTTTGCAGCCTCTCGCAGACAAGCCCGGCCGTCTGGCCGTGAAAGGTCTGGGCAAGGTGTTCTATGTGCCCTCCACCCTCGACACGATTCAGTGGGGCTATCTGCCGAATGCGACCAGCGCTCCGGTGCTCACCGTTCCTTCCGGCGCTACGGTAGTTTTCGATACGGTGTCGCACGAAGGCATTCTGGAAGATCAGGGCCGGGATCCGGTCAAATACTTTGGCAGGCATGGTGTGCCGGCGCGCATGGTGCTGAAGGATGCAATTGCCATCACGAGTTCCAGCCTTGCGCATGACTTTGCCAAAGACGGGCCGCATATCGTTACCGGCCCAGTGGCGATTCAGGGCGCCGAGCCCGGCGATGTGCTGAAAGTCGATGTGCTGGCCGTCACACCGCGCGTGCCGTATGGCGTGATTTCGAATCGTCATGGCAAAGGCGCACTGCCCGGTGAATTTCCCGAACGCGCGAAGCCCGACGCGGATGCGAGCGCTGCGGAACCGGAGAAGTTTAACAATGTGTCTATCTTCACGCCGATCAGAAAAAACCCGCGTGGCCAGTGGGAAGGCGTGATGAAGAATGCGCACGGACAGACCGTGACGTTTCCGACTTCGCCTTTCATCGGCGTGATGGGCGTCGCTGCCGATACTACCGAGCCGGTGCACTCCGTGCCGCCCGGTGTCTACGGCGGCAACATGGATGTCAAAGATCTTGGTGCGGGCACGACGGTGTACTTGCCGGTGTTTGTTCCGGGCGCGAATTTTTATGCCGGTGATCCGCACATGGTGCAGGGCAATGGCGAAGTGGCGCTGACGGCGCTCGAGCACTCGATGCGCGCGACCTTCCGCTTCACGCTGCTGAAGAAAGGCGATCCGCGCATACCGTCGGCTTCCGGCAGCCTGAGCAAGCCCTTTGGCGAGACCCGTGATTACTGGATCACGATCGGCCTCGATCCCGATTTAAACGAAGCAATGAAAGACGCGGTGCGTGAGTCCGTGCGCTTCCTGAATGAGGTGCTGGGCATGGATCGTGCAGTGGCGTCTGCCTATCTGTCGGCGGCGACGGATTTCAATGTGTCGCAAGTCGTGGATCGCACCAAGGGTATTCATGGTCTGATCCGCAAGGCGGATTTTCGTAAAGTGAAGCATCCGTTGAAACCAGCGTCCGCCAAACCCTGAAGCGAGCATGTGCGCCAATTACATGCCACCGACGCCCAAAGGTATCAGTGCATCTTTTGGGGTGGAGTGCAGCGGCGCATATCCGGAAGAGACTTTCCCCGGCTATCAGGCGCCGATTGTCAGACTCGCGGACGATGGCAGCGGCGAGCTTGAATGCGTGAGCGCCTGCTTTGGCATGGTGCCTTCGTGGGCGGATCTCACGCTGTCACGTCACACCTACAATGCGCGCAGTGAGACGGTGGCAGAGAAGCCCTCGTTTCGTCATGCCTGGCGCAAGCATCAGAGGTGCATCGTGCCGGCAGAATCCTTCTTTGAGCCCAGCTATGAATCCGGTCGGGCGGTGCGCTGGAAGATCGCTCATGCCGATCACTCGATGCTGGGCATTGCCGGGCTGTGGGAATGGCGGCCAACCGGCGGTCCGGATGACCGGCCGCTGGTGTCGTTCACGATGTTGACCATCAATGCCGACGCACATCCGCTGATGCGGCGTTTCCATCGTCCGGATGATGAGAAGCGCATGCTGGTGCTGCTGGAGCCTTCGCAGTATCAGGAATGGCTGCACGCCGCGGAAGGCGGCATCGCTTCGTTTTTGCAGCCCTATCCAGCTGACAAACTCAGTGCCGAGCCTGCACCGCGCGCAGTGAAGCCCGCTGTGAAGAAGACCTCACGACCGACGAGGGCGACGCCTCGCAAAGAGCCGCCCTCGTTGTGGGAAGAAGAGTAGAAATGAAGCGGTGCTGGCCTGCAATGAAAATCAGCAGCCGGAATCGTTGACGCTGCCGTCGGGCATCACGGTATTGCAGAGCTTGGCTTCTTCCAGCTTTACGCCATCGATTTTTGCGCCTTTGAGGTTCGCGCCTTTCAGGTTGGCGGACGCAAAGCTGGCGCCGGTCAGATCAGCGCCTTCGAGATTGGTCTCGCGCAGGAAGGCATTCAGGAAATTCGCGCCATTCAGCTTTGCGCCGGACAGATTGGTTTTTTTCAGGTTCGCGCTTTCGAAATTGGTCGACAGCGTGCGTTTTTCCATCGGGCGCTGCGACAGATCCGCCTTGGACAGATTGGCACCGGCCAGGTTCGCATTCTGGAAGTCGGCGCCGCGCAGATCGGCGCCGGACAGCGCGGCATCGGTCAGGTCGCAGTATTTGCAGGCATTCGTCACGCGCAGGTTTTCGACTTTGGCGGCATCCGCAGCAAAGGCGGCGCAGGCGGCGCCGGCGGTGATCAGGGTGGCCAGTTTCAGCGCGGCCAGCGCTCGGACATGCTTAGACACGTTCAGTTTCTCCGGGGATTTACGTTCTGTGCGCAGCGCACGGGCGACATGATACTTGATCCTTCTCAAGCGACTTGAAGATGGGGAAGCACGAAAAAATCCATGGCGCGCTGCGACGGTTGCAGGCGGCCGCGAAAAAAGAAGGCAAGCCGGAGGCCGTGCAATTTGCCCAGGCGCTGGCAGCGCACGCGGCGATGGAGGAGCAGGTGTTTTATCCGGCTGCCGTGCTAGTCGGAAAATTCCTGAAACTGACGGCCCGGTAACGCGCGTCGGCGAGAAAGCTCGGCGAAACCTGTCGTGTTATTTGCCGATGCAGAAGCGGCTGAAAATCACGCCCAGCAGATCATCGGAGGTGAATGCGCCCGTAATGCTGCCCAGACGCTCCTGAGCGAGTCTGAGTTCTTCGGCAAACAAATCCAGTGCGCTGTCACGCTGGTTCGCGAGTTCAGCGGCTGTCTGCAAGTGCGCGTGCGCGGCTCTCAGTGCCAGCAGATGACGCTCTCGCGCAAGATAAATCGACTCGCCCGTCTGCTGCCAGCCCGCGATGCGCAGCAATTCCCTGCGCAGCAAATCCATGCCGAGTCTCTCTGAGGCCGACAGATAAATGTGGGTCACGTCGGGCTCGACATCGACCGAGGGCTTGTGACCCGACAAATCAATCTTGTTCCAGATGCGCAGCAGCGGTACATCAGTGGGCAGACGGCTGACGATCTCTTCATCGGCCCGTGTCGGCCCGCGGCTGGCATCGAGGATGTGCAGCACGACATCGGCCTGCTCGACCGCCGCCCAGGTACGCGAGATGCCGATGCGCTCGACCTCGCCATCGGCGTCAGCATCATTACGGATGCCGGCGGTATCGATGATATTGATCGGTATGCCCTCGACCTGAATAGTCTCGGTGATCTTGTCGCGGGTAGTGCCGGCAATCGGCGTGACGATCGCGACATCCGATCCGGCCAGCGCATTGAGCAGCGAGCTTTTGCCGACATTCGGCTGGCCGGCAAGCACGACTTTCAGCCCGTCGCGCAGCAGCGCGCCTTGTCCGGCCTGCGCAATCACGCTGTCGAGTGTTTCGCGGATGCTGTGCAGCTTGCCGCGCGCATCCGATTTTTCAAGGAATTCGATTTCTTCTTCCGGGAAGTCCAGCGTCGCTTCGACCAGCATGCGCAGGTTGATCACCTGTTCGACCAGCTGGTGAATGATCCGTGAAAACGCGCCCGACAGCGACTGTGTGGCGAGCTTTGCGGCCGCTTCGGTGGAAGCCTCGATCAGATCGGAGACGGCCTCGGCCTGAGCCAGATCCATTTTGTCATTCTGGAACGCGCGGTAAGTGAATTCGCCCGGATTCGCCAGCCGAAGTCCGATCGACTGCCCCGCCTCAAGACAGCGGCTCAGCAGCATCTGCATCACCACCGGGCCGCCGTGTCCCTGCAGCTCCAGCACTTCTTCGCCGGTATAGGAATGCGGCGCGGGAAACCAGAGCGCCAGCCCGGAATCGATCACGCTGCCGTCGGCCTGCAGAAAGTCCAGATAAGTCGCATGCCGGGGCTGCAGTGTTTGTGTGCCGCCGAGCCGGCAGACTTCGCGCGCGACCGACATCAGTCCCTTGCCGGACAGTCGGACGACGCCGATGCTGCCGCGGCCGGGCGCGGTCGCGATCGCCGCGATGGGAGAGGAATCAGAAAGCATGGACAGATTTTATCCTCAATAAAAAAAAGTCCGTGGCCGGTGGCGACGGACTTTTTCTGAAGCTGAGGGCACAGCGTCTTATGCTTTGCCTTCGGTCGATTGTCTGGTGATTGCCCATTGCTGCGCAATCGACAGCAGATTGTTCACCACCCAGTACAGCACCAGACCGGACGGGAAGAAGAAGAACATCACCGAGAAGGCGATCGGCATGAACATCATCACCTTCGCCTGTATCGGATCCGGCGGTGTCGGGTTCAGCTTGGTCTGCACGAACATGGAGACGGCCATCACGACCGGCAGGATGTACCAGGGATCCGGTGCGGCCAGATCCTGGATCCAGCCCAGCCAGGGCGCGTGGCGCATCTCGACGCTGGCCAGCAGCACCCAGTAGAGCGCGATGAAGACCGGAATCTGCACGAGGATGGGCAGACAGCCGCCGAGCGGATTGATTTTCTCGGTCTTGTACAGCTCCATCATCGCGGCATTCATCTGCTGCGGGTCGCCCTTGTAGCGCTCGCGGATCGCGGTCATCTTCGGCGTGACCAGCTTCATCTTGGCCATGCTGCGGTAGCTTGCGGCCGACAGCGGGAAGAAGGCGAGCTTGATGATGATGGTCAGAACGATGATGGTCCAGCCCCAGTTATGCAGTACTTTCTGGATCTGGGTCATCAGCCAGAAGATCGGCTTGGCGATGATCGTCAGCCAGCCGTAGTCTTTCACGAGATCGAAATCCGGCGCAAACTTTTCCAGCATGTCGGACTCTTGCGGGCCGGCATACAGCTTGCCTTCAGCAGTGGCCGATGCGCCGGGCGCGATGCTGTTCATCTTGCTGATCGCGCCTACCGCATACAGGTCGTTGCCGATCTTGCGCGTGAACAGCTCATGCTGGCCCTTGTTCGTTGGCAGGAAGGCCGCAACGAAATAATGCTGGACCATCGCGATCCAGCCATCGGGTGTTTGCACGGCGGCAGGGTTCTTGCCTTTGTCGATGTCTTCGAACGACACCTTGCGGAATTTTTCCGCGTCCGTGTAGATCGCCGGGCCGGTGAAGGTGCTGTAGAAACGCGAATCGCCTTCAAGCTTGCTCGCATCGCGCACCAGCTGGGTGTAGACAGAGGGTGTGATCGCCGCGCCGCTGCCATTCGTCACCTGATGCGACAGCCCGATTTCATATTCGCCGCGCTTGAAGGTGTAGGTCTTGCTCAGTTTCACGCCATCCTGTTCGGCATCCAGTACCAGCTGTATCGTGTCGCCAGAACTCAGCGAGCGCGCGCCATCGCGTGCGGTGAACATCGAGCGATGGTTAGGGAAGTTGCCGCCGATAAGCCCGCTCTGGCCGACGTAGGTGCGTCCGCCGCCGGATTCGAGCAGAACGGCATTCTTGCTCTGGTCGGCGCCATCTTTGTGCCTGAGCAGCTCGACGCGTGTCAGCTCGCCGCCGGCCGTGCTGATCTCAGCTTTCAGCAAATCGGTCGTGATCGTGATGCGCTCGCCCTGAGGTGCAGCACCTGCGCTGCCGGGCACATCGGCATTGGTCGCTGCGGCCGCTGCAGGTGCGCTGGCCTGCGGCACCGAGGCATCCGTCCTGGTATCGCCGGCGGGGGCTGCCGTGGCAGGCGCTTGTTCCGGAGCGAACATTGACGGGCCGCCATTGTAGAGATTCCAGTTGTCCCACAACATCAGCAGGGACATCGAGAAGATCACCAGCAGTACGGTACGTTTGATATCCATGGAGGTTTTGTTTCAGAGCTTGTGTTCGGACACGCGAATCTGCGCCGGCCGGGCCGGCGCGTGTTCGCAAGAGGAGGCATGACGCCCGGGATGAACATCGGGCACCGGATCGACACCGCCCGCATGCCACGGATGACACTTGCACAGCCGCTTACCCGCGAGCAGGCCGCCACGCAGCGCGCCATGAGCAGCGATCGCTTGCTGCGCGTATTCCGAGCAGCTGGGATAAAAACGGCAGTGCTGCCCCAGCAGCGGGCTGATGCCCAGCTTGTAGGCGCGAAGCAGTAACAGCAGCAATGATTTCATCGGGAATGCGTCAGATCCGACTGCCGGGCTTTTTCCAGCAGGTGTTTCAGTTCAGCAGCCAGAGCCAGCTTGCCGGAAGCAGACAATGCGCTTTGGCTGCGTGTGACGACTGGTGCGGTCAGGCGAATGATGCAGTCGATTTCTGGCAGCACCGCCAGACGGAACACTTCTCTCGCGATTCGCTTGATCATGTTCCGGGTAACCGCGCGCTGTGCGAGCCGCTTTGCCACCACGATGCCCAGTCGCGGATGGCCCAGTGTGTTCGGACGCTGGTACAGCGCGAAATGTTCGGTGCGGAACGCAGGTCGCAAACGAAAAACGGATGAGAACTCATCCGTTTTTACGATACGTCGATGTCTGCCGTAATCCTCCGGACGCTGGCCGGGCAAGCTGTCAGGCAAGATGGCTCAGCTAGCCTCAGACTGCAAGGCGCTTGCGGCCTTTCGCGCGGCGAGCGTTCAGGACAGCGCGGCCACCACGGGTGGCCATGCGTGCGCGAAAGCCATGCGTGCGCTTGCGGCGGACGACGGAAGGTTGATAGGTACGTTTCATGTTGGATCTCGCTAATCGAAAAAGCTCAGCAAAAAACCGGGACGTACCCGGCGAAAATCTGGTGTTGCGTTGCCATCCGGCCTTACTGAGGGCCCTGCTGACGGCGCACAGCGCAGAGAACCTTGAATTAGACAGTATTTTCTGTATATCTGTCAATCACTTACCGGGGGTTTTGGCCTGTATCTGAAGTCTTCGACCGCATAGTCAAATGCATAACACCGTCTGAGCTGCGCATCTGCTGCATTTCGGCAGGACTTTTCACCGCATTTCAAAAAACATAATCCGTTCGATTTTCGCCCCGGTTTACAGAGCATCAATTTCAGCGTCCGCCTGTGGATAACTTTGCCCGTCGAGGGTAAAATACGGCCATTGCGGCAAGCCTTTGCGCTACGGCCATTACACCAACCAACAAACCCGGAGCGCGCCTCCCGCCGCAGCTCCCCCTACTGATTCAACGAATGGAAGAATTCTGGCAGACCTGCGCCACGCGGCTGCAACAGGAGCTGACGCCCCAGCAGTTCAGCGCCTGGATCAAGCCTCTGGCACCGCTCGATTTCGAGGACGGTCGTCTTCGCATTGCCGCGCCCAACCGCTTCAAGCTGGACTGGGTGAAGACCCAGTTCGCGGATCGGATCACCCGGCTGGCGGCGGAATTCTGGCAGTCGCCGGTGGATGTTCAGTTCGTGCTCGACCCTCGCAACGGTGCGCTTAAAAAAGCAGCAGCGCTGCCGCAAGCGGCACCAGCGCCGGGGCAGGATGCGCCGATCGAGCGCGCCGAGCAGGCGGACGAGAGCCATTTCCGCCGCGATCAGAGCCGCATCAATCAGGCGCTGACCTTCGACAGCTTCGTGACCGGCAAGGCGAACCAGCTGGCCCGCGCGGCCGCGATCCAGGTCGCCAGCAATCCGGGCAGCTCGTATAACCCGCTGTTCCTGTATGGCGGTGTCGGACTGGGCAAGACCCACCTGATCCATGCAATCGGCAATCAGGTACTGGCAGACAATCCGTCGGTGAAGATCCGCTATATCCACGCGGAGCAGTATGTGCGCGATGTGGTGACTGCGTATCAGCGCAAGGGCTTTGACGATTTCAAGCGCTACTACCATTCACTGGATTTGCTGCTGATTGACGATATTCAGTTTTTCGGCGGGAAGAGCCGCACGCAGGAAGAGTTCTTCTATGCGTTCGAGGCGCTGATCGCGGCGAAGAAGCAGATCATCATTACCAGCGACACCTACCCGAAAGAGATCACAGGCATGGATGACCGCCTGATCTCGCGTTTTGATTCCGGGCTGACCGTGGCGGTCGAGCCGCCGGAGCTGGAAATGCGGGTGGCCATTCTGCTGAAGAAAGCAACGCAAGAAGGCGCTGTGCTGTCCGATGATGTCGCGTTCTTCGTTGCCAAGCATCTTCGCTCGAACGTGCGCGAGCTGGAGGGCGCGCTCAGAAAGATCCTTGCCTATTCGCGCTTTCATGGCAAAGAGATCACGATCGACATCGTCAAGGACGCGCTGAAAGATCTGCTGTCCGTGCAGAACCGGCAGATTTCGGTAGAGAACATTCAGAAGACGGTTGCCGACTTTTTCAATATCAAGGTCGCCGACATGTATTCGAAGAAGCGGCCGGCGAATATTGCGCGTCCGCGCCAGATCGCGATGTATCTCGCAAAGGAGCTCACGCAGAAAAGCCTGCCCGAGATCGGCGAGCTGTTCGGCGGGCGCGACCATACGACGGTGCTGCATGCGGTGCGCAAGATTGCGGCCGATCGCAGCAAGAACCCGGAGTGCAATCACGAGCTGCATGTGCTGGAGCAGACGTTAAAGGGCTGAGAGGCGCCGCCAGCGGCGGCACATAAAAAATACAAGGCAGACAAATCATGCTGGTCAAACAAATTTCCATCCAGAGAGCGAATTGCGAAAGGACTCTACGATGCAACTGGTAAAAACCCACCGGGACGCGCTGCTGCGACCGCTGCAGATCGTGAGCGGTATTGTCGAGCGTCGGCACACCTTGCCGATTCTCGCCAATATCCTCATCCGCAAGAACGGCGAAAACGTTTCCCTGCTGTCCACCGACATTGAAGTGCAGATCAGCACCCATGCGGCGATTGGTTCAGGCTCGGAATCAGGCGCAACGACGGTCGCCGCGCGCAAGCTGCTGGATATCCTTCGCGCGCTGCCGGAGTCCGAGGTGTCGCTGTCGGTATCGAACAAGCGGATGACCATTCAGTGTGGCAAGTCGCGCTTTGCACTGCAAACGCTGGCCGCAGAAGAATTCCCGACCGTCGCACAGGCCGATCATTACAGCGCGAAGGTCAGCCTGCCGCAAAAGACCCTGAAGCACCTGTTCAACATGGTGCATTTCTCGATGGCGCAGCAGGACATTCGCTACTATCTGAACGGTCTGCTGCTGGTCGTCGATGGCAAGAATGTGATCGCTGTGGCGACGGATGGCCATCGTCTGGCGTTCAGCCAGATCGTTACCGATCAGGAGTTCGCGCGTCAGGAAGTCATCATTCCGCGCAAGACCATCATCGAGCTGCAGCGCCTGCTCGAAGACACCGATGATCTGGTCACGCTGCAGATCGCGACCAATCAGGTGAAGGTCGACTTTGCCGACATCGAGCTGATTTCCAAGCTGGTCGAGGGTAAATTCCCCGATTACACGCGGGTCATTCCGAAAGCGTACAAGAACAATTTCACGATTGGCCGTGAGCTGTTGCTGCGTTCGCTGCAGCGCGCGGCGATCATGACCTCCGATAAATTCAAAGGCGTGCGCTGCGTGATCGCTCCGGGCAGCCTGAAGATCAGCTCCACCAATGCCGATCAGGAAGAGGCAGTCGAAGAGCTCGAAATCGACTATGGCGGCGATAGCGTCGACATTGGCTTCAATGTCACGTATCTGCTGGATGTGCTGAACAACCTGAAATGCGAGCAGGTCAGCATCTCGCTGGGCGATGCCAATTCATCGGCGCTGATCACCGTGCCGGATGATGCGAACTTCAAGTATGTCGTGATGCCGATGCGCATCTGACTGAACGCCGAGCAGCATGCGAAGGGGCCCGATGGCCCCTTTGCCCCTTTGTTGATGCAATGATTTTTTACGCGATAGCTTTGTTAAGGTAGCCATGTCCGCGATTCCCTCTGAAAACAACAGCGCTTCGAACCAGTATGGCGCGTCATCGATCCAGATCCTCGAAGGTCTGGAGGCGGTGCGCAAGCGTCCCGGCATGTATATCGGCGACACGTCCGATGGCACGGGCCTGCATCATCTGGTGTTCGAGGTGCTGGACAATTCCATTGACGAGGCACTGGCCGGCCATTGCAGCGAAATCCATGTGACGATCCATTCGGATAATTCGATCTCCATCACCGACAACGGCCGTGGCATCCCGACCGGTATCAAGTGGGATGACAAGCACGAGCCCAAGCGCAGCGCGGCAGAGATCGTGATGACAGAGCTTCACGCAGGCGGAAAGTTCGACCAGAACGCGTACAAAGTGTCGGGCGGTCTGCATGGCGTGGGCGTCTCTTGCGTGAATGCGCTGTCGAAGAAACTGCAGCTGACGATACGCCGCGACGGCAAAGTGTATTCGATGGAATTCGCCAGCGGCGTTCCGCAGAACCGCGAGATCGAAATTCAGGACGGCGTTGAAATTTCACCGATCAAAGTTATTGGCGAAACCGACAAGCGCGGCACCGAAGTGCATTTCTGGGCTGACGAGGCGATCTTCTCGCATGTGGAATTTCATTACGACATACTCGCCAAGCGCATACGCGAACTGTCGTTCCTGAACAATGGCGTGCACATCAAGCTGACCGACAAGCGCAGCGGCAAGGAAGAAGATTTTGCGTTCGAGGGCGGCACGCGTGGTTTTGTCGAATACATCAACAAGGCCAAGAATGTGCTGCATCCCACCGTGTTTCAGGCGACCGGCGAGCGCCAGTCGGAAAACAACACGACGATCTCTGTTGATGTGTCTATGCAGTGGAATGATGCGTTCAACGAGACCGTGCTGTGCTTCACCAATAATATTCCGCAGCGCGATGGCGGCACGCACCTGACCGGTCTGCGCGCAGCAATGACGCGCGTGATCAACAAGTATATTGAAGAGAACGAGCTGGCAAAGAAAGCCAAGGTCGAGGTCACCGGCGACGACATGCGCGAAGGCCTGACCTGCGTGCTGTCGGTCAAAGTGCCGGAGCCGAAGTTCAGCTCGCAGACCAAGGACAAGCTGGTGTCCTCCGAGGTGCGCGGCCCTGTCGAGGAAGTGGTGGCGAAGACGCTCACAGACTTCCTGATGGAAAAGCCGAATGACGCGAAGATCATTTGCGGCAAGATCGTCGAGGCGGCGCGCGCGCGCGAAGCGGCACGCAAGGCGCGTGAGCTGACGCGCCGCAAAGGCGTGATGGACGGGCTTGGGCTGTCCGCGAAACTGGCCGATTGTCAGGAAAAAGACCCGGCGCTGTGCGAGCTGTACATCGTCGAGGGTGATTCCGCCGGCGGCTCTGCGAAGCAGGGGCGTGACCGCAAGTTTCAGGCGATCCTGCCACTGCGCGGCAAGGTGCTGAACGTGGAAAAAGCCCGCTTCGAAAAAATGCTGTCGTCCGAGCAGATCACGACGCTGATCGCGACGCTGGGCACCTCGATCGGCGCGGATGAATTCAATATCGACAAACTGCGCTATCACCGCATCATCATCATGACCGATGCTGACGTCGATGGCGCGCACATCCGCACGCTGCTGTTGACCTTGCTGTACCGCCAGATGCCGTTGCTGGTTGAGCGCGGCCATGTGTACATCGCGCAGCCGCCGCTGTACAAGGTCAAGCATGGCAAGGATGAGCGCTATCTGAAAGACGATCTCGAGGAGGCCAGCTACATGATGCAGATAGCGCTGCATGATGCCTCGCTGGTGCCGGCCGAAGGCGCGACGCCCATTCATGGCGATGCGCTCGCCGAGCTGGTACGCAAGTACAACACGGCGAATGCGATCATCATGCGCCTGTCGCGCGCGATGGATGATGCTGCGCTGTCGGCCATCATGAATGGAGTGACGCTGGATCTGTCGAGCGCCGAGACCGCAGAGGCATCGGCCACCGCACTGGCTGCGGCAATCAATAATCCCAGCGTGAAAGTGAGCGTCAGCAGCGACGATCTGTCGGCCAAGCACATGCTGCGCGTCGAGCGCCGTCATCATGGCAATCTGAAAGTCAGCGTGATCGATGCCGAGTTCGTGCGTGGCGCCGACTATGGCGTGCTGGCAGAAGCGGCCGCGACCTTCAAAGGCCTGATCGGGCCCGGTGCGGTGGTGCGCCGTGGCGCAGGCGAAAAGGTGCGTGAATCGGCGGTGAACGACTTCCGTCAGGCGATGGCCTGGCTGCGCGACGAAGCCGAGCGCGGCGTCAACAAGCAGCGTTACAAGGGTCTGGGCGAGATGAATCCCGAGCAGCTATGGGAAACCACGATGGATCCCACCGTGCGCCGCCTTCTGAAAGTGCAGATCGAGGATGCGATCGCCGCCGACCAGATCTTCACCACGCTGATGGGCGACGATGTCGAGCCGCGCAGGGCATTCATCGAGATGAATGCCCTGGCGGCGGGCAATATCGACGTCTGATTACACGGCTTCCCGGCTGACCGGCACGCGCCCGGTCAGCCGCCCCGGCGCTCCGTTACCCCGTTACGCCGTTACCCCGTTACTTCCTCCCCGCTCCTGTCGTTCCTGCGCTGTTCTCTCGGCCGTCCCCTCCGCCGTCCCCTTCATCATCCCTACCCTTTCCTGAGCTTGCCCGCCCAGCTGTCGACCGAGACAGGCTGCCGTATCCACTTTTGACTAAAACGCACAAGTGAATCAACAAATCCTTAGTTTCTTGTGATTTATCCACTGAATATACTGACGGCCTGCCCATTCTCTACGCACTCATGGCTATTCAGGCAATCATCTTCGACGCGTATGGCACGCTGTTTGACGTTTACTCGATAGGCGCGCTGGCGGAGCGTTTGTTTCCAGGACGCGGCAAGGCGCTGGCCGAACTCTGGCGCGACAAGCAGATCGAGTACACAAGGCTGCGCACGCTGTCGAACACCTACAAGCCGTTCTGGGAAATCACGCAGGATGCGCTGATCTTCAGTTGCCGCAAGCTGGGACTCGACCTCACTCTTGACGCACAAAGCCAGATCATGGGCCAGTACGCGAAGCTTCAGGCCTTCCCCGAAAGCCTGGCCGCGCTGCAGACACTGCGCGATCAGGGGAAGAAGCTCGCGATCCTCTCCAACGGCAATCCGGAAATGCTGGATGCCGTCGTAAAAGCGGCGGGCTTGCAAGCACTGCTGAATGCCGTGCTGTCGGTGCACTCCGTCAAAAAATTCAAGACGGCGCCCGACGCTTATCAGCTCGGGCCCGACACTTTCGGATTAGCGGCCAAGGACATGCTGTTCGTCTCCAGCAATGCCTGGGATATCTGCGGCGCGGCATGGTTTGGTTATCAGACCTTCTGGGTGAACCGTGCGAATGCGCCGATGGAAGAACTCGGCGTGGCGCCGAATGGCAGCGGAAATTCGCTGAATGATTTACTGCACTTTGTGGAGACGGGCAAAACATAAATGCCCGTCATTTGACCGATTCAATCAACCTAGCTGAAAGACTCTACTGATGACTACTCGCACGAACTGCCACGGACTTCAGGTCGATACCGCGTTGCACCGTTTCATTGAAGATCAGGTGCTGCCCGGTACCGGCATTGCCGGCGACAGCTTCTGGAAAGGCTTCGCCGGGATCGTCAACGATCTCGCGCCTGAGAATGCCGCACTGCTCGCCGAGCGCGATCGTCTGCAGACCGAGCTGGACAACTGGCATCGCGCGCATCCCGGCCCGATCGCCGACGTGGCCAAGTATCGTGAGTTCCTTGAATCCATCGGTTATCTGCAGCCTGTACCTGCCGACGTCAAAGTCACGACTGAAAATGTCGATGCCGAACTGGCGACAACCGCCGGTCCACAACTGGTGGTGCCGATTCTGAATGCACGCTATGCGCTGAATGCCGCGAACGCACGCTGGGGCTCGCTGTATGACGCGCTGTACGGCACGGATGCGATTTCCGAAGCCGAGGGCGCCACCCGCGCCGGCGGCTACAACCCGGTGCGTGGCGCAAAAGTGATCGCCTTCGCGCGTAATGTGCTTGACCAGTCGGCACCGCTGGCCAAGGGCTCGCACGCCGATGCAGCCGCCTATGCGGTCAATGGCGGCAAGCTGGTCGTCACGCTGAAAGACGGCAGCAGCACCGGCCTGAAAGAGGAAGGTAAATTTGTCGGTTATCAGGGCGATGCGGCCTCGCCCTCTTCCGTGCTGCTGAAAAATCATGGCTTGCATATCGATATCCGCATCGACCGCTCAACGCCGATCGGCAAGGATGATGCGGCCGGTGTTGCCGATGTCGTGCTCGAATCCGCGCTGTCGACGATTCTCGATCTGGAAGACTCGGTCACCGTGGTCGATGGCGCCGACAAGGTCATCGCCTACGGCAACTGGCTGGGCATTCTGAAAGGCACACTGGTCGAAACCGTCAGCAAAGGCGGCAAATCGTTTGATCGCACGCTGAATGCAGATCGCGAGTACACCGGCGCGAATGGTCAGCCGGTGAAGCTGCACGGACGCTCGCTGCTGTTCCTGCGCAATGTCGGTCATCTGATGACCAATCCGGCGATTCTGATGGCCGATGGCAAAGAGATCCCGGAAGGCATCATGGATGCGGTGATCACCACGACGATTGCGCTGCATGATCTGAAGCGCCCGTCCGGCCAGAAGATCGGCAATACCCGCACCGGTTCGGTCTATATCGTGAAGCCGAAGATGCACGGCCCGAAGGAAGTGGCGTTTGCGTCAAAGCTGTTCGCGCGTGTCGAAGCCATGCTCGGCCTGAAAGAAAACACCGTAAAGCTCGGCATCATGGATGAAGAGCGCCGCACCTCGACCAATCTGAAGGCCTGTCTGAAAGAAGCGTCCGCACGGGTTGCATTCATCAACACCGGCTTCCTCGATCGCACCGGCGATGAAATGCATTCATCAATGACCGGCGGCGCAATGATGCGCAAAGGCGATATGAAGACCTCGACCTGGCTGTCCGCGTATGAGCGCAGCAATGTGCTGACCGGTCTGTCGTCTGGCATGCGCGGCCGCGGGCAGATCGGCAAGGGCATGTGGGCGATGCCGGACCTGATGGCAGCCATGCTGGAGCAAAAGATCGGTCATCCGAAAGCCGGCGCCAACACCGCATGGGTACCTTCGCCCACGGCCGCCACGCTGCACGCGCTCCATTATCATCAGGTCGATGTCGCTGCGGTTCAGCAGGACCTGGAAAAAGTCGATGCGGCAACCGAGCTGAAGAAGCTGCGCGATGAATTGCTGATGATTCCCGTGGCCGCCAAGCCGAACTGGTCTGCGGCCGAGATCCAGCAAGAGCTGGACAACAATGCGCAGGGAATACTGGGTTATGTGGTGCGCTGGGTCGAACAGGGCGTGGGCTGTTCGAAAGTGCCCGACATTCACAATGTCGGCCTGATGGAAGACCGTGCAACGCTGCGTATCTCCAGCCAGCACATTGCGAACTGGTTGTTGCACGGTGTGGTGACCGAAGCGCAAGTGAAAGAGACAATGGAGCGCATGGCCGGGGTGGTAGATGGCCAGAATGCCGGCGATCCTTTCTACCGTCCGATGGCATCAGATTTTGCCAAATCGCATGCATTCCAGGCAGCGAGCGATCTGGTGTTCAAAGGTCTGGCGCAGCCGGCGGGCTACACGGAGCCTCTGCTGCACGCATGGCGACTGAAGTTCAAGAAGGAAGTGATGGGTGTGTAATCACCATCAGACAAATGAAAAGGCCGGGGCATTCATCCCCGGCCTTTTTTGTGAGCGCAGATCAGTTTCTCACGCGTTTGTATTTTCGGGTGAAGCCACTGGTCTTGTGGGTGTAATCCATCCCGTCGTCACGGAACTCGAAGCTGGCCGGGCCGGCGACTGCACGCACGACGCCTTTGTCCAGCGTGAGCGTGAAAGTGCGCATCGTGGGCAGGGTCAGTGATTTCAAATCAGGCTTGGGTTCGCGGCTGACGTATGTCTTGCCATCTTCGACGATCACCTCCAGCCATTCGCCGTATCCGTAAGCGAACACACTTTCGCCCAGAACATAGTCGCCATATTGGGCGTTGCTGACCATCTTGCCGTCAGCATTTTTATGCGCGATCCAGGTGACTTTGCCATCGCGGATCACAAACCGGGCGGCAACTTCCGGCGGCGTCAGCTTGACACCGGCATCATCCCATTCGGTGAGCTCATAGGTGCCTTCAATTTTCGCGCGGATTTCGGCGAATTTATCCGCAGCAGTGGCCGGCAGTGCGGACAGCAGGAAAAGGGCTGAAAGGAGCAGTATTTTTTTCATTGTTTTCGAGCGCGCTCAAAATTAAAGACGCAATCATATACGCATAGCCTCGGCATCAAAA
>JACCDH010278009.1_pt1 | contig 21293 bp, 17 predicted proteins | sample 7442481 | NCBI WGS metagenome assembly JACCDH01 (sample SAMN15323433, study PRJNA562643) | freshwater metagenome | isolation source: river surface water | place: USA:Blue River Watershed | collected 2017-08-15
ACTGTTTCGATATAATTTCATCATATAATTGACCTGTTTTTGTATCTTTTCGATCTTTACCAACACCCGCATAAATGCGTAATGTTCCAGTATATGGACCTTGATCAACATACATCGCAAACTTTTCAGTAATCATATCTGTATTTGTCTTTTCAGCATTTACATAGACTGGTAAATTATTTGGATAATAAGATTCTGTAATAGGACCATTTGTAATTGTACGACTATATGTACCGCGTTGATGGAAAAGATAACGTAATTTATATAAATCACGAACTTCTTGAACCATTTTTCCGAATGAAACATTTCCAGATTTATCTTCTACATAATAAATGAAACCCATATAATCATCTAAATATTCATCACAACAAGCTTTTTCAACCATACTTATACCTATGGAAGATTCTGGATTTACATCGCGCAATTGAGCCTCATTATACACTTGCATGTATGTTTTCTTTAACTCTTGATTTAAATAATGGATTCGATGCTTCCATAATTTATAATTCTTTTCAATATTTTTACCTTCTAATAACTCTTTTACAAAATTTTCAGGTAAATCACCAGGATTTTCATATACTATATCCACATTTTCTATTACAGATGTATTAAATGAAGCAACCTTCTTTGATAATTCCATTAAATATTCACGTTTCTTTAAATATAATTGATTAATCGATATACTTCTTTTAAATTCATTATAATTGTCATTTACATATTTCATACATTCTTTCATTGTTTCTTTGCTTTCTTCACATTTAATCGATCCCATTTCAATTAATAAACAAGATATATATTGAATACCATCTAAACCTTCAAATGATGTAAAAGCACACGGTGATAATTTCGCACTATGTTGATAATTAGGAACCGCTGTTTGTATTGTAATTAAGAAACGAGAAGCAATAATCGATGCGGTTTGAATCGATTGATATAATTCATATTGTTTTAAGAATTTACCCTCTTCTAACATTCGTTTAATCATATCCGGACCGAAACCTTTTGTACTCATTAATATTTTTGCCTCTTTTGATACAAAATCTTTATAATTTAATATATTGCGAATCTTTTGTAATGATTCAATAATAATTGATACAATATCTTCTTGACGTAATGTAACACCTGTTTTAGAACACAAGTTATTTTGTAAGAAAATACATACATTCTTTGCTTGTTGAATATCATCTGGTTTAAATCCTTTCTCTAAAAAGACCTTTCTAAACTCTTTTGAATCACAATCTAATGTGCGAATTTCAACATCATAACTCTCTAATTCCGCTAATGTTTGAGGTAACTCTTCTTCTTCATCTTTTGACCACACATCACGACTTCGAATTTGTTGACCATTTTCTGTATAACCTTCTACATCATCATCTTTGTATTTTGTTAATATTTGACCACAATTTGTACATGTTTGTACATCACCCGATGCTTCACCTTGATCACCAAAAAGATTTACCATCTCCTCAATAATAGCATTCTTCTTCTCTTGTGAATTTGCTTTTCGTTCACGATTTTTATAAACAAAATGACCACAAATATAGGATGAATCAATTTTGCGTTTATACTTTTTTGAATATAAATCTTTACCAATTAATAAACCATCTTTATCAATTAAATTATAAATACAATTGAGTTGTGAATCATAATCTTTCAAATTATAGATTTTATGAATAAGTACATCTAATTGATCATATTTTGGTTTTTCTACAACAACATTTTCCTCTTCCTCTGTTTTCTTCTCTTCTTCCTCATCTTCTTTTCCTTCTACATAATATTTCTTTACTGTATTTTCAATTTGACTATCAAAATATTTCATATACATATCATCATTTATATAACTCTTTAAATTTACAAAATTATTGTGAATTTCAGATACATAAGTAAATCGCTCTTTAAAACGTGTATATAATTTAGAATGACAACCAAAATCTTTACGATATACTGAATCTAATGTTTCTAAATCTAACTCTTCCAAATCCGTATTTTTAAATGTACATAAATATTGAATCGAATTGTATTTTGGAACTGTTTCACTTAAATTCCAGGTTTGTGAATCATTGTCCCATACATAAATCTCTTTACCGATTAATGCTAATGTACCATTTTCTAAATTATTTGTTTCTACTTTTTCTAAATCTTTAAAAGATGAAACTTCAAAACGATATAATTCACAACATTTTGATTTATTATTTTTATTTTTACGCATTTGATTTTCAATTAATGCTTCTTTATTCAATTGTTTTTCGCTATTTTTGGTAAATGTATCATATTCTTTAATCATACTATCAATAAATTGTGGATTTTGACCTTCTTTAAATAATCCATAAAACATTTTCATCATTTCCGAAAAGAAGATAATACCATGATCACGTTGGTCCATTAACCAAACTAAACGTGCGGAAATACAATCTTCAGGTTTATTTAAATGATCATATGATCCATAATATTTTGTTACATCCGGATTCGTAATATATATGTCAGCAAGGAAGAAGTTTTTATCACCAAAACGATCTTTATTACGAATATGGAAGATGGGTAATGATTCGCGTTTTAAGATCTCTTCTTCTAATTTAAGTTTTTCTAAATTGCTTTTTAATATATTTTTAATAAAATCCACATGATCAATCTTTAAATCATTGATCTTTAAATTATATTTCGATAATACATGCTCTACATCTTGGAATGTATAACATTGCGAAATACGGTCACTTTCGCGTTCCATAATTTGTTCTAATTTTGGAACAACTTTTACTAATATTTTTTTAAAATCTTCCGGACTATTTACTGAAATTTCATCAAATAAATATAATTTATTATGTAATACATTTTCCGTTTGATCACTATCATAAGTAGATCCAACAAAATTTACCATATAATCATCTACTTGATCATTAAAATTGATTTTATAACGATCATATACTAATTTATTTGCTGTATAAATTTCACCATATGTACCATCTACATTTAATTTCATTGACGATTTAATTGAAAACTCATTTTCATTTTCAATTGTTATATTTAAATGTTGCTTCATACCATTAATATTTGGAACACAATTTGATTTATCAATATAAATACGTGTTTTGGGAGATAAACCATGATTAGGAGATGTAATTTTAATAAAATCACCAACTTGACTAATTTTTGTAATTTTGGAGGATAAAACGAGTTTTTTGGTTAATGGATTTTGGAATATATTTTGATCTTTCTTACTTTGTAAATTCTTTTTATCATAATCATTCTCTTTTGCTAAAACCATAAAACCCACTATTTGAGATACTTCACCACCTACTAAAGTATACGGTGTAATACCAATTACACGACCCGTTTCTTCATCATATTTATCTTTATAACTTAAAATATCACTATTTATATTACGAGTATTCCAATGTACAGAGTCAATATCATAATAACGTAATACAAGAGCATTATTTTGAAGTTTTGTAAAATAACCAATTTTATTCTCTTCTGATTTAGGATCATTATGATAAGGTGATTGTATTTTGTGGAATATTTTAACAAGATCTTTATATGAAATTTTACCAAGTGAAGAGTCATGTTTAACACGCTTTAATAATATTTGTTGATCCACTTGACTCTCTTTCTTAATACCTGATTCATCTTCTAAAGATTCAACAATATAAGAATCACTATTTTCATTTTGTTTCTCTTCACTTACACCTTCACTATTTTCTTGAACAATTGAATATATTTTATGTTTATCTAAAACAACCGGAAGAATCCAATCATTACCATAAATATTATAAAATAAATCTTCAACAACAGGATATTCAAAACCATTTTCATATTGTAAATATCGTTTTAAACCATCATTTTTAGCATCAATCATTGATTGTGCTTCACGGGAAACTTCTTCTTGAATATATAATAAACCTTGTTTAGATACGGGATAAGATGCTAAAATTTGTGTTTCAAGTTCTTTTAAATATAATAAATCATTTTTATAAATACGTTCTTCTTCTTTTACATAAACTTCTTCTTCTACATTTAATATATTTTGAACTTCATCTATATTTACATTTTCATTTACTTCATTAAATGTTAATACATTATTTTCTTCTTCTCCTTCTTCTCCTTCCCCTTCTTCTTCTCCATCTTCTCCTTCTTCTCCATCTTCTCCAAAAGTAATTGTTTCATTTGAATTTTCTGCTTCTTCTTCACTATTTGGTGTTGTTGCTACACTGTTATTGTTTACATTTGTAAAAGTAATTGTTTCATTTGATCCAGAAGGATTCTCAGTATCTTCTGGTACAATATTGTTTTGATTCATATTATTTTCTTCACTCATTTTTTATATAAAAATATACAAAAAATATAATATATGTTATATAATAAAGTAATATATTTTTATACCGAAAAAATACTCTTATTATTTTTATATAAAATAGAATATTATTTAAAAAAATATAAAAAATTGAATTTTTATTTTGATATAAAGGAGATCTTACTATACTAAAATATAGAGGTTTTACTTTTATCTATTTTTTCAATTTTATACAATATCGTAAGCTAAAATGGACTTTTTTCAATACATTCAATCCCAAAATATTCAATCTTATGAAGCTCTTCAAGAACATCTTAAGAGTGATTCGATTAAAATTCGAGTAAAAGAAGATAGAACGTATCCAGATATTTTTGTACTTTGTCATGATGACGATACGGTGAAAACCTCTCCTATTTATCATTGTACAAATGGTCTAATCGCACGTAAACGTGATTGTATGCCTCTTTGTTTTTCATTTAATAAAATGGAAGATTCAGAAATGAGTGAAGATGGAAAATCGTTTATTGTAAATTCTGCGCTAAATCTTGACGCTTGTCGTCTTGAATATGCTCTTGAAGGTACACTTATTCGAGTATGGAAGTATATTCCAGAAGGTTCTACTACAACGGAACCTATTCTAATGATTTCGACAAAACGTTGTATTGACGCTGTTAGGGCAAAGTGGATTAGTGAAAAGAGTTTCCGTGAACTTTTTATGGAAAGTATGGTTGGATTTGATTTCAATACACTTTCTGTAGGTTACACATACTCTTTCCTTCTCACTCATCCTGAAAACAATATGATTGTTCAGTATGATAAACCTATTTCCTATCACATTGCTACTCGTAATATGAGTACAATGATGGAGGAGGATATTATTATTCATGGAATTCAACGTGTACCAACACAAGCAATTGATCGTAGTAATTATGAACAATATATTAATTTCCTAATTCAAAACCAGATCTTCAATATTGAAGGTTATGTGATTGTGGATAGTTCATTTAAACGTCAAAAGTTTATTGCGCCATCGTATGCGAAGGCAAAGGAACTTTTTGGAAATACGAATTCAAAGATGTATAAATTCTTTACACTTCGTAAAGATTGTGAGAAACTTCGCGATTATATGGCAATTTTCCCACAAGACGCTCAAGAGTTCAGTAGTTATGAATACAACTTTTATCAAATTGCGACGCAAATTCACAAACTGTATGTAAATAAGTTTGTAAAGCGTCCGAAGGATGAGAGTGGAAATGTACTAATGATTCCAGTACCTTATTATTTGAAGAAGGTTGTTTATGGACTTCATAGTGATTACAAAACATCAAAAGTACAAACGAATCTGGAAAGAGTTTTTAGTAAACTTTCGGAACAAGATGTGAAACTTCAATGTTTCATTTACAATAAGATGATTAATAATGGAACAACACCTGTTACTATTGATACATTTATGGCTTCTGCTTTCCCTAAAGTGGAAAAAGAATCAGTATCTCAAGGTCAAATGGAAATGGATGCTTAAATAAAGTAATCTTTTTATATATTGTAAAAAAAAAATTTTATAAAACAAAAAAAAACATTTTATTATAAACTCATTTATATAAATTAGTGATTTATATAAAAATACTTCATTTTATACTTACGTATACATTTTTTTATATTTTATTATATACGTAAATTATTTTTATATAAAAAATATTTTATTTTTATTACTGAAATATATAGGAAAAAAATAAAAGTACGTTTAAATATATATTTTTATTATATCTTAATTTATTAAGAAATATCTGATTTTTATTTTATAATAAAAATCAAAACAAATTATTTTGATATAAAGGATTTCATTTATAATTAAATATATTTGTAAAAAAAAATGAGTGTAAGTGCGGTTAAACAAAAAGAAACAACAATACATCCAGATATTGAAAATCATAAATCTCTTCATGTGGTATCTCAAAAAGATATACTTATGCAATCTTTAATACATTTTTTCAATAAAAAAGATCATATTGATGAATTATTACCAGTTATTGAGGGAACGTCTAAAATTTCACTTCGTATTTTAGATTGGTTTGTAACAAATTATAGTAAAAAGTTTAATACAACTTATGTAATTGAAAATAAAAAAGTACAAAAGAACTTTACAGTATATATTGCGTATAAATCTCAATTAAAAGGATATCAAAAGAAACAATTTGATCCATTTTGTCGTCGAGAACGTATTCGTTTTATTGTACATGGAGGAAAGGAGGTAATTACAACGGTAGGACAATTAAATTTCTTTCGATGGGCAATTGAAAATAAGATATTAAGATATATTAATGATCATTATGTTGATATTGAGAAGGATATGAATGAATCTTTAAAGAATATGTATAAAAAGAAAGATGATAATGAAAAGGATAAAAGAAGAAAACGTCGTCAATTATCTGTATCCGCAATTAAAACAATTAATAAAAATAATACATCTATTGTTGTTTCTTTTAATTAAAAAATTATTTTTTTTATATTTTTAATATTTTTTATTTTTATGTAAAAATATTAGAATAAAAAAGTTAAGAAAAAAGTTTTTATCTAATTATAAAGTATATAATTCGATTTTTTAAAATGTCTGTACCTGTAAGTGGCGGTTTCCAATCATTCCAAAGTGGATGTGGCACATGTAATGCTTCAAAAGATTATGCTGACATCTATTATTCTCAAAATCCTACACTAAATTCACCTCAACAAGGTGGTAAAAAACGTACTACCAAGAAACGTTCAACTTCAACTAAGAAACGTTCAACTTCTACCAAGAAACGTTCAACTTCTACCAAGAAACGTTCAACTTCTACCAAGAAACGTACTACTACTATTCGTAAAATGAAGAAAATGCGTGGTGGATCTAAAGAGGGTGAAAGTCAAATTCAATTAACTGAACAATTTATCAAGGACAATCTTGGTATTGCGTTTCAAACAGTTGGTGGTGGACAACCACTTCCTAGTGGATATTTTGGAGGTAAATCAATAACTGAATCACCTATTCTTCCTGGACTTGGTAGCGGTATTGAAGAAAAGTTTGCTTCAGTAAAAGGTGGTGCTAAAAAACGTACTATTAAAAAGAAAACAAGTACCAAGAAACGTAGTACAAAGAAATCAACAACAACAAAAAAACGTAAAAGCACAAAGAAGAGTAGCAAAAAAAAAACAACCTCAAAAAAACATTAATGAAAGGAGGTGCTAATTATGATTATAAAGCATGTCCTAAACCTACTGTAGATAATCCATTAAGTGGAAAATCATGGAATAATGCGTTTAAAAAGTTAGGTTGTATTTGGACACAACAAAAGGTAGATGGTTTAATTCCTAAAATGGGTGGTTTAGATATGATTAATGAAATGAATAATACAGTAAATCTCACATCAGCAAGTTTAAATGGATTTTATCAAAATATGAAAGATAAATCAAATTCTTTTGATAAACAAATTCAAGGAAAAATAAGTGCGATTGAAAATTGGGGATCTGAACCTGCTGTTTAAATAAATATATTTTAATAACATTTTATATAAAAATATTTATATAAAAGTAGAAAGTAACTATTTTTAAAAATGAGTTCACAAAAGAGTATGCTTACTAAATTAAAAAAATCTGAAGAAAACGCTAAAAAAACTTTAATGAAAGCACAAGAAAAAGCACGAATTGCTTATCAAATGGTTATGAAAGCACAACAAAAATATAAAATTCAAGTCGAAAAAGTAGAAAAGTTAAAGAAAAAAATAAATGATCAAAAAAAGAAATCATCCACCAAGAAATCATCCACTAAAAAAAGATCTACTAAAAAATCAAGCAAATCAAAAACAATTTCTAAAAAGAAAAGAACCATGCGCGGTGGTGGTGGAAGTGATTGGTTAAACACTGTAAACTCACGCGGTAATGTAGCAGGTCCTAATGACCATTGGGGTGTAAGAGGTGAAAAGTGGTCTGCTCAATTTGAAAAGTCTGGTGAATATATTCCTATGTCTGAACTTCGCAAAGGTTCTTTTGAACTTCAATCAAAACCAATTAACAAAATTCCAACTGGATTTGATCCAAATGCTTTAGGAAGTGAAGTGTTATCTTCAACATCAAGTGATTTATTAACACAAGTTGGAGTTTAACGAACACAAGTTGGAGTTTAATAAAGATCATATTTTTGATCAAACCCAACTTTATCTAATCCCAATGGATTTGAATCTATGAAAGTATGCATTTCTAAAGCATCGTCCGGCATAGATATCGTATTTAATCCATTTAGTTTATTTACATTTTTACAAATCATTTCCATTTCCTTTAAAACACCCATTAAAAGAGTTTGTAATGTATGAATCGAATCATTTAATTTTTTATTTCCACTCTTTCCTCCAGGTGATTTAAAAACAAGCGATTTAAAAGCATTTATACACTTTTTATACTCTTCAATCGCACTTTTATAATCTTGAAATGGATTTTCCAGATTATTTCGCATTTGTACCAGTAATCCTAACATATTATTACAATGAGTTAACGAATCTACATATGTTTCAATATTATAAATAGACATTTCTCGAGTATTATAATAAAATTGAACAATATAAGGATTATAATGTAAATATGATTGACGCAATTCGGGTTTAATATTCATTTGATCTAAATTATTATGAATTGACCAATTCGAAGATGAGTTCATAAGCATTTCATTTAAAAAGTTAAGTTGACCTTTTTTTGTTTTCGTAAATTGTATAAAATCACCATAATTCTTTTGAATAAAATAATAAATAATAATGATAAAAACAAAAAATGCTAAAATATGAGATGGTTGAATTGTTAAACGATGGAAAAAAGCAAATAATAATAAACCAAAAAATAGATAGTAAACAATATATTCTTGAGAAATATGATTTAATTGATCATATAAAGAATAATTATATAAGGAAAAATTATCAAAATATGCGTTTATATTTGAAGATGCTTTATCATTTTCAGCATATACTTTTTTTAAAATAATCTTTTCACTCATTTATTTCATATACTTCTATAAATTCATTCTTTTTTTTTTTATTTTTTTAACATTAAAAATTTTTTTATCTTTTTTTATTATAGAAAAATAATATAAAATGCGTATTTTTCAACATCAAACACAAATTATTCAAAATAGTAATGGTCATGTTCACAAAGCATTTAAAATTGTTAAAGGAAATAGCGAAAAAATAATGAAAGTAGAAGGTATGACAAATAAAAATGATTCTTCACTTTATCATATTTTACAAACAATTCGCAATCATAATTTAGTACATAAAAAATATTATAAAATACACGAAGATGATATTGTACAATTATTAAAAGAAGGTGAACGAAAACGAGATATTGAAACTATGAAAAATAGTAAAAAAGTAGTAGTGAAAAAGAGTAAAAAAGAGAAAAAAGAAGTAAAAAATGAGAAGAAAGAAAAGAAAGAAAAGAAAGAAGTAAAAATAAAAAAAGTAAAAAGTAAAGAAGTTAAAAAAATGAAAAAAGTAAAAAAAGTGAAAAGTAAAAAAGTTTAAAAATTAAAAAAAAAGATAAATAAAACTATTTTTGAAAAGTGCGTAATAATTATTTTTTTAGGAAAAATAATTATTAATTTATAATTTTTAATTTTTTTTGATTCAATAATAAAAAATTTCTTAATATAATATATAAGAACAAAAGAAAAAATGGTTGCCCAAGAACAACAACAACAACAACAAAAGTTACTTCAACAACTCCAATCCATGTTCGGTATTGGTGAACCTGTATCAGGTGGTAAGAAGCGCCGCACTGTTAAAAAGAAGAGCGCTACCAAGAAGCGCACTGTTAAAAAGAGTTCTACCAAAAAGCGCTCTACCAAACGTCGTCGCTCCATGCGCGGTGGTGGTGAAATTGCTGGTTTTGAAAAGGTTATGGGATTCGATCTTGCTGAATGGGGCAAAGATGGTGTTGTAGCTGCTAAACCTGCTGAAGGTGGTGCTAAACCCGCTGATAATATGACCGGTGGTAAAAAGAAGAAGCGCTCTACCAAAAAGGTTGTCAAGAAATCTGTCAAGAAAGTAAAGGTAACCAAAAAGCGCTCTACCAAACGCCGTCGCTCCATGCGCGGTGGTGCTGCTGAAAAAGAAACAGTCGCTGAGGCCGCTGGTGCTGCTGTTCAACAAGCATTATTAAATGTAAATGTAACTGAGAATAAAAAATCCGCTGTTGCTAGTGCCGCTAGTAAAGCCGTTCGTAACGCATTTAACGCTGCTGAAACCCCTGTAACTCCCGCTGGTTCCACTGAAGGCGCTGCCCCTGTAATCCCTGGTGGTGCCAAGCGTCGTCGTCGCCGCTCTGCTTCCAAGAAGACTGATGCTAAGAAGGTAAAGAAGGTTAAGAGCAAGAAGACCAAGAAGAGCAAGAAGTCCAAGAAAGGTGGTCTCTCATCCATCTTCCGTTGGTAAATTTTTGTCTTTTTTTTACAAATAATATAAAAATATTTATATATAATAGTGATTATATATGAATTATGGATGAACTTTTTCATAAATATTATACATCCTTTCATCAAAAAAATTATAAGAAAATTATAAAAATAATTGAAGATTTTTATCCAAAACGAGATCAAAATCATATCAAAAAAATATCTTCACATAATTATACTTCTATACGAAAAGATAAAAGCAATTCGTTTCAAAAAATTAGTAATTATTCACCCATTCAAAATAGCGAATTTTCAGATCAAAAAAATATATTTTTATATCACTATATTTACAGACAAATTCTTATTTATGAATTATCTACATTTCTAAAAACAAATATTACGTATATACCCCATATTTCTGAATTATATAAATATATCAAAAATGCGGAAAAAATAACTCCACTCAATCATTTTTATGGAAATGAAAATACAAATTATTTTAAAATTAATAATACTACTATGATTAAAGTTGTAAATATTACAGATCAAGAAATTTCGGATTATGATGAAAATCCAGCATTTTATAAAGAAGTTGAAATAGCAAAAATTGCCGAAAAATTAAATATGGGTCCAAAAATATTTAATGTAGAAATTTTTGTCGATACAACGAATAGCAAATCATATGGTATTATTTATATGGAATTTATTGATGGTATTAATTTAGAAAAATATTTAGAAGATATTAATAATAAAGAAAGAGCGCGAAATGTGTTAGAAAGTTTATTTGAAAAGTTATATAAACATAATATTACACTTATATCCCCTCATCGAAGAGATATACCGATTAATATGATTGTTGTAAAATCTAAATCAAAATCAAATTCGATTAAAATAGTCATTATTGATTATACATTTGCTCAATATATTACAGATTATATATATGATCGAAATTATGGACGATTAAATAAGTTATATGAATTTAGTCGTACTCATATCTATGAATCTTTATATCATTATATTAAAAAAATATACCAACCGAAATAAAATATATATATAAAATAGTAAATATTTTATTTGAAAATGGGGCAATTAACAAGTGAAAAACAAAAAGAGTTAATGAAAGGTTATTATACAAAATATTATCGTGATGTTTATCCAAAATATGGTAAAATTATTGATTTTTATATTAAAAAGTTTTTTCCACAAAATAATAAACCATTAAAAACATCATCTTTAAAAAGTTATCAAACGCGATCGAAAAATGTGAATCAATCGATGAATGAACTTGCGAAGCATTCAATTGATTTTGTAATAAAAAAGAATCTTCAAAACGTTAGTAAAAAGTTTATGTCAAGCAAAAGTAAAAGTAAAGAATTTGTTAATTTTTTATATGATTTTATTTATCGAAGGATTTTAATTCATGAATTGCGGTCTTATATTTATAAACATATACCAACCATTCAAGATATTATGAAATGTTTAAAAAATGAAGATGACTATAAAAAATTAAAATATATTAGTTCTGGTGAATATGGTACTGTATATCGTTTAGATGAAAATCGATGTATAAAAATTGTTGATGTTACCCAAACATTAACCAATTTAAAATATATTAATTTTATGAAAGAGATTGAAATATCAAAAGTTGCTGGAAATATTGGCGTAGGTCCAAAAATTTATGATGCTTATGTTTGTGTAAATGATGAAGATAGTAGTTGTTATGGAATTATTTATATGGAATATTTACATGGTACAACATTATCGAAATATTTAGATCATCATTCTTATAATAAAGAAGAATTAAAGAAAAAATTAGATGAAAAGATTATTCAACTTCATTCAAATGGAATACTCCATAGTGACTTACATTCAGATAATGTTTTTGTAATTCTTGATCAAAATGAACAATTTGTAGATATCAAAATTATTGATTATGGATTTTCACAATATATTAAAGATTATATTTATTTCCGAAATCATTACCGATTAAATGATGATTTATTCCATTTTAGTAGACATTATATTTATAGCGAATTAAGTTACTTAATTGTTCAAAAATTAAGTTTATAATTATAATAATTGATATACTTTCCCCGAACATAGTTATAAAAAATATTTCAATTCTTGAAAAAAATATTTTATAATATTTTTTCGGGGTATAAATTTATTTTAACATATATTAATAGATTTTTATTATATGTAATATAATAAAAATATGTTAACGTAAAAAGTAATTTCTTTACGTTTATTTGGTCTTAAAAAAAATTTAACAAATAAAAGATATAGATTCGTTGTTTGTACAATTAAATATTACAAGCTATCGAATTTTATCTTCTGCGCTTACGTACAACGATTTTCAAACAAATGTCTGCTAACGTCGAACATGCTGATTCCTCTGCTGAGGCTTCCGTGCTTGCGACTCTTGGTGAGTCAAATGACTGGAGAACTGTTGATGAGATGCCGATTGACCCTTACAGTGATATCATTAAAACTCTAAAAACGAAAGATATGGGTTCACCTGAGTGTACCCAAGATGAACAAAATACAATTGTATTCAATGTAGAGGAGTGGAGATATTTTATCTCTACTCTCGGAAAGCTTTCGAAGTATTTCGAAGTTACGCTTCCCGAACCTGAACGCACCAAAGATGCTAAAAAGAACAAAAAGAAGAGTCACGAATCCGCCGCCGAAATTATCGAGCGCAAGGAGCGTGAACGTCGTATGGAAATGATCGATTCAATTAATTCGTGTTTTGAGGATGAACTCCTTATTAAACCAAATGTTGCTCGTAAATATACCAATGTTATGGTATGTATTTTCTTAATGATCCGTTGGGCTCTTCATATGTATAAACATATTGATGAGCACTATTCTACTACACCCGTGAATCTAATTCTCGATTGTATCTGTTCTATTTCGCGTATGCGGTCTGAGCTTTCGCACTTTCCTGACTATATTCTGACTGGTATTGACAATGTTATCGAGCAATTGAAACATCGTTTTACTCGTCGGATTTGTTCGGTGGATGCGTCACAGCGAATGCCGCGTGTTATGAAGGCATTGTTTTCGAATGAGCGTCTTTTTATCGAATCAACCTGGGAAAAGGTTAAACCTAATTCCAGACAACTGTATTCGGAACAGAAGGAAGTGTACAATTATTTGCGCACTGCTCTCGAACAAAATGCCCCACTTTTTGCGACCTACAAAGTCAGTCCCGGTTCTGGTAAAACTTTCCTTGCTGCTGTTTTAGCAGCAATGATTGAGTTTGGCCATAATAAGAACAATAAGGACGAAACCTTTTCTCACGCACTTCATTCTTATGAACGTGCGCCTGAAGAGGGAATTATTCTCCCTCGGAACTATATTCCGATGGGAAATCAAAAGATTATGCTTTACTCATGTTACAACGTTCAAGTTCGTAACATGGTTTCCGGTCTTTGCCGTGATGCTGACATTGCCTTCTGGGTAGCGTCTTCATACATTGGTGAAACTGACGGAATTAAGCGCACTACTCTTCGTCCTTTCAAGACGCTTTACCAAGACTTCCGAGCCTATCGTAAAGCCCGAGATGATCCCATGAGACATGGGTCACTGGACGAACAGTGGATCTTTAATATTGAGCATACTATTCGCGATCCCGCGATTATTATTGCCGATCCTGAGTCGTGCTCGGTACTGCTTGATGCGTACCCTGAACGATTTGTTGGATATTTTGATGAGGTAACTGCCGGTGCGGAAGAGGGTGTAACGAGCGAATTCGCTCGTCACACTTGTAATCTACTCAAAAAGGCTCCTCGTCAAACCATCCTGCTTTCAGCCACTCTCCAGAATATGGAGCAACTGTCGTGGTGCCGTGATCCATTCATTGCCCGTCACACTACACCTTTACCGGCGTATCGTGAACGCGTGTTCGAAAAGTCTCTTCTTACTGGAGAGCGCTGGAAGAACACATATAACAAATCTATTTCAAAGATTCGTCGTATGGACTATATGAATTTTATGGTACTTCAAAATACACCGATTATTGCTGACGTAAAGTCTTCACGACTTAATATCAGTTGCTCGGTTTTTGCTCCCTTCTCCCAAGGAGAAGGAGAAACAGTCTATCGTGCGTATATGCCTCATATGAGACTTGAAAATATTACTCAACTCGGTGATTTTATCACTCGACTTGAAAATGATTCTGCTCTCATTCGTATGTACTCACCTGAAGCAGTGTATTATATGATTACACCGAATGAATCGTTGATTCCTGATCCTCTTAAGTTCTCGATTTATTTCGAAGAATTTGGTTTGGTGAAACACGTTTCGGTACGTAACTATATTCTGGATCTTTTCAGAAATATACACACTTCTAACAACATTCCTTTGTTTGAAGCACTGAAGGCATACAATTGCCCATTGCTTTCACACAAAGAAGTCCAATCTGGTATCACTATTGATCAAAGTCACATTCTCACTTCAAACGCTTATCTTTATGATAGCGGTAAGGTGATTCAAGTGTCGACTTCTGGTCGTATGCCAGAATATGTGTGCGAAATTTCAGAAGAACTTCTTGACGGTTCGCCGTCAATTGAAAGTATTCTTGCTGATTATCGTGAACAAGAAGAGAAGTTAGCTGAAGCCCTTTCAAAGGTCCAAACTGTCCGCAAGGTGGTCGAAAGATCATCAGGTGGTAGTAATGGTGCCGAAAAGGAAGATACTCGCCGCGCCGGAAGCTTTAAAGCTGACAGTCGCGCTGCTGATGATCGCAAAGCTGACATCGAACGTGATTTGGCACCGAAGCTTCGCTATTCGCGTCGCTATCTTGTAAACTCTCACCAACATTCAGAACGTTTTGTTCCCGAAAACGCTGGTGTATCTGTTAACGATAGTACGAATATGATGCTTTCAAAGGATACCATTCAAAAGTGTTTTGAACACGAAATTGATGATAGGATTATCAAACTCTATATGAGTGGTGTCGCAATTCGCGATGTTGCTCGAATGGGTAATTTTGTACGCAATCTTTATGAGCGCTCTACAAAGGTAGCCAAATTCTTCATTTCTGATTCTAGCATTGTTTACGGAACTAACATTAAGAGTGTAAACTCGATTTCCGTTACAACTGATTACGCTGCTTCGCCCATTTCTACACGAAACTCCATCTATCAACTGATGGGTCGTGCCGGACGTTCAGGTCAATCTGACAGTGCTAAGATCATCTTCCACTCAATGGATGGTATTGATAAGCTATTTGGTGATGAAAATTATGAAGCAATCGTTATGGAGCAAATCGCTTCTCAACTTGCTTAATTATTATTGTATATATATTATATTACACTACTTGTTATTTTATAGAAAAAACAAATAAAAAGTCGTAAAAAAAAAAAATAAAAACAAATAAAAATCGCCCCCACTCACTTATAAAAAAATATAACGTAAACATAAAAAAAAAAAAATAAAAATGATGGTTCTATTGATATAATTAATATAATTATATCAATTATATTGCTATATACAATATGGCTTCTAGTGCTCAAATTGTTCCTCCTGTAAATGGACCTAATGGTACCACTACGGGAGCCCGGGATCAGTCCGGAGAAAATCGTCTTTACAAACTTGATTCTCGCTCTTTACCTTTCTTTATACGCTATATGCGAAAAGATCTCAAATCTCCTCCTAAACCAAAGGAGCGTGATATGGGATTTATGGAAACATATTTTGCATCAGAGCAAGGAGACAATAATTATATGAATAGACCTTTTATTGATTATCTGAGTCATTTGACTGAGAAAATCAGAAGTTTTTACTGTATATCAGGGCGTGATATTTATTATCCTTTTGAGGATTTTGAAGTAGATCGTTCTGTTTATACACGTATAGTAATCAGCAGTCATGGCGAAATAGCAGATGAACACACTGATGACATTGAATATGCTTCTAAACAATTGTTTAAAGCATTTTCAACTGGCAAAGATGTTGTTTATACTCTTAACCTCGTTTCCGGTCGAATTAATAATGATTTGTATTATCGACCCCAAACTGCTCCTGAAATTGATGAAACTTATCATATGGAAAGACTAAATGAATTAGTAAATCTATATTATGAGGCATTATCAAATATTACTGAGACTCAAAGTTACGTTGATCATGCGTCACAACGTGTGAAAAGTGCGGAAACAAACTTTTCTTCTACCAATACTTCATCACCTGACGAAGGTGTGGATGATTGGGAAACATTAGCAGACGAACCGTGTGCTGAAGAAGTTGAGTTAAAAAACGCGCGTGCTGCTCTTTTACAAGCTCAGTTTGATTTATCAAATGCTGAGCTAAGAAAGACCAACCGTGATAATGACGTACGACATTTTATTCAAATGATCAGTTCAAGTAACTATGTTCAAGATGGCAAAATAACTTTTTTCAAAAACTTTATTGCGCAATTAAGAAGTATAAAAAAAAGAGAGTATATTAAATCGATTTTGCCTATTTTTTACCTTAAAAAGTTAAATAAGTAAGTGTTTTCATATAATTTCTTTATGTTTCAATAATACTGTTTCAATATGTTTTAATAGTGTTTTAATACTGTTTTCATATATATTTTTTTAATGTATATATATAATACTTCTTTTATTCATTCAAAAAAAAATAAAAAGTAAAATAAATAAATAAAAAAAAATAAAAAAAAAATCATAAAAATACTTTTCGCTAAAAATAATTAAAAAATTTCTATTTTTTAAATATAACAAAAAAATATGTCCACTTTATCATTTTTAATTCAACGTTTATCACTTATTCGTAATTATAATAAAGATGATACACTTTTTGTAACATCGATTTGTATGAATCAAGAGTCCAAAAAATATACTCCAATCTTTGTTTCTCCCACAAATGCGTCAAATGATCATTTTGTAAAAGTAGATCATAGTGAAAAATTTTCATTAGGAATTAAAAAGAAATACTCTTCTTATGATTTTAAAATTGTTTTTAATGAATCTTCCCAAAAATATGAACTTCATTACAATAATATGCCAACATATATATTATCGAATGATGATGAAAAATCAATATATTCAATTGATGATGAATTTCATTTTATTTCAACTGAAAATAATACATTTTTTGAACATCCTATTACAAACTTTGTACAAGAAATAGAAGAATCATCACCTGTTGCCAAAAAGAAAACAACTCGTGCTAAAAAAAATTCACCCATTGTTCAAGAAAAAGTTGAAGTAGTAACTCAAGAAGAAACTGTACAAGAAACTGTAACTCAAGAAGAAACTGTACAAGAAACTGTAACTCAAGAAGAAACTGTACAAGAAGAGTCTGTACAAGAAGAGTCTGTAAAAGAAGAGTCTGTACAAGAAGAGTCTGTACAAGAAGAGTCTGTACAAGAAGAGTCTGTACAAGAAGAGTCTGTAACACCAGAAGAGACTGTACAAGAAGAGTCTGTACAAGAAGAGTCTGTACAAGAAGAGTCTGTAAAAGAAGAGTCTGTAAAAGAAGAGTCTGTAACACAAGAAGAGTCTGTAAAAGAAGAGTCTGTAAAAGAAGAGTCTGTAAAAGAAGAGTCTGTAACACAAGAAGAGTCTGTAACACAAGAAGAGTCTGTACAAGAAGAGTCTGTAAAAGAAGAGTCTGTAAAAGAAGAGTCTGTAAAAGAAGAGTCTGTAACACAAGAAGAGACTGTAACACAAGAAGAGACTGTACAAAAAGAAGAGAGTGTAAAAGAAGAGAAGAGTGTATCAAATGAGAAGATTTTAGTACCATTTGTTTATAAAAATAAGATATATAAAACAAATATATGTTTATTAAAGGGATTATTAGAGAAGAATATGACAAAAATATTAAATGAAACAGTCCCTGTTGAAAATTTTATATTTAATGAGAATAAAAAGAGTGAATGTGGTTTATTAATTGAAGATAAAAAGAGTTATTTAGTAAATATTCAACATCAAAAATATTTATTATTACGTGTCAATCAACAAACATTATTAGTACAAAATATAACAACTAAAAAGTTTGAAAATGTAACATTAGGAAATAATATTACTCTTTCAAATATTAATTATACATTATGTACTTTAGCAAATCATTCAATTCAAACACCATTACTCTTAATTCCAGTTGAAAGTACAAAAGTATTTGATAATAAATATGGATTTAATAGAATAGTATTTTCACCTAAAATAAACATACAATAAATGATTTATTTTTCGTAAAAAATAAATCTATAAATAGATCTAATTTTTATATTTTATAAATATAGAATATAAAAAGTATTAAATATGGGATTTCCAAGATGGGCGCCATTAACATGGTACATATTTCATAAATTATCTTTTGAATATAATCAAGTAATTGAAAGTCAAAGTGATAGTGAAGAGTATAAAAAACATTATATTGAATTTTTTAAAAGTATGCGAACCATTATACCTTGTAAAACGTGCCGAAATCATTTTATTCAAAATATAGATATTGAAGAAAACAAAATTGAAAATAATATTTCAACTGAAAATATATTTGCTTGGACTGTACGATTACACAATTTAGTAAATAAAATGCATAATAAAAAAATATATTCTATCGAAGAAGCAAAAAGATTGTATTCACAACCACTTGTACATCATAAATTATTTGCTTTTGTCAATGATTATATGATTTATAATTTAAATAAAGGTGGTGAAAAAGATACTCAATTAATGAATATGTTTACACAATTATGTTATATTTATCCAAACAAAGCAAAACGTGAGAAATTAATTACGTTTGTTAATACAATACCAATAAAAAAAGAAAAAATTAGACAATGGTTAAATCTCTTTTACGCAATTGTAAATAATCCAAGAATATAAAATATATAAAAATAATAAAATGATAAATATAAAATATATATAAAATAAATAAAAAGTGATTTTTACTATCTATATAAAGAGATTTAGGAGAAATAAAGTAAAAAAGAGATGAAATATAAAAATGACAAATATTTTAAATGAACCAAAAGCTTTTTTATTTCAAATTTATTATGAAGAGAAAGATGACGGATTTGGATCTAAAAAATATATTCTTAAAAATGTAATTATAGATAAAAAATTAAATATAAAAAAAACATATATGAATACTTTTGAAAAATCGATGAATTTATTTGTTGATATTATAAAAGAATATGTTTTGAAAAAAGTACAAAATATCAAAAAAGTTATTTATGATATTGGTTTTTTTAATGAAAAATTACCCATTCATACTCTTATTTTAGAAGCAATTCAATTTGTCTTTCCATCTTGTAAACTTGATGAAATATGTAAATCAATCGTTGTTATGATTAAAGATGAAAATCAAAAAATATTACATCTTGGATTATTTAATATTAAAAATGTATCCGAAAATACACTTGAAGATTATTTTTATGTAAAGAATGAACGGAAAAAAGGAAATAGTATTATTTTATGTAATACGTGTGAAAAATATTGTATTTGCCAAAAATGCCATAAATGTCACAGATGTTATGAATGTGATGAATTCGATCCCAAATATATGTATAAATATTATTATTTATAAAAAAAATATTTACGAATCATTTGATATAAATAACTTAATATCAATAACTTGAGTGCTTGGCCGCAGTTGTACGCCAAACATTTATTATAAAAAATATTTTTTTATATATTTTTTTTTTATATCACTTTTCAGAAGTAGAAAAAGAAACTTATTTCTGATCTCTTCATAAAAAACTTTTTTATAAAAAAATACTTTTTTTATAAATATTACATGGCGAAAAATATACGCAAACATACTTATGCCACACATTTACATAAAAGAAAATATAAAAAAATATTTTTATTTATTTATATTTATTTTTTTTATTGATTTTATAACTATGTATGGCGCAACTATTTTGCGATCACTTTATTTTTTTGTTAATAAATAATTTAAAAAAAGAGAAGGAATCTTAGATTCCTACTTTTAATCAATATCATTGATATCACGATAAATATCTTCAACTTCTTGGAAGATTTCAAATGCTAAATTGACATCTTCTTTTTCACCCGTTCCATCACCTTCTCCATCACTTCCAGTATCTTCATCTGGAGCTCCATCCGCAATCGTCATTACTTCCTTCTTCTTCATTGTAACTTCAATATTCTTAATAATCTCTTCTTTAACCTTTTCATCTACTTTCAATTCATTTAATTCAAAACCAGATACACTCTTTGGTGATTCATCATCTTTTGCTTTCTTCGCTTTCGGTTTCAACTTTTCAATTACAATCTCATTTTCACCTTCCTTTTCAACCTTCTTTACTTCTTCTTTTTTAACACTTTTAATCTGGAAAAAGTTCGAAATTGGTTGCGCTCCACTCTTCTGATTATGATACTTCGTAATCAAATCCGATACAATCGACTCTGGATTCGGCATATTCAACTCAAAGATCTGAAATACCGGTTTCATAATCTGATGCTCATAATAATACATAAAATCAATCTTTAATTTCGCTTCTTGAATATACTGTGGATGCTCAATTAAATCGCCTTGAAGTAACTTCGGAACTATCGCCTTTTTACACTTATCATTATGTACTGTTCCATATTTATCTTTTCGTAATGTATGCTTCACAAA
>JACCDH011517795.1_pt1 | contig 21286 bp, 19 predicted proteins | sample 7442481 | NCBI WGS metagenome assembly JACCDH01 (sample SAMN15323433, study PRJNA562643) | freshwater metagenome | isolation source: river surface water | place: USA:Blue River Watershed | collected 2017-08-15
CCGACGCGGTTCATACTGAAAACGTACTGAGCCATTTGTTTTTCTTTCGGGTAGCAGAAGCAATAAAACGCTGATTATCCCAGCTATCTCAATCCGTGCCACAATAGTGCCAGTTGCCGCCGCCAGTTGCCGCAACATCAGCACTTCTGCTGGAGCCAGTTCCAAACACCTCTGTTTGTGATTTCTAGAGCTCATCTGTAAATACTGCCGACCTTTGACTGGGTGGCCCTTGGGCCAAGCGGGTTGGTGTCATGCGCTGACCATAAGCGCTCCATCATGAAATTTGAAGATTTAAATTTGGCTCCGGCCATCCAAAAAGCTGTCGCCGAACAAGGCTACGAAACCCCCACCCCCATTCAGCAACAAGCCATTCCAGCCGTTTTGGAAGGCCACGACTTGCTGGCAGGTGCCCAAACAGGCACGGGTAAAACTGCCGCTTTCACATTGCCTGTGCTGCACAAGCTCACCATGAGCCGCAGCAAAGAAAACAAATTTGGTGTGTACGGTGTGCGCGCCTTGGTGCTGACCCCCACCCGCGAACTCGCGGCGCAAGTGGAAGAGTCAGTGCGCAACTACGGCAAGTATTTGCAACTCACCTCCACCGTCATCTTCGGTGGCGTGGGCATGAACCCACAAATCTCTCGCTTGAAAAAAGGCGTGGATATTTTGGTAGCTACCCCTGGCCGCTTGCTGGACCTGCAACAACAAGGCGAGCTCGATTTATCCACGGTTGAGATCTTGGTGCTCGACGAAGCCGACCGCATGCTCGACATGGGCTTCATCCACGACGTCAAGAAAATCTTGGCCTTGGTCCCTAAAGACAAGCAAAGCCTGTTGTTCTCAGCCACCTTCAGCGACGAAATTCGCGAGCTGGCCAACAACCTGCTCAAAGACCCTCAAAGCATTCAAGTCACGCCCAGCAACACCACGGTGCAACGCATCACGCAAGTGGTTCACCCTGTGGGCCGTGGCAAGAAGAAGGCACTGCTCGCGCACATCATCAACGAACACAACTGGAGCCAAGTGCTGGTGTTCACACGTACCAAGTTTGGCGCCAACAACGTGGCCGAGTTCTTGACCAAGAACGGCATCAGCGCCATGGCGCTGCACGGCAACAAGAGTCAAACTGCTCGTACGCAAGCCTTGGCAGGTTTCAAGAGTGGCGAAATCCGCGCCTTGGTAGCCACTGACATTGCCGCACGCGGTATTGACATTGACGAGTTGCCACACGTGGTGAACTACGAAATCCCCAACATCAGCGAAGACTATGTGCACCGCATTGGCCGCACAGGCCGTGCCGGTTCAAGCGGCGAAGCCGTGAGCTTGGTGTCCTTGGACGAGCAAGGTTTCATGCGCGACATTGAAATCTTCACCAAACAACAAGTGCCTGTGGTGGAGGTGGAAGGTTTTGGCCCAGAACCTGATGAAAAGGCCGAGCCCATCGCCATGGGTCGCCAAACTCTGTGGGGTGGCTTAGGTAAGCCCCCAGGCCGTGACGTGATGGCGGCTGCAGCCAAAGCCGCACGCAGCGAAATGATGCAACGTATTCGCGACACCAAAGCCGCTGGCGGTGGTCGCAATGGTGGCGGCCGTGGCGGCCAAGGTGGTGAAGGTGGTGAAGGTGGCCGCGCCCCGCGTCCCAATAGCCATGTGAGCCGCGACCGTCTGGGTGACCGCCCACCGCGCGATGGTGAGCGCACAGAACAATTTGGCGATCGCCCACCCCGTGGCAACGACCGACCCTCACGTGACGGCAATCGCCCACAAGGGCAAGGTCAACGTCCACCCCGTCAATTTGACAACCGTGGCCCGCGCAATGGTGGCCCACGTCCACCACGTGACTTTGATGCACCACGTGCACCTCGCCACGACGATGATGACTTCCAACCGCGGGCCAACGCGCACTTGGGCACTCAAAGTGGTGTCAACGCCTTTGGCCACAAAACGCAAGGTGGTGGCGGTCGTCAACCAGACCCCACACGCACCAGCATTGACCTCATGACCGAACGCAAACGCGGCGGTGGCGGCTTTGGCCGCCGTTCAGGTGGTGGTGGCAATCGCTCCGGTGGCGGTGGCCGTTCAGGCGGCGGGCGCAGTGGTGGTGGTGGTGGCTACGGCCGCTAAATCACACAAGGCGCTGCATTCCGGCACCGGGCTTGGCAGGCTTTTACCTTCGTAAAAAGCCTGCAGGTTTTCCATCGTGAGCGCCGCCATAGCGTGCCTAGTTTCTACAGTGGCGCTGGCCATGTGGGGCGTGAGCACCACGTTGTGCAAGCGGCGCAACTCTGGATCAATCGCAGGCTCATCCCAAAACACATCCAAGGCTGCGCCTGCTATGTGTTTGTCTTTCAAGGCTTGCACCAAGGCGGGCTGATCCACCACAGAGCCTCGGGCAATGTTGATGAGATAAGCCTTGCTACCCAATGCTTGCAAAACCGAAGCGTCAATCATGTGCTTGGTCTCATCCCCGCCTGGCACAGCAACCACCAAATAATCCACCTCGGTAGCCAACAGCGTGGGGTTATCGTAAAAAGCGTAAGGCACATCGGCCTTGGCATCTCGACTGGTATAGGCAATACGCATATCAAATGCCGCTGCACGCTTGGCGATGGCACGGCCGATGCGCCCCATGCCCACAATGCCAATTCGCGTACCCGAAACTCTGTTGAGTAAGGGGAATTCGTCATCCACCCAGTCACCGTTGCGCACAAACTTGTCGGCTTGCGGAATGCGACGACCAATCGACAACACCAAGCCCAACGCCAAATCTGCCACGTCATCGGTTAAGACGCCTGGGGTGTGCGTGACCAAAATGCCTTTTTCCTTACAAGCCGTCACGTCTACGCCGTCATAGCCCAAACCACATATCGCAACCAGCTTTAGATGGGGCAGCATGGTCAAGAGTTTTTTATCCACCTTGGCCGCACCCGTTCCAATCAGCGCAGTGACCTTGCTCAAAGCACCGGGGTCTTGGATGTGCGTGTGGTCGTGCACGATGTAATCAGCCTCTTGCAGCGCCTTCATCATGAATGGCGGCAAGGGCGAGACTTGCATGATTTCTTGGGCCATGGCACAAACTCCAACATGTTCTGTGATGCCCCCTAACTCTACTCGCTGATTGGCTAACATCACAGGCTATGACCGAAGGCACTCCCCTCTTAGACATCACAGGCGCGATCGCCACCCTCACCTTGCGCCGCCCATCGCAGCGCAACAGCTTGACAGACGATGACCTCAACACCTTGCTGGCTCACTTTGAAGCCATCCATCGCAACCCCGCTGTCCATGTGGTGGTATTGCGTGCCGAGACCGTCGGACAAAAACAAGCTGTATTCAGCGCAGGCTACAACGTGGGCGGTTTTGACAACGACCCGATGGCCCCGTTGTTCTTTGAAAAGATTCCCGAAGCCCTAGAACGCCTTCGCCCCGTGACGATTTGTGCCTTGAACGGCAGCGTGTACGGCGGCGCAACCGATTTGGTGCTCGCCTGCGACTTCACTGTGGCGCAGCGCGGCTACACATGGCGCATGCCTGCTGCTGCACTTGGTCTGCACTATTACCCCAGTGGTTTGCGTCGCTATGTGAGCCGGTTTGGACTGCAGGCGAGCAAGCGTGCGTTTCTGCTAGGCCAAGCGATGCCCTATGAAGCTTTAGAGACGCTGGGCATTTTTGAAGCCTTGGTGGATGAAGATGCTTTTGAGGCCCAAGTCCAAAACTTAGTCGACACCCTGAGCCAAATGGCCCCCTTGGCTTTGACACAAACCAAAAAAAGCTTGAACGACATTGCCGCCGGTTTGTACAGCGAGCCTGGGCTGCGAGAACGTTCACGCCAATCGGTGTACAGCCAAGACTTTGCCGAAGGCCGTGCCGCATTTGCTGAGCGACGTGCGCCCAAATTCACGGGCACCTAAACTGTCACCAGCATGAAAAAGGGAGCCCTCTGGCTCCCTTTGTGTTTTGGCCTGCATACAGGCCAAGGCTGAAATTAAGCCTTCTTGGCGTAAGCCGAGCACCAGCCTTTGCCAGCGACTTGCTTGCCAGCAAACAAGGGGCAACCACCTGCGGCATCAGCAGGCTTACCTTGGAACAAAGTGCAGTTGCTGCATTGTTGACCTGCTGCATATTTGGGTTGCTTGGCTTTGTCCACTTTGGTGGCGTCAGCTTTGTAACCCAAGCCTGCAGCTTGAGGATCTTTCTCGTCGACCATGGCGGCTTGTGCAGCGGTTGTTGCGAAGGCTGCAACGCCAGCAACAGAAATGGTTTGCATCATGAATACGCGACGGTTGGTAGGTTTTTGCATCAATGTCCCCTTGGGAAAGTTTGAAATTGGGTCAGAACATACTGACGCTGCGTATCTTAACGACAGATCATGGCTTTCGATTGATCAACATCAAGGCACTGGGGTTTACCTGACCCGTGCGCTATCCTTGGCGCATGAATGACATTGCCAACTTACGCAAAAGCTACGAACGCGCTGAGCTCAACGAATCAGCCTCGGCGGCTGACCCCATGCAGCAGTTTGACCAATGGTTGAAAGAAGCCATTGCCAGCGAGATCCCCGAGCCCAACGCCATGACCTTGGCCACCGTGAGTAGTGACTTGCGCCCCAGCACACGCGTGGTGCTCATCAAGGGTTATGACGAACGCGGCATCGTGTGGTTTACCAACTACAACAGTCGCAAAGGCCAGCAACTGGCGGGCAACCCGTTTGCTGCCTTGCAATTTCACTGGGTGGAGCTAGAGCGCGTGGTGCGCATCGAAGGCCGCGTGGAAAAAGTCAGCGATGCTGAAAGTGACGACTACTTCAACAGCCGCCCTCTGGACTCACGCATTGGGGCATGGGCCAGCCCGCAAAGCCAAGTGATTGAGGGGCGCGGCACGCTGGTCGCCAACGCCGCCAAATACGGTGCGCAGTTTTTGCTGCAGCCACCTCGCCCACCCCACTGGGGCGGCTACCGCTTGGTGCCCGAGCAGTGGGAGTTCTGGCAAGGCCGCAAGAGCCGTTTGCATGACCGTTTGCGCTATCGCCAAGCGGGGGATGGCAATTGGATACGTGAACGACTCGCACCCTAAATCACTTAAAAGCTCACTTGCGCGCCCACTTTCAAGCTGCGTCCTGCAATAGGCGGCGCATTGGTCCCCATCGTCTGCGTCAACACCGAGGTGGATGCGTAGGCCAACTTATTGGTGATGTTGTCGAATTTGGCAAACAACAGCCAATGGGTGGGCCCATAGGTATGGGCGTGGTAGTTGATGCCTGCGTTCCACAGGGTGTGGCCGGCCGTGGTGATGTTGCCATCGGGCACACGGTTTTGAGCCGCTGCATGCATAAAGCCAAAACGTGCGCCCCACGCGTTGCGTGACCACACGGCATCTGCCCCCACGCGCATGGGCGCGATGCGCGGCAAATAGCTGTTGTGCGTCTGGTCTTTGGCGCGCACCACATCGGCACGCAGTTCGAGATCCATCGCGCCATGGGCTGCGTTGGGTGAGAGCAAGGCCGATTGACCGCCAACCATGCGTAGTTTGGCTGTGGACTCGATGCCGTAGAAGCGGGCGCGGACGCCTTCAAATCGATAGTCATCAAAGGTTTCGCCATTTTCAGTGTGTGTTGTGCCTGTCGATTGAAGAGAGATGAAATTCGAGAACTGCGAAGCAAACCCCGTGATGCCAAATTTATGTAGCCCCTGCTTCCACTCGCCGCCCACATCCAATTGCGTACCTTTTTCTAGCTTGAGGGTTGACTGCCCAATTTCATAGGTCCCCGTGGCCGCATGCACGCCATGCGCAAACAACTCATAGTCCTTAGGCGCACGTTGGCTGGCACTGAGGTTCGTCGTCAGCTGCCATCCGTTTTGAGCTTCGCCTTGGCGGAAGTTACGCATCGCGCCTACCGCCACATTCAAGGGCTTGAATTTTTGCGTTTGTGCCAGAGTGCCTTGATGGGCTTCAAGCGACACAACTTCCACGTCTTCAGCACGTGCGCCTGCACTCAGTTGGCCCCAAGAACTTTTCAAAGCTTGGTAGGTAAACAGCCCTGTGCTGCGTGAGCGCGAGGGCGGTAGCAGCGAATTGCTTACTCCGTCATCCGCTTTAGCCTGTAGGTGGTTGCGCTCATGCTGAATACCAACTGTGCCATCGAGCTGCATGCCATTGCTCAAACGCATAGCACGCTGACGCCCCTCTAAACGGAAATCGTGGCCTGTGTTTTTAAAAGTCGATTCTGGGCTGCCATCGGCCAGCTCGGTGTGGCGGTAGTTGGTGTGACCCAGTTGAAACTTCACGTTCTCAAATGCCCCCACCTCACGCACCAAGCCTTCCATCACATGGTGGCGGCGCAGCATGTCGATGCTCACGTTGGGTTCAGCTACCGTGCCGTAGGTGCTTCGGTATTCACCGGTCGACAAACCCAAATAGCCACGATCGAACAGCAGCGTGCCGCCCACCGCACCGCCTTTGCTGTCGCTGGCCGAATTGCACACACGACGGCCATGAGACGGTCCACCATCACCACATGTCATGTCTTTGGGGACACGCAAGTTTTTGGTACTGCGATCAAACGCATCCACATGCAACACAAACTTGTCATTGCCCGCCTCCACCATCGCGCCGGTGCTGCGCTCGTCGGCAGCGCCACCCGCACGCACTTCGGCTTTGCCCATCACGCCGCCTTTGGCGTCAAACGTGCGCTCACGTGCAATGCGGTTGTCAATCACATTCACCACGCCCCCGATGGCGCTGCCGCCATACAGCAAAGTGGCGGGGCCGCGCAGCACTTCTATGCGTTCAGTGGTGAGTGGGTCGATGGGAACGGCGTGGTCATTACTCAGACCCGAGACGTCCATGTTCGCAACGCTGTTTTGCAAAATGCGAATGCGGTCACCTTCCATGCCGCGAATGATGGGACGGCCCACATTGGGGCCGAAGGAGCTGTTGGCAATGCCGGGTAGGTTGTCGAGCGTTTCGCCCAAGGTGCTTCCTTGGCGTTGGGTCAGCGCTGCGCCCGACAGCTGCTGCGCGGGCACCAACACACTGCCCTCAAGGTTGCGCGCGGTGATGGTGACTTCGTCCAAGCGATGAGGTTCATCGGTGTGCGCAGTCTGCGCCCAAGCGTTGCCCAGCGAGAGAGAAAAAAATGAATACGCAGCAGCGGCCACGGCGCTGCGTTGAAAAACGTGTGTCATGTGATATTCCTGCGGGGCGTGTCAGTGGCCCCAAGTGTTTTGCGATGAGAAGTCAGTACGCGACCTAAACCTCAGGCGCACTGAAGAGACATTCAAAGCAAAGCAGCAGGTGGCCCTCGGGCCGCATAAAAGCGCTCGAACAGTGCAAAACGCTCGCACAGCTCAGCCGCCAGCCACACGGGCAAAGCAGCCACAACGTGCAATGCCCAAACAGGCGCATGGAGTAAATCGGGGCAGGTTTGGTCAAACAGTTGACACTCGGCCGAATTGCTGTGCTCACCCCAAATGGCAGCCAGCAGGCTGACATCATCTTTAGCGACAGCGGGCATAACATGCGACGCCAGACCCGCACTTTGCTGTGCATGCGCCACACGGTGCAACACGCCTACGGTTTGCACCAAGATCAAGGCTGTCAGCAATGCGAGCAAACCGCGCTGCAAATTGCGCAGGCTCAAAGACATCGGTAAGAAGCGCAACACCTCAGTCATGACGCACCTTATCCGCAAAGGTTTGCATAAACTTTTGCACTTTGGGTGCTACTACAAACGCGCAATAGCCTTGGTTTGGGTGGCGCTCAAAGTAGTCTTGGTGATAGTCCTCGGCTGGCGAATAGTTGTTCAAGCATTGCAGCTCGGTCACCACGCGGCCCGACAGCGCCGCGTTGACGTCGTTCAACACCTGCTGAGCCGCCTCTCTGTCGGCTTCTTCGCTCCAGTAAATACCACTGCGGTATTGCGTCCCCGCATCGTTGCCTTGGCGGTTCAAGGTCGTGGGGTCATGGATGACAAAGAAAATCTCAAGCAGTTCACGCAGGCTGATCACTTGCGGGTCGTACACCAAACGCACCACCTCGTTGTGGCCTGTGTCGCCCTCACACACTTGCGCATAAGTTGGGCTCAAGGTGTGGCCATTGCAGTAGCCTGACTCCACGTCCAGCACGCCCCTCACGCGAACAAACACGGCCTCGGTGCACCAAAAGCAGCCTCCGCCCAAGGTGATGACCTTGGGTGTCGGGTGTGGGTCTGAGTGAGATGTCATGGTGCTTGATTCTATGATTGCATGCGCACGACCACAGAACCCACACTGACCCTTGGCCTATCCAGATTTCATGGACTCACTGCTCGCCCTCAAACCCATCCTCACCAGCTTGGTTCTGCCAGCTTGCAGCGGCTTGCTGGCTCTCTTTGCACTGTTGGTGTGGGCATGGCGTCACAGTGCTCGCTCGATGGCACGTGTACCCATTGCGCTAGCAGGCGTCACCTCTTTACTGCTGTGGCTGCTGAGTTGCCAAGCCGTGGCCATTTGGCTTTCGTTGCATGTGTTGCCGCAAGTCAGCCCCATCAGCCCAGATGTGCTCAAGCATCGACAGGTTCAAGCCGTGGTGGTGCTAGGTGGCGGTGTTGAACACGATGCCAGCGAGTACAACGGCCCCACGCTGTCACCCGATGCCATGTCGCGTCTGTTGTACGGCGTGTATTTAGCGCGCAGCACACAGCTGCCCATGGCGTACACCGGTGGCGTTGGTTGGGCTGGGCCCAGCGGTCAAACCTCAGAGGCTGAGGTGGCCAGTATGGCCTTGAAGCGACTTGGCTTGCCTGCCCCTCGCTGGCAAGAAAACCAATCACGCGACACACGTGAAAACGCGCTACTCACCGCGGCCCTACTCAAAGCTGATGGCGTCACACACATTGCACTGGTCACCCATGCGTGGCACATGCCGCGCAGCGTGCGTCAGTTTGAAGCGGCGGGTTTGCAAGTCACGCCAGCGCCGATGGGCTATATCCGCAGCGATCTTTCAGCTTGGCTGCAATGGCTGCCCAGCGGCAAAGGGCTGCGCGACAGCGGCTGGGTCATCCGTGAATGGCTGGGGTTATTGCTGACTTAAGTGCATCAAAAGAATTAAGCTGGTACATTACTAACCAATCAGTCATTAGCAGCTTATGGCCTCCGACACATCCCACAGCACACAAGAGCCAGCACCTAAGCGAGAGCGCCGCAAAGAAGCCCGCCCAGGTGAATTGGTCATGGCTGCGCGCGACTTGTTTGTGGAAAAAGGCTTTGCTGCGACCCGCGCTGAGGAAGTAGCCGCGCGAGCCGGTGTGTCCAAAGGCACCTTGTTTTTGTACTTTCAGAGCAAAGAAGATTTGTTCAAAGCTGTCATCTCCGAAAACATTGCCAATTTGTTTCCAGCTTGGAACGAAGAATTCAAGGCGTTTTCGGGCAGCAGCGCTGACATGCTGCACTACGCCATGGACTTGTGGTGGAACAACGTGGGCAACACGCCTGCCAGCGGCATTGTCAAACTGGTATTGAGCGAAGCGCAAAACTTTCCCGACATTGCCGAGTTTTACCAGCGCGAGGTGGTGGAGCCCGGCACACACCTGCTGCGCAGCATCTTGCAGCGCGGGGTGGACAGCGGCGAGTTTTGCCAAATGGACACCCACCAAAGTGTGTTCAGCATCATTTCCCCTATGATTTTTTTGATGATGTGGAAGCATTCCATGGGTGCTTGTGCGACCTCAGCCAACATCATTGACCCGCTGGCCTTTATTCATTTGCACGTTGACCTACTCATCAACGGCATTCGTGACAAAAACAAGTTATGAAAAAAATTGCCCCCCGCTGGATTGTCGTTGGCGTCATCGTGTTGGCCTTGGTAGCTGGCGTGGTACGTGCCATCGTTCAAAAACGTGCCAAACAAGACGCGGCCTCGGCACCCACCGCTGCTGTGACACAAGTGGAACTGGCCAGTACAGATGTGATGAAAGCCGAGCTGCGCGACATCACGCAAGGCTTAGCTATCTCAGGCACGGTCAAGGCGGTGAACTACGCAGTCATCAAGGCACGCGTGGCGGGTGAGCTCAAAGAAGTGGTGGCGCGTGAGGGTGACGCCGTCAAGGCTGGTGATGTGTTGGCCCGCATCGACCCCACCGAATACCAACGCCGCTGGCTGCAAGCCGCCGAATCGGCCACAGCCGCCAAAGCCCAAATGGAGATTGCCCAACGTGCATGGGACAACAACAAAGCACTGGTGGATCAAGGCTTCATTTCCAAAGCCGCCATGGACAACTCGGTGGCGTCTTACCAAGGTGCGGTGGCCAGCCACAAAGCAGCCATGGCAGGGGCCGATGTGGCCCGCAAAGCCTTAGACGACGCCACTTTGCGCGCGCCTTTTGCGGGCGTGGTCTCTGGCCGCGCCGCCCAAGTGGGTGAGCGCGTGGGCGTGGACGCCAAGATCATGGAACTGGTGGACTTGAGCCAACTCGAAGTCGAGGTACCGCTGAGCCCAAGCGAATCCATCGATGTGCGCGTGGGCCAAAGTGCGGCCTTGCAATTAGAAGACCGCGCGCAAACGATTGCAGCCAAGGTCAAACGCATCAGCCCTAGCGCCCAAGTTGGCAGCCGTAGCATCTTGATTTATTTAGCGCTGGACAAAGCCGAAGGCTTGCGCCACGGCTTATTTGCCAAAGGCATTTTGGGCATGGGCAAAAGCGAAGTTTTGGCTGTGCCTTTGTCAGCGGTGCGCACCGACCGGGCGCTGCCTTATGTGCAAGTCGTCGAGCAAGTGGGCGATCAACTGCAGGTGATGCACAAACCCGTCACGCTCGGCGTGCGTGGCATGGACTTGGCTCAGCCGGAGTCTGAAACTATGGTGGGCGTGACAGGCTTGGAGCAAGGCAGCACCGTGCTCAAAGGCCATGTGGGTGCTTTGCGCGAAGGCATGGCGGTCAAATACACCGCTGCCTCAGCCAATGCTTCAGCCGCCAGCGCACCCGTTGCCAGCGCCAGCCCCGCTAACTGAAGCGACTGACACACCATGTGGTTCACCAAAGTCAGTCTGAAAAACCCCGTCTTCGCCACCATGGTGATGCTCGCCTTTGTGGTGCTGGGTTTGTTCTCGTACCAGCGTCTCAAGATTGACCAGTTCCCCAACATCGACTTTCCGGTGGTGGTGATCACCACCGAATATCCAGGTGCTTCGCCTGAAATCGTGGAGAGCGAAGTCAGCAAGAAGATTGAAGAAGGCGTCAACTCGATTGCCGGCATCAGCGCCCTCACCTCACGCAGCTACGAAGGTATGTCGGTCGTCGTTATTGAGTTTCAACTGCATATCGATGGCCGCAAAGGTGCTGACGACGTGCGAGAAAAGGTTGCCGCCCTGCGCCCCACCCTGCGCGCCGAAGTCAAAGAACCTAAGGTGTTGCGCTTTGACCCCTCCAGTCGCGCCATTTGGTCGTTGGCTGTGCTGCCCGAAGCCACGCCAAACGGGAAATCTCTCTCGTCGGTCGAATTAACCAACTGGGCAGACCAAGTCTTGAAAAAGCGCCTAGAGAACGTGCGAGGTGTCGGCTCTGTGTCATTGGTGGGCGGCACCAAACGCGAAATCAATTTGTATTTGAATCCGCAAGCGATGGAATCGCTAGGCGTCAGCGCCGACCAAGTGGTGAATGCGGTCAAGGCCGAAAGCCAAGATTTGCCTGTGGGCACTTTGCGCTCGCTGCAGCAAGACCGCGTGATTCAAATTCAGGGCCGCATGCTTCGTCCTGAAGACTTTGGGCAAATCATCGTCGCTCGCAAAAACACCACACCAATTCGACTCAACCAAGTGGCCACCGTGAACGATGGTGCGCAAGAGGTTGAAAGTTTGGCGCTTTACAACGGCCAACGCACACTGTTGATGACGGTGCAAAAAGCCCAAGACGAAAACACGATTGATGTGATTGACGGCCTCAACAAAACCGTGGCCGAGATGAAAGCGCAGTTGCCTGCCGGCGTGCGCTTAGAGCAAGTGCAAGACGGCTCGCGCCCCATCCGCGTAGGGGTGGCCAACGTGCGCCAAACCTTGATTGAAGGTGCGTTACTCACAGTGCTGATCGTGTTCTTGTTCTTGAACTCGTGGCGCTCCACCGTCATCACAGGCCTCACGCTGCCCATTGCCATCATCGGCACGTTTTTGTTCATGTACATCTTTGGCTTCACCATCAACATGATCACGCTCATGGCTTTGTCGCTGTGCGTGGGCTTGCTGATTGACGATGCCATCGTTGTGCGCGAAAACATCGTGCGCCATGTGCAAATGGGCAAAGCCCCTTACCAAGCGGCGATGGACGGCACGCAAGAAATTGGTCTGGCTGTGTTGGCCACCACTTTGTCCATCGTGGCGGTGTTTTTACCCATTGGTTTCATGGGCGGCATCATTGGCAAGTTCTTCCACGAGTTTGGCATCACCATCGTGGCCGCAGTGCTCATCTCGATGTTTGTGAGCTTCACGCTCGACCCCATGCTGTCGTCGGTGTGGCATGACCCTAGCATCCACGCGCATGGGCAGCACGGTCACAGCCGAACGTTTTACGACCGCTTCATCGGCCCCGTCACCACTTGGTTTGAAGAAACGACCGACAAACTCATTGCGCTTTACCAGCGTATTTTGAAGTGGTCGCTGATTCACAAGCGCGCCACCCTTGGCTTAGCGGCTGGCACATTTGTGTTGAGCATCTTCATGGTCCCGCTGCTGGGTACAGAGTTTGTGCCCAAGGCAGACTTTTCAGAAACCTCGGTGAGCTTTTACACCCCCGTGGGTTCCTCCATCGAAGTCACAGAAGCCAAAGCCAAACAAGTCGAAGCCATCATTCGTGAGTTTCCAGAGGTTCGCTACACGCTCTCCACCATCAACACCGGCAATGCCAACGGCAAAATTTACGCAAGCATCTACGTGCGCTTGGTCGACCGCAAAGACCGCAAACGCAATGTCGACCAAATGTCTGCCGTTTTGCGTGAGCGTTTGCGACAAGTGCCGGGCATCACCGTCACACACGCGGGCTTGCTCGATGCGGTGGGCGGTAACAAGCAAGTGGAATTCTCGCTGCAGGGCAGTGACTTGCGCGAACTCGAACGCCTCACCACCCAAGTGATGGAGAAGATTCGCAACGTGCCGGGCTTGGTCGATTTGGACTCCAGCGTCAAACCCAACAAGCCCACGATTGAGGTGAAAGTACAACGCGAAGCAGCCAACGACCTTGGTTTGTCTCTGGGGAGCGTAGCCAATCAATTGCGCATCTTGGTGGCAGGCAGCACCGTCACCAACTGGCGTGCCGCCGATGACCAAACCTACGACGTGAATGTGCGCTTGGCCCCCAATGCACGCAACGCCATGCAAGACCTTGAGCGCCTGCCCTTCACCATCGGCACCAACGCCGATGGCAGCCCCCGCGTGGCGCGCCTCAATCAAGTCGCCAAAGTAGAAGAAGGCACAGGCCCCAACCAAATTAACCGCCGCGATTTGATGCGCGAAGTGGCCATCAACGCCAACGTCTACAACCGCTCAGCAGGCGAAGTGTCCGCCGACATTCGCAAAATCATGGATGGCATGCAACTGCCCCCCGGCTACCGCTACCAGTTTGGCGGCTCCACCAAAAACATGGCCGAGTCGTTTGGCTACGCCATCTCAGCCTTGGTCTTAGCCATCGTGTTCATCTACATGATTCTGGCCAGCCAGTTCAAAAGCTTCCTGCAGCCCATGGCCTTGATGACCGCCCTGCCGCTCACCCTCATTGGTGTGGTACTGGCCTTGCTGATGTTCGGCTCAAGCCTGTCCATGTTCTCCATCATTGGCGTGATCATGCTGATGGGCTTGGTCACCAAAAACGCGATTTTGTTGGTCGACTTTGCCATCCGCTCACGTGAGCCCCAAGAACAAACCGATGGCTCCGTCAAGCCAGGCCTGAGCCGCCATGATGCCCTGCTGCTGGCCGCTGAAGTGCGTTTGCGCCCCATTTTGATGACCACCTTGGCCATGATTTTTGGCATGGTGCCTCTGGCCTTTGCCCTGTCTGAGGGCTCAGAACAACGCGCGCCCATGGGCCAAGCCGTGATTGGCGGGGTGATTACATCTTCCCTATTAACTTTGGTCGTTGTGCCCGTGGTGTACTGCTATTTGGACGATTTGGCCGAATGGATGAAACGCAAATGGTCGTCAGGCTCTGACAGCCCCGCCCGTTAAAATTTTGCCTAGCTTTAACTGAACGATTTCGGAGTTTTGAGATGAATACCCAACAAGCCCGCTTCAACATGGTCGAACAACAAATCCGCCCATGGCAAGTGCTCGACCCTCAAGTGCTGACCGTGTTGTCAAATGTGCAGCGCGAACTGTTTGTGCCACAGGCGTATCAGGCCATGGCCTACACCGACACTGACATTCCTTTGGGCCACGGCCAAGCCATGTTGCACCCTCGTTTGGCCGCGCGTTTGATGCACGATTTGCACCTCACAGGCACTGAGAAAGTTTTGGAAATTGGCACAGGCAGCGGCTATATGACCGCCTTGTTGGCAGGCCGCGCCCAGCGTGTGGTGAGCTTGGAAATCAATGCTGAATTGGCCAGCGCCGCACGCAACAACTTGCAACGTGCTGGCGTGACTAACGCCGATGTCCGCGTGGCCGACGGCAGTACAGGCGCTACGGGCGATGCCCCGTTTGATGCCATCGTGCTCAGCGGCTCTGTGGCTGAAGTGCCTCAAGCTTTGTTGCAGCAGCTCAAAGTGGGCGGCCATTTGATTGCCATCGTGGGCCACGACCATGTAATGGCAGCCACTCTATTCACACGCACTGCCGATGCAGCTTGGGACAGCAAAGCCCTGTGGGACCACACTGCACCACGCCTGCAAGGCTTTGCAGAGCCTTCACGCTTCAAGTTCTAAAAAAACGCCGCGATGATTGACCAAGTTCAACCCGCGCAGTTGCAAGACTGGATCGCATCCCAAGCCCCCAACGGCGCAACTGTGGTGCTCGACGTGCGCGAAGCATGGGAAGTCCAAACTGCTTGCGTCACCGCACAAGGCTTTGAGTTGGTCAAGATTCCCATGCACCTCATCCCACCTCGTTTGTCAGAGCTAGACCGCGACCAACCCATTGCGGTTCTGTGCCACCACGGTGGTCGCAGCATGCAAGTGGCGGCGTTTTTGGTGCAGCAAGGTTTCAGCCATGTTGCCAACATCGCGGGCGGCATCAACGCTTGGTCGTCGCAAGTGGACGCTTCTGTGCCCACCTATTGATTTTTGAAAGAACCCAATGTCGCTCACTCGCACTGTGTTTCGTACCCTCCCGCTCACCGCTGCGGTGATGTTGGCTTTTGCGTCAAACGCGCGAGCCCAAAGTTTGGTAGAGATGTACGAGGCAGCGCGTGGGTATGACGCGGGCTTTATTTCGGCCAAGGCGCAATTTGAGGCGAATTTGGCTCGCGCGAATCAGGCGTTGGGTGGTATCTTGCCCAACATTTCTGCCTCGGTGAGTCGTACAAGAACAGACTTTCAAATACAGCGTGAAGGACAAGCACGCAGCAGTATCAATGAATTGGATACAAAAACCACCGCTGCCACGCTGACGCAGCCCATTTATCGTCCAGCGGCTTGGGCTGCTTACCGTCAGGGTGGCTATCAGCTTCAACAAGCCGCTGCCCAATATGAGGCTATTGAGCATGACTTGCTGGTGCGTGTTTCACAAGCCTACTTTGATGTACTTGTCAGTGAAGACAACTTAGCTTTGCTGCAGACCCAAAAAGCTGCTGTGCAAGAGCAGCTGGCCTCGGCTAAGCGCAATTTTGAAGTGGGCACTGCCACCATCACAGGCGTACGTGATGCCCAAGCCCGATTCGACTTAGTCACTGCCCAAGAAATTGCTGCCGAAAACGACTTGCGTATCAAACGTTTGGCCTTGAATTTGGTGACTGGCCTAGACAACGCCAAACCAAAGAGACTCAACAGCACTGCCGGTTTGATTACTTCTCCACAAGAAGAAATGAACGCTTGGGTTGACAAAGCCCAAGCAAATAACCCTGCTGTCAAACAGGCGCAGTTTGCCGTTGAAATAGCGTCACATGAAATCAGTAAAGCCACAGCTGTGCACAAGCCGACCTTGGATGCTCAAATGACCTACGGGCGTACCGAAAACCTAAATGGCACATACAACACCATAAACAGTAGCCTAACCACTCCCTACACCACATGGTCTCCTACTGTCGGTGTGGTACTCAACGTCCCCTTGTTCGCAGGCTTTAGCGGCGTTTACAAAGTCAAAGAAGCCTACGCACTTGAAGATAAAGCTCGTGCAGACTACGACGGTGCAAAACGCACTGCAGCACAAGCCACGCGCAGCGCTTACCTAGGTCTGCTCGCCGGCCTGAGCCAAGTCAAAGCCTACGAAGCTGCCGAGGCGTCTAGCCAAAGCGCTTTGGACGCCAACAAGCTCGGCTATTCAGTCGGTGTGAACATCAACATCGATGTGCTGAACGCGCAAAGCCAGCTCTACCAAACCAAACGTGACTTAGCCAAAGCGCGTTACGACGTGTTGGTAACCAACCTCAAACTGCGCCAAGCCGCTGGCACGTTGACGCCTGCAGACTTGCAGCCGATCAACGATTTGCTCGCGCCTTAATAGGTTTTCAAATAAGGCAACACCGCCTGAGCTGTGCGCTGTGCAGCACCTCGGTGCGCTTGTGAAAACGCCGTGCACGCTTGCACGTGCGCATTCTCTTCAGCGGCAGTCTTCACCATTTGTAAAGCAGTTGTCACTGCTTGTGACATGTCTTGCACGCGTAAAGCGGCACCTGCCTCTTGGGCCAGTTGAGCCGCTTCTGCAAAGTTAAACGTGTGTGGACCCATGATGACGGGGCAGCCACAGGCCGTAGACTCAATCAAATTTTGCCCACCCAAAGGCGCAAAGCTGCCGCCCAACAAAGCGGTATCTGACAGGCCGTAATACAAGGCCATTTCACCCAACGAGTCACCCAGCCAAACGGTATTGGCATCGTCTTGTTGGTTGACCTCGGGGCCATCCGTCCATTGACTGCGACGAGACACTGTCCAACCGCGTTGTTCAACCAATGCAGCCACTTCATCAAAACGCTGCGGATGACGTGGCACGACCAACCAATGCACGGCATGCGCATGGTCTTGTGGCGAATCTTTCAAGGCTTGCATAGCATCCAGCCACATGGCTTCTTCGCCTTCGCGTGAGCTGGTGAACAACACCACAGGGCGATTGAGTTTTTGCTTCCACGTTTTGGCAAGCGCGAGCTGAGTAGGATCTGGCTTTGCATCAAACTTCAGATTGCCCAACACAGCATCCACCTTGGCACCCAAAGCTTTCAAGCGGTCGGCATCGGCTTGCGTTTGCGCCAGTACAACTGACAAGCCTTGGTAGGCAGGGCGCGACAACCACGACAAACGCTGCGCTTGGCGCATGCTCTTCTCGCTCATGCGTGCGTTCACCAGAACCAGCGGCACATGGACCTTTTGGCACTGAGCCACCCAGTTGGGCCACAGTTCAGTTTCTAGGATGATGCCCACACGTGGTTTGAAGTGCGTCAAAAAGCGTTGCACAGCGGCGGGGGTATCCCAAGGTTGCCAGACTTGCAGATCGCCGTCTTGCAGCAGGCTCACACCTTGCGCACGCCCTGTGGCTGTCCCATGCGTGAGCAAAATCCGAATGTCTCGTTGCGCAGCACGCAGCGCTTGCAGCAACACAGCGGCGGCGCGTGTTTCGCCCAACGACACGGCATGCACCCAGACATAGCCACCCGCATTCGCAGTCTGGGTGTAGTGACCAAAACGCTCTTCTATGGCGTGCAAGTAGCCCACTTCTTCTCGGCCTCGACGCCGCAGTTTGCGGCGCAGCAAAGGCTGCAAGACCCACATGGCCATGCTGTACACAGACAGCGCTGCCCGTGTCACAGCACTCATAGCGCGGTACCTTGCGCGTGCAAACAGGTTTGCCACGCTTCCCACACGGCATCGACGCTCGGTGTGGGGCAATCGACCACGCTGCGTTGTTGTGTCAAACCTTCAGGGCCCGTGCGCCATGCGGTGTCGAAGTTGTAAATCTGGACATGCGGTAAATCTAGCGCCACAGCGATGTGGCTCAAACCGCTGTCCACCCCAATCACACCCGTGCATTGCGCCATTTCGGTGGTGAGTTGGTCCAGCGACAAGCGAGGCCACACCACTGCACCTGGCAGCATCTCGGCCATGGCTTCGCTGCGTAGGCGCTCAGCCTCATTGCCATGGGGCAATGCCACATCGAAGCCTTGCTGTTTCAAACGCAAGCCCAACGCATGCCAATGCGACAAAGGCCATTCTTTATCGGCTCGCGAGGTGCCATGCACCAGAGCGACCCAAGGCTTGCGTTGCGTGGCCGCTTGGCCCAAGCCGTAATTCAAATGCGTGGGCACTTCGTAGCCCAAGGCTCGCGCACACAACACTCGGCCACGCGCCACCGCATGGATGTGCGGCGTGATCGGCACAGCCACATCAGCCACCCAACGTGTGGGCCGTTCGTAGCCAGAGCCATCGGTGCGGTTGGCCAAGGCGTAGCGTTTGCCACCTTTGGCTTTGCGCGCCAGCCATGCCACCAAGGCTGATTTGGTGAGGCCTTGCAAATCAAGAATGACGTCGTACGACTCTTGCTGCAAATCGGCTTTGAAGGCTTGCCACTCTGCGCGTGTTTGAGCGCGGCTCTCGGCCTTGAAAAAAGCTTTGCGCCATTTGCGTATCTCGCACGGAATCACACGATGCACGGCGGTACAACGCGCCGCCAGCGGTGCAAATCCACGCTCGACCACCCAGTCGATTTGGGCATTGGGAAACACAGACTGAATGTCCATCACTGCGGGCATGGCATGCACCACATCACCGAGTGACGAGAGCTTGACGATGAGCACCTTCAGAGGTGCCTGTCTGTCACGCAAGGGGAAACTCAATGCGCAGCCTCTTGAAACTTCGCATCGGGTTTGACGCGACGCAACAGCGCCAACATGTCGTGCTCAATGCGATCCAGCGCAGCTTGAGTTTGGCCTTCAAAACGCAGCACCAACACGGGTGTGGTGTTGGACGCGCGAATCAAGCCGAAGCCGTCTTCCCAGTCGATGCGCAGGCCATCAATCACGCATACTTCGGGCTTGTGCGCAGGCGATGGCAAGGGGTCGGCTTGGGCGATGCGTTGCAACTCGGCGCTTAAAAGGTGTGGCTCGCCTTCGGCGCAACCCACGTTAAGTTCGGGCGTAGAAAAGCTAGTTGGCAAAGCATTGAGCACCGCATTGGCGTCGGGGCTGCGGCTCACAATTTCAAGCAAGCGGCAACCGGCATAAGTGCCATCGTCGAACCCAAACCAGCGTTCTTTGAAAAAGATGTGACCGCTCATCTCGCCACCCAGGGGCGAATTGACTTCTTTCATCTTGGCTTTGATGAGCGAGTGACCTGTTTTAAACATCAAGGCCTCGCCACCAGCTGCGCGAATGGCGGGGGCCAAACGCTGTGAGCACTTCACGTCAAACACAATCGCGCCGCCTGGCACGCGTGAAAGCACGTCTTGTGCAAACAAAGTCATTTGGCGGTCGGGGTAAATGGTGTCACCTTGTTTGGTGACGATGCCCAGGCGGTCGCCATCGCCATCAAAGGCCAAGCCCAGTTCTGCATCCGTTGTATTCAAGGCATGAATCACGTCGTTCAAATTCTCAGGCTTGCTGGGGTCTGGATGGTGGTTGGGGAAGTTGCCGTCCACCTCGCTGAAGAGCTCAGTCACTTCACAGCCCAAAGCACGGAAGATGGCAGGCGCTGTTGCGCCCGCAATGCCGTTGCCGCAATCGACCACCACTTTCATGGGTCGGCTCAGGCGCACATCACCCACGATGCGCGCCACGTAGTCGGCCGTCACATCCACGTGTTGGATGCTGCCACCGGCTTTGAGTGTCCAGCTCTCAGCTTCCATGATGTGGCGCAAGCCTTGAATTTCATCGCCGTAAATGGCGCGGCCACCCAAGACCATTTTGAAACCGTTGTAGTCCTTGGGGTTGTGACTGCCTGTCACTTGAATGCCGCTTTTGCACAGTGTGCTGGCAGCGAAATACAGCATGGGCGTGGTCACAGCGCCAACGTCAATCACCTGCACACCTGCGGCGACCAAGCCACGCATCAGCGCCTCAACCAATGAGGGGCCACTTAAGCGACCATCGCGCCCCACAGCCACGGTGGTTTCGCCGCATGCGGCCGCGTGGGTACCAAAGGCTTTGCCTAGGGCTTCGGCCACTTCGACATTGAGGGTGGAGGAAACGACACCACGGATGTCGTAGGCTTTGAAGATAGAAGCGTTGACTTTCATAGTGATGAGATTGTAGAGAGCCCGACACAGCTTTCATGAGGCCACTATGATGATCTAACACCAGCCTCTAAAACACTTTCTCGTGCCTGCTACGCCCTTGCCTGACATCTTCCAAAGCCACACCACCTCGCCCCTAGGCGATGTATTGTTAGCCGCTACCGAACAAGGTTTGGCAGGTGTGTGGTTTGTGCATCGTCAAGAACACACGCCTGACAGCCGCCAATGGACGACCAATGGATCACACCCCACCTTGATAGCAGCGGCCCAGCAATTGCACGAATACTTTTCTGGCCAACGTCACAGCTTTGATCTGCCAGTGCAACCTGCTTGGGGTACACCCTTTCAGCGCGCCGTGTGGCAAGCCTTACAGAGCATCCCTTACGCCCACACCAACACCTATGGCGACATCGCGCGCAACATCGGTAACCCCAGAGCTGTGCGAGCCGTAGGCGCGGCCATTGGACAGAACCCCCACAGCATCGTCGTGCCCTGCCACCGCGTTGTGGGGGCCAACGGTTCGCTCACAGGCTTTGCGGGTGGCTTAGATCGTAAAAAACATTTGCTGTTGCACGAGGCCACGCACGCATGAGCGATCGACATTTGCATTGGCGCGAATGGGTGCCCGACTTTGTATTGCTGGCCGTCTTATGGGGCTCATCATTTTTGTTCATGCGCGAAGGTGCCCATGAATTTGGCCCCTTCCCCACATCTTGGGTCCGCGTCACCTTGGCAGCACTCATCCTCAGTCCTGTGTTGATTTGGCGTAGAGAAGTCCCACTGCTTGTGCAGCACTGGCGCGAAGTCTTGTCGGCAGGTCTGCTCAATGCGGGTATTCCATTTGCGTGCTATGCCTATGCGCTCATGCACATCAACACAGGTCTGACGTCTATCTTGAACGCCACCACCCCTTTGTTTGGGGCCCTGATTGCATGGTTTTGGCTAGGAGACAAACTCA
>JACCDH011196244.1_pt1 | contig 21266 bp, 17 predicted proteins | sample 7442481 | NCBI WGS metagenome assembly JACCDH01 (sample SAMN15323433, study PRJNA562643) | freshwater metagenome | isolation source: river surface water | place: USA:Blue River Watershed | collected 2017-08-15
GAAGTTGATGGTGAAGAAAGACATTAAAGTGAAAGGCTCAAAAGCGTTAATTCTCGGCTTCACCTTCAAGGAAGACTGTCCTGATGTCCGCAACACCAAAGTCATAGACATTGTCCGCGAGTTAGAGACATACGGCATTGAGGTAACCATTCATGATCCTTGGGCAGATGAGCAAGAGGTTCATCACGAATATGGAGTAGTTTCAACGAAGGTAATTCCAGTTGGAAATTATCAAGCTGCTGTTTTGGCGGTAGCGCACAAAGAGTTTAAATCTTTAAACATAAAGAATCTCGTAGAATTCGGCGGGGTAATCTACGATGTGAAGGGGTTATTGGAAGAGAGTTTAATTGATGGGAAATTGTAAAAAGTGGAAGTTTTAGTTACAGGAATAGCGGGATTTATTGGATTTCATTATGCTAAAAGACTTTTAGCCGAAGGCTATAGTGTAGTCGGAATTGACAATTTAAATGATTATTATGATGTTCAATTAAAGAGAGATAGGCTCAAGGAATTGGGAATTGTAGAACAAAACAATATTTGGGTTTCATTAAACCCAAATCTTTCTTTTTTTAAAATAGATTTAGTAGAGAAAAATCTATTATTTGAATTGTTTTCTGCCAATAAATTTGATTATGTCATTCATTTGGCAGCACAGGCAGGTGTGCGCTATTCACTTTCAGAGCCTCAGAAGTACATAGATAGTAATATCACTGGATTCTTGAATATTTTGGAAGGTTGTCGTTTTTATCCTGTAAAGCATTTAATCTTTGCAAGTAGCTCGTCCGTTTATGGGTTAAATTCTAAAGTCCCATTTACAGAAACAGACAGAACAGACTCGCCAATTAGTATATATGCAGCAACTAAAAAAGCGAATGAATTAATGGCGCATACGTATAGTCATTTGTTTAAAATTCCATCGACAGGACTTCGTTTTTTTACTGTATACGGACCTTGGGGCAGACCAGATATGGCAATGCATTTGTTTACTAAAGCCATAATAAATTCGGAAAAGTTACAATTATTTAACGGGGGTGAATTAAGTCGAGATTTTACCTTTGTAGATGATGTTGTAGAAAGTGTTTTTCGAGCAATGTTGAGGCCAAAAGCTAATGATAAAGTGCCATTGAACATATTTAATGTAGGTAAGAATCAACCTGAAAAAATAGGTGACTTTGTAAAAGCTATAGAAAAAGCTAATCGGAAACAAGCGGACAAGGAGTTTTTAGCAATGCAGCCAGGTGACGTAGAGTTGACTTTTGCAGATGTCGAATGTCTTTTCCAACACATTGGGTTTAAACCAAAAGTAAGTATGGAAGAAGGAGTTATAAAGTATTCAGAGTGGTATGCTAATTATTACTCCTCGGACAAACATGATTTATCTTAATGACCAATTCAGCGAAAATTGGTAAAGCTGGTTTTTATCTTTTGTCAAGAAAGCTTTGGGGTGCCGTTACTAATATTTTTGTTTTATCGGTACTTACAAGATTATTAAGTAAAGAGGACTTCGGACTAATTGTGCTTTCAACTGTTTTAGTTGAGATAATGAGAGTTTTTGCTGTTAGTGGAATTAGTGATTATATCGTATACTCGAAAAATGAAAACGTAAATTCAGAGATTACTGCAATATTCTGGATGACGATATTACTTATCGCACTAGTTGGCCTTGTTTTATTGATAATTACGCCATATTGGGTTGATTTTTACAATGAGCCAAGATTAAAACCCCTTATATTTTGGTCTTATGTTTCATTTATATTTACAACGTTGTCTTCAATACCGTATGCAATTTTCAGAAAAAATATTGAATTTTCTTTTCCAACTAAAATTCAAACTGTAATAGATACCCTTACCAAATTTGGACAAATAACGTTAGCCTTTATTGGTTTTGGTGTTTATTCTATAGTGGTTCCAATTGCGTTATTTGGAATATTTCAAACAATTATTTTTTATAGAAGAACACGTATTTCTCTTAACTATAATTTTGATTTGCTAATTTGGAAAAGAGTTTTTAAATATTCAAGAAGTATTATCGGGGCGGAAATAATTAATAAATTTTTGAATGAAGGTGATAAGATACTTATAGGAAAGTTTTTAGGAAAAGAAATTTTGGGAGTTTATGATATAGCATTTAAACTAGCAAATTTGATAAATAGCCAATTAGTTCCAATAGTGACAAATATAAGTTTTCCTGTTTTTTCTAAAGTTAATTCGGATATTGTTTTGATGAAAAGATATTTTTTTGACTTTATAAGAGTTTTATCAAATTCTTTTTTGCCTTTGTATACCGTTCTATTTCTACTTTCTAATTCAATTGTTTACTTTCTTTATGGAGAGAAATGGACAGATTCTATTTTACCATTAAAATTTTTAATAATAATTGCTGCATTAAGATCATTAAGCAGTCCTGCTTCAGGTTTATATAATGCGATGGGTAAACCAAGAATAGGATTTGTTTTTACAGCAATTTTTACTTCAATTCATTTTTGTGTAATTTACTTTACGTTGCAAGCGAATTCTTTATTAGCTGTGCTTATTGCAATTTCAATTACAAGGAATATTGGGTCAATAACTCATTTTATTATTTTATCAAATGTTTTGCAATTTAAAATATCTGAGCTCTTAAAACTGTTAATGCCCAATTCTGTTTCCTTGACTCTCTCGACAATTGTCACTTGTTTAATAAATTATTTTATTAATATGGGTGAAATAGAGAATTTTCTTGCTTTTTTCTTGTGTTATGTTCTTTCTATTCTCTTATTCTATAGAGGAGAGGTTAATTGGTATTTTGGTACGATGAAAAAAATGTTGCTTTCTAAAAACTAATTTATGTGTGGATTTGTAGGCATTTTTGATGCGGAGAATTTTCAAGGTAAGCACTCAACATTCATGGATTTTGCTATGAAAGACCTGTACAGAAGGGGTCCTGATTCTCAGAATACTTGGAAAAGCGACAGTGAGAAATTAGAGTTGGGATTTGCAAGATTAGCTATTAGGGATTTATCAGAATTTGGCTCACAGCCCATGCATTCTAAGGACGGGAGGTACACAATTGTATATAATGGGGAAACCTATAATACAAATGATTTAGCTCAATTTTCGGGTATAGAAAGGGAATTGCTTTTGGGAACTTCAGATACAGAAATAATTTTAGAAAGCATAGCTAAAATAGGTTTAATGAAGGTGTTAGAAAGAATGGATGGGATTTTTGCAATTGCACTTTTTGATTCCTTTGAAAACAAACTATTTTTAGTTCGAGATAGGGCTGGTGTCAAGCCCCTCTATATGGGAATAAAAGAAGGAGTTATAGTATTTTCTTCTCACTATCATCATATTACCTCACATGAAATTTTTCGAAATGAAGAAATTAAGCAGTCTTCGTTAGAGAATTATTTTAGGTTTGGTTTTATTCAAGAAGGAGAAGGGATAATTGAACACACATATTTTTTACCTCACGGCTTTGTTACAACAATAGATCTCAATGATTTCAATTGGGGTTGGTCTTCGTTTTTGGAAACAAACAATAGAACAACCATTAAGGAGAATGATTTATTTGATATTTCAAAAGGCGTAATTGAATCCCAATTAATAAGTGATGTACCTGTTGGATCTTTTTTATCGGGCGGTGTGGATTCAACGTTTATTACTCAGATGTCTGCTCAAATTGATCCAACTATTTCTGGAGTTACTTTAGGTGTTAACGACATTAGATATGATGAAAGTGAAGAAGCCATTCAAACAGCTAAAAAGCTAAAAATTAATCATGTAACGGCGAAATTTTCCGAAAATGAGCTTCATCAAATTTTACAAGACTACAGAAAATCTTTATGTGAGCCACTTGCAGATCCAAGCTCAATATTAACCTTGAAGGTTTGTGAGGTTGCGAAGAGAAGTGTAACTGTTGTGCTCTCGGGAGATGGGGCGGATGAGTTGTTTTGGGGTTATCCTCGTTTTTTTGATTCCTATCGTCTTACCCGTTTTTTTGAAATACCGAAATGGAGGAGGGTTTTAAGGGTATTTGGCGCAAAAATTTTCGCTAGACGCACGAATTTAAGTTTAAGTCTTCTTCGCTTTAAGAATTTTGAAGAGTATTATTTAAATAAGCAGGGTATACCAGGAAATATCATTTGGGTAAAAGAGTTGTTTAATAAATCACTTATCGAACAGAATCCAATGATGTATCATTTGACAGAGAAAAACGATTTTATGGACAGAGCGAGGCAGATAGAGTTTAATATTCATTTGCAAAGGGTGTTGTTAAAAGTCGATCGGGCAAGTATGTTCCATAGCATCGAAGTTCGCACACCCTTCTTAAGTAATAAATTTATAGATCTCAGCAAAAAATATAGTTATGACCAATGTGTGGATGGTACAGTTGGAAAGATTCCACTAAGAGAAATAAATAGTCAATGCACATTGAGTGATTTGAATTCTGGGAATACTAAAAAGGGATTTTCTCCACCAATTGATATGTGGTTAAGGAATGAATTGAAGAATGAAGTAGAAGAGGTTCTATTCAAGATTCCTAAAGAATTGGGAGGTCTCTTGAATTCTACTTATATTAAAAAAGTTTGGGATGAACATCAAGTTGGAAATCGTGATAACTCATGGATAATATGGTCATTATTCTCACTTTTTGTTTGGGTAAACGATAAAATGAAGTCATGCGAGTAAATCTTATAGTAAATTCTTTTCCGACCATTTCAGAAACATTTCTGTTCAACCTAGTTACAGGTCTCGAGAATCGTGGGGTTCAAGTCAGAGTTCTAGCTCTGAGTTCACTTAATGACAAGTCATTTTACAAAAACAAACTATCGAAATGGTCTGGAAAAATTACTTTTTTGAATTGGGTAGTTTTTATTTCTGTTTGGAAAAAGTTTTTTTTCAAGAAGGAAAGAATCGTTTTATTGAAAATTTTAAGAAAGGAGTTGCATATTAAAAATAAAATTAGATTGCTAAGGAATTGGTTGTTTGTTAGTTTTGACAGTCCTGATATTATTCATTTCTCCTTTTCTGGAATAGCCGCTAATTTTTCAGATGTTTTTAAAGTTGAAATCGACGTTCCGATTTTTATTAGTTGCAGAGGATCTGCGGAAAAAATTAGACCTCTGATTGACTCCTCTCGCGCAAGTGAGTTGGGTTATGTTCTTGAAATGGCTACAAGAATTCATTGTGTAAGCAATGATATGAAAAATACAATTAGTAATTATGCTAAAATAAATGATAAGGTTTTTATTAATTTTCCTTCAATTGATATTGGTCAGTTTAAATATTCACAGAGAATACTAAATCCTCAGGATCGAATAAGAATAGTTTCCACAGGTCGTTTACATTATCAGAAGGGATATGTATATGCCTTGAACGCGATTAGAATATTGCTAGATAGAGGTTTTGATATAGAATACTCTATTTGTGGGGGTGGGCCGGAAGAGGGGCTGTTAAAGTATATGATTCAGGAATTGAATTTGCACGATAGCGTTAAGTTAATGGGTAAAGTTTCAAGCAGTGAAGTTGCAGAACATTTAATTCGAGCGGATTTGTTCCTGCTACCGTCGATATATGAAGGAATAGCAAATGCCGCTATCGAAGCAATGGCTTCTGGAGTCCCTATAATATCGACAACATGCGGAGGTATGGAAGAATTAATTGATAATGGTAAAAATGGCTTTCTGGTAAGAAGATTTTCAGCTGATGAAATTGCAAGGGCAATTGAATCTCTCATTCAAGATCCTTTGGAGACCAGAAGAATGTCAGTTGAAGCAAGGCGAAAAATAGAAGAGCAGTTTAATTTGGATTTGCAAATTAATAAATTCTTACACGAGTATGAAAAAGTTGTTAATAATTCACTTTAGTCAAGATTTTACCAAGGGTAAATCTCAATTAGGTGGTTATGGAAGAATTTATAATTTATGCAAGGACGGTAATGTGCATATTGTATTCACGAATTCTCGGCAAGATAGATTAGTACATGAGGATTACTTTATTCATGAAAATTTAAGGGTAGTTCAACTTCCATTGGCTCTAACCAGAGGGAATATAATTAGAAGAATCGTTGAGGTTGGGAGATTATCAAAGGAAATTGCCAAGTTCGTAGATCGGGAGAAAATCAAACCAGATTTGTTATTTGGCCACTCTCAATTGCCCAATTATTTTTGTCTTTCAGGGGTAAAGCGCCGACTAAATATTCATGCACCATTACTCTGGGAGTTTAATACTCTTTGGGGGGCAGTTCAAGGTAAAGGATTAAAGTACAAAATTGCTCAGAGAATCATTTGTTATTTTGAAAAGAGAATCGTGATTAGTGCTGATGGCTTGGTATATCAAACAGAAGCCGCCAGAAATTGGATTGAAAGCTATTATTCTATTGTTAAGAAATGGAGCGTTGTTATTCCGAATGCGGTTCATGAAGTTTCAAATAATAGAGATTTGCAATTTTTTGATAAAAGAAAAAAGATTCTTGTAACGGGTTTGTTTGATTCGATGAATGGGTTAGGATTAATAGTGAGCTTACTAAGAAAAGAAAGATTTAAAAATGTAGAATTTCATTTTTTCGGTTCTGGACCTTGGGCAGATGAAATTCAGAAAATATCTGACAATAGCTTAATATATTTTCACGGTTCAATCTCTCGGGACGAGATGAATGCTATCTATAAAAAAATGCATTTTATTTTAATTCCGCGTTTAAATTCTAATGAAGCCGATTTATTTATTCCTTCAAAACTTATTGAAGCGATGTCTTTTGGCTTAATTCCAATAATTACTAAAGTTAGAGGAATGTCAGAGGTTGTTGCCGAAAATGAGGGTGTTTATATTGATAAGGCAGAGACTAATTGCTTGAAATCTGCAATAGATGTCGCATCAGAACTTACCTCAGAGAATATGAAAGTAATATCGGCGCGCTGTTCCGAAAGAGTGTTGAAAAATTATAATTGGGACAAAAATTATAAAAGAATTCATTGTTTCTTCAGTGATTTAATGGGTGAAACTTAACAATTTTATGAAAAAATTGAAAATTGGTATTTTAACGAATAATCTAGTATCTCCTATTTGGGTGGTTGAAGCATTAGAAGCATTGGAGAGGGATAATGTTATCGAGGTTTCTGCCCTCATTACTCCAGAAGAGGATGTCGTTGGACAAAGAGGGAAATTTAAGATTTTATTAGGTTCAGCTATACTTTACAGAATTTATTATTTGCTAGATAAATTTTTCTCTAGAGTCCCACGACACCCATTTAATAAAGTGTTTTTTTTAGATTTTTTTTCTGAGGCCATTGTTGTAAAAGTAAAGACGAGAAAAACTAGATATAGGGAGTATTTTGACGATCTGAGCTTAATGGATATAAAGGCTTTGGAATTAGATGTTTTATTATGTAGGGGATTTACGATTTTATCAGGAGATATATTAAGAGCTGCGAAATATGGCGTCTTTAGTTTTCACCACGGTGATAATAGAATAAATAGAGGTTCTCCGGCTTTATTTTGGGAAATGTACTTTAAGCAAAAAACTGCTGGTGTGATTTTACAAATTTTAACAGAAGAGCTCGATAATGGCATTGTTCTAGAGAGGAGTTCAACTGGCATTAGGTCAGTATCTTTCTCTAAGAATTTATCACTACATTATTGGAAATCGAGTAAAATGTTGGAGAGATCTTTGAGGAAACTTCAAAAATTTGGAGAGAGATACATCAACGATAAAAAGAATAGCAATTCAAAGAATTTAATGAGTTTCTATTGTCATCCTATTTATAAGCACCCAAGTAATAACGTTGTTTTTTTTCACGTCTTAGGAATAATAAAAACAACTCTAACAAAAAAAATTAAATCGTTTTTTAAGAGTAAAGAAAAGTGGCGAATAATGATATCTCTTGCTCAAGATGGTCGCATTGAAACAAACCTTTGGAAATATAAATATTTAAATATACCCTCACCAAATAATGTCGCGGATCCTTTTGTTGTTTACAAGGATGGTTATTATTATATATATTTCGAAGAATGGAAGTTAGAGCGAGGCGGTTTCATAAGTTGTGTGAAGGTTGACTCCGTGGGAGAAGTTTTGAATTATTATAAATCAGTTTTGTCAGGGGCATGGCACTTTTCATTTCCTTCTACTTATGAAGAAAATGATGAATTATACATCATCCCAGAAATAAGTGAATCGGGAAAGGTAATCATATACAGGTGTGTTAATTTCCCCGATCAATTTCAAATTCATTCGGAAATATTAACTGGAGTTGAATGTTTTGACCCACATATTTATAAGTTTGGAGAGTTATATTGTCTTTTTGTGAATCAAAAGGAGAATAAAGATATCAGTTCCTATGAGGAATGTTTTTTATATTGTTCAAATAGTTTAGAAGGTCCTTGGACAAACGAGCTTATATCACCCATTTCGAGTGATATAGCAAATTCTCGACCTGCAGGTAATATTTTGGAGACAAATGGAGGGTTGTTCAGAGTTACCCAAAATTGTGAAGAGCGATACGGTTATGCAGTCAATGTGAACAAAATTATTTCAATGAATCAAAATCATTATGAAGAAGAGTCATGGACTATTATTGAACCAAATTTTAACCCGAATATTCAAGGTGTTCATACTTTTAATACAAGTCATGGTTGTTCTGTTATCGACGTGTGCTTAAAACAGTAGTTATCAGTGATTAAGGTATTGCAAGTAATAGACAGATTAGAGGTTGGAGGGGCTGAAAGAGTTTTTTTGGATTTGGTTGTTCTATTGAGGAATGAAGGAGTACCAGTCGATGTATTGACGATTTCAGGAAAAGGGGAATGGTACAAACAAATAGATAATGAATGCTTGCACTATTTCTTGAATAGGACCCGAAAATTCTCAATAGTTAAACTTCGTGAATGTGCGAATATTTGTAATAGATATGATATTGTTCATGTTCACATGAGATATACCTATACTTATGTAAGACTTGTACAAATATTATTTCGGTGCAAATTTAAATTAGTTTTCCAAGATCATTTTGGTGATATTGACAAGAATCAGAAAGTTCCAATTGGTTTGAGATTAATTTTTAAGCCTTCTTATTATATTGGGGTGAGTGAATCTCTGGAAATATGGGCTTTAAAAACATTAAACCTTTCAAGAGATCGGGTTTGGGTGCTACGAAATACAATTATTCCCACAAAGAAAGTAGTTTTATCTCATACTATTAGAGAGAATCGGATTATAATGGTTTCTAATATCCGACGTACAAAGAACATTGATTTTGCGATTGATTTGGCATTGAGGTACAATTTTTCACTAGATATATACGGTAACATAGTGGATTGGGATTATGCCAGAAATCTACAAGAGAAGATTAAGAATTCAAATAATATTAAAATTATAAGTGGAGTGAGTGAAATACAGCCATTACTTATTAACTATAAAATGGCAATTCATTCTGCGGAATCGGAGTCAGGGCCTTTGGTTCTTATGGAGTATTTGGCAAATGGAATTCCTTTTTTAGCCTATGGAACAGGTGAGATATACGCAATATTGAAGTCAAAGACACCTGAGTTTTTTACTCATAATTTTTCATTTGAAGATTGGTATGAGAGAATAGAAATGTTGAAATGTTCAGAATGGGAAGCGAAGTTGTTGAAAGAACTCTTTAATAAATATTTCGGTCCGGAAACATATATAAAAAAATGTCTAAAAATTTATCAGGAAATTATCGCCTCTTAGTGGTTTCAGATACAGCTCTTACCAGCGTGGGAAAAAACCTGGTGGGTTTTGAGCCTGTGGTTCGTGAGTTAGATATTTTAGCTAATTTGTTTGACGAGATAATATGGTTAGGATATGAGAAGTCAAATTTAAAATCGCCATTTAAAACACCAAATTCAAAAAATATTAGAATTATTCTCATGCCAGCAAGCGGAGGAGCCGGATGGCAGAAGTTTAGAATAATATTTAATTATCCTATTTATATATTTAAAATATTTAAGTATTTGTCTTTGGTAACACATGTTCACTCGAGGGCCCCATCTCACCCTTCATTGATAGTACAAATCATTTCATTTTTTGATAGAAAAAGAGTTTATTGGCACAAATATGCCGGTGATTGGAGTAATACAAACGTGCCGGTAACTTATAGTTTACAGAGAGATTTAATTGGCCTAATTGCTCGGAAAAATGTTTTTGCAACTATAAATGGAACTTGGAAAGGTCTATCTAACAACATTTTCCCTTTTGAGAACCCTTGTCTCTACGAGGAAGAAATTGAGGTAGCTAATAATAGTTGTTCCCAAAAAGACTTTTTAGGAAAACTACAATTGCTTTTCGTTGGGAACCTAACCCAAAAAAAGGGTATTTTAAATTTAATCGAGGCGTTGGATCTAATTTCGAATACGGTTTTAGTATCGAATTTAATAATAGTTGGTGACGGTGAACTGAAAGAGGAAATAGCTCTTAGACTGAAAACGCAAGTGAAAATTAATGTTAAAATTTTAGGCTCTTTAAATAGAGATGAACTTTCAGAAATTTATTTAGGGTCACACATAAATATTTTACCAAGTGAATCAGAAGGTTTTCCCAAAGTCATTGCTGAAGGAGCTGCCTATGGTTGTATACCTGTGGTTACAGATATTTCATCATTGAGTCAATATATTAACCATGGCAGGAACGGTTTTTTACTTCCAACAAATTCACCAGGTGATATTGCTAAAATGATAGATGCTATTTTGGATCGAAGAGACTTGAAACAAATAAGTCTTAGAGCAATGTGTATGGCTCCGAAATTTTCTTACGAATTTTTTAGAGAGAAACTAAATAAAAAAGTAATTTCTACAAGAAATGATTAAATATATCATTAAGGGCGAATATATTTTTTTATGGTTGATTTTTCATATTCTTTTGGGTTTAATTTCAAGTGTCACTATTTACCCTCTAGTTTTTTGGTTTTTTCTTAATCTAATTTGGTTGTTAAAACAATTGATGAGCTTCGATTTGTCACGAAATAAATTGAATTTACTCTGTTCTTTATCTTATTTGAGTGCGTTTGAGATAATATCTAGGATGGCAAAAGCAAGTCCGATAATTCCTTATGAGATTACTAAATACTTAACATTTGTCATTTTAATTGTTGCCATTATAAGGGAGCGAACTAAACCTAATTTAGGAATGATTATTTTTTTATTGCTCATACCTGCAATTTTTTATGATTTATCTGACGAGGTTCGTCCATTAGATGTAATTTTTAATTTACTTGGTCCTTTGAACTTGGGTTTGGCCGTGTGGTATTTTAGTGGTTTATTAGTTAACAAGGGTCAGTTAGTTTTCATTTTACGTTTGTTAATTTTACCATTAGTTTCATCCTTGGTATTTACGATTATTAAAACTCCAGATTACGAGGATTTGGAGTTTGTTTTAGGTGCGAATTTTTCTACAACTGCAGGCTTTGGTTCAAATCAGGTTTCTACTGTTTTTGGCGTATCTTTCTTTTTCGTATTTGCTTCTATATATCTGAACTTAAAGTTGTTTAGAAGTGTTTTAATAGAATATATTCTTGTTAGTTTATTTTTATTTCAAGGCCTTGTTAGCTTTTCACGTGGTGGGGTAATAGGTGGAGTCATTTCAGTTTTTATATTATTTGTTTTTAGTTTTATGAGGGGACATACTACCTGGAGTCTTGATAGATTTTTTCGACTAGTTTTAGCTGTATTTGTCTTGAGTTTAGTAGCAATAGGTGTAAATAATTTGAGTCAAGGAAATTTACTTCTAAGATATCAAGGAGAAACTAGTGGAACTCAATTGGGAACTAAAGACTTAGATTTAAATACTATTACAACGAACAGAGTGAGTATTTTCAATCAAGACGTGAGTCTCTTTAATGAGCACCCTATCTTAGGAGTAGGCGCTGGTGCGTCAAGATACTTGAGAGAAAATAATGAGGATTATGTTGCTCACATCGAATTTAGTAGGTTATTGGCTGAACATGGTTTTTTTGGCGTATTAGTCTCTGTTTTAATTGTTTCTCTGGGTTTTAATATTTATCTAAGTGTCAGAAAGAAGACTACGAGTCCTTTGTTGTTGGCAATTTATATTTTAGGTGTCTTTAGTTCCTTTCACGCGGCTACAAGGACTTTTGTCACTCCTTTATTACTTGGACTTTCAACAATAGATTTAAAGGAAAATAAGAATTGAGAAAGAAGTGCTTATACCTCGGAAATGCTCTTACTAAGCATGGCAATACTCCAACTTCCGTAGAGACTGTTGGGGAGCAATTAAAGGAATCATTATATATTGAATTAGGCAGTGGATATCACAATAAAACGCTTCGAATTTTACATATGTGGTTTTTAATTTTGCGATATCGCAAACACAAGAATGTTTTAATTGATACCTATAGCACAAGTAGTTTTTGGTTTGCAATTACGTGCTCTTTTTTATGCAAATTTCTTGGGTTGAATTATATACCAATATTGCATGGAGGCAATCTAAAAATTCGAACAACTATTTCTCCAAGAATCTATTTTTCTTATTTGAGAAGTGCTTATAAAGTTGTTTGTCCTTCTGATTTTACAATGGAAACTATGAAGGTTTTTTGTCAACGAGAGTATTCTGTGATTCCCAATTCTATTCAAATAAAAAATTATAAATTTATTTATAGAAAACCGAAGCAAATGGGTTTACGTCTTTTATGGGTAAGATCCTTTCATTCAATGTATAACCCCTTGCTTGCTATTCAAGTTTTACACGAACTTAGGTCAAAAGGTTTTCAAGTAAGCTTAACCATGGTTGGACCAGATAAAGACGGTTCATTAGAATTATGTTTAGAAAGTGCCAGACAAAGAAATATCTCTGATTTTGTAAATTTTACAGGGCTAATGAGGCCTTGTGATTGGCATGAATTAGCAACAGAGCAGACGTTTTTTATTAATACGACGCATATCGATAATACACCTGTAAGCCTTATTGAATCGATGGCTCTTGGGTTACCAATAATTTCTACGAATGTTGGAGGAATCCCTTATTTAATTGAAGACGGGGTATCTGGAATTTTAGTTCAACCGGATAATTCCACTCAATTTGCAGATGCTATTGAAAGTTTGTTTGAAAACGAAGAGTTGTATATTCAAATTGCTAAAAACGCTCGGCAAAAAGCTGAGTTATTCGATTGGGAAATTGTGAAGAAACAATGGATTGATATTCTAGAGTAGTTATGAATTTATTTAAATTGATTCTGCAATTGCAGGGTTATAATATTAGGAAGTCATCAAAGGAAATTGATTCAATTCAGAGTTTGGGTAGACTAGAATTCAAAAAGAGACAAACCCAAAAGCTCAAGGAACAGTTTGATTATTTAATAGAGAATAATAAATTTTACAGAAGTTTTCATGGAGACGATTCTTGTTTCGACGACGTGAGAATATTAACCAAATCAAAATTACAGATAGGTATAAATGAAATTCTTTCAAAAGGATATAGTTTAGATAATGTTTTTCGCAATTCTACATCAGGTTCATCGGGGATCCCTTTTGAGTTTGCAAAGGATAAATATTCTCATGCGATGACTTGGGCTTTAATTTTTAATAGATATAGTTGGTATGGGGTAGAATATGGCAAATCCTTACAAGCTAGATTTTATGGAATCCCAGCCAAAGGTTTACCAAGAATTAAAGAAGTACTAAAGGACTTTATTGCAGCAAGAAAGAGGTTCCCGATTTTTGATTTATCCGAAAAAAAATTGGATAGCTTTATAGAGACATTCAAATCTAAAAATTTTGAATACATAAATGGGTATACAAGTAGTCTTGTATATTTTGCTGAGTATTGTACGTCTAAGGGAATAATATTGAAAGAAATCTGCCCAACACTTAAAGTGTGTTTTCCGACATCTGAAATGTGCTCTGATTTAGATCGAGAAATTATGGAAATGGGTTTTGGCGTGCGTGTTGCAGTGGAATATGGATGCGCCGAAATGGATGTTTTGGCGTTTGAAGATACTGATGGGGATCTCATTCTTTCAAATGAAAATGTTTATTTTGAAGTAGTTGACGAGTTGGGCAGATGTGTCCCAGAGGGCACTTCAGGCAGGCTAATTTTGACCTCTCTATACAATAAGGCGATACCTCTGTATAGATATGAAATTGGCGATATTGGTCAGATAAGTATAAGAAAAAAAGGTAGTTTTCAGGTTTTAGAGAAATTAGTTGGTAGGTCAAATGATTTTGCAATTTTACCAAGCGGTAGGAAAGTTCCTGCACTGACTTTTTATTACGTAATAAAGGCTATGATCAAATCGAAGATTGCGGTTAAAGAAATAGTCGTTAAACAGTTAAAGATGGATCTTTTTTTGTTTGAGTATATTTCCGAAAATGAGTTTGACGAATCAATTAAAATGGAAATTAATAATTCATTGACGGAATATCTTGAATCGGGACTTAACACAGAATTTAAAAGAGTTGAAGTTATCAAAAGAACAGCAGCAGGAAAATTAAAACAATTTACAAGAGAATTTTTATGAAAGTTACATTGGTTGCAGGAGCACGTCCTAATTTTATGAAGATTGCTCCAATAATTCATGCAATAAAGAAAAAGCAATTGGCAGGAAATGATGTAAGTTTCAAGCTTGTCCATACTGGGCAGCATTTTGATGAGAAAATGTCAAGCACTTTTTTTAACCAGTTACAAATACCTCATCCTGACATCAACTTGAATGCAGGAGGAGGGACACAAGCTGAACAGACAGCTCAAATTATGATTGGGTTTGAGAGTTTTTTAAATAAAAACGCCACCGATCTTGTTCTTGTAGTAGGTGACGTCACGTCAACTATGGCTTGTGCAATTGTAGCCAAGAAATTGGGAATTAAGCTTGCTCATGTCGAAGCGGGAATTCGTTCTAATGATTGGAGTATGCCAGAAGAAATTAACAGGTTAGTTACTGATTCTATAACTGATTATTTCTTTACGACTTCTGAAGTTGCAAATAATAATCTTTATCATTCCGGTGTTGAGAAAGAACGAGTTTTTTTTGTTGGTAATACCATGATTGACACTTTACTAAATCATAGACCGAATTTTATTCAGCCAAAGATTTGGGAAAAGAAAATGTTAGAAGAAAAGAATTATTTGGTTTTGACTTTGCACAGGCCTTCGAATGTAGATGATAGTAATAAATTGAGGTCTCTATTAGATGCAATTACTTCAAGTAGCAAGGGATTGCCAATTCTCTTCCCAGTCCATCCTAGAACAAGGAATAAATTGGTTGAGATAAACTATTCAAATGATCAATTGGTATTATTAGAACCTATGCCTTATCTTGAATTTAATTATCTTGTTGAGAAGTCGTTGGCTGTTATTACTGATTCTGGGGGAATAACAGAAGAAACTACTGTTTTAGGCATTCCGTGTATGACTTTGAGAAATAATACTGAAAGGCCAGAGACTATAACTGATGGTACAAATGAACTTATTGGAACAGAGCCCGATTCGATTCCACCTGCAATGGAGAGATTATTCAATGGTCACTGGAAAAAAGGTTCAATCCCAAAAATGTGGGATGGGAATACAGCAGACAGGATAGTAGATTCTATACTTTCTTTTTAGAATGAAAATCCTATATTTCTATCAATATTTTTCGACATCAAATGGCTCTTGGGGCACAAGGGTTCATGAGTTTACTCGGGAATGGGTAAAAAATGGTCACGAAGTAATTGTAATAACATCAATTTACTCAAAATCAGACTTAAAAAGCGAGAAATTATTCGACACTCAAATTATTGATAATGTTAAAGTCAAGATAATAAACCTAAAAGTTGATAACAAGCAATCTTTTTTAAAGCGAGTTTTTGGTTTTTTGATATATTCTTTTGTTGCTAGTTGGTATGCCCTGACTATTAAAGCAGATGTTGTAATTGCCTCTTCAGGTCCTATCACTGTTGGCATTCCTGGATTATTTGCTAAACTAATTAGAAGAAGAAAATTAGTTTTTGAAGTTAGAGATTTATGGCCGGATGGGGCTATTGAACTCGGCCTTCTGAAAAATAGATTTCTTCAGAAATTAGCTTATATGTTGGAGAGTATGTGTTACAGAAATTCAGATCTAATTGTAGCTCTTTCTCCTGGAATGAAGAAAGAAATTGAAACGAAGTGTAAAAGTTCGAAGGTGATTTCAGTTACGAATTCGGCGAACCTTGAGTTGTTCTCGAAGGCAAGAGTTTTTCCTGAAGAAATTGATTTATTTCAGTCTCGAGAGTATGCTCTGTATACAGGAAATATTGGTATGGTAAATAATGTTTCGTGGATGTTCAATGCGGCGAAGTTGCTTAAGCAAATGAATCGAAGTGATATTAAAATAGTATGGATAGGTGACGGCCAATTGAAAGCTCATTTTGAAAAAAGAAAGGTTGAGGAGCAGGTGGATAATTTAATTATTTTGGACTTAATGCCAAAGCGGAATTTGGTACCGATTGTTCAACATGCATTAATATGTTTAGCACCTTTGATGGAGAGTAAAATTCTTAATACATCATCACCAAATAAGTTTTTTGAAGCTCTTGCTGCGGGAGTTCCTGTTATTCAGACCACTAATGGTTGGATGAAGGATTTTATAAGTGAGCATAGCGTCGGTTATACATTAGATCCAAATAATCCACAAGAGTTAGCAAACAAATTAATTGATATTGCTATGGATAACAAAGGTTTAGATAGCATGAGGAACAGAGCAAGCAGAATTGCAGAAGCGAATTTTGATAAGAATATTTTGGCGAATTATATGTTAAATGAAATTTTAAATGCTTAAGCTGAATATTTTATCTAGGAAAACGAATAGCACACACTTTATCCCAGAAATTGACGGGATGAGATTTTTCGCAATTATTACGGTTGTGATATTTCACTTAAATACTGCCTTTGCAAGGGAGATAGGACTAACTGTAGAACAAAGTGTTGATATCCTAGGAGGAAAGAATACTTTTTCTATTGGTGGCGCACTGATTCGACTAGATCTCGGAGTAAAAGTGTTTTTTGCTATAAGTGGTTTTATTCTAGCACTACCTTTTTTAAAGGCTTTACAGCAAGATAAGCAAGTTGATATTTTTTCTTATTTTAGACGGAGGTTAACGCGCCTTGAACCACCGTTTATTATTAGTTTGCTTCTATTTTCTTTGGTTCATGTTGTAATCTTTCATGAAGCAATTGGATTAGTTTTAAAGCACTTTATTGTAGGTTTAGGCTACAGCCATAACTTAATTTATGGTGAACCAAATTTTATAAATCCAGTTACTTGGAGTCTCGAGACTGAAGCTCAATTTTATATTGTAGTTCCTTTGATGTACGTTCTATTTAGATTTTTGAAGAAGGGCTATTTAAGATTGGGATTGCTAATTTTACTTTTCCTTTGCTCCGTTTTCTTCAAGAATTTGTACTCAACGAATGGTTATGTTGGATCTTCTATTTTGGCGTATTTTGTGAATTTTTCCGTAGGTATATTTTTTGCTCAATTCTACCTAAGCAATTTGCGATTATTCGATTCTTCGAGAAAAATGTACTACGATATATTAGGTGTTTTTTCAATTCTTGGGCTATTTGTTTTCTACAAGCCGCAAGCCGATATTAAGAATATTGTTTTTTTTAATTTGTCTATTTTACTATTGTTTTTTGCAGTTTTTTTAGGAAAATATTTCAATCGATTTTTTGTGAATAAATGGATTTATACAATCGGAGGTATGTGCTACAGTATTTATCTACTACACTATGCTTTTTTCCATTTGTTTGTGAAGTTTTCGAAAGAATTGATGTTCACGGAGAGTTACGGCATCAATTTAGGAATTCAATTGTTACTTGGGATTCCTATGGTATTACTCGGTTCCTGTTTGTTTTTTATTTTTGTCGAACGTCCATGTATGAACCCTGATTGGCCAATAAATCTTAAGGTTCTACTGAATAAATTATTAATGAGGTGAATATTTTTATTACCGGGTCAACTGGTTTTTTGGGAAGAAACCTCTTAGATTATCTGAGTAAGAGTAAACACAACATTGTTGCCCCGAAAAGATACGAATTAATACCATTACTGTCAAAGCAGAATACTATTGACCTCTTCATTCATTCAGCAGGAAAAGCACACTCCACAAAATATTCTGAGTCAAACGAATTCTTCGAGGTGAATCTAGAGTTGACGAGGAATATAACCAAGCAAATAGAAGAGCAAGGCCTTAAACTGAACACATTCGTTTTTATTAGCACTGTTGCTGTTTACGGTTTAGATGAAGGTGATAATATTAACGAGACTGCTCCATTATCAGGAAAATCGCCATATGCTGTTTCAAAGAAAATGGCCGAAGAGCACCTTCAGAATTGGTCGGAAGAAACAGGAATTAACCTAGTTATTCTTCGATTACCCTTAATATTTGGAGAAAATGCACCAGGAAATCTTGGCGCAATGGAAAGAGCTATCAAATCACGATATTATTTTCAGATTGGAGAAGGATCTGCCCGAAGGAGTGCAGTTCATGTAACGGATTTGGCGGAATTTATTCCATCGCTTCACGGTAAATGCGGAGTGTACAATCTAGCAAGTAATAAGCCCCCGAGTTATTCTGAAATTGGAATATATTACGGAAAAAAATACAATCGTAAAATAAAAAAATTACCGCTGAGACTATTGAAAATACTAGCACTTATGGGTGATGTTATTCCGAAATTTCCTTTAAATTCATATCGACTTTCGAAACTTAATCAAACGCTAACTTTCAATGATGAAAAAGCGAGAAATGAATTGAATTGGTTTGGAAGCAATGTATTAAAACAACAATGAATATTTTTTTAGAAACCCTCTCCAACAAACCTATCTACTTCGGTTGGGTCATGGCGTTTGCTTTGTTGTTCGGGTATCTGAAAATCGCGCCGCTTTATAACATTATTGACAAACCCAATCAACGAAGCTCACACACAAATCCGACCATTCGCGGAGCAGGAATCGTGTTCCCTGTGCTTTATGCCGTGTTTGTTTTGATGTTCGGACACCCAGGTGCGCTCGTAGATTTAATAATGGGTATAACACTCTTGGGGGTGGTTAGTTTTTACGACGATGTTAAAGATGTTCCCTTCGGTCTTAGGCTGTTTGCCCAACTTATCGCAGTAGGCCTCTTGTTTAACGAACTATTCGTTTGGCTTTGGCCAATATGGTTAATCGTAATTGTGGGTATTCTAATCATTGCCACTATAAACGCATTCAATTTCATGGATGGTGTCAATGGTATAACCGGTATATACGGATTGGTTACTGCTATTTCACTATACGCGGTGAAGCAAGACATTGCATTGCTTGGTCTAATAACCGCCCTTATGGCTTTTCTATTTTTCAATCTGAGGAAAAAGGCAAAGTGCTTCAGTGGTGATGTAGGAGCGGTTTCCCTGGCTTTTATTTTTGCATATTATGTACTAAACTTTTCCATGGAATCGAAAAATCCAATTTGGGTATTGCTTCTTTCTGTTTACGGAATAGATGCAGCAATAACCATTGTCTTCCGTTTGATTCGAAAAGAAAATATCACACGCGGACATCGTACACATTTCTATCAATTTCTTGCGAATGAAAAGCAGATACCACATGTGTGGGTAGCTCTTTTTTATGGAGTGGCACAAACACTATTCAATATTCTCTTCTTCTATTTTTACAACAACCAACAGTATTTCCAAATCGGAATAGCATTCGGTGCACTTGTATTGATTTACCTAGCTCTTCGAATTGCACTGGAAGGGAAAACCCTTGTGCAGAAAAAACAACTATGAAAGTTTTAATCACTGGCGGCGCCGGTTTTATTGGTTCAAATCTCGTTGAAGCGCTGCTTCACAACAACGAAGTTTCTTTAGTTAGAGTTCTCGATAATTTAGCCACAGGACATCTTGAGAATTTGAAAGAATTTCAAGACAATCCAAAGTTTGAGTTTGTCTTGGGCGACACGCGAAACCCCAACGATTGCCTAAAAGCATGTGCAGGAATAGATGTTATTTCGCATCAAGCCGCCTTGGGCTCAGTCCCTAGAAGCATTGCCGATCCGATGACTTCGCACGACGTTAACGTAAACGGATTTTTAAATATTCTTGAAGCGGCTCGAGCCAATAACATTACTCGAATCGTTTACGCTTCCTCTTCCTCGGTATACGGCGATTCGGAAATCTCTCCGAAGAAAGAAGATGTGGTTGGAAAAGTATTGAGTCCATACGCTGCGACTAAAATGTCGAATGAGCTCTATGCTGAAGCCTATAGCAAATCATATAACATGACGCTCATAGGCCTACGTTACTTCAATGTCTTCGGAAAGAAACAAGATCCAAACGGCCCGTATGCTGCAGTTATTCCCTTGTTTGTGAAAGCCGCTTTAAGCAATCAATCGCCAACTATCAATGGTGACGGTTCCATTACAAGAGACTTCACTCCGGTGAGTAACGTAACTCAAATTAATTCGCGAGGATTGTTTTCAAACAATCTTGAACTTGGGAAGCATTACGTTTTCAATGTGGCCTGCGGACAAATGACCGATTTAACCACTTTGTGGAATACCATAAAAAAGATTACCAAATCAAATGCTGAGGCTAATTACGGCCCGAACAGAAAAGGAGATATTTTCTTCAGCCTAGCCGATGTTTCTTTTGCCCAAGAAACATTGGCCTATGCACCCGATTCAGACATTGAACGAGCTTTAGAGTATACGGTAGAATACTATCGGGTTTAAGCATTTGTTATGATTTTCATTCAAGCCAGTTCGCTGGCTTTTTTTATTTGAAATCATTGGTAGTTGTGGTAAATTTGAACACAGATGAAAAAACCGATATTCATAGTAGGTGCAGGTGGATTGGGCAAAGAAATAGCTTGCTTGGTAGAGGGTATTTCTGAATTCGAAGTAGCGGGATTCTACGACGATGGGATACCAATAGGCCAACTTGTTTTGGATAAATATCCTGTTTTGGGAACGACATTGGATTTAATCAACAACGAAAGCGAACACGCGGTAGTCATAGCTTTTGGTAATCCGAAAACGCGAAAGAAAGTGTGGGAGTTGTTGGCCTCAAATGAAAAATTGAGTTTCCCCGTTCTGATTCATCCGCAGGCATTACTCATGAACAAAGAACGAATTACGCTTGGCCGTGGAGTCGTTGTTTTTCCTTTTTCCATATTAACTACAGACATTGTTTTAGGTGACAATTGCTTGGTCCACACACGTGCTTCAGTTCATCACGATGTAAACGTTGGCGCCCATTCAGTGATTATGCCTGGTGCTCGGTTAGTCATGAGCGAGCAGTTTGATGAGGCCAC
>JACCDH011446459.1_pt1 | contig 21261 bp, 18 predicted proteins | sample 7442481 | NCBI WGS metagenome assembly JACCDH01 (sample SAMN15323433, study PRJNA562643) | freshwater metagenome | isolation source: river surface water | place: USA:Blue River Watershed | collected 2017-08-15
AGGGCGCTGCCGCTTTCCCGTTGCAGTATGGCTATGCCTGCGTGGGCGACGTGAGTGCCGTGGGCGCAGGCGTGGACGCCGGCTGGCGCGGTCGCCGTGTCTTCGCCTTCGCGCCCCATGCCTCGCAATTCCTGGCCCGCGTCGAGGACGTGATGCCGATTCCGGACGACGTGCCTTTCGAGGCGGCGGTCTTTCTTGCCAACATGGAAACCGCCGTGAACCTGCTGCAGGACGGCGCACCCGCGCTGGGCGAGCGCGTGGTGGTGATCGGCCAGGGCATCGTCGGGCTGCTGCTCGACAGCCTGCTGGCGCGCTGCCCGCTGCACAGCCTGCTCGCGCTGGACGCGCTGCCGGCACGGCGCGCGCGGGCCCTGCAGCTGGGCGTGCAGGCGGCCTTCGATCCGCTGGACGACGACGCGGTGCAGACCGTGCGCGCGCAACTGCACGAAGGTGATGCCGTGGCGGGGGCCGACCTGATCTATGAAGTGAGCGGCTCGCCCCAGGCGCTGAATCTGGCGCTTGATCTGAGCGGCTACTGCAGCCGTATCGTGATCGGCAGCTGGTATGGCAGCAAGAGCGCCCCCCTGGCCCTGGGCGGCGCAGCCCATCGCAATCGCCTGCGCATCAGCACCAGCCAGGTCAGCACACTGGCGCCGGAGCTTGCCGGTCGCTGGACCAAGGCGCGGCGTTTCGCGCTGGTCTGGGACATGCTGCGCCGCACGCAGCCCGAAGCGCTCATCACGCACCGCGTGCCGCTGCGCGAGGCGCCTGCCCTGTATCAGCACCTGCATGAGTCGCCGGCCGATGTGCTGCAGGCCGTGCTGGTGCACGACTGAATTCTTGACGAAACGTTTCGCAACCCCTGAGGAGCACCATGTACACCGTCGCCGTCACCAAGGACTTCATCGCCAATCACTATCTGGTCGGAGGCGACTGGGGCAGTGAGAATTTCACCCATGCGCATCACTATGTGGTCGAGGTCAGCATCGAGGCCGCGCAGCTGGATCGCCACGGCTATCTGGTGGACATCGTCGAGATCGAGGGCGCGCTGAATCAGCTGGTGGCCTACTTCCGTGACTGTGTGCTCAATGACAAGCCGGAATTCGCGGGCCTGAATCCGAGCATTGAGCATTTCAGCCGGATTCTGTGCGAGAAGATGCTGGGGCTGATCACTTTCCCGGGCAAGGGTGTGCTGCAGATCAAGCTGTGGGAGAACGCCACCTGCTGGGCGGCGTATCGGCATACCGTGGCGTGAGCGCCGCTCAGTCCAGCGCGTAGATCTCCACCTCGGGCACCTGCGAGACATTGCGCAGGGCCAGCCGCCAGGGTTGCGACGTGTCGCCATACTGCTGGCGTTCGTGCGGGCCCCAGACGATGTGGGTGGCGCCCAGTTCCTGCAGCAGACTTTGCCACTGGGCATCGCCGGCATAGATGCGTGCCTGCTGTGCCGCCACCGTGCTGGAGTCGATGCCGTGGGACCAGGTGTGGCCCTCGTAGCCCAGCACGCGGATGCGCCCCCAGTAGGTCAGCGGATGGTTGTAGGACGGCGCCGCCAGCATGACGGCGTCCACCGGCACATTCTGCAGCGCCCCTTCCATGTCCCACAGTTCGCGTGCCGGATACACCGTGACGGCATCTTGCTGCACGGAAAGCGACGCCATCACCGAAACGCCACCCGAGAAGCTCAGCACCACTGCCAGCACCGCGGCCCAGGCTCCGGCGGCGAGCCGCGCGGGCGTCGGCCAGTGCGCGAAAGCTTCGGCACGGGGCAGCACCTGCCAGGCGATGGCCAGCAGGCCCATGTAGGGCCAGATCAGCACTTTCACATTGTCCCAGTCCCAGGGCGCCAGCATCACCACGGTGAACACGGCGAAAAGTGCCGTGTAGCACACGAAGTGAGCCAGCGAGTGCCACTGTCGTTTCCACACCAGGACCCCGAGCACGCCGGCGAGCAGCAACAGCCACGGACCGAGGTTCTGCCACCAGAACGCTGCGAGGGACTGCTCGCCCGCCAGCCAGCGCCATTGCAGCCAGATCACGCTGGATTTCTGCAGCCACTGGGTGGAGTGCAGCACGAAGGCGGTGCCCAGGGGCAGGGCGCACCAGAGCATCGGCAGCAGGGTGCGCCATTGCCGCGCCAGGGCGGCCAGAATCGCCAGCATCAGGCTCACGGCAACAAAGCTGTGCAGGTGGAAGAAGGCGAGACCGCCCCACAGCACGCCGGTGAGGACCAGCATGCTGCGTGTCACGCTGCCTGGCTCGCGCAGGGCGCGCGTGCCCACCAGCAGGATCAGCAGCCCGGCGGGAATGGCGAACATCAAACCGCGCTGGGTGATGAACAGACTCAGGAAGAAGTTCTTCCACGCCAGTGGCGCCTGATAGTCCTGCCATTCGCCGCTCGTCAGCAGTGCCCAGCCCGCCCAGCCGCCATTGAGGAAGAAGCCGGCCACGCCGAGCCAGCCGGCCCAGTGGTGCAGGGCGGCGATGCTCGCCACCAGCAGGAACAGGCCCACCAGCAGCAGATGGGCTTGCAGAGGCACACCGACTGCCTCCCACAGGCCGTTGTAGAGATCCAGCGCGTACGGGTAATAGAGATCCTGCTGGGCGAACTCGGGATTCACCGGCGGGAACGCGGCACCGCCGGCGAACTGGCGGATGTAATTGATGTGCAGGGGCAGGTCGCCCAGATTGTTCACGTTGAGCGTGCGCAGGCTGTGGTCGGCGTAGAAGAACATCCAGACCAGATGGCGCAGGCCGACAAACAGAACGAACAGCACCAGCGCCCATTCCAGCGGATGGAGCCGGCGTGCGGGAAAGCTGAACGCCAGCGGGGCGAATTCACGTCGTGCCAGCAGGGCCGCCGGCACGGCGCCGAGCAGGCAGACCAGCGCGGAAGTCCCCGAGAGCGCGCCGTAGAGCAGCCCGGCAAGCAAGGCGAACAGCGCGCTGAACAGCAGGTGAAAGAGGCCGAAGACGATCATGGCGTGGCCTCGGTCGGGGACGGTGCGATCAGTTCGGTGTCGCTGCCTTCCAGGGAGATGAAGGTGCCCAGTCGGTAATAGGCCCAGCCCGGGTCGGCGGCGTCGCGCACCTGCAGCGGTTGCCGGTAATAGAAGTCGCGCAGCTGCGCCTCGACCGCCTCGCGGTCACGCCCATCGGCGAGCAGCACATCGGCGGTGACATCGCGCAGGCCGTCGGCCGTGCCGTAGCTCAGGCCCGGGTAGCGCCCGAGCAGCCAGGGCAGGGGCCAGGTATCCCGCACGATCACCAGCACCGAGAGATTGCGGCGTGCCGGGAACACCGTGGTCAGGTTCTCCAGATTCTGCATCAGGCGGTTCACATCGGTGGACGTCTGCACGTAGACATAGGGCTCGCTGAAGTTGGCATAGTCGCGGAAGTTCAGCCGCACGCTGGTGATCAGGGCGCTGGCGAGCAGGACGCCGCCGAGTGCCATGGGCAGGTAGCGCCAGTGCCCGCGCAGCCGCGCGATGGCGAGCTCCAGCAGGAAGCCGAAGGCGAAGGCGAGCGGCATCAGCATGCCGATGATCAGCCAGGGCGTCTTGTAGGGGATCAGCGAATAGGCCAGCACGAGGCCGAACCCCGTGGCGCCGAGGCGCCAGGCCCAGCGTTCGGACTGCAGCAGCAGCGCCGGCAGGGCGATCAGCGCGGCCAGCAGCGGCCATTCGTAGCGGGCCAGCAATTCGAGCCAGTAGAAGAAGGGCTTCTCGTGACCGCTGGCATCGCCGGTGCCGGTGGCGACCCAGGGCGCGAAGGCCATGAGCATGTCGCGCACCCCGGCAGGGTTGGCGAGGAAGCCGCTGAACAACAGCAGCACGGCGGCGGTCGACGCGCCCACGCAGGCCAGGACGAAGCGCAGGGGCACCGGCTCGCGCGTCGGCGGTGCTGGTCGTACTCGTTCCGGCGCGAAGCGCTGCAGCAGATTGACGAGACCCACGGCAATGAACCAGGTGCCGAAGAAGATGAAGAAGGTTTCCTTGGTGGCGATGCTGCCGGCCACGCCGATGCACATGCAGACGACGGCGGTGCGCCCGCCCTCCAGCTGCCAGCGCACGAAGCCGTAGAGGAACAGCCCCTGGCAGAACACGAACAAGGATTCATGAATCGAGTAGCGGCCGTAGAACACCATGCCGGGACTCACGGCCAGCACCAGCGCGGCCCACAGCGCAGCGCGCCCGAACCAGCGGCTGTGAGCCAGCACCACGGCCACGATGCCGGTGGAGAACAGCACCGCCACGCCCCGCAGGGTCAGCAGGTCGCGGCCGAACAGCAGCTCTGCCAGGAACAGCAGGTAGAAATACAGCGGGCCGTGGTAATTGGTGGGGTCGTACCGATAGAATCCCTGCCTCCACATCTGTTCCACGAACCAGCCGTTGATGCCTTCGTCGAAATGTGGCGGTTTCACCTCCAGCAAGAGGGTGCGCAGCAGCAGCGCCAGCAGCAGGATCAAGGCCCCCTGCCACCAGAGCGGGGGAATGCGTGCAAGCGACTTCAAGGGGCCCGAAGGGGTCAGCGAATTCATGGCGGCGATGTTAGACACAAACGGGCAGGACGGCAAAGCCGCGCTGGCGAGTCAGCAGCGCCCGGCGCTGTCGCTGGTGATCCCGGCCTGGAACGAGGCGCGCCGCCTGCCCGAGTCGCTGCAACGCGTGCGCGCGTTTCTGGATGCGCAGCGTCTGGACGCCGAAGTGCTGGTCATGGTGGAGCGCTCCAGCGACAACACCCTGGCAGCCGCTGCGGCCGTGGTGGCCGGGGATGCCCGCTTCGCCGTGATCGACAACCAGGTGCATCGCGGCAAGGGCTATGCCGTGCGCTGCGGCATGCTGCGGGCGCGCGGCGATGTGGTGCTGTTCATGGATGCCGATCTCTCGACGCCGCTGGAGGAAGTGAGCGCCTTTCTCGCCCACCTGCAGCAGCATCCCGACACGGCGGTGCTCATCGGCAGTCGCGCCCATGCGCGCAGTCAGGTGGAAAAGCCCCAGAACCTGCTGCGCCGCAACATGGGGCGCATCTTCAATGCCCTGGTGCAGGCACTGAGCGTGCCGGGCATCAGTGACACCCAGTGTGGGTTCAAGGCCTTCCGTCGCCAGGCCGCGCAGGCCATCTTCGCGCGCCAGACCCTGGACGGCTTCGCCTTCGATGTCGAACTGCTGATGCTGGCGCGGGCGCTGCAGCTGCGGGTGGATGTCCTCCCCGTGCGCTGGCTCAATTCTCCCGACAGCAGCGTGCACATCGTGCGCGATTCCTGGCGCATGTTCCGGGACCTGCTGCGGGTGCGGGCACGCGTGCGCCGCACTCTGCGCCGGCAGCCCGCCGACGCTTCGCTCTAGAGAATCCTTCACTCACTCGTCCGTCGAGCGCACGATCGTGCCCGGACGCGCGCCCGTCATGCGCGCATCCAGCAGGACCGCTTCGCCCGCCACGAAGACATGCACTGCTCCCTGCGCGTACTGGTGTGGATCCTCGAAACTCGCCGTGTCCCGCACAGCAGCCAGATCCAGCACGGCCACATCGGCGTGGGCACCCACGTGCAGACGGCCGCGCTGTGACAGTCCAAGGCGGTCGGCCGGCAGCATCGACATCTTGTGAATGACCGTGTGCACCGGCAGCACCGCTTCGTCCCGCGCGTAGTGACCCAGCGCCCGGGCAAAGGTGCCATAGCTGCGTGGATGCGGCATGCGGTCCGTGGGGGCTTCGACGCCGCCATCGGACGCGATCATGGTGCGCGGATGCTGCATGATCCGGCGCACATCGTCCTCGTGGATGGCGTGAAACACGGCATCGCAATTGCCGGCGGCCACCAGCTGCATGAGCAGATCGGCGGCATTGTCATTGTTGACGGCCCGTTCCCGCAGCTGCAGCACCTGGGCGAGGTTCAGGCCGTTGAGCGTGCGGTCGTGCGGGCAGTTGGACAGGCCGATGTTGGCCGGGTCATTGCCGCCGCGATCCACCTCGATGTTGTAGGCGATCTCGCGCCGCATGCGTGCACGCTGTTCGGTGTCTTCCATGCGGGCAAGCAGGGCGTCCCGCCCCCCATCCAGACTCCAGCCGGGAAACAGGATGGTCAGGCTGGTGGCCGATGCGGTATAGGGGTACTGGTCGATGGACACATCCACACCGCGGGCGATGGCTTCGTCCACCATGCGCAGGGTGTCCACCGAGCGGCCCCACATGGGCGCCCCCACCACCTTGTGATGCGTGATCTGGGTGGGCAGCCCGCCTTCCTCGCCGATGCGGATCGTCTCCGCCACGCTCTCCAGCAGTTGCAGCCCTTCCTCGCGCATGTGGCTGATGTACACCCCGTCATGCTCGCCCGCCACCTGTGCCAGAGCGATGACTTCCTCGGTGGTGGCGAAGCGCCCCGGCGCATAGATCAAACCGGAGGACAGACCAAAGGCGCCGGCTTCCATGGCGAGGCGTACCTGCTCCTGCATCAGCAGCAGCTCTTCGTCCGTGGCGGGGCGGTCCTGCTCGCCCACGATCAGGCCGCGGATCGAGCCATGGCCCACCAGCGTGGCGTAATGGATGCCGATGTCGGCGGCCTCCAGTGCCGCGAAGGTCTGCTCCAGGGGCAGCGGCGAATCGCCGTCCTGGCCGCCCACCACCAGGGTCACGCCCTGACGCACGAGGTTCTCGGCATCGGGCCAGCGGTAGAGACCGTCCGACAGGTCGCTTCCCACTGCGTGGCTGTGAATGTCGATGAAGCCCGGGGTGACGGCGAGGCCGCTGACATCGCGCACGAGCGTGGCAGGGTGCTCGCTCAAGTCCGCGCCGATGGCCGCGATGCGATTGCCGCGCAGCCCGATGTCGCCGCGCACGCCGGGGCTGTCCGCACCGCTGTAGAGGGTGCCGCCGAGCAGCAGGACATCGAAGGGCTCCAGTGGCGGTTCGACAGGGGCGGTGGGTTCGCGGGAACAGGCCGCCAGCGAGAGCAGGGCCAGGGCAAGCAGGTGGCGGGCCGCAGGGGAACGAACAGTCATGAGGCAGACTCCGAAGGGACAGGTTGACGGGCATGATGCACCGGCCGTGGGCGGGCCGCCAGCGCTGGATGGCACTCAGGCCAGGGCGTCTGCACGAGACGAAGGGCCGCCGCTGCGGCCCATGGCGGCCAGACTCCAAAGACCGAACCCCAGGATCGCCACATCGCGCAGTCGCATCAGCGCGATCAGCCCTAGCGCTTCGGCCGTGCCCAGGTCGAGCGTAGCGAAACACCACAGCACCGCCGCCTCGATGGTGCCAATGCCGCCCGGCAGCGGCAGCAACATGGCCAGACGGATGGCGACGAACAGCAGCACGAAGTCGCTCATTGCCACCGAAACGTTCAAGAACCACAGCAGGGCACGCAGCTCGCCCAGAATGGCCGCCCAGCCCAGCAGGGTCAGCAGCAGACCGGTGAACAGTGTGCTGCGCCGCGTCTGCAGCACCTGGCGCAGGGCATTCTGCAGTGCCTGCCAGTGTTCGCTCAGCGCCGCGCCGCTGCGCTGCAGGCGCGGATGGCGTTCCCAGCGCGTGACCAGGGCACCCAGACGTGCGGCAAGCCACGCCGGCTGACGCAGCACCAGTACACCCAGGGCCGGCAGGGCCAGCCACGCGCAGGCCAGCACCAGCACAGTCCCCTGCCAGTCCTGGCTCGGCACCAGGCGCGTGAGCAGCAGCAGGCCGACGCCCCCCAGCAACACGGCAAAGTTCACCCACAAATCGACGAAGCGGTCCAGCCCGAGGGACAGCACCGCGCGGTGCAGCGCAATGCCATGACGCCGGCACAGCCAGTACACCTGCAGCGGCTCGCCGCCGAACTGCGGACCGGGCGTGAGAAAGCTCACGGTCTGCCCGGCCATGCGGATCAGCAGCAGAGGCCACAAGGCGACCCGATCGCCCAGCGCGCGGGCGAAGAGCTGCCAGCGGCCGGTGGCAAGCGCCATGACGACGACATTGAGCAGCAGCCAGACCAGCCATTGCCCGGGCGTCAGACCTGCCACTGCCGCGCCCATGGCGGCGAGGGGCAGCTGCCGCAGCGTCCAGGCGGCCAAGCCCAGGGCCAGGGACCACAGCAGCAGTGTGATGAGGGTGGCGCGACTCATGCGGCACCGTCGTGGCGGCGGACCCAGTGGTCGTCGCCCTGCCACAGGCTGAAGCGCCCGCTGCCCAGCAGCAGCACGCCGACGGTGCCGCTGAGCAGGCTCAGGAACAAGGGCGTTGTCAGCGCCAGCGGCGGCCACAGGGCCCACAGGATCAGCAGCGCCAGGGCGCCCAGGCGAGCGCCGATGCCGCTGAGGATCAGCACGGCAGCCAGAGCCGTAACGCTTTGCTGGGCGAGGGCGGATGCCGCGGCGTCCAGCACGGCCTGGGCCGCCAGCAGCAACACGAGCAGCAGGCGCAACACGGGTTGCAGCCAGCGCTCGCTGAAGGCGGCCAGCGCGTCGAACGTGGCGGCGCGGGCCGTGCCGATGCGGCCGCTCACCACCAGCCAGTCCACCACGAAGCCCGCGAGCAACGGCAGCATGAAGGCCACGCCGGCCACACGCGTGAGTTCCGCCTGAAAGGGCGGCCACAGCACCACGGCCACATAGCCCATCTGAAAACCTGCCAGCGTGCGGCGCAGGGTGCTCGGCAGCAGCGGATACACCGGCAGGCCCAGGCGCTCGCGGCGCGAACGGGCCAGGACGAACAGATAATAGGCGACGCTCACCAGCAGATAGCTTGCGTGCACCTTGCCCAGCAGGACGGCCAGCACCGGAGCCACCACCAGGCCCAGCGCGTCGTAGACAGTGTCCAGCTCCGCGCCCAGCAGGCTGGTCTGTCGCGTGCGCCGGGCGACGAAGCCATCCACCCGGTCCAGGATGGCTGCCACCGAATAACACGCGGCCGCCGCCCAGATCAGCAGCGGCGCATCGGGCAATCGCAGCAGGAAGCCGCCCGTGGCGGCGATCAGCAGGCCGCGCAGCAGGCTGAGCTGATTGGCCAGGCCGAGGCTGACGTGAAGGGGCGCGTCCGGGGCAGCACGATTGCGCGTGCGACGCTGCCAGGCCTGCTGCCAGCACAGGGCCCACAACGCCAGAGACTGCAGCAGCCACAGGCCGGCATAGGCGGCTCCCTGCAGCACGGCGACGGGCGCGGCGGCACACAGCAGCGTCAGCGCGCCGAGCAGGCCGCTGCGCCGCAACTGGAGAAAAGATGGGTGATTTGTCATGGCGCGGGCATAATCTCCCACATTGCCGGCGACCACAACCGGCCCCCTCGCCACACTGACGGGAGTCGTCATGAACAAGCGCATCGAAGAACTGCTGGCCGGCATCAAGGCGCTGGAAAAGGAGATGCGCGAGGAGATCCAGCGCATCCGCATCGACACCTACGAGATCCGCGACCGCACGGTGCGTTTCAAGGACGAGATCCGCGCCCACCACAAGGCGCAGGCCATGCGCCTGTTCGACTATCTGCGCCATGCCCGGCTCAAGCACGTGCTCACGGCGCCGGTGATCTGGCTGTGTGTCTTCCCCGCGCTGTTCATGGACCTGATCGTGACGCTCTACCAGGCCGTCTGTTTCCCCGTATACGGCATCCCCAAGGTCAGGCGCCGCGACTACATCATTCTCGACCGCCACTATCTCGCCTATCTGAACATCATCCAGAAGGCCAACTGCCTGTTCTGCGGCTATTTCAACGGGCTGATGGCCTATGTGGGCGAGATCGCGGCGCGCACGGAACAGTACTGGTGTCCCATCAAGCACGCCTCGCAGCTCAAGCGCGAGCACAGCCGCTATCAGCGCTTCGTGGAATACGGCGACAGTGAACAGTTCCAGGCGCAGGCCGGGTCTCTGCGCAGCGCTTTCGGCGATGTGGACGAGGCGCCGAAGTCCTGACCGGACGGCGCGGGCGCGCGCGCATTTCGCTATACTCGCGCCCGGCCGCCACCCGGCCTCCCTGAACCGATCTGCGAGTGAGTATCCCCACGATGGAAAAGACGATTGAAACCCTGATGCTGCGTTCACGCTGGCTGCTGGCGCCGGTGTATCTCGGGCTGAGCCTGGCGCTCATCGCCCTGATGATCAAGTTCTTCCAGGAGGTATGGCACCTGTTCTCCCACATTTTCAGTGCCACGGAAGCCGAGGTGGTGCTGGTGGTGCTGTCGCTCATCGACATCTCCCTGGTGGGCGGCCTGCTGGTCATGGTGATGATGAGCGGCTACGAGAATTTCGTGTCCGAGCTGGACAGCAAGGGGGAGGGCGAGACCCTTAGCTGGCTGGGCAAGATGGACGCCTCCTCGCTGAAGATGAAGGTGGCCGCGAGCATCGTGGCGATCTCCTCCATTCACCTGCTGCGCGTGGTCATGAACATGGACAATGTCGATAGCCAGAAGCTGATGTGGTACGTGATCGTGCATCTCACCTTCGTGGCCTCCGCCTTCGCCATGGGGGCGCTGGACCGCATCACGCGGCACTGAGCCACTGCCCTGCAGTGTTACTTTTTGCGCACTTCGCCGCTGCGCTGCCTTGATATGGTGCAGGCGATGTTGCTGGTTGCGGCGCGCAAGGCGCTGCAAGCTGTTGAATTGCAATAACTTGTTGAGTTGGCAAGGGGCTTGCAAAGCCCTGAGTGTGCGTCGCGCCGCGTGGCGAGACCTGATCCTCTCCTGTCACCGGGCCGCGTCGCACACTTTCTCTCACTTTGCCAATTCAACGAGGTTTGTCATGAAGATCATCTCCCCCCGCACGTTCGCTCCCCTGGTCGGCACCCTGGCGCTGGTCGCCCTGGCCGGCAGCGCCGAGGCCAACACCGGCACCGGCAAGTACCTCAGCAGCAAGCAGCTGAAGATTGTGGAACAAGTGGCCCCTGCCTATCCGCGCCTTGCCGACAAGGCCGGTGTCGATGGTTATGTGCTGCTGGAATTCACCGTGGCCGCCGATGGCAGTGTGGAAGCGCCGGCAGTGTCTGATGCGTCCTCCAGTGTGTTCACCGGTGCCGCTCTGGAAGCCATCGAGGCCTGGCAGTTCGAGCCGGTGTTTGACAACGGTGTGGCTGTGCCCGTGCGCACCAACGTGAAGTTCAGCTTCGTGCCGCGCACCGAGTAAGCCGCCAGGCCCATCTCGCCGCAGCACCCACCCTCAGTACCGACAACAAGAATCACAAACACGGGATTGCCATGAACACACGCGCGAGTTGAGCCAGAGTCGTCCCCACGGCGCTCTGGCTCTTCAAATTCCGTAAAACACTTGTCAATTACGTGTTAAATCGCCATTCAATAGCTGTACAAAAAGCATTCTCCTTGATTACTCTGCTGCCTTGTCTTCCCCGCTTTGACGGCACGGAGTCTCCCCATGCATCGCCTGTCTGCCCCCCTGGCTCTGTGCCTGGTGCTATGCCTGCCTGCTCAGGCGGCGCCGCTGTGGGACTGGCTGCCGCAGGAGGCCCTCGCCGGTCAGGAGGCGCGTCTGCCACAGGAGGCCGTCGGCGCCAGGCCGCTGCAGCTCTCCGCCGACGCGCTGCTGACGCTGGGCGTGGATGCTCTCATCACCCTGCCGCTGCCGGGCGGTTCCCTGGACTACCGGATCGTCAGCGAACAGCGCTTCGACAACGGGGACCGTGGCCTGCGCGGCGTTCTGGAGGACGGTACCCAGTCGCACATCATGTCGCTGACAGTGGGGGCGCAGGACCTGCTGGCCACGATCTATTCGCCCGAGGGCAGGTTCCGGCTGCAGGCGCAGCGCGTCGCTGAGCACTATCAAGGGTGGCTGTTCGAGGGCTCGGACAGTCTGCGGGTGTTGCCGGCCGACCAGCACGCGGCAGAGCAGGGGCAGGGACAGTTGTTCGAGGCGGTGAGCGACAGTGCGGTCCGCATCAAGCAGGAATTCAGTGCGCGGCCTTCCGTGGTGGGGGATACCGTCGAGGTCACGATCACGCTCACCAATACCAGCGCGACGCCCATCAGCAGCGCCACGCTCAAGGTGTTCGAGGCCCTGGACCGGGCGAGCTTCGTCGACAGCAGTGCCGGTTGCGCCGCGACCGCGGTGGTCTACAGCAACGGCACCTTCCAGGACCTGCACTGCCCGATTGGCCATCTGGCCGCCGGTGCCAGCATGCAGATCCGCTATCAGGTGCGTACCGCGCGACTGACGGCACCCTATCTCACCAGCGTGGCCGCACTCGGCAACACCGAGAACGTGGCCTTCCATCCCGTGGTGAATGACACCCTGGTGGATGCGGACAACGACGGCATCAGTGACTTCAACGAGAACATCCTGGGCACCAGTCCCTCCGACCCGCTGTCCGGCCCGGCCGAAGGTGCCAGCGCCGAGATCGATCTGCTGCTGCTGTACACGCCGCGCTTCGCCAGCAGTTCCACCACCGGCAATCCCCTGCTCGATCTGAACCAGTTGATCCAGGAAACCAATGACATGTACGCGATGTCCGGCGTCGGCATCACCTTCCGTCCGGCGGCCTATCAGCTCATCGACACCGGCAGTCCGCAGACCCTCGAAGCCCTGCTGGACGCCATGGGCGAGGAGAAGGGCGTCTTCCACGACATCGACTTTCGTCGTCGCAGCACCGGGGCCGACCTGGTGCTGCTCATGGAAGGCCTGCACGACGGCCAGGACGAGGTATGCGGCATCGCCCATGGCGGCGGGCACCAGACCTCCGGCGACTTCACCGGGATCGGCGCGCGGGCACTCTACAGCCTGAGTTATCGTGCCGGCGCGGCAGCAGGTGCCGACGTCGCCTGCGACAACAAGACGGTGGCGCACGAGCTGGGGCATCTGCTGGGGCTCGGCCACTCGCGTGTGGAGCAGGAGCAGAAGGGTGAACAGCTCGCCACCTTCCCCTGGGCGCTGGGGCATGGCGTGAACGGTTCATTCCATACCATCATGGCGTATGACGAACACTTCCCCGGTGGCGAACAGCTGCCCCTGTTCTCCAATCCGCGGCGCAACAACTGCCTGGGGCAGGCCTGCGGTGTGGCGAAAGAGGATGAGACACGTGGCGCCGACGCCGTGCTGGCGCTCAACACGGTGCGCTTCCAGGTGGCGCGTTACCTGCCGCGCCGTGCCCTGCATGCCATGGCCACGGCCAGCGGCGCACCGACCACGGCAAGCCTGCGCGCAGGGGCCCTGCGCACCGGTGGCCCGCGCGGCGTGAGCGACAGTTTCGCCACCACCTTCTCGCCGCAGGACCAGGTCAGCCTGGCCGCCAGCCTGAATGTCGATCCTGCGCATGTCGGCCGCGTCGGCCGCACGCACATCGTGATCTCGGCCCCCGGTCTCGGTTTCTATCAGGTGAATGCGACCGGGGGCTACGTGCCTTGGAATGGTGACCCGAACCGGCTGATCGGCAGCATCGCTTCGCGCCCGCTGCAGGCGGTGGAGGAACTGGTGGCGCTGCGCCATGTGTCTTTCGCGGCACTGGGCATTCCGCAGGCGGAGCTGGTGGTGTACTTTGCCTACTCGATCGACGGCACGGACACCCTGGTGTTCAGCAGTGCCGGCGTGCCAGTGGTCATTCAATAGGCGAGGCTCACGATGCGTTCACGCTTCACCCTGCAGTATTCCTTCGATCTGGTGTTCGCCTTGCTGGCGGCCGTTGCCGCACTGGCTGTGCTGCAGACCTTCGTCATCGGGCGGCATTACATCATTCCCAGCGTGATTCTGGTGGTGGCGGTGCTGCTGGGGAATCTGGCGTGGTACGGACTGCGCGATGCGCGCTGGGCGAAATTCCTGCTGTTCTGGAGTGGCTTTCTGTTCACGGCGCATCTGTTCTTTGCGCTGTTCTTCGCGCAGGTCTATCGCACCCTGCTGGGCGCGGCTTTCGAACCGGTCTGCGCCGTGCTGTTCCTGCTGTTCGCGTTTCTGACCTGGCAGTACGCGCGGCGCAATCAGCTGTTTGCCTGAGCGCCGGGCTTTTTCCTGACTGGCCTCAGCGGCCGAACCAGATGCGCTGGAACAGCCCGTCACGCGCAATCAGCAAGTGATGCAGGGCGGCGCCGATGTGCCCCAGCACCAGCACGGCCAGCAGAAGGGCCAGCGCGCCGTGAATCTGGAACAGCCGCAGCGCCAGGGCCTCGTCCACCGGCACGAAGGGCATGGGCGGCAGGTCGAAGCCCGGGAACACGATCAAGGCCGGAAAGGCTGTCACCCCCGCCCAGCCCAGCAGCGGTACCAGCACCAGCAAGAGATAGAACGTGTGATGCAGGCTCTTGGCCGCGATGCGACGCGCGCGCGGGAAATCGGCCGGCCAGGCCGGATCGGCGCTGCGCAGCTTGAACGCGATGCGCAGGGCCATGAGCAGCAGCACGCTGAAGCCCGTGGCCTTGTGAATGCCATAGAGCGTATTGGTGAGTTGATCCCACAGATTGGCCTGGCCGCGCGCGACCATCCACAGGCCGACAGGCACCAGCACGATCACGCAGACGGCGATGGCCCAGTGCACGACGCGACGGGGCAGGGCATAGCGATTCATGTTGACCTCCAGGGCAGTGTTGGCGGCAGTAGAGCACAGTTGCCCCGGGCGTGACAAAGTCCCTGCCGACGGGCTTGCGCGTACAAATGCGAAGCATTAGCATTTGCGCCCAATGCAGTCCCCAGTGCTGCAGAAGACTCTCCGCTATAGCCAATAACCAATAGCCAATAGCCCTTATCCATTGTTTCTAAAGGGGTTATTCGCATGATCACGCGCTTCCCGCAACACCCACGCTCCACCGTTTCCCGTTTCCCTCGTCGTGCCCTTGCCCTGGCAGTGAGCCTCGGCTGCAGCACACTGCTCCAGGCCCAGAGCACTCAGACCGCCGCGGCCGAGGACAGTGAGGATTCCTCCCGCATCGAGATCATCGAGGTCTACGGCCAGGCCGACACCGAGTACAAGGCCCGCACCTCCGCCGACATGCGCCGCGTGGTGGAACTGGTCGACATGCCGCAGACCATGACCATCCTGACGCAGACGCAGATCCTGGATTCCGGCAAGTCCGATCTGAAGGACATCCTCAATGCCCAGGCCGGCATCACCCTTGGCACCGGCGAGAACGGCAATGCCTTCGGCGACCGCTACATCATCCGCGGCCACGAGGCGCGCAGCGACGTCTTTGTCGACGGCGTGCGCGACCCGGGCATGACCACCCGCGAGAGCTTCGCCACCGAGCAGATCGAGATCACCAAGGGCCCCAGTTCGACCTTCGCTGGTCGAGGTTCGACGGGCGGCGCGGTGAACGGCATCACCAAGCAGGCCAACCTCGACCAGGACTTCGGGCTTCTGAACACCGAGCTGGGCACGGACGATCACCTTCGCCTGACCCTGGACGCCAACAGGCGCGTGACCGACGCCGTGGCCGTGCGCGCCAACCTGCTGCACTCCGAGGAAGACGTGCCCGACCGCAGCCCGGCGTCCCGCGAGCGCAAGGGCGGTCTGTTCTCGCTGGCCTGGGAGGCGACACCTGCGCTGGACCTGGTGGCCGACCTCTATGTGCTGGACGCGGTGGACATGCCGGATCTGGGCTCCTACTTCAACCAGGCCACGCGCAAGCCGGTGGAAGACATTCCCGTCTACGCCCAGGACAGCGATTTCCTCGACTCCGAGGTGCGCACGGGCACGGTGAAACTGACGTATGAAGTGACTGACGAGTTCCGGATCCAGAACTCCACGCGCGTGGGCGCCACGCAGAACGGGTATGTGACCACTGGCACCCGTGGCGGCACCCGTGGCACGAGTGACCCGACAGCCCCGGGGGCACCAACCATCACCTTCAGCTCACATCAGGGCTGGCAGGAGGTGGATTACTTCGTGAATCAGACCAACTTCTTCTGGGACATCCAGCAGGGTGATGTGCTGCACCAGCTGGTGTTTGGTGCCGAATACACCGATGAGGATGTGCTCAATGGCGTCTATACCCTGGCCAACACCGGGGCCACCAACTGCCTCGTAGCGGCAGGCAACAATCCGGCCGGCGCGCCTGGTTACTGCGGGCTGGATGGTCAGGGCAATGCCGTGGCCAACCTCAACAGCCTGCTCGGCCGCACCGTGGCGAAGAACTACTGGGATACCGACTACGCCATCGACACCGTGTCCCTGTTCGCCATGGACACCGTGGAGTTCAACGAGCGCTGGTCGGCCTTCTTCGGCGTGCGCAATGACCGCTACGACTACAGCAACAACGTGCGCAGCGGTCCCGCCGCCACGCCCACCTACACCCTGTACGATTACTCCGACGACTTCTGGAACGGCCATGTCGGCATCGTGCGCGCCTTCGGCAACGCCGGCAATGTCTACGCCACCTGGAGCACCTCGACCAACATCAACGGCGGCGAGTCGGATGTGGGCGGCAGCTGTGGCTACGGTGGTCTGTGCGGCACGCCGGCACAAGTGGCGGAAAGCGACCCGGAGACCATGGAGAACCTGGAGCTGGGCGTCAAGTGGCACTTCTTCGGCGAGAAGCTGCTGGCCACAGCGGCGGTGTTTGACATGACCAAGAGCGACATCCACGAGAGCGTGGGCAATGCCTACTCCAACCTCGGGACCCTCAACACCGGCGAGAACCGCGTGCGCGGCGTGGAGTTCAGTCTGGTCGGCAACATCACGGAAAAACTGAGCACGCAGTTCAGCGCGGCCTTCATGGAATCGGAAGTGACCAAGGCCTTCGTGCCGGCACAGGTCGGTCTGGCGCTCTCGAATTTCGCCGATGACAGCGTTTACCTGCAGCTGCGCTACCAGGCCACCCCGAAGCTGTCCCTCGGCGGCTCCGTGACCTACCAGAGCGAGATGTATGGCGGGCAGCCCGACACCGCCGCCGGCTTCAATGCCGCCATCAATGACTATTCGATCGTGGTGCCGGAGTACAGCGTGGTGGACCTGTTCCTGAACTACGAACACTCCGATCGCCTGGCGCTGCGGGTGAATGCCGGCAATTTGCTGGACGAGGAGTACTGGACCGCGGCCTATCGCTCCGGCTCGTTCATGTATCTGGGCACGCGGCAGAATCTGCGTGCCAGCGTGACCTACGGGTTCTGAGTTTCTCCCGGCCACGGACGGCCTTTTTTCTGGAACGCACATTGACGGATAGCAGCCCCTTCAAGCCCTTGCAGGAACCGCTCACGCGGATTCCCCGCGACATCGCCGCCGCGAGCGACTACGAGACGCTCGCGGCGCGATTTCTTGCGCCTGCCACGGCCGCCTGGCTCGCTGGAGGCAGTGGCGAGGAACAGACGCTGCGCGGAAATCGCGAAGCCTTCGCGCGCGTGGCCCTGCGCAATCGGCTGTGGGATTTCCCGCAGGCCATCGATACGGGCCTCTCCCTGCTGGGGGAGCGCTTCGTGCATCCTCTGCTGCTGGCCCCGGTGGCAAGTCAGAGGCTCGTGCATCCGCAGGGCGAGGTGGCCACGGCGCAGGGCGCGCAGGCGATGGACGCCGCCATGGTCCTCAGTCTGCTGAGTGCCTGCTCGCTCGAAGAGGTCGGCCTGTGCGTGAGTCGGCGCTGGCTGCAGCTGTACTGGCAGCAGTCGCTGGAGCGCACCCTGGCGCTGGCTCATGTCGCGAAGAAGGCCGGCTGTCAGGCGCTGGTGCTCACGCTGGACACGCCGGTGCAGAGTCTGAGTCGTGGCGCACAGCGCGCCGGGTTCGTCCTGCCTGCAGCCCTGCGAGCCCCGCTTCTCGATCAGCTGCCGCCCTTGCCGGAGGCAGCCGCGCCCGTACGCGGGACCTTGGGCGCCTTGCTCCAGCGCGCCGCGACACTGGCCGACGTCCGCGCCTTCGTGGCGGCCGCGCCGCTGCCGGTTCTGGTGAAAGGCGTGCTGCATGGCGAGGACGCGCGTGTGCTGCGCGACAGCGGTGTGCAGGGGCTCGTGGTGTCGAATCACGGCGGCCGTGCGCTGGATGGGGTGCTGCCGAGCCTCGCTGCCTTGCCGGCACTGCGTCAGGCTGTGGGGCCGCAGTATCCGCTGCTGCTGGACAGCGGCATTCGCAGCGGGCATGACGTGTTCAAGGCCCTGGCCCTGGGCGCCGATGCCGTGCTCATCGGCCGTCTGCAACTGCATGCGCTTGCCGTAGCCGGCCCGCTCGGCGTGGCGCACATGCTGCGCCTGCTGCTGGAAGAGCTGCAGCTGTGCATGGCGCTGACCGGTTGCGGCAGTCTGGCCGACATCGGCCCCCATTGCGTCATCTCCCAGGAGTTCTGAACCCATGATTCTCACCTTGCCGCGCATCCTGAATGAGCACGAGCTCGCGCAGTTCCGCCAGCATCTGGAAGCCGCCGACTGGCAGGACGGCCGCGTCACGGCAGGCAGCCTGTCTGCCGCCGTGAAGGACAATCAGCAGCTGGAGGAAGACGTCGAGCCGGCCCTGAGTCTGGGCAATCACCTCCTGCGCACCCTCGGCAGCCATGCCGGTTTTCGCGCTGCCGCGCTGCCGGAGGCCATCTACCCGCCGAAGTTCAATCGCTACACCGGCGGTGGTCAGTATGGCCCCCACGTGGATGCGGCCGTCATGACGATCCGCGCGGCGCGCCGCTCCCTGCGCTGTGATCTCTCGGCCACTCTGTTTCTGAGCGACCCGACCGACTATGAAGGCGGCGAACTGTGCATCCGTGGCGAAGACGGTGTGCGTGAGATCAAGCTGCCTGCCGGCAGCATGGTGCTCTATCCCTCGGGGGCGCTGCACTGGGTGAAGCCGGTGACGCGGGGTGTCAGGCTGGCCGCCTTCTTCTGGATCCAGAGTCTGGTGCAGGACCCGGCCGAACGTGCGCTGCTGCTGGACCTGGACAGCACCATCCAGGTTCTGGCCGCGCGACTGCCCGCCACCGATCCGCAGCTGCTGAAATTGACCGAGCTGTATCACAACCTCCTGCGGCGCTGGGCGCGGCCGTGAATGCCGCCGCGCTGCGGCATTTTGTCGCGCGACACGGTGTGGCGCTTGCAGTAGCGTGCCCTCCACAGGCGTGCGACGACGCACGCTGCTGTTCACCTGGAGATCCGTGATGAAGACATCCCTGCCCGTGCGGCGCTGCGTGCGCCTGGCTCTTGCCGTCCCCGCGCTGCTGTTTGCCTGTGGCGTTCAGGCGCAGACACCGACACACGACAATCATGCCGCCGATGGTCCCGGTCATGCGGCGAATCATGTGATGAATCAGCGCCCTTTCGAGGACCTGGTGGCCGGTTTCGAGGACCCGGCGCGCGACGAGTGGCAGAAGCCCGCCGAAGTGCTGGCCTTTCTCGGCGACGTCCAAGGCAAGACGGTGATGGACATTGGCAGCGGCACCGGATATTTCAGTTTCCGTCTGCTGGCGGCTGGCGCCAATCTGATCTGCGCCGATGTGGACGAGCGCTTTCTGAGTTACATCGATGCCAGGATGCAGCGCGAAGGGGTGCCCGAGTCGCGCATGGAGACGCGCCAGGTGCCGTATGACTCCTCCCTGCTCAAACCGGCGGAGGCGGATATCGTGCTGATCGTCGACACCTACCACCATATCGAGAACCGCGTGGCCTACTTCGCCGAAGTGCGCGCCGGCCTCAAGCCGGGAGGCAAGCTGGTGGTGGTGGACTTCTTCAAGCGTGATGACCCCGTCGGCCCCGGTGTGGCCATGAAGATGTCCGAGGAAGTGGTGATGGCGGAACTGCGTGAAGCCGGCTTCACCGCGTTCAATCTGGATGTCGAGCGGCTGCCCTATCAGTACCTGATCGAGGCACGCTGATCTTCCATGCTCTCGCGCGCACGCCGCCTCTGGGTGGCCTTCCACCTGTGGCTGGGTCTGAGTGCGGGGCTGCTGTTCTGCCTGTTCGGACTCACCGGCAGCGCCCTGGTGTACTACCTCGAGCTCGATCGTCTGCTGAATCCGGCGCTGATCGTGCAGGTGCCGGAAGGGGCCAGGTCGCGCGCGCTGGAGGACGTGGTGCAGGCGTTGCAGGCCGCGCATCCCGAGCGCCCGCATTCGTGGCGCCTCGAAGTCCCGAGTGCACCGGATCATGCCCTGGTGGCGCGCTACTACAAGGCCGAGGAAACCGCGCATCTGCCGTTCGCGCCCTTGATCACCGCCATCGACCCATACACCCTGGAGGTCATCAGCAATCGCTTCTGGGGGCAGTACCTCACCACGTGGTTGTTCGACCTGCATTACACCCTGCTGCTGGGCACACAGGGCGCCACCGTCGTCGCCAGCATCGGCCTGCTGTGCCTGCTGTCGCTGCTCAGCGGGCTGGTGCTGTGGTGGCCGCGACTGCGCACGCTGAAAAAGGCGCTCGCCTGGCGCTGGCGGCCGGGCAGTGCACGCCGAGTCTATGACCTGCACGTCCTGCCTGGCGTCTACGGGGCGCTGCTGTTGCTGGTGTTGACCGGCACCGGAGTCATCCTGGCGCGGCCTGACTGGGTGACCCCGGCACTTGGTCTTGCCTCCTCCCTGCATCAGATGCCCGTGCTGCGGTCGACGCCAGTGCCGGGTGCCCGGCGCATCAGTGCCGACAGAGCGCATGCCATCGCCAGGCGCGAGTTCCCGACGGCGCAGCTGCGCTGGCTCGAGACGCCGGACAGCCCGCAGGGCGTCTATTTCGTGCGGCTGCGACAGCCGGGCGAGCCGGGGCGCCGCTTCCCCATCACGCGCGTCTGGATCGATCAGTACACTGGCGAGGTGCTGCACCGCTACGATCCTCTCGCCACCACCGCCGCCGAGACCTTCATGGCCTGGCAGCATCCCCTGCACAGCGGCGAGGCCTTCGGGGGAGCGGGACGACTGCTGGCGTTTCTGAGTGGACTGCTGCCGACCCTGCTGCTGGTGACAGGTGTCCTGCGCTGGCAGCAGAAGCGCCGCGCCCGTGCCATGGCGGCGCGCGATGGCCGCGCCCTGGCGCTGTCCTGAGCCGTCCGCCGGCTGCGTGGCTGCGTTAAGATGGCGGCCTCAGCCCGGAGGCTCCCATGACTGACTCGATTCCACATTCCCCGCGCATCGCCGTGATCGGCGCCGGCATCGCCGGCCTCGCCTGCGCGTCTGCACTGGCAGAGGCCGGGCTCGCCGTGCAGGTGTTCGAGAAGAGCCGCGGCGTATCTGGCCGCATGAGCACACGGCGCCGCGACGACTGGCAGTGCGATCACGGCGCGCAGTATTTCACGGCCCGCGACCCGGCCTTCCGGGCCGAAGTGCAACGCTGGATCGAGGCGGGTGCCGCCGCCTTGTGGGAGCCGAGGATGCGGGTATACGCCGGACCCGGGGCGGGGGACTGGACGCCGCATGCCTCCAGTGTGGAGCGCTTCGTGGGCACACCGGGCATGACGGCGCCAGGTCGC